>Ga0208561_100221_pt1 | contig 15027 bp, 19 predicted proteins | sample Shrwel1BS1Day9_FD_187536 | JGI IMG/M metagenome (GOLD analysis project Ga0208561, IMG submission 187536) | Subsurface microbial communities from deep shales in Ohio, USA - Utica-3 well 1 S-1-Day9 (SPAdes) (version 2) ... | reverse complement strand
ATATAAGGATACGGCTGAGGATAAAATACTTTAATCAATTCTCTGTTTCCCCGGTAAAACATCATACCGCCGCACATAAGTCACCTTGTAAAATAATAGCTTTTGCTGATGCTGAAACAAGTTTTTTTAATTATATACTCTGCTTGCGTGAAATGCAAATTTGCTGAAGAATGAGGTCACGTAAATTATGCTTAAGCCATGCTTATGAAAAAAGTTTGACTTTTTTATGAGGAAGTCGCATATTTTATTATGCCAACTGTTTTTAAATATAAAGGGTATAGATTCTTTTTCTATTCAAATGAAGGTGACCCTTTGGAGCCATTACATATTCACGTTAGAAAAGCTGAAGCTGTCGCTAAATTTTGGTTGGAACCGGAACCCTCAGTTGCAAACTCATATAGTTTTACAGCCAGAGAAATTAATGAGTTATTTGAGGTTGCAATAAAAAATGTAGATACCATAAGGAGGTACTGGGATGAACACTTTGGTATCTGAGCCAAAAGCAAAAAACATAAGATTTGAAAACGATATAATGTGGGTTGATCTTAAAGATGGTCGTACTCTCGGGGTTCCCCTTGCCTATTTCCCACGTTTGCTTAAAGCTACTGAGGATCAGAGAAAAAAATTCGTTATTAGTGGCGATGGTACCGGCATTCATTGGGATGATCTTGATGAAGATATTTCTGTTAATGCTCTGCTTGCTGGAGTTGGTGACAAAACGCAAAAAAATGTAAATAAATAATTTTATTTGTCTTAAGAATGATGTCAGTAAATAGTATAATTTACCTGGCCCTATTTTTCTCCATTTTTGCCGGTACTCAGCATCAAGCCCACCGGTAATTTGCCGTCTTTATCTTTTTCCATATACTGATCAGCCAGTATATAGATTTTTTCGGGGTTGTATTTGTGCCATTTCCCTGATTTGATAGCTTCGAGCCTCGACCACCCGGTGACAGGAATGTCTGAGTCCGGGAATTCCTCCTTATTTCGTCTGCCCCAGATACATTGAATCTGCTCATATTGTTTGGTGATGCACGGGATATAAGGATACGGCTGAGGATAAAATACTTTAATCAATTCTCTGTTTCCCCGGTAAAACATCATACCGCCGCACATAAGTCACCTTGTAAAATAATAGCTTTTGCTGATGCTGAAACAAGTTTTTTAAATTATATACTCTGCTTGCATAAAATGCAAAATTACTAAAAAAACATTGGATTATTTCGGTAACTTGAGATGATATTATCTGTCTTATTTATCTTTTATATTTACAGTATAATTGATACTTTTAATCTTTTTAGCTGAGGCACCTGCACAGCTGCTCTTTGTAATGTGATAAATATCAATGGTAACCTTATATGTCCCTGTTACTGAAAATTTTATTTCAATACCGCCGTTTTTGGTTCGATGCTCCACATTTTTTGTATCAAAAGAAGCCTTAAAACTATAAAAGTCACCGCCGCCTTCTTTTCCTTCAGGCAGTGTAACCGGGATAAAAAACCATTTATTTTCATCCACCTGAAGCTCCGAAGCAAACACAATCGAAACTGCAAAAAACATTAAAAACAAAAGTATTTTTGCCAAAAGACTACCCGGGCATAAAGCCCGGGTAAATTCACTATGCATCAGTATCGGAAATTACCAATTTTGGCGTTTCTGAAAAAACGAACCGGGTGGATGGATTCAGCTTGGTATGTTTTTCAAAACCTTTAGGATACTGCTCAATATTATCGCTATTAACTTTATCAAGCTCTATCATGGTCAGTGCTTTTGTGGGGCACCCCTGGACACAGGCGGGCAGTAATCCCTTATCAACTCTTTCTACACAGAAACTGCATTTTTCGGCCCTTTCCTGAATTTTATTGTCTTTAGCTGCTCCATATGAACATGAGTTAATACAAGCTTTACAGTATATGCATTTCTCAGCATCATGAACAACTATTCCGTCTGTTTCCCTTTTAGTATAAGCACTTACAGGACAAACAGAAACACATACCGGACTCGCACAATGATTGCAGGCTAATGAATAGAAAGCCCTGTCTCTGTGTGGATATATATCTTCCGGAAGGGGTTTCAAATCCCTCCATTTAACTCCCGGTTCCTGATGATATTGATTTTTACATGCCATTGCACACGAATAACATCCTATACATTTTTTTGAATCTACTAAAAAAGCTAATTGTTTACTCATAACTCCCCCTTATACTTTTACTATATCTGCAAATTGATCGTGCAGGGCAACTCCAGGAGCGCCTGTTTTGAATGTACCCATATCTGAAGATTCGTCATCCACTACATTCTGAACATTGTATTTTAAATCTTTATACCAGGCTTCATACATAAGTATGACGTCCTCAGCTATGTTATTGGTTATCCTGGCTCTGACTTCCATACTGCCGACTTTGTTTGTAACCTTTACAGTGTCACCATCTTTGATATTTTTGTTTTTTGCGGCTTTCGGATTAATATAAATAAAAGGACCGTTGTTAAAGTCTTCCATATAGTCAATATTTACAAACTGGGAGTGAAGTCCAAACTGTGTATGGGGTGTGAGCACTCTGAATTTATCGTAAGCTTCTCTCCTGCTTTTATATTCTGGAATTTTCGTATGTCCGTAATCAGCAGCCAAATCGGAACTAAACTCGTACTTCCCTGAGGGTGTACCGAATTTCATATTATACCAGGAAGCTGTTGACTTAAGTTTTGCTTTTTTGGGGCCATTTTTGAGATCCTTCCATGATTTTATACCAAACAGTTTATGAATACCCTCATTAAACTCCTTTTCCATCCATATTTTTGTATCTGTAATCTGGGGAAAAGTGCATGAGCCGGGTTCCAGCTCATTCATTTTTTTTGACAACATTGCACCAATCTGTAAATCACTTTTTGCTTCGTACTGCTCAGGAATAGCTTTTTCATTAATACTGAGCCAATAGTGCCAGTAGGAAGCATTGACTGTATATTCTTCAAAGAGAGTTGTAGAAGGTAGCACAATGTCAGAGTTTTCAACAGTTTCATTAAAAAACTGATCAACAGTTACTACCATTTCAAGCTTATCAAATGCTTTTTTTAGTTTCGGTCTGTCAAAGTCCTGTGCAAAAGGATTCTTGCATGCAACCCATAATAATCTGATGGGCGGATTGTCAGTGGTTAAAATTTTCTCCGCTATTTTATTGATATTTATTGTTCTGTCAGAATAATCAGCTTTTCCGGACTCGTCATTTGCAAATTCACTTTTTATCTCCTTATCACCGATATAGCCCTTTGAGCCTTCCGGCTTTTTCTGCACCATGGCATTATAGTTAAATCCCCATGTCTGCAGGTGACCATAGCGGGCACCTCCCCCTTCTTTTCCAACATTTCCGGTCATAGCGACCAGGGAATCTATTGCTCTGACGTTTACGCCTCCGTTTGTATGCCTTTGCAGGCCATACCCCAGCCAAATTGTTGATGCACCGGCAGAAGCAAATTCCCTGGCAATTTTTTTAATTACGTCAACAGTTATACCACTTTTTTCTGCCGCCCATTCTAAAGTGACATTATTTTTCAGATATTTTTCATAGCTATTAAAGCCTTTGCTGTGTTTGCTTATAAAATCTTTATCATGCATATTGTTTTCAACAATGTACTTTGCCATACCTAAAGCCAGTGCACCGTCCTGTGCTGTTTTTATTCTGATAAAAATATCGGCTTTTGCAGCAGTCTGAGTGAATACAGGGTCTATGACAATCAGCTTTGCGCCCCTTCTTTGGGCCTCATAAATAAACTTCATTGTGTGCACAGAGTTCCAGGCGGGATTACCACCCCAAATTATTATATAGTCTGATTTCACAATATCTTCAGGATCGTTGCACCACATATTGCCCATGTCAAAGTTTTGGGCATCAATCCCTGCCGGCCAGCACGGAGTTCCAACAAAACGTGTTGTATATCCCAAGGAACTCATCATGCCTTCCACTCCATAGTGGGTTATTGAAAAGTTGCCCGAATATTTGTCCAGTGCCATTCCCAAAAGGTTGCCGTCTTTTTCTTTAATTTCCATTATTTTTCCGGAAATTTCATCCAAAGCTTCATCCCATGTGATTCTTTTCCAGTTACCTGTGCCCCTTCCGATCTGCTTCATTGGGTATTTTATCCTGTCAGGGCTGTAAACTCTTCTCGGGTAAGAAAAGCCTTTTACACATAAAGCTCCATCGGTAAACGAAGACTCTGTTGCACCTTCCACAAATTCAAGAGAACCATTTTTCACATAGGATTTAATACTACAGGTGTCATAGCAGTTCCTTGGACATGCATTCCTGTAAATCTTATAGTTTCCGACAAAATTTGTTCTTTCCCATGCATGTACACTTTTAAATCCCACCGGTACCGAAGCAGCCACTCCGGCAGCCAAAGCACCTTTAAGAAAACTCCTCCGGCTGGTAACCCCTAAACTGCACTTTTCTGTCAAACTACTTTTCTTTTTCATAAATCTCCCTCTAAAGTTTATTTGTTTCCCGGGTAACCCAGTCTGAAAAAAGATTTAAAACTTTGCGCACTGCTACTGAATCACCCACATTATTCAAAGCTTTGTTAATAAATTCAGGAACCCATATAATAAAATGAAACTTCAAAAACTTATGAAAAAAATCCTTATATTCAGGCTTGAAATCTGCAGCCTGGCTTAAATATGAACAAATGCTTAGCTCATGGTGAAGACTGTCTTCCGGTTCTTTTCCTTCATTTTCCAGAGTGAGCCCCAACTCATAATAAAACGTTTTTACATCAGTTGTTGTTACACCATGTATTCTGCCTTCCGGATCCAGGTATGCTGAAGCTACCATAGGCGCTAAAGGCGCAGCCGGTCCTACAAAGAGCCTGTTAAAAACAAACTCCTCTTCTTCCCAGTTTATTTCTTTTAAAGAAGGTATTTTATAAAACTCACAAATATCATAGTAGGCTTGTTTAATATCTTTTGATGTTGTGCTGTTAAAAAAGTCCTTAAATTTTAACATAATATCATTATTCCCCATTTGTTTTCTCCATAATAAATTCTAAACATTTTAAAAAATATAGGGGTATTTAGATAGAAAAAGAAGGGTACGATAAGGGTAATAAGTGGGTATATTTATACCCACTTGTATGTTTATTTACTGTTTAGATAAGAATAAAGACTTACACTGCTGCCGTTGAGGCCTAACTTTTTTCTTATATTTTTTCTGTGGGTTTGAACTGTTTCCAAAGACAACCTCATAGCCTCAGATATATCTTTACTGCTGTAACCCGACTGGATCATCTGGGAAACCTGCACTTCTGATTTTGTAAGCCTTGCGATATCCTTGCTATTTAATGAATCACCTGACTTTGTCAGGTTTATCAGTTGATTTTTCAAAGTTTCAAGATAAACGTTTCTGACATCTTTGCTGTCTTCCATAGCAAGTTTCTGTAGGGATGGTATTATATTTGTTGTTATTTTTTGACTTATAGATAACTCAAAGTCATCTTTTTCTTTGTCAATTGTCTTCAATACATTTTTAAGGGTAACGTTCATTTCTTCCGCTTGTGCTTTTTCCTGTTTTAAATACTCTTCCATAGACTTTTGCTGTGAAATATCCTTAAAAATAATATGCAGGAAATCTTCGCTGTTTAACTTGAATTTATTTATAGTAACACTGGCCGGAAATATTTCGCCGTTAAATGTTATGCAGTTCATTTCATTATTTATAATATCTCCTTCGCTCATAGCCACAGATACATAAAAATCATCTATGCTGTCGGGGTGAATGATACTAACACAACTAAGATTGACAATATTCTCCACAGAAGTTCTGAATATCTCAGCAGCCTTAGGGTTCACCTGCAATATCTTATAATTTTTATCAGCCAAAACTATTCCTTCACCGGCGGATATGAAAAGGGATCGGAACAGTTTCTCCGATTTTCTTAAAGCCTCTGTTCTCTCTTTTACGGTTTTTTCAAGCTGAACTCGCTGATCAACGATACAGGTAATATCATTAAGAATAATGACATATCCGGCCGAAGCTAATGAAACCTTTTTTAACGGAACTATAACCATTGAGTAAACAGAATCTTTTTCAGGTATTTTAATTTCATGACCTTCACTGTATAAAAATCGGTTAATAAAGTCACCGGAAGTATAATTTTGAAAACCGATTACATCTAATACATTCATACCCAGGGAAATGTCAGGAAAACTCTGAAAAGCTGATTCATTCATTTCCAAAATACTACCATTGTCATCAATAACAAACACCAGGTCTGAAGTGGCTTCAAAAATATTTTCGTACTTATTTTTTTCCAGTGTTAATTCCCGGTTTTTCTCAGAAAGTGTTTCAATATATGATTTGGAATCTAAAGAAGCCCAGTCGTCTATCGATATAACTTCCATTGCATCAACAGCCCTTCTGAGTGCGATATATTTCTTTAGTTTTTCATCCTGATTTATATCCAAAGTGAGTACAATATCATCGATCGAGTGCAACAAGGTCTTAAAGCACCCGAAAAACATTTCAGCACTCACCCCCCTTGCCTTATGCCTGTCAGATGTTTTTATTAAAAAATTTGAAATACTTCTTTGATCTTTGATTAGTTTTGAGAAGTTTAACTCCGGATTTTTAACTATAGCTATTTTTATAGCATCAATAATACCCTGTAGGCTTATTATACAGTCATCTTTCTTTGCAGTGGTATGCTCAAGATAACCGGCTTTGTTCATATGAAATGTCCAGCTCTCCAAAAAAGTTTCCATTTCACTAATAATTATATCCAAAAAGTCTTTCAAAGCTTTCCTCTTGTGATATGTCTTGTTAAAATTTTACAAAAGTCTTTATTAAGTATTTTTACATATATTAATTCAAACAATTAAAAAAGGAATAGTTTTTTCTTATGAAAGGCCAAAATCGTTCCTCAACGAGGCAGAATGCTGCACCCTGACCAATTCGATTTATCCAAAAGTCTTATAGCATCCATTGCCATAATTAGGGAAATTAATTTGACGTTGATAATATTACAGGTGGAAACATATTATTGTATAGTGAAAATAAATTTTTATAATAAAAGGAGGATAACATGAAAACATTGATACCCGCCATACTGGTGGCTCTGATAATGACAGTTTCATCATACGCAGCCGAGGGAATGGTCGATGTTAAAAGTTCTTTTGGAGTGAAAAAAACGGCAGACAGACTGGAAAGTATTCTTAAAGATAAAGGCATGACAATATTTAATAGGATTAAGCACTCTCAGGCGGCGAAAAAAGTAGGGGTAAAGCTGCGTGAAACTGAGCTAATAATTTTTGGAAATCCCAAAGTAGGAAGTCCTCTTATGAAGTGTCAGCAAAGCGTTGCTATTGATCTGCCGCAAAAAGCTTTAATCTGGAAAGATAGTGAAGGCGAAACATGGATATCATATAACAACCCTGGATATTTAGCAAAAAGGCACAGTATTTCCAATTGCGAAAAAGTAATTTCAAAAATTGAAAAAGCACTTGCCGGTATAACAAAGGCTGCAGCGACAAAATAGAAGATATAACAATGTCAATCGCCAATCAGTTGATGCGAAAAACCGCGCGGCTGATTGGCGGTTTTTGAGCATACTTGATTTCCTTTGCCAGACTGATGAGCCGGTGCATATCTGACCATCGGTTTAATAAGGCATAATAATCCTCAATAATATTCATTTTTAGGACATATATTTTTATTCAAAAAAAATCAGAGAATGCATTAGATTTAAAAGTATCCTGAATAAATAGGGAGGTTGGTATGATCGGTGCAATAATCGGGGATATCATTGGATCACCATACGAATCCGGATGGATGAAAAGAGAGGATTTTGAGTTGTTTAGAAAAAACAGCATGTTTACTGATGATACTGTTCTTACGGTGGCTGTTGCTGATGCTATTTTAAGTGGTGCAGAATATGAAGATAAAATCAGAGAGTATGCTAATCAGCACAGGGGCAGAGGATTCGGTAAAAGATTTAAACAGTGGCTGGGATTTAATGTGATGAACGACAGTTTCGGAAACGGATCAGCTATGAGGGTTTCACCAATAGGTTTTGCATTTGATAAAGAGGATAAAGTACTCGAAGAAGCTGAAAAAAGTGCTGTTTGTTCCCACAATCATCCGGAAGCGATAAAAGGTGCAAAGGCTATAGCATTATCTGTTTATATGGCTAAAAACGGATATACAAAAGAGGAAATCAGAAGCAGAATAATAGATCAATTTGGCTATGATCTTAACAGAACTGTAGATGAAATAAGGCCTGATTATTCTTTTGATTCAACATGTAAAGGTTCTGTCGGCGAAGCAATTGTAGCCTTTTTGGATTCGAAAGATTATGAAGATGCTGTCAGAAAAGCGGTTTCACTGGGAGGCGATGCTGATACCCTGGCATGTATGGCGGGTGGCATTGCGGAGGCTTACTACAAAGAAACTCCCAAATATATTTTAGTTGAGGCCTGGAAGAGAATCCCCTCTACTTTTCGTGATATAATTGGGAAATTTCATGAAGCTTATAACATAAAATATTAGGAAGCAAATATGGCAGATCTGCCAACGGCTGAGTCCCGCAGGTTTATAAATTCAAGATTTCATAAAGAAATATTGAAAAATAGGGTCAGGTAAATTATGTATGTTCAATGGCCTCACTTAGGGAGGAAAAGACATGGAAAAAGATTGGAAAAAATTCTGCGCGATGGTGCCCGATCTCAGGGAACGGTATCTTGCAAAAGAAAACCAGAAATTTATAGAGATTCTTCAGGCTCCGGATAAATCGCCGACGGAGCGTTTTTGGAATGCGTATGAACAAATGAAAGAAACACGTAAAATTCTTGTTACTTGCTTTGACGGTCATTCCCGATCCAAATTGAGCGATTTTATTGGCCTTATGTACGGTTATGGCATCCTTACAGATAAAGATTTGGAAGCATTCTCAGATGAAGTTCTTGTTGGAGTGGAGCTTGTGAAAAGCATTAGAAATATGGATGAAACACAATAAGTATCTGATGTCGTGAATTTGATTAACTTGTCTTTTTCATAAAACTCTATCCGGCTCGTAAATAAGGAGAATTCACTTCAAACAAATTTAGTTGGCAATTCAAATATCTTCTGCCGAAACCTCTTTTGACTTCTATCTTACAGATGCAAAGCTCTCGTAGTAGTAGAAATTTCAAGCAAAATTTGCATTTACAGAAAGAACAGTACACTACTTTTATTAAACGTTTCGGCCGTTTCGTTTAATAATGAATATTGTTATTAAACAAATGTTAAGTGAAAAATTCGAAATATTGAGATGTGTGAATTGGAAACAACGGGGCCAGATAAATTACGCATTTTATTTATATATAACTTTGCTAATAGAGAAATAAATCCATTATTAGTACAATAAAATGTTTAAACTTTGTTGCTAATTAAGCTATATTTGGTTATATTTATACAAAAAGGGGAGAAAATGAATTTAGCTGGTTTAAGAAATACACAAAAAATTACTCCTTATGCAAAACCAATACTTAAATGGGCTGGTGGAAAGTCCCAATTATTGAACAAAATTAATGATGCAATTCCAGATTACCTAAAACAAACACGGTTTACCTACATTGAACCCTTTGTTGGTGGAGGTGCTGTACTGTTTTGGATTTTGGAGGAATATCCAAATATTGAACAAGCCGTCATAAATGACATCAACACTGATTTAACAAACTCATACCAAACAATAAAAGAAAATGTTAAAGAGTTGATCTTGATATTAAAAAAATGGGAAAAAGAATATCACTTATTAAAAGACAAGCTTGAAGAAAAAAAAGAATATTATTATTCAAAGAGAGCATTATTGAACACAAGGAAGTCTGATAAAACAACACAAACAGCATTGTTTATTTTTCTTAACAGAACTTGCTTTAACGGATTATATCGAGTTAATCAAAAAAATCAATTCAACGTTCCAATAGGCAGCTATAAAACCCCTATGATTTGTGATGAAGATAATTTAAAAGCTGTAAATAAAAGATTACAGAAAGTCACCATTTTAAACGGAGATTTTGAAGAGACGCTTGATTATGCAAATAAGGATACTTTATTCTATTTTGATCCGCCTTATAAGCCGTTAAGTAATACATCAAACTTCAATTCTTATGCACAAGATGAATTTGATGACAATGAGCAAATTAGGCTTGCCAAATTTTGCAAGAAAATTGACTTGCTTGGTCACCACTGGATTTTAAGCAATTCCGATGTAAAAGGTATAAATCCTGCTGATAATTTCTTTGATGAATTGTACAGTGATTTTAATATTCAAAGAGTGTTGGCAAGAAGAAATATTAACTCAAATCTTGTGGCATAGATGAAAACCTCTCTTGATATAAATATTGCCAATAATTATAAAAATAACTCTCAGAAAATTCGCGTTATTACGGAGTTTTGGGTTAAACAAAATGGATATTGTCCAAACTGTGGTGATAAATTATCTGAATGTGAGAATAATCGTCCTGTTGCAGACTTTTTATGTAATAATTGCAAGGAAGAGTTTGAATTAAAAAGCAAATATTCCAAAAATACTGGTAAGAAAATTGTAGACGGAACATATTATACGATGATTGAACGAATAAAATCGAACAACAACCCAAACTTTCTATTTTTAACATATGATAGAGCAAATTACAAAATCAATAATTTCCTAATCATACCAAACTTTTATTTTCTACCTGAAGTTATTGAAAAACGAAAACCCTTATCTAAAAATGCTCGTAGAGCCGGATGGATTGGATGCAATATTCTTTTACAGGAAATACCTGAAAGCGGCAGAATATATTTTGTAAAAAATTCCTCCGAAATTGAAAAAAGTAAAGTGTTAAAAAATTGGCGTAGGAATAGTTTTTTAAAGAATAAAAAAGGTGAATCAAAAGGATGGATTATAGATGTCATGAATTGCATCGATAGAATTGACAAAGAAATTTTTTATTTGGATGATGTATATAAATTTGAAAAGTTTTTAAAAGAGAAGCACCCTAATAATAATTTTGTAAAAGATAAAATTAGACAACAGCTGCAGTTATTAAGGAATAAAGGTATTATTAAATTTTTAGGTAACGGAAAATATGAAAAGGTGAGAACATGAATGAGTTTAAAATTGAAATAACTGAAAATCTGTCAAAAATAATAAAAATTCTAGCAAATTCTGAGGAGGATGCAATTGAGATTGCAAAATCGATGTACGACGATGAAAAAATAATTTTAGATAGTAAAGATTTTATTGATAAAGAAATTAAATTGGTGAGTTATGAGTGAAAATTTGTTTAATGGAAGTAATTTTTTTATAATCAAAAATAATGTTATTCAATTCTGGGGTACTAATATTAAGGAACCTTTTGAAATAAAGATAAATAAAAAGATTAAAGAATATATTGATAAAAAAAATTTCTCAATTAATGAAATATCTGAATTTACAGATGATAAAGATTATAAACTCTATAAGTTATGTTTATTTTTTAGAGATGACCTAAATTCAAATGACGGAAGAATAATGCTTATGAACAAGTTGGTTAATATTGGAGTCGATAAAAAGTTAGCAACAGTTATTGCATTGGATGCAGGTTCTTCTCAAACGATTGTTAGTAGTGAGTATTTGTCAAATTGTGATTTGTCTGAAAATATCAAAGAAAAAGTAATTTCTGAACTTTTTAACTTTTATATGGGATAATTACAAAAACTTCAAATTACCAGTGTAAATAAAGGAAAATGGGATAAATCAAAAGGATTTGAATATATCAACGATTTTAATCGCAAGTGGTTAAAACTTATTCGTGATAAAATGAAAGAAAATGCAACAATTTGGATTAGTGGAACAATACACAATATTTTCAGTATTGGGCAAATTTTAACAGAGTTAGATTTTAAAATTCTCAACATAATTACGTGGCAAAAGACAAACCCACCGCCAAATTACTCTTGTCGTTACTTTACTCACTCAACTGAACAAATTATTTGGGCAAGAAAAAATGCAAAAGTTCCTCATTATTTCAATTATGAATTAATGAAGGAGATTAACAATGATAAGCAGATGAAAGATGTTTGGATGTTACCAGCGATTGCAAAATGGGAAAAATCGTGCGGAAAACATCCTGAGTATTCCGGGTCAAATTGAGCCACCTGTCCGGTGATTGAGAGCCACCAGTCCGGCAAAATAGAGCCAGCGTTCCGGTCAAGAGAGCCATTTTTCATAAAATCCCTTAAAGTGTATAATGCACAGTAGTGTAAATACATTTATAGGGAGGTCTTAAATGACCGACTATCGAGAAATCCTGCGTCTTTATGCATGCGGGATAAGCCAAAGAAGCATTGCCAACAGCTGTCAATGTTCCCGTAATACTGTTTCAGAAGTAATATCCAGCGCTAAGGAAAAAGGAATTTCCTGGACTTCAGATTCGAAGGAATCTGATTTAGAGTTACAACAAAAGCTTTTTCCTGAAAAAACAGTATCTTCACCAAAACGCAAATATCCTGACTATGATTACATTGATCAGGAAATGAAGCGCAGCGGAGTAACCCTGAAACTCCTTTGGACAGAATACTGTGAAGAATGTCGAATGGGGAACGAACTCCCTCTCATGTATTCTCAATTCTGCTATCATTATCAGAAATACGCTGAGAAAAAACGTGGGACGATGCATATCCCGCGCAAGCCCGGAGAACAAATCGAAGTTGATTGGGCTGGCAAACCCGCTTATATAGTAGACCGGGATACCGGAGAACTTATTCCCTGTTACATATTTATTGGTGTTTTAAACTACAGTCTGTACGCATACGCTGAGGCATTTTTATCAATGAACATGGAAAGCTGGATAACAGCTCATGTAAATATGTTCAAGTACTTTGGCGGCTCAACAAAAATGCTTATCCCTGACAATCTAAAAACGGGAGTAGAACGTACAGATTGGTATACACCTCAAATAAACAGGACTTATCACGAAATGTCGGAGCATTATAATACAGCAGTAATCCCTGCCCGAGTTTCTTCGCCTAGAGATAAACCGGCAGCAGAGTCTACTGTAGGAGTTGTCTCCAAATGGATTACAGCAGCGATACGTAATGAAAAATTCTTTGAAGTTGAGGAGTTGAACAAAGAAATTCACTACCGCTTAAAAGCCTTTAATCATAATCCTTTTCAGAAGAAAGAAGGCTGTAGATATAGTGTATATTTGGAAGAAAAGCCGTTTCTTCAAAAACTTCCATCAAATCCATATGAGCTGGCATATTGGAAACAGGCAACAGTGCAGTTTAATTATCACATATCAGTGGATAAAATGAATTACTCGGTACCTTATGAGTATATAAAACAAAAAGTTGATGTGCGATTAACAAAGGGCATTGTTGAAGTATTTTACAAAAACATGCGTATTTGTTCCCATAAGCGTTTATACGGTCATAAAGGGCAATATAGCACAGTGGAAGCTCATATGCCTGAGAATCACCAAAAGTATCTCAAATGGGATGGCAACCGTTTTATAGAGTGGGCTGGTGGTATAGGTCCCAATACTAACATAACGGTAAAATCAATTTTAGCTTCCTATAAAGTAGAGCAACAAGGGTATAAAGCATGCATGGGACTTTTAAAACTTGGTGACAAGTATTCTGTTTCACGACTGGAAGCTGCTTGTGAGAAGGCTTTATCTTATACACCGCATCCAAGTTATAAAAGCATAAAAAATATTCTTACCACAGGTCAGGATAAAGTTCCTGTAGAAGAAGCTATAAAATCAGAAGACACTGATGCTTTCGGCTATACCAGAGGTGCTGGTTATTACGGAGGTAAAAAATATGACAAATGAAGCCACTATAAATAAATTATTTGAAATGCGTATGAGTACAATGGCGGGTGCTTTTCGCAGCCAACTGGACGACCCATCAATGAATAGCGTGTCATTTGAAGATCGTTTCGGTTTGATTGTGGATCTGGAATATGATACCCGCAAGAATAACCGGCTTCAAAGACTTATCCGAAATGCTTCTTTAGATCAGCCACAGGCGGACATCAGTGACATAAATTATCAATCCGGGAGAAAACTCAACAAAAACCTGATTAGCAGACTTGCTACTTGTGAGTACATTCGGCAGCAACACAATATTCTAATACTTGGTGCAACTGGTTCTGGAAAATCATATATGGCATGTGCTCTGGGGATGGCTGCCTGTAAACAATATTATTCAGTAAAATATGTGAGATTGCCGGAACTTCTTGCAGATCTTGCTATAGCAAGAGGAGAAGGTAGTTTCCCCAAAGTAATTAAGCAATATACAAAATACAGCTTGTTGATTGTTGATGAATGGCTACTTATTAAATTGACAGAATCAGAAGCAAGAGACCTGTTGGAAATTATCCACAAATGCCATAAAAAAGCATCGACGATTTTCTGTTCACAATTTTCTCCGGCTGGTTGGTTCAAAAAGATTGAGGAGGCAACACTTGCTGATGCTATACTTGATCGCATTATTCATGATTCGTATACTATCGAAATCAGCTATGTGGACAAAGAACATGATAAATCGATGAGAGAAATTTATGGTATTAAAAACAGTAAAAGCTAAAATTCTGGAAATATTAATTTAATGCTGGCTCCCTTTCCGGAATTGACTGGCTCTCAGCTCCGGAAGGGTGGCTCAGTTTATAACGGACACCTGGCTCTTTCGAGCCGGAATATGCACATCCAACGCAAAAACCGCTTTCGGTACTAACAAGAATTATTCTTGCATCAACAAAACAAAAAGCTTGGATTTTAGATCCGTTTGCCGGTAGCAGTACAACCGGTATTGCTGCAAATTTATTAGAAAGAAAATTCCTTGGAATTGATATTGAAGAGAAATATCTTGAAATTAGCAAAAACAGAAAACTTGAAATTGAAAATGAAGAGATATTTAAGAAATATCGCAAAAAACTACAAGGTTTTAAAAAAACTGAACAATTAGAATTAAATTTATTAAAAGAACCAAGAGTTACATATAACCTGGATTCCCGCATAACTCATAACGATGCCGG
>Ga0208561_100220_pt1 | contig 15199 bp, 15 predicted proteins | sample Shrwel1BS1Day9_FD_187536 | JGI IMG/M metagenome (GOLD analysis project Ga0208561, IMG submission 187536) | Subsurface microbial communities from deep shales in Ohio, USA - Utica-3 well 1 S-1-Day9 (SPAdes) (version 2) ... | reverse complement strand
ATAAGGATTTGTTTTTAAACCTATTTTAATTTCGGAGCAATAAAAAAATTGTTTTGTAAAAGAAATGAGGAAGGGGAGAAATATAAAGATAGGGAGGTAGAGAAGTAGAGGCAGAGAAAAACTCTTGAATTAAATATATTAAAAATATACGTTTACTTCCTTGTATAAATTGCGTTGGAGGCGGTATGTTAAGACTCAGAAGTTTTATAGAGCTTTACGGACTCCCCCGGATCATAAACAACCAGTTTTGGATTGCAGTCGGTTCGGTTTTGGCGGCTTTGGGTTATGCGTTGTTCCAGGTACCGTTTAATATCGTGGCAGGCGGAATAGGTGGTATAGGTATTATTATTAACCACTTTACAGGTCTTCCAGTGGGGGTTTTGTATTTTGTCCTTAATATACCTTTACTTATAGTAGGTTTTCGCCATTTGGGAAGGTGGCAGTTTTTATTTTCCACACTTTCATCTGTCATTGTTTTTTCTGTGTTTGCGGATTACTTTGGTTATATACTTCCCCTTACACTTGATAAATTTCCCATTACCGAGGATCTTCTCCTTAACGCACTTTATGGCGGGATTATTTTTGGTATCGGATCAGGTATTATTTTCCGTTTCGGCGGGACAATAGGCGGCACGAGTATTATCGGCAGGATTATTAATAACAAAACCGGTTTCCCGCTGAGTCAGTCCTATTTTTTCGCTGACGGGTTAATAATCTTGACTGCCGGATTTGTTTTCGGATGGGAGCTTGCGATGCTTGCTCTTATTACGTTGTTTTTTGTAGGTTTTGCCAATGACTTTGTGATGGAGGGGGTGAGTCAGGCAAGGACTGTTACCATTATTACTAATAAACCCAATGAACTAAAACATGAAATGATGCATAAGCTTCGCAGAGGGATCAGCCAGTGGAATGTAACCGGAGGGTATTCCGATAAAGAGTTTACTATGATTTTTTGCACGGTGAGCAGGTCTCAGGTTCAGGAAGTGAAAACAATAGTTGCTGAAGTGAATCCGGAAGCTTTTCTGGTAATCGGAGTTGCGCAGCAGGCTCGAAACGGGCACGGTTTTAAGCTGCTTAAAGGCAAAAAGAAGAGTGAGAAGAAAATAAATGTTGAAGAAACAGCCGAAGAGTCTGGGTAATAGAGCTATTTATAAAGTATATTGTTAATCGTTTTTTTAATATCCTCAGGTGAAGTGGCATCTTTGCAGCACCCTGCCTCAGCATATGGATCGTAGTCGGAAACCTGGAATATTAGTGATTCGATCAGCTCCTTCTTGGAATCCATCAGATTAGGTTTTTCCATAATTATTTCGATTTCTCTTGCCAGAAAATCAGGAAAATCCAGGTTATCCTGAGAATATTGAAGAGATTCTTTTAGTTTATCAGCTAACATTGTTAACCTCTTTTTCTAGTATAAAAGCTTTGAACAAGTACCCCACCTATCCTACCCTAAATTAGGGGAGGAACTTAACTCCTCGCCTACCAAAGAGTTAGGAGAGGCTGGGGGTGGTATAATGAACGATGACTTAATTATTCAAAGCCTCTTAGTTTATTAAAGATAATTTATAATAATCAGATGAGTTATCAAGACTGTTTTTTCAATATATATTTCTACATACCCTTAATACCTCTAATTACCACGCACCCAAATTGTTAATTTAATAATTTTGTAGTGCGTTATGCAAAATAAAATAATGTGTGCACCGTTGGCACCTCTAACTACCTCCCATTGTAATTGCTTTTTTTATCAAATCCGGGTTGTTTGTGGTAAGATAATCCAGCCCGATTTCATGATATTTTGCGGCGATTTCCGTATTATCAACCGTCCATACATTTGTTTTTAGCCCGGCACTTTTAGCCAAAATTACCATTTGTCTGCATCTATAAAAATCTCCGGAAATTCCCAGACCTGTTATTCCGTTTTTCACGGCTTCATTTACTGCATTCAGATAATTCATGTTCGGATTTCGGTCAAGGTCTATAAGTTTATAAATATTTATTTCATGGAAACTGCTCCAAATATTTATCAATACCTCCGGCAGGAAACTGATGATACTCAGCTTCTTTTTATCAAACGGAAAAATATCAGCTAATTTTTCCCTCAAAGGGTTGATTATTTCTTTTCCGCATTTAATCTCCAGAAAAAGTTCTTTTCCATCTTTGGTTGAATCAACAATTTCTCCTATTGCCGGTATTTTATCAGATATCTTTCCAGAATCTTTTTGAAGAGTGCAGTCCAGATTTTGCAAAAAGTCAAAAGGGTATTTGTTTATTTTGTATTCTGTTCCTGTTACCCTTTTAGTATCCTCATCATGAAAAGCCACCACGTTTTTATCCGAAGTGAGCCTTATATCAAGCTCCACTCCGTCAGCACCGTCAAGCCAGGCCTGTTTTACAGCTGTAACGGTATTTTCCGGTGCCTTCAGATTCGAACCCCGGTGTGCAATTATTTTCAAGCTTATCCTCTTATCTGAATAGAACTAAATTGGTGTCAAATTATGTTTCAAATCCGGAATCCTCATCTGTTAGTTCCTCTCTCATTGCCGTTCTGACGCGGTTCATACCATCATAAAATTCGCTCATCATAAGCGAGGTGATGAATTCACCCTGGGGTGTCAGTTTGCAACAGCCGTTTTTATTTTGTACACATTCGGCCAGTTTTAAAAGAGAAAATTCAGGCTCAGGAAATGCTTGACTGTTAAGATTAAAACCGAAAAGATCCACAATCATTCTATATTGTTTTATAGCGTGTTTGCCAAATTTGATATTTTTAACAGCTGAAATTTTGTTTTCCTCTATTAATTTTCCGTATTCTTTCAGTGAAAAGGAATTTATATACAGTGTATCACCGATAAAACCGAAAGCTCCCGAGCCCAACCCGACGTATTCGTCGTTATCAATCACGTATTCGTCTATAATATCACCAGTGTCTTTGGAAAATGCCCATTGTGTGCGCTGTTCGTATTTTTGAGTATCCATATTTGTAAGAATAAGCTGAAACAGTTCACTTTCCCGCTGATAACTTTTTAAGCCTTCTTTGTTTTTTAATCCCCAATCGCTGTTGGATGAAAACATCAATGGATAAAACGTTATTTGCTGTGAACCGGTGGAAAGCACTTTGGAAATATCGTTTAGCAATTCCTCTTTTTTCTGACCGGGATAGTTGTAGATCATGTCTATATTGACTATCGGAAAATGAGGCATGAGGTTTTTAACTTTCTCCAACTGTGACTCGCCGGGGCCGAATTTATCATAACGACCTATCAGCTTCAGATAATCATCGTTAAAAGTCTGAATCCCTACTGAAAGTCTGTCAATTCTGTCAACTGTGTTTTCAAGGATGGGTGAGGATATATGATCGGGGTCACTTTCACAGGATACCTCTTTTATATCAAAAAGTTCCTTTGCATAATCGATAAGTCCGGCAAGTTCAGCGGGTAAAACCGTCGGAGTTCCGCCGCCGATGTACATGGCCCCGAAGTTATAACCTTTTTCCCTTATCAGCTGCATCTCCTTTTTTAACAGCCTGAAGTAAGTTTCGGCGGTTTCTTGGTCAAACATAAATTTGTGAAATGTACAATATGTGCAAAAAGAAAAACAAAAAGGAATGTGCAGGTACAGAAGCCTTTTTTTATTATCCCTGCATTCGGGAAAGTCCGAGTTGAATTTCTTTGGTTTCAGATAATAACTGCAGGCACTTTTCATGATTTTTGAAGCAAAACGTGCCCGGAAATCCATACGAATTGTATTGTTGTCAAACAATATTTTCCTCCTAGAAAATAACACTAATCAATTATACCTCAGCATATAATTTTATTCAAACTTAGAAAACATTGAATAAGTCTAAAAAATTAAAATCGGAGAAATATTTGCCATATAAAACAATATGCTTAATAAGTGTACCAGTGTTAAGTTTTAAGCGTTAAGTTTACCCTGTTAAATGCTGCTAAAGGCAGCCCATCAGAGATGGATTTAAAAGGGGGCTAAGTTTTGAATATTTTCAACAACTTTGGTTATTTCACCGTACACAATATTTAACCGCTACTACCCCTACAACCCTTACAACCTTCAATGCCTCTAATTACCTCTCACTCACGCATTACAGCTAACGTCTTGTTAAATTTGACGAATATGTAAATCTTGGGAGGTTGCCAAAAAAGGAATGTCTTGACAAAGTGGGGTTTTGAAGGAAAGTATAAAAGACTATACAATCAATTGTCGGGCGGTGAACAGCAGCATATCTGATTTAGCCCGGAGGAAAACTTATGATGAAGGACGGACAGATTGTCGCTTGAAAAGTATTATATACCAGGCAGTAAAACGGCAGCTTTAATATCCATTATTTCCATCTCCGTAATAACCTACCTGCACTTATCCACACCATCCGGTTTTCATATAATTCATATAATACATTATTATATGCTTTATCTGGCAGTTATTTACACTGCAATGAAATTCGGTTTTTTGGGGGGATTGATTTCAGCTTTCATAATCACTGTTTTTTATGCACCAGATGTATATCTTAATATTTTGAATTTGCAGCATTACCAGATTAGAAGTCTTGTCGAGATACTTATGATGTATACGTTGGGTTTATTTGCCGGGTTATATTCCCAGAGGATTTATTTGCAGAACAAAAAGTTGAAAGAGACTTATGAACAGCTGGAAAAAAGTATTGAAGAAAAGATAAAAATGGAAAAAGAAGTCGCCAAATCCGAAAAATTAAGAGTAATGGGGCAGCTGTCAGCAGGGATAGCTCATGAAATAAGAAATCCGCTTGCCTCTTTAAAATCTGCATCAAGAATGCTTAAAGACGGTAAAAATTCACCTCAGATTCTTGATATTATGACTTCGGAAATAGACAGGCTTAATGCCTTTGTTGAAAGGTTTCTGCAATATGCCAATTTTGGGAAAATTGAGAATGAAAAAATAAAAGTTTCTTCTTTTTTTGATGAACTGTCAGAACTGCTCAAGCTTCTTTGCAAAAGTACTGACGATATAGATTTGAAAATACGGAATTATTCGGCTGAAGAATGTATTATGGAAGGGGATGTAAATAATCTGAAACAGGTTTTTCTGAATATTTTTTCCAACAGTGTGGAAGAATTGAAAGGGCAAACGGGCGTGAAAAAACTCCTATTTGAAGTGGACTGTGACGATGAATATGTGGTTTTTAGAATAAAGGATACGGGAAGTGGAATTTCGGATGAGATAAGAGAAAGGATTTATGAGCCTTTTTTTACAACCAAGGAGACAGGTACCGGCCTTGGTCTGACAATAACAGCCAAAATTATAAAGGATCACGACGGCATTTTGCAAATTGAAAATGACAACGGGGCACATTTTATTATAAAATTTAAAAGGGTGAGCGATGAATATACTTCTCATTGAAGATAATGAATCTTTGGCAACGCTTATCAGGATGATGCTTGAGGATGAAGGTTATGAAATTACCTACTGCTCCCGAGGGGACAGTGCTCTTGAGAAGTTTAAAAAAGGTAAGTTTGATATAATAATTACCGACGTTAAGCTGCCCGGGGTGAACGGGCATGAAATACTGCACCGTGTTTTATCTGACGATCCGGACGCTTTGGTTATAGTGATAACGGCTTACGGAAATATTTCGGATGCCGTAAAGTCGATAAAAGCCGGTGCTTTTGATTATATTGCAAAGCCTTTTGAAAATGAAGATTTGCTGCACACCGTAAATAAGGCTGCCAAATACAAAAATTTGAAACAGGAAAATACTAACCTGAAGAATTATGTGAGGGATTCTCTCAAACCGCAAATTATAGGAAACAGCAGCAAGATGCAGGAAGTTATAGATCTTGCGGACAAAGTGGCAAATACTGAAGCACCAGTGCTGCTGCTGGGTGAAAGCGGCACGGGCAAAGAGCTTATTGCCAGAGAAATTCATTTCAGAAGTATGAGAAATAATAATCCTTTTGTTTCAATAAATTGTGCAGCTATCCCTGAAAACTTATTTGAAAGTGAGCTGTTTGGTCACAAAAAAGGTGCTTTTACAGGTGCTGACAGAGATAAAAAAGGGAAAATCAGCCAGGCCAACAAGGGAACAATATTCCTGGATGAAATAGGGGAGCTGCCTATGGACTCCCTGCAGGCAAAACTTCTTCGTTTCCTGCAGGAAAAAGAGATAGAGCCGGTGGGCTCAAGTGGTGTTGAGAAGGTTGATGTCCGGGTTATTGCAGCAACTAACAGAAACCTTGCTGACATGGTGAGAAAAAATACGTTCAGAGAGGACCTATATTACAGATTAAACGTTTTTCCATTGGAGATACCTCCTCTAAGAGAACGGAAAGAGGATCTGCAGAGTTTATGTGAATTTTTCCTGAAAAAATATGGTTTTAAAAATGCAGTGTTAGACAAAGAAATCCTCAAAAAACTGGCAGCATACAGCTGGCCTGGTAATGTGCGTGAGCTTGACAATATTATTTACAGAATGACGATTCTGTCAAAAAACGGTCAACTGGATCCTTCCGTTATCCCGGGGAATGAAGGTAATGATATACGAAGCTGCCTTGATCTTGATCTCCCGGATGATTATTTTGATCTGATAAATTTTGAAAAAAGTATTATTCTCAGAACACTTGAAAAATTCGACGGGAATAAAACCCAAGTGGCGAAATACCTCTGCATCCCAAGACATGTTCTTTTATACAGATTAGAAAAATACGGGATAAAAGATTGATATGCAGAAAGCGGTAAGCAGTATAGTGGTTATTTATGTCCCGGTGAATAATGGATTGTTGCCAACAACTATATAAACAAGTTTTACCCGACGTTTCGGGTGATTAAATAATAAAATTTACGACTTTTCTGTCATCCTCAAGCATTTTCAGTATATCTTCAAATGTCATGTTTTTTAAAATACCGGCTATTTCCGAGTTGAGGCTGTTGAATATGGATTTCAAAAGACAGTTCTCATTTTCAATGTATTTCTCACAGTTGAAGATTTCCACATTGCTTTCGGTTATTTTGATTATATCATACATGGATATATCTCCTATGTTTTTCGAGAGAAAAAACCCCCCCTTTGCTCCCTTCTTTGAATCCACAATCCCCGATGATCTGAGCTCCGACAGCGAAATTTCAAGAAACCTTTTGGGGATACCGTGCTTTTCCGCAATTTTGGAGACCTTCATGGCTTCACCTTTCGGCGAACCGGCCAATTCCACTACCGCTATTATTGAATATACTGTTTTGGCTGTAACGTGCATGCTAACCTCTTTTATTTGTTAAATACATTAAATTGATGATATTTAATTTTAAAGAAAAATACAAGTAAAAATTGGCGTTTACTGGAAAAACCATAATAAGCTAATAATAAAGAGAAATAGCAAAACCTACTTCAAAAGAAAAATCATAAAAATCATGTTTTTACTTGACAATATTTTGCCTCTATATTAAAAAGCCTGAAGTTTGGAACATTTGCAAAAGGAGCGAAAGATGACTCTTAATAAAAAAAAGGTATACCCGGACAAGGATGATGTTAAAGCGAGGACACCCGATTCAGGTGTTCGTATGATGATTGAAAGAATGGAAGAGCTTGGTGTTGAAACGGCTTTTGACAGATTTGATGCTCAGAAACCACTTTGTGGTTTCGGTATAAACGGTACCTGTTGTAAAAATTGCCACATGGGACCTTGCCGGATTACAAAAAAGAGCCCGAAAGGAGTATGTGGTGCTGATGCAAATGTCATAGCCGCAAGAAACATTTTAAGATGGGTGGCCGCAGGTGTTGCCGCTCACGGAGCCAGAGGAAGAGAGGTAATGCTGACGCTTAAGGCTGCATCGGAGGGTAAGCTTGATTTGCCAATCTTGGGAAAAGATAAGGTTTTATCAAGTGCAAAAGCTTTTGGCATAGATACGAGCAACAGAAAAGTTGAGGATCTTGCCGGCGAGATTGCAATGATTTTACTGGATGACTTGTGCAGGACTTTTCCCGGTGAGCATCGGACTCTCAGGGCTCTTGCGCCTGAGGACAGTCTTAAAGCCTGGGAAAAACTGGGCATTCTTCCAATAGGAGCTTATCACGAGGTCTTTGAGTCTCTGCACCGGACAACTACAGGGACTGACGGAAACTGGAGAAATCTGATGTATCAGATGCTCAGATGCGGTCTTGCTTTTGCATGGACCAGCGTTGCAGGGACGAGTATTGCAATGGACTGTCTCTATGGATCTCCTAAACGTAGTAAGGTTGAAGTGAATCTGGGAAGCATAACGAAAGATACGGTTAATATTGCAGTTCATGGTCATTCTCCAGTTCTTGTGGCGGCAATTGTCAAAGCTTCCAGAAGAGGGGATTTGACTGAAAAAGCGAGAGAAAACGGAGCAAATAAGATACAGCTTTACGGGGTTTGCTGTTCCGGCCACTCTGCTCTTGCTAAATTTAAAGATGTCAAGCCGCTTTCAAGTGCAGTAGGTGCTGAACTGGTTCTGGCAACAGGTGCTATGGATTTGTGGGTCGCTGATGTGCAGGATATTTTCCCCGGCATCATGGATGTTGCCGCATGTTTTAATACGAAAGTTATAACGACAAGTGATTCTGCAAGGTTGCCCGGTGCTGAGCATTTGGCTTTTGATCATCACCATTCCAATTTGCAGGAAGCTGATGAAATTGCCGAACGTATTATTTCCTATGCAATAGATAATTTTGGTAAACGTCTAGATGGCAAAGTTTACATACCGCCTGCACGTATGGAGGCAGAAGTCGGGTTTTCCGTTGAAAACATTGCATCTGAATTAGGTAGTTTCAATATTTTGGCAGACTATTTAAAAAGCGGCAAAATAAAAGGAATTGTAAATCTGGTGGGGTGTAATAATCCCAAAATAGTTTATGAAGAAGCGGTTACCGTATTAGCTGAAAAACTGATAAAAAATGATGTATTGGTTCTTACAAATGGATGTGCTGCTTATGCATTGTTAAAAATGGGATTTTGCAATGTAGAAGGATTAAAGTGGGCAGGGGATGGTATCCGCTCCCTTCTGGAACCGCTCGGGTTACCACCTGTCTGGCATATGGGTGAATGTCTTGATAATGCCAGAGCCTCAACGTTGTTTCGCCTGGTTGCGGACTCTTTGGGAGAGTCTGTTAGAAACCTTCCTTTCGCTTTTTCGAGTCCTGAGTGGTCAAATGAAAAAGGAGTGGGAGCAGCCCTGGGATTCAGATTAATAGGGGTTAACTCATATCATTGCATAGAACCCCCAATAAGTGGCTCAGAAAAGGTTTCGAATTTTTTTTACAATGAAACCAGGGAAAGTCTGGGTTCTGTGATGGTCGTGGAGAAAGAGCCGGTTGTTTTAGCAGAACGTATTCTGGGTGATATTGACTATCGGCGAAACAAATTGTCGTGGAAATCTCAATGATTGGAGGTTGATATGGATAGAAGGAGTTTTATAAAAAAAGGCTTAATATTTACAGGAGCAGCAACTTTAAGCACTTCAGCGTGGCTTGTACCCTCGATACTCCGGGCTGCTGAGAACAGAAAGGTAAAACTAAAGATTGGATATCTTCCTATTACCGACCATATGCTTATAATGGCCGCCAGTATGGGAAAATTCCAACATGCGGAGATTGAACCTGTTAAATTTTCATCATGGCCTGATATTTCGGAAGCAATCAAAGCCGGTGCTATTGATGGTGCGTTTCTTCTTACACCTATTGGGGTAACCCTTTACAAAAAAGGAGTTCCCCTTCGGGCGGTTATGTTGGGACACAGAAATGGCAGTGTGATAACTGTAAAAGTGGGTAAAAGTATAGAAAAAACAGGAGATTTAAGAGGTAAAACAATAGCCATTCCCAGCCCTTTTTCCACTCATAATATACTTTTAAGAAAGATTATGCTGGAAAATAATATACCAGTATCATCAGTCCGTATGATTGATATGGCACCACCGGAGATGCCTGTTGCCTTGGCTACGGGTAGAATTGACGGTTACATAGTAGCCGAACCCTTCGGCGCTCAGGCGGAATTTATGAATGTTGGAGAAATTCTTATGTTATCAAGAGACATTTGGAAAGATCACATCTGCTGTGTTCTTAATATAAATGAATCTGTAGTTCAAAAGCATCCCGAATCAGTAAGAGAACTTGTGAGCGGAATGGTAAATACGGCCGGATTTATAAAGAATAATCCTAAGAAAGCATCAGAAAAATCCGTGGATTTTCTTGGTCAGAAGCCTGGTGTGGTGGAGCATGTTTTGACTAAGCCTAAAGGCAGACTGACTTTTAATCATTTAAAACCTGAGATTTCGGATTTTGAAGCCACTCAGAACTATATGGTAGAGTTCGGTATTGCCGATAGAAAAGTAAGTTTGAAAAATTATGTGAGTACAGATTTTTTTGAGGGATAAAGTGGGGACAATTGCAAACAATTTGAAAAAACTACTGCCAGTTGTAAGTATTGCTGTTTTTTTATTGTTTTGGCAGTATTCTTCCGGATTTTATTCATCTACACTTTTACCCTCTCCGCTCGAAGTTTTGGCAGCTTTGTTTGAGCTCATTGAAAGAGGCGTTCTTGCTGAACATATTACGGTAAGTATTTTAAGATTTTTAGCAGGCTATATTCTTGCTGTCATATTTGCTGTCCCTCTGGGTATTATGTTTGGGTATTATCCTCTGTTCCACTTTGCCGTTGATCCTTTAATTCAGGTATTGCGGCCGATATCACCTATAGCGTGGTTTCCTCTTGCTGTTCTATGGTTCGGGATAGGCAATGCTCCCGCTGTTTTCATAATTTTTCTTGCATCATTTTTCCCTCTGTTGTTATCTACTCTGGATTCGGTTCGCCAGATTCCCTCAATTTATTTTAAAGTTGCAGCCAATTTTGGTGCCGGCAAAAGGACGGTTTTTTTCAAAGTTATACTGCCGGCTGCTTTTCCCGGAATAATGGTTGGGCTTCATATCGCCGTAGGGACAGCGTGGATACATCTTGTTGCCGGTGAAATGCTTGGTTCTCAATCAGGGCTAGGGTATTTGATAGTTGATTCGAGAAACTTTCTCCGCACAGACTGGATAATTGTCGGGATGCTGACCGTAGGTATAATCGGTCTGGTAATTTACAACATAATGAAAATGTTTGAGATTTTTATAAAAAAAATCTGGGGAGTTGAATCGTGAAGTCTGAACGTCAGCATTCAAAAATTTTAATTAGAGGTGTGGAAAAGTATTATAAGGAACATACCGCACTCTCAAGTATAGATCTCGATATTTTGCAGGGGGAGTTGGTTTGTATTGTTGGACCAAGCGGCTGTGGTAAAAGTACTCTTATAAGTTTGATGGCGGGTTTTGAAAAACCTTCCTGTGGCTCGGTTAGTATCGACGGTAAAGAAGTAAAATCACCTGACTCAGACCGTATAATGATATTTCAGGATTATGGACTTTTTCCGTGGAAAACTGTTATGGGAAATATACTGTTTGCACTTCAGGCAAAAAAAATCAAGGGAGAAGAGGCATTTCAGACAGCCCGTGAATACATTGATCTTGTCGGTCTGGAAGGAAGTGAAAATAAACATCCTTATCAGCTTTCCGGAGGCATGAAACAGAGAGTGGCTATAGCAAGAGCACTGGCAGTGGAACCGAGTATTTTGTTTATGGATGAACCTTTTGCAGCTCTGGATGCTTTTACCCGGATGCGTCTTCAGGATGAGATTCTTCGCTTGTGGAAGGAGAAACAGCCTACCATTGTTTTTGTTACCCATGATTTAGATGAGGCTGTTTATCTGGGAGGGCGCATATTTGTTATGGCCTCTAATCCGGGGAGGCTCAGCCGTGTTGTAAAAGTTGAACTGCCGCGTCCGTGTAATCGAACCAGCAGTGCTTTTGTATCATATCGTAACGAACTGTTCAGAGAATTTCAGCTTGTTCATGAAAAGACGGAAGAGTATATAATATAATGCTTTTAAAACGCTTAAATGATTCAGAATGTACAGCAGAAAATACTGTGACGCACAATAATTTGTGCTAAGTGTAAAAATAAGAGTAACGTTTTAGATTTAGTTGGAAGGGTCGAGGAGCAAGGTACAAGTTACTTGAGAACGTTGAATTATACAGCAAATTACTACCTTGCCATTTCTCATTTCTCATTTCCCCATCTCTCCATTTTACCAATATAACATTCAGCAAATTGCTGAAGTCATACGTCCGTAAACACAAAGCAAAACTTCATTTAAAAGTCTGTATGTTTATAATATATTTCTCACTTTTTCATTATAATTTTCATTAATCGGGCCGATTGTTTTATTTACAAGTTTGCCTTTTTTATCGTATAGAAACGTTTCAGGCACACCGGTTACGTTTAAATATGTCATAAGGTCGTCAGAACCCAGATATACAGGGAAATCGATATTATATTCCTTTATAAATTTACTCAGATCGTTCATCTTTTTGTCAATCGAAATACCTATCATTACAAAGTTGTCACTTTTAAAGTCCGAGTAAATGTTATTTAACAACGGCATCTCGGCTTGGCAGGAAGGACACCATGATGCAAAAACATTTACCAGCACCACTTTGCCTTTATTCTTTTCAAGAAAATCGGTGTAATCTGCTTTGTCCATTGTTATAAAGCTTCCGGTATCCACATCCGTCTTGTCAGTACAGGCCGTAAGATAGAATGCGCCGGCTATCAAAATCGGTAAAATCATCCATCTGAAGTTAATTTTTTTCATATATGCTCCTTATAATGTTCAAAGTTCAAGGTTCAACGTTCAATGTTTGCCCTCTTGAATGTGTTCAGGCAGGCAGCGGAGCGGGCTGACCTTCAACAACCTCTAACTACCTCCAAATACCTCAAATACCTCAAATACCTCAAATACCTCAAATACCTTCAACTACCTCTAAACTACTCAAACTCCACCTTTTCAAAAAACTTTCCCACAACGTTGTCTATTACTTCCCTGTCCAGCTCAGTTAAACTTCTCTTGATTTTGAATTCTATCTTAGCGGTTTCTCCGTAGTCCCTGACGCGTATTCCGGGATAGTTGTATCTGAGTTTGTCTTCGATCTTTTCAATGTTTTCAAGCCGTACTTCGGTAATCCGGCCGGTTTTGATACGGGTGGCGGCGCACGATTCCGTATTGAAAAAAATGTCCGGGTGATCGATTTTTCCTGCAATCGTTTCGGCATCCTTTTTGTCCATTACGGCTTCAAGAAGAGGGGAAAAAACACCGTATTCTTTTAATATCTTCATGCCCGGTCTGTAGTCATCGAGATCGTCTATGTTGCTTCCGTCACAAACGGCCTGATATCCGTATTTCTCTGCAATTTTAAAAATTTCACCTATGACCGATTTCTTGCAATAATAGCATTTGTCGGTCACATTTTCGAAAAATTCTTCTGAAGGAGTTGATGTGAAAGTATACCATTTTACCCCAAGGGCATTTGCGATTAGCTCTGCATTTCTTATCTCATAATTAAAAACGTGGGGATTGACACAGGTGGCCGCAGCAACGTCATCTGTTCCCAGTTCATCCACAGCCAGTTTCAGTACCGCGGCACTGTCTATTCCTCCGCTTAAGGCGACTATGCAGCTTTTGTAATCGTTAAAATACTTCATCTATAAATCCGCCTCCCAATACAAAGTCTCCGTCATAGATACTCAATATCTGCCCCGGGGCAGGCGCAAACCTTTCATCTTCAAAATTAACAAAAACAGTTTCATTATCTTTGACTTCCACTGTGCATTTTTGTTCTGTCATTCTGTACCTTATTTTGGCTTTGGCAGTGAATTTTGTCGGGGGGGGTTTTTACAAAATTGCAGTTTATTGCCTTTATTTTTTTGAAAAATACGTTCTCTCTTGATCCAAGCTGGATATTGCAGGTATGAGGATCTATATATTTTACATAGAGGGGTTCGTGATAGCTTATGCCGAGCCCTTTCCTCTGACCGACGGTATAGTTAAGTATTCCTTTGTGTTCTCCGATAATCCGGCCGTTAAGGATGAAGTTTCCTTTGCCGTAATCCAGTGGCACAAATTTTGAGAGATAATCTCTGTAATCTCCGCCTTCCAGAAAGCAGACCTCCTGACTGTCTTTTTTGTCGCTGACCTGAAGCCCGTATTCACCTGCAATTTTTCTTACGTCAGTTTTTGTCCTATGGGCATGGGGAAAGTGCAGATATTTTATCTGATCAGCCGTCAGCAAAGATAGAAAATACGATTGATCTTTCTTGGGATCATCAGCCTTTCTTACATGCAAGATACCGTCAAGTTCAGCGGTATCCGCATAATGGCCGGTCACCACCATATCTGCTCCGATTCTTTTCATTTCACTTATCAGGTAACTGAATTTTGAATAACGGTTGCAGTAAGCACAGGGATTGGGAGTTCTCCCCTGTTTGTACGTGTTTGTAAAGTAGCTGATAACGTTGTTTTTAAAGTCTTCTGAATAATCCGCCATATACCAGTCTATTCCAATGTAATCCGCCATCTTTGATGCATCTTCCAGGTATTTTTCCTGATCTTCAAAAAGTTTCAGGGTAATACCTGTAACATCATGCCCTTCATCTTTCATGAGAGCAGCGGCAAGAGAACTGTCCACTCCGCCGCTCATTGCCACAATAACCTTTTTCAAACTTCACTCCTTTATCACTAATACGATGATTTAAGTGTTATTTTATCATCTTTTGTGATATTTTCAAGTCTTTTATCCGCAGTGACTGCATCCCTGGACATTTTTTCTACCGGGTCTTTGAAGAGCAAGTTCCGATTTTTTATTCTTATAAATCAGATGCAGTATTGCAAAATATAAAACAATTGACACAACTGCCGTCACCGGCGTAATAAATCCCGTTCCCAGCTTTTTATCGAAGAAATTACCTATACCGGCGGATATCAACACAACAATTAACGGGAGAATATATACAATAAATCCGTTTTTGTATGTGCTTTTCACAGAGGCTGCCACTTCAACTGTTTCGCCTTCTTTTGCATCTATGGTGTTATCAAGTTCAATAAACATGTAATCCTCTCCTTCACTGTTGCAGGAGTCTTTGTGATCGCAATGAGAACAGGCTGATGTTTTCGCAAATCTGACTGTTGCTTTGTCACCGTTTATTTTAACGACTTTTCCTGTTTCTGTATTTGTTTTTCCAGCCATTTTTATCCTCCTTATTTGGCACCTCAACTACCCCTACTACCCCTACAACGCCTACAACCTCCAACTAATGTACATGCCCTC
>Ga0208561_100219_pt1 | contig 15223 bp, 9 predicted proteins | sample Shrwel1BS1Day9_FD_187536 | JGI IMG/M metagenome (GOLD analysis project Ga0208561, IMG submission 187536) | Subsurface microbial communities from deep shales in Ohio, USA - Utica-3 well 1 S-1-Day9 (SPAdes) (version 2) ... | reverse complement strand
TCGTGTCCGAAATACCTCGGCCAGCGCCCACACGAATTACTTGGTTCACTTGTTAAAGAGCGTTGAGCTGCTGCTCAATCGAGGCTGCGTATTCTACATGCTGCCTCGCTGTTGTCAACCACTTTTTGAAGAATTTTTCGAAGCGACTCAAGCGCCTAACTGCAAAACCCTTCAAGACCAAAGCGGCCAACCCCTGAAGAAGTCGCCGTGGCTGACTGCCTCAGAAGTGGTGCGCATTCTACAGCGAATTCGCACCCTGTCAACCGCTAATTCAAAGAAACTGTAAAACGCTTTTCTTTAAAACTTTCAAGCAGTTAACAGCCGAGAAACACCCCACCGAAGTGGCCTGCCCCTCGAAAGAGATGCGCATTCTACAGACCGCAGTTTTCCTGTCAACGACCTTTTCGGAAAAACTTCTGTCGCTTCGGTTTCCACGTATAAATGGGCCCTAACCTAACCCAATTCAACCTTAACCAGACCGGCCACCATTGTCGCCCGATGCCGGGCACTCGCCAGATCGTCCCCTTTGGCAAGGGCAACTCCCATGCGCCGCCGACCATTCAGCTCCGGCTTACCAAACAGGCGCAACTGTGTATCGGGCTGAGACAGCGCGGACTCCAGACCTGCATAAGTGACGTCCGTGGAGTCACCTTCGGGCAGGATGACCGCTGAGGCCGCCGGCCCCAGTTGGCGGATAGCCGGAACGGGCAAGCCCAGGATAGCCCGCGCATGTAAGGCAAACTCTGATATATCCTGAGAAATGAGCGTGACCAGGCCGGTGTCATGAGGGCGCGGAGATACCTCGGAGAACCATACATCGTCACCTTTCACAAACAGCTCAACCCCGTAGATCCCATAACCGCCAAGATCGCCAACTATAGCCCGGGCAATGTCGGTGGCCCTTTCCAATGCCTTATCCGACATCGGATGCGGCTGCCAGGACTCCCGGTAGTCGCCATCCTCCTGGCGATGACCAATCGGATCGCAGAAGCTGATGCCGTCACGGTGTTTGACGGTCAGCAAGGTAATTTCATAATCGAAGTCGATGAAACCCTCGACAATGACACGCCCCTTACCAGCACGCCCACCGCTTTGGGCGTAATTCCATGCTTCGTCTACCTCGCTCTCATCCTTCACGGTGCTTTGGCCCTTGCCAGAGGAACTCATGACGGGTTTTACAACCAGAGGCAGGCCCACCGCTTCCACGGCCGCCCGATATTCCTCGTAGGTTCCGGCAAACCGATACGGTGATGTGGGCAGCTCCAGCTCTTCTGCCGCAAGGCGCCGAATTCCTTCACGGTTCATGGTCAGGTTGACCGCTCTTGCCGTGGGCACAACCCGGTAGCCTTCCTTTTCCAGCTTAACCAGTTCGTCAGTGGCAATGGCCTCTATTTCAGGGACAATGAGGTCGGGCTTTTCAGACTCGACCACCGCCCGCAAAGCGGCACCATCCAGCATATTCACCACGTGACTGCGGTGCGCCACCTGCATGGCCGGAGCATGCTCGTAACGGTCAACGGCAATGACTTCCACGCCAAAACGCTGAAGCTCAATAACCACTTCCTTTCCCAGTTCCCCTGCGCCACACATCAAAACCCGAGTAGCGCCGGGTGAAAACGGTGTGCCGATACGTACGCCCTGTTGGTTGTTGCTCATCTCAATATCTGTCCTTATTGGTCATAACGCGACTTTCTTTTCCCGTTCTGCCACCAGACGCAGAACGTCCCGGCGCTCTTCGTTCGTCATTGACGTCCAACGAAGAATTTCGTCTCCACTACGATGACAACCGATGCAGATGTCATCTTCGTCCAGGGCACACACGCTCACACAGGGAGAACGAACTTTATCGGAAGTCTTCATGGTTATAAATCGACCGGCTTGAGGTTGGCCACATAACGGCTGGCATTTTCCACATAGTGCGCGGCGCTGAGTTCCAGCATCTTTTTCTGCTCGTCCGTCAATTCCCGCTTGATCTTGCCTGGCGAGCCAACAACCAGGGAGCCGTCCGGCACTTCCATGCCTTCCGGTATCAGGGTATTGGCACCGATGAGACAGTGCTTGCCAATCTTTGCCCCGTTAAGTACTACGGCATTGATACCGATCAATGAGTAATCACCCACCTCGCAGCCATGAAGCATGACTTTATGGCCCACAGTGACACCCCGGCCAACAGTGAGAGGAATACCGGCATCGGTATGCAGCACAGAACCATCCTGAATGTTGGATTCGGGGCCAATGGTAATCAGATCGTTATCACCACGAATCACCACATTAAACCAGACGCTGGCATTCTCCAGCAGTTTGACACTGCCTATAACACTGGCATTGGGGGCAACAAACTGGCCCTCGCCCTGCTTTTCGGGCACGCGGTTATCAAGACTGTAAAACATGAAATCCTCCGGTTGGCTATCGGGGCGGTTCAAGAATATCAATATTGGCGTCGTAAACCGTGTTCAGGAAGTCTACCAGCAACAGGGCAGACATCCCCCAGATCTGATAATCCTCCCAGCGGTAACACGGCACATAGAAGGTGTTATCAATGTAACTGAGGGCATCGGTGCGTTCCCGCCGATCCTCGAGGAAATAAGAGATCGGTACACGGAAAATGCTTTCGATCTCGTCCGGGTTCGCTTCCAGGGGATGATCCTCCGGGATCACGCCGACGTAAGGCGTGACAAGAATCCGGTGCAAAGACATCACCTGACTCAATGGCGCAATCACCTGGACCTGATCCGGTGGCAGGCCGATTTCTTCGTGAGTTTCACGCAACGCGGTCACTTTCAGGGATTCGTCCTCCTTGTCCCGCATGCCGCCCGGGAAGGCCACCTGCCCCCGGTGCATGCTGAGCCTGGACGACCGCAGCGTGAAAACCATTTCCGGGTTATCCGGGTTATTGGTGATCGGAACCAGCACGGCCGCTTCCGGAAAATCCAGCGTCAGTTGTCGGGGGGCGTGGTTAGCCAACTTTTCAGACAGCAACTTTTGCACGTTCAACTCCGGTTACAGGCCATGATGAATGAGACATGGGCAGCGCTGATCGTTAAACTGGAACTTAAATCAGAAGCTCCTTGATGATTTACCAGTATACGGGGAAAACAATGAAGTATTGCAGCACCTGCGGCAACCCGGTTGAGCAACGAATTCCCGAGGGGGATAACCGACACCGCTATGTATGCGTAAGCTGCGAGACCATCCATTACCAGAACCCGAACATCGTAGCGGGCACCGTGACAGTCTGGGAAGGGCAAATTCTGCTTTGCCGACGGGCCATCGAACCCCGCTACGGCTACTGGACACTACCGGCGGGATTCATGGAGAACGAGGAAACCACCATGGAGGCTGCCGCCAGGGAGACCCGGGAAGAGGCCCTGGCCGAAGTCGATATCCAGGGCCTGTATTCGATGATTGACGTTCCGCACATCAACCAGGTTCACCTGTTTTACCGGGCACAGCTTCTTGACGGTCGCTTTGGAGCGGGAGAGGAGTCACTGGAAACTCAGTTGTTCCACCCATCCAGGATTCCATGGAGCGAGATATCGTTCCCTACCGTTCGCAAGACGCTGGAATTGTTCCTTTCGGATATGAAAACACAACAGTTTGGTGTCCACGTGACCGACATTCGCCACCCCATGGCCAAAAACAACTAATCAGAGATCTTCCAACCGATAGACTTCGTAGGCTGGCTCCTCGTAGGGGTGAGCCTGCTTGAAAGCCGTAATAGCATCGAAGATCTTTGCATCCTCAATCACCAACTCGACCTTGAACTCCTTAACCGTTTCAAGCTCCCCCTGGGCGCCCAGGAACGGGTCACTCCCTGCCAGCGGCCGGAACTGACCCTGGCCTTCACATTGCCAGGCACAGCTGTCGTAGTCGCCGATCTTTCCGGCACCGGCATCGAATAATGCCTGCTTGGTGGTTTCGAGATGACTCTCTGGAACGAAGTAACACAGCTTGTACATTTTTCACCCACCTTGATCAAACTTTGTTAATCATTGAAGTTTTTCAAGTTACCCACAAAATCTGTGGATAACTATGGGGATAGTTTTGGGGAATCCGCCGCCAAGCCCCTTGATTACTGACCCTAACTCAAATTGGCGACAAAATCGCCCATTTGATTTCCCCTTTTTATTTCAACAGCTTATGAGCAGCGAACAAAAATAGGGCAAAAATACCGGTGTTTGTACACAGATCGCGCAACACCGCCTCTTCAATGTGCATAAAAGCGGATAGTCAAGGCCTTGACACGACTGATGGGGGCGATTTTTCCACTTTTTCAGTCAACAATTAAAATGACAATCACGTTATTCATGCCATAAAAAAACCGGTCTGCCGCAACCCTGAAACTCAGAGTACAACAGACCGGCCTAGGGAGCCTTAGCAGGTTGCTTTAGGCAAGCCAGCGCCTGGCATTACGGAACATGCGAATCCACGGACCATCTTCCTGCCAGCCACTCGGGCGCCAGGAGTGCTGGACAGCCCGGAACACCCGCTCGGGATGCGGCATCATGATCGTTACTCGCCCATCGCGACTGGTCACACCGGTAATGCCCATCTCCGACCCATTAGGGTTATAGGGGTAACGGGTGGTGGCATTGCCCCGATTATCCACGTATTGCAGCGCCACCAGACCCTCGTCTTTCAGAGCCTGGGCGGAACTGCCTGCCGGCAGCTCGATACGGCCTTCACCATGGGCCACCGCGATGGGCATCCGCGAACCCGCCATGCCATCCATAAAGGCGGACTCCGAGGCCTGTACTTCAACCATGGCGAAACGTGCCTCGAACTGCTCCGACTGGTTACGGACAAAGCGCGGCCAGCCTTCACTGCCCGGAATCAGTTCGTGCAGGTTTGACAGCATCTGGCAACCATTACAGACGCCAAGGGCCAGTGTGTCCTGACGATTGAAGAAGCTGGAGAACTGGTCACGAACCCGGTCGTTGAACAGAATGGACTTCGCCCAGCCTTCACCGGCACCCAGAACGTCACCGTAGGAGAAACCACCGCAAGCCACCAGGCTCTGGAATTTTTCCAGGGTGATGCGCCCCGAAAGCAGATCACTCATGTGCACGTCGACGGCCTCGAAGCCGGCACGGTCGAAGGCTGCGGCCATTTCCACCTGGCCGTTAACGCCCTGCTCCCGCAGCACTGCCACCTTCGGGCGAGCGCCGGTGTTGATGAACGGTGCCGCCACGTCCTCGTTGATATCGAACGTCAACTCGGCGCTCAGACCCGGATCTTCGGCATCCAGCAGGTTGTCGAACTCCTCCTGAGCGCAGTCGGCGTTGTCCCGCAGCGACTGGATGCGATAGCTGGTTTCGGCCCAGAGGCGCTGCAGCTCCGCCCGCGGCTCATCCACCACGGTGTCGGGACCAAAGGTCAAACGCATGCGATCTTTGTTATTCAGAGTACCGATCACGCTGGTGTGATCACCCAGCCCTGCCCCGGAGAATTGTTGCAGAACAAACTCAGTGTCTTCTCGACGAACCTGAATCACCGCCCCAAGTTCTTCATTAAAAAGTTCACGGGCAAACTGGGACGCATCTTCGGCCAGACCATCCAGTTTCACATCGACACCGGTATGGCCAGCAAACGCCATCTCGGCCAGAGTCACGAACAGACCACCATCGGAGCGATCGTGGTAAGCCAGCAGTTTGCTATCCGAGTTCAGGCCCTGAATCACCGCGAAGAACGCTTTGATATCTTCCGGGTTATCCAGATCAGGAGCCACTGCCCCCATGTGTTTATAGACCTGCGCAAGAGCCGAGCCGCCCAGACGGTTCTGGCCAGCGGCCAGATCAATCAGAATCAGATCGGTTTCACCCGCATCGGTACGCAATTGAGGCGTCAGCGTACGGGCTACGTCGGTTACCGGAGCAAAACCACTGACAATCAGCGACAGCGGAGAGGTGACACTCTTCTGCTCGCCATTGTCTTCCTCCCAGGCCGTCTTCATCGACATGGAATCCTTGCCCACCGGAATCGTGATGCCCAGTGCCGGACACAGTTCCATACCCACCGCGCGAACGGTCTCGTAGAGGTTCTCGTCCTCACCGGGATGACCGGCTGCCGCCATCCAGTTCGCCGACAGGCGGATATCCGACAGCTTGCCAATCGGTGCGGCTGCCAGGTTGGTAATAACCTCGCCCACCGACATGCGACCCGAAGCCGGCGCATCCAGCACCGCGACCGGGGTGCGCTCGCCCATGGCCATCGCCTCACCGGTGTTCACATCAAACGAAGCTGCGGTAACTGCCACATCGGCGACCGGCACCTGCCAGGGACCAACCATCTGATCGCGAGCAACCAGACCGGTAATCGTACGGTCACCAATGGTGATCAGGAAGTTTTTGGAGCCCACCGACGGCAAACGCAGCACACGGCGGATCGCTTCGTGGATATCGATCTTCGTAGAATCGAAAATCGGCTTGGTGAACGATTCCCGGGTGACGCTGCGGTGCATTCTCGGCGGCTTGCCGAACAGCACATCCATCGGCAGGTCTACTGGCTTATCGTCAAAGTAGGAATCACTCAGCTCCAGGTGATGAGCCTCGGTGGCTTCCCCGACCACGGCATAGGGGCAGCGCTCCCGGCGGCACAGGGCATCAAACTGATCCAGGTTTTCCGGCGCCACCGCCATTACGTAGCGTTCCTGGGATTCGTTACACCAGATTTCCAGCGGCGACATGCCCGGCTCGTCACTCGGGATATCCCGAAGCTCGAACTTGCCACCACGGCCACCGTCTTTGACCAGTTCCGGCATGGCATTGGACAGACCGCCGGCACCCACGTCATGAATGAAGCAGATCGGGTTATCCGCGCCCATCTGCCAGCAGCGATCGATCACTTCCTGACAACGACGCTCCATTTCCGGGTTGCCCCGTTGTACAGAGGCAAAGTCCAGGTTTTCATGGCTGGAACCGGAGTCCATGGAGGAAGCAGCGCCGCCACCCAGACCGATGAGCATGGACGGCCCACCCAATACAATCAGCTTGGCGCCTTCAGGAATGTGTCCCTTCTCAACGTGTTGCTCGCTGATATTACCCAGACCGCCGGCAATCATGATGGGCTTGTGGTAACCACGCACCTCTTCACCCGCCACGCCCGGGGCGAGGGCCTCAAAGGTCCGGAAATAGCCGGCCAGGTTCGGACGGCCAAATTCATTGTTGAACGCTGCACCACCAATCGGCCCTTCAATCATGATGTCGAGGGGCGATGCGATACGCTCTGGCCGACCATAATTCTCTTCCCAGGGCTGGGCGTCGTCCGGGAGGTTCAGATTGGAAACTGTGAAGCCCGTCAGGCCCGCCTTGGGCTTGGAGCCACGTCCGGTTGCGCCCTCGTCACGAATTTCACCACCGGCGCCCGTCGCGGAGCCGGAAAACGGTGAAATGGCCGTCGGGTGGTTGTGGGTTTCCACCTTCATCAGAATGTGGATCGGCTCTTTGTTGTAACCGTAGGCGCCAGTCTTGGAGTCCGGGTAGAACCGCCCGGCTTCGCTGCCAACAATGACAGAGGCATTGTCCTTGTAGGCAGACAATACCCCTTCACTGTTCATCTCATAGGTGTTGCGAATCATCGCAAACAGGGATTTTTCCTGGGCCTCGCCATCGATATCCCAGCTGGCATTAAAGATCTTGTGGCGGCAATGTTCCGAATTCGCCTGGGCGAACATCATCAGTTCGACATCGGTCGGATCGCGCTCAAGCGCCGTAAAGGACTCCACCAGGTAATCGATTTCGTCGTCGGCCAGCGCCAGCCCCAGGGAGGCGTTAGCCTCAACCAGAGCCCCACGGCCTCCGGCCAATACCGGCACGCGGCCCAGTTGGCGGGGCTCTTCGTCACTGAACAGCAACTCTGCCCCACCCATCTCGTGGAACACCTTTTCGGTCATCCGGTCGTGCAGGAGAGCCGCAATTTTTTCACGCTGTTCCAGACCCAGCTTTTTGCGGGCACGCACATAAAAAGCCACGCCCCGCTCGATCCGGCGAATCTGACGCAGGCCGCAGTTCCGGGCAATATCCGTTGCCTTGCTGGACCAGGGAGACAACGTGCCCGGTCTTGGCACCACCAGGAACAACACACCGTCGGGCTCTTCAACCTCAACACTGGGCCCGTAGGTCAGCAGTCGGTCCAGAACCGCCTGCTCGGCATCGGAAAGCTCGAATTCAAGATCGGCGAAGTGCATGAATTCGGCATACACATGTTCGACATCCGGAACGATTTCCTGGATGCGGGAATGCAGCTTACGGGAACGGAAAGGCGAGAGCGCGGGCGCGCCGCGAAGTTCAAGCATGATATCAACCTGTATCGCGCGAATCGGGAGACGTCTGAAAGCCGGCAATGATACCCGAAAGAAGTCGCGGGATACAGCAGCCAGCCAGACCGGCGACCGGTAATTTTGTTATGCTTACAATAACGACGGATGGCTCGGAGGAGCATGAGTTTGTCACGGATCCTGAACAACTTGAAAAGCTGCGGCCTTGCCCTGTCGGCGGTGGTATTGACCGCGCTGGTCCTTGCCGGCTGCTCGCGGCCCAGCACGCTTCAGGAGATACGTAACGAGGGCGTTTTACACGTTATCGTACGGGAAGCGCCATCACTGTATTACCAGCAACGCGGCGCACCCACAGGCTACGACTACCAGCTCGCCCGTCATCTGGCTGATCGGCTGGGGGTGGAACTGCGAGTCCGGGTTGCTGACAACAATTCCGAGATTCTCTCCGTCCTGACCAATAACTACGCCCATATCGGCATCGCCGGCCTGGCCAACCACCCGGATCTTGAGAATCAATTCCAGACACTGCCTACCGGCATCCAGGCGCAGTCAGTGATTGTCTACCACCGGGACGCAGAGCCTGCCAAAAGCTTCCCCGACCTTTCCGGCAAGACCGTCCATATCTTGCCCGACAGCAGTCACAAACGCCTGCTGCAGCAGTCGACCAACGCCGAGCCACCCGAAGTGAGTGTCCATGAAGGCCTGGATGCCGCGGGCCTACTGGCCCGGGTGGAACAGGGGGAATTCACCTATGCGGCCATTGCCTCCAATGAGCTGGAACTGAACCAGGTGTTTTACCCCAATGTCCAGCGGGGTTTCAGCCTGAATGCACCGAAGGACCTGGTCTGGTTATTCCCGAAGGAACAGGATCAAACGCTGATCAATGAAGTGCGGGATTTTCTCGAATCAACGCGTGAGAGTGGGCTGATGGCTCAGCTTAGAGAACGCTTCTACGGTCACCTGAAGCAGTTGAACTACGTTGGCGCTCTGACCTTTATGCGGCACGTTAAAAAACGCCTTCCGAACTACGAGCCACTTTTTAAGGAACACGCCAAAGAAACCGGCTTTGACTGGCGCCTGCTTGCCGCCATTGGCTACCAGGAGTCCCACTGGCGCCCCCGCGCGGTCTCGCCTACCGGCGTCAAGGGCCTGATGATGCTGACCCTATCGACCGCCAGCTACGTGGGGATCGACAACCGACTGGACCCGGAACAAAGCATTGCCGGTGGTGCCCGGTATTTCAGGGCCGTGCATAACAAAATTCCGGACCGCATTCCCGAGCCGGACCGGACCTGGTTCGCCCTGGCTTCCTATAATGTCGGCTTTGGCCATCTGGAAGATGCCCGCAGGCTGACCGAAGGCGCCGGAAAAGATCCGGACCGGTGGATGGACGTTAAAGAATTCCTGCCGAAGTTGGCCCAGAAAGAATGGTATTCCAGAACCCGCTTCGGCTATGCCCGGGGACACGAGCCTGTGCTCTACGTCCAGAACATTCGCCGGTACCTGGATTTCCTTGTGCGTCTGACCGAGCCCAGCATCCAGGCCACCACAGGCCTTGAAGATAAGATCGTCTGGCTGGAACCCGCCGAGAAAAAAGTGCCTGAAATAGAAAGCCCGACAGTCACTGGGCCAAACCGGGCTGAGCTGCCGCCGGAGATGGGACTGATTCCTCCGACTCTTTGAGTAGGCTCACAGCGCACACAAAATAATCAGGGGCTAAAACGACAGTTCATCCAGATCCCTCACCCCCAGAGCTTTTTCCACCTGGGAGGAAGAAAAGCCACGCCGCGCAAGAAACCGGGCCTGGCGCAGCTTTTCCGCCAGATCATCATTCACCGGGGCGAGGCCAAACCGCCGCTCCCGCAAACGGGCCGCCAATTCGCACCAATACTCTTCTGACACTTCGTTCAGACACTCGGGGCTCTGGTGCACACCCCGCTGCTGAAGTTCTGCCAGGATCCGCACCGGTCCGTAACCCATATCCATCCGCTGGCGGGTAAACACGTCGGCAAAACGCTGATCATCCAGCCAACCCTCCGCCTCGTATTCATCCAACACCGTATCAATGACATCGGGTTCTATCTTGCGCTGCCGCAATTTCAGAAATAATTCCTGGCGACTGTGTTCGCGCCGCGCCAACAAACGCAGGGCTACCGAGCGCGCCCTGGTTTCAGGATCCTGCTGTTTTTCGTCTTTCACGGTAAACCCCTTTCCGCACACGCGTGCAAAACGCTAGACTAGCGCCCGATTCTTGATACTACCCGGCACATTCCCGTGCCGATGCCCGGTGGCGCATTACTTTGCCGCCCCCGCAGACTGGTTTCAATGCCGAAGGATATTATATGGCCGCGTTTATTCAGAAACTGTTCAAAACCCGCAAGGCAACCCCGATCAAGAAAGTTGCCAGGCCGGAAAAGCAGGAAGCCAGCCAGCCTCCCGCAGAGGATGAACGGAAAGCGTTACTGAAAGAGCAAGAAGGCCAGTTATCCAACAACCCGGAACAGACCGTGCTGGCAACCCTGGCCATCGACGGAGCAACCGCAGCCATCCGTCTCCAGGCCGCCCGGGGCCTTCGCGAGGAAACCTACCTGCAACAGGTACAGAAACAGGCGAAGGGACGAGATAAAGGCGTCTACCAACTGGTTAAACAGGCCCTCCAGAGCCTCCGTGAGCAACAACACCAAGCGCAGGCCACGCAGGAAACCATTGCCGGCCTGATTCAGCAGGCAAAAGAACAGGCCACCAGTGAAGACACCAAGCTGTACCAGGCAAGACTGGACTCACTGCTTGATCAATGGCGCACCATCGAAGCTCAAGCCTCCACCGAACAGGCGCAGGCTTTCCTGGAAGCCGTGCACCAGTGCCGTGAACGGCAAACCCAAATTGAACAGGCACAGCAGGAAGAACAACGTCACCAGGAGCAGACCCGCGAGCGCCAGGAAACACTTAACCTGCTCACGGAAACCCTGACCGGACTCACCACACCAAACACCCAGTTGCCCTCGGCCTCAGCCCTTGACGCCTTGCAAAAAACCCAGGAAAACCGTTGGCTAGAGGCAACCCGGGACACCAACGTCAGCAAGCAGGAGCAGAAAACCTACGAGCAGAACATGCTGGCGCTGCGCAACTTCCTGGGCGCCATCCGCCGGCTCGACCAGGCTCGCGAGGCACTCGCACAGTTGGAGCCAGTGGAGACAGCCAGCGACGAACAAACCGACGCCGCCCGCCAATTGCTGCTGGACATTGCCTGGCCCAACGATTTCCCAATGCCCGCTGAGCTGCTGACACTCAAAAAGCAGGCCGGCAAGGCCAAAAGCGCTCCGATCGAGACTGGCGACACCGAGCGCCAGAAGCGCCTGAATGACGCTCTGACAACCACGCTTACCCAACTCGAAGCGGCACTGGAAGCGAAGCTCTACAAAGAGTCCAAACAACTGTTGAAAACCGCCCAGAACCAGTTCCAGAAACTGGATGGCAACCACCGCAAAAAGTTGCAGGCACGCATGCACTTGCTGGCCGGCCAGTTCCGTGAACTGAATGACTGGCAAGGTTTCGCTACCCAGCCCAAACAGATTTCCCTGTGTGAACAAATGGAATACCTGGCCAACCAACCGATGGACCCGGAAGCCAAGGCCGAACGGATCAAGGAACTGCAGAATGAATGGCGTGAGTTGGGCGGCTCCTCGGACCGGGCACTATGGACCCGTTTCAAGACGGCGTCAGACCAGGCGTACGAGCCCTGCAAGGCCTACTTTGAAGCAAAGTCCGACCTGAAGCAGGCCAATCTGGAGAAGCGCCAGGCTATTTGTAGGGAACTGGCTTTGTTCCTGGAAAAGGCAGACTGGTCGAGCATCGACTGGAAAACCGCCGAGCGGATTCACCAGACGGCCCGGCAGGAATGGAAGGAAGCATGGCCGGTGGATTTCCGAGACAACCGGCAAGTGCAAAAGCGCTTCGACAGCCTGTTGAAACAGCTCGAAAGCCCACTGGACGAAGAACGCAAAAACAACGAAGCCGTCAAACAACAAATCGTTGAGAAGGCCGAAGCACTGATAGACCATGAGCCGCTGCAGGAAGCCATGCATCAAGCAAAAGCCCTTCAGGGTGAATGGCAGGCCGTGGGAATCACCCGTCACCGGGAAGATCGCAAACTGTGGAAAGCCTTCCGCCGGGCCTGCGATGAAATCTTCGCGCGTCGGGACGCCCACCGTTCTGCCCGACAGGAAGAAACCGAGCAGGCGGATCAGCAGGCTCGAAACATTCTTGCCGAGCTTGTCGATATCAACGCATCCTCGGATAAAAATCGCCTGGAACGGGCCCGCACCAGCCTGAATCAGCTCAACGGCCAACCGCTTTCCAAAGACATCAAGAGCGAGATTCAGGAGCTCCGCAAGCACCTGGCCAACCTTCAGAAAGCAAGACAGCTTCACGAGCAGGTGGATAAGTGGAAAGCCCTGATCGCCGAACGAATCAGCGCCCCCCTGGCCAGTGACCGTATCCCCGAACACTGGCCCAAGCTCACCGGAGCCTCCGACGAACCGAACAACCAGGATTTGGTCATCCGTACGGAGATCCTCACTGGCGCTCCCAGCCCCGAGGCTCATCAGCCTCGCCGCATGGAGATCCAGGTCCAGCGCCTGGCCGACGGTCTTGGCGGAGGGGAAGAAGTTCTCAGCAGCCCAGAGGCCATCGAACAACTGATTGCCCGCTGGTGCCTGCAAGTCGATGACGACGGCATCACCGCACAGGACGCGGAACGCCTGAATGCAGCACTGGATGCTTTCCTCAAACCGGAGTAATCCACGCCGTTCGATGGACAGATTGTCACAAACCGCCAGCCCCCACTTGTAGTCACGGGGTTGGCGGTTGCCTACAATGAACGGATCAGCTACAGGTTCGAAAACGCCCCGCTGGCACGAATCTGCCCTGTTGCCCAGCTCGTCAGGATTGCTTTATGACCATTGCGCAAACGCTCATGAACCGCTACGCCCGCCGCCCTGTTGGTAAAACAACCGGATTCTGCTCGGCGGTTGCCCTGGCCCTGCTCATGCCGGGATTGTCGGGCGTGCAGGCGAACATTGAAATACCCACGGAATATGAGCCGGTCATGCCGACCGTGGAGCAGGCGCGCGCCAATATCCTGATTGCCCGGCAGCTTCAGTTTACTCACTTTCGCGACCTCAGTGTCAGCGATGAGCTCTCCGACGATGTCTTTGAGTCTTACCTTGATTACCTCGACGGCCAGCGCATCTACCTGACGCAAAAAGACATCGACGCCTTGTCCGACATCCGTAACGTGCTGGGCCCAGCGCTGCGGACCGGTCAGTTGCGGCCAGCGTTCCAGGTCTACAACCTGGTACAACAACGCGTTATCGAGCGACTGAAGTTTGCCCTCGATCTGGTCAACAACGGCATTGGCCAACTCGACTTCAGCACTGACGAGCAAATCCGTGTTGATCGCTCTGAAACACCCTGGGAAGCGAACCAGGCGGCCCTGGACGAGCTCTGGACCAAGCGCATCAAAAATGCCGTGCTGTCCCAGCGCCTGAACGGCGCCGACAACGAGGCTATTGAAGATAACCTGCGCCGACGCTACGAAGGCCAGCTCAAACGCGCTTACCAGGCCCGCAGTGAGGATGCCTTCCAGGCGTACATGAATGCTTTCACCAGCATGTGGGACCCGCACACTTCCTATTTCTCGCCACGCACGTCAGAGAACTTCAACATCAACATGAGCCTTTCCCTGGAGGGTATCGGTGCGGTGCTCCAGTCGGACAACGAGTACACCAAAGTGGTTCGCCTGGTGCCAGGCGGCCCCGCCGCCAAACAGGGACAGTTGCAACCGGCAGACCGCATCGTCTCCGTGGCCCAGGAAGATGAAAAGCCCGTTAACGTCATCGGTTGGCGGCTGGATGAAGTCGTCGACCTGATTCGCGGCCCACGGGACTCAAAAGTGACCCTGGAAGTGATTCCGGCCAGTGCCACCGATGAAACCCTGACCCGTACCATCGTCATCAAGCGGGACGAGGTTAAGCTGGAAGAACAGAGCGCCAGCAAGGACATCATCGAACTGGAACGGGGCGGTGAGGACTACACCATTGGCGTCATCACCATTCCCACCTTCTACGCTGATTTCCAGGCCATGCAGGCGGGTGACCCCAACTACAAAAGCACCACCCGTGACGTTAGGAAATTAATCAATGAACTGAAGGATGCCAGTGTTGATGGCATTGTCATGGACCTTCGCAACAATGGCGGCGGCGCCCTGCACGAAGCCAATGACCTGGTGGGTCTGTTCATTGACCAGGGGCCGACCGTGCAGATCCGCAACGCCAACAACGAGGTGCAGGTTCTCACCGATCAGGACCCGTCGGTGGCCTACGACGGCCCGCTGGTGGTGCTGGTCAACCGGATGAGCGCGTCTGCTTCGGAGATCTTTGCCGGTGCCATTCAGGATTACGGACGGGGCCTGGTGGTTGGTTCCCAAACCTTCGGAAAAGGCACCGTACAAGCGGTAAGGCCGCTTAACCATGGTCAGTTGAAGATCACCCAGTCCAAGTTTTACCGGGTATCCGGCGGCTCTACCCAGCACAAAGGGGTCATCCCGGATATCAAGATCCCCTCCCGTCTGGACAAGACCCGCATTGGCGAGGATGCGCTTGACCATGCCCTACCCTGGGACCAGATCGATGCTGTACCGCACACACGCTACTTCGACTTCAGCGGAATCATTGACCAACTGCGGGAAAATCACGAAAAACGTTTTGCCACCAACCCGGAATTTCAACTGCTGCAAAAAGAAATCGAATTCCTGGAGAAACAACGCGCCATTGATTACGTCACCCTGAACTCGGATGAACGCAAGAAGCGCCACAGCGAAATTGAACAGACCCGGCTAACAATTGCCAACACTCGCAGGGAGCTTCAGGGAGAAGATCCGTTCGAAAC
>Ga0208561_100218_pt1 | contig 15269 bp, 9 predicted proteins | sample Shrwel1BS1Day9_FD_187536 | JGI IMG/M metagenome (GOLD analysis project Ga0208561, IMG submission 187536) | Subsurface microbial communities from deep shales in Ohio, USA - Utica-3 well 1 S-1-Day9 (SPAdes) (version 2) ... | reverse complement strand
CACTGAGACTTCGGAGTAAGAAGAGAAACCCCGCGTCGCTACGCTCCGATGGGTGGCAGCCTTGCTCCGGTCCGGGTGGCAGGCTTCACGTGGAATGGGTGGCAACCTTCAGCGGTTTACGCAATTAACCGCTGGTCCAAACTCAGCCCCGAATCGTCGGCAATACAGGATTGAGTGGCTCGATAGTCGTCCAGGCTAATGAGGCCTGGACTCACAGTCCGCTCTTCAATATCAATATCCAGCTCGGACCAATCGGGATTCATCACCCCAAAACGCTGAGCCCACCGGAAGAAGTGAACAAGCCTTTCGCCAAAATAGCGGTTGTTCCGTGACGACTCTCGTTTGTACTCCAGCATACCGGCACACAATTCGGTGAGTTCGTCGCTATCCAGTGCGACAAAATCGACCGAATACGCCAACTCCGCAAAAGGGCCGGATAGCGCAGACCAGTAATCCTTTAGGGAGGATTGAGCATAGGGTTTAAAGACCTGACCCTTTTTCCCTTTGCCTCCGCGAGTAAGGTCTACAATCCAATAACCAATCAGCAGCATGGCTGAAGATAATGCATTCCTATTTTCGTGACACTGCTTTTCGATCGTCCGCGCGGTCTGCTCAGCTTTGCGCTTGGTCGGCTCGTATGCTTTCAGACATTCATAAATGCTGTCTTTGAAAGATGCCGCTTGCTTTTGCAGCCGACATTTATCCCGCTCAAACCTCATGCCAGGCTTGATACTAGCGTCCACATTCTCAGCCATTACATGCGACTTATCGTCATCAGGTCTCTTAACAAACTTTCGCTCAGTCAGTCGCAACCCGTCGCTCCATGAAAAACTGGTGGGCGGCACTCGTCCGCTCAGAGCTCCAGCAACCATTCCTGGGAGCTGCACCAAATTGCACTGATCAATAATGCCGCTTACCCAATGGAGGATTTCCGAAACACTTGTGATGGCACTCCCGTGATGCTCTTGGTGAAGTTCAAGAAGAGCAGCCACTTCCTTAACGTCGTCCAGCGATGACTCAGCAACGTGACGAGCTAACTCCAATCCATAGGCCAGTAGCGATCCCGTCTTATAGCTGACTTTATGACGTTGGACGGGTGCTTGAAAATCTGACGGGATCAGCGTTTCGCTGTATTCAAGATAAATCTGTTTACCATGTTGCACGATCCGGCAGTGCCGGCCTTGTGAAATGTCCTGCAGAAGGCGCCTATAACCAATGCGCTTTTCCACAGCAAACAGTAAACAACCCACGACTAGCGCTTTGCTCTTAGTCAGATCAGACTTCTGAACACGACTGCGGACTTCATCCGCCCATCGCTGCATAGCTGGAAATAAAGCGAGAGACTGAGCAACTGTCTCAGACAGGTGTGTTTGTTCTTGCTGGAGCCGAGTGAGGCGTTTAGTGAACTTACTGCCAGGCTCCAGTGATGACCGGTTAACGATTTTTGCAAGGACTCGATACCGCAATGATGCTTGAGGATGAGGCATCTGATCCGACCGGGACAACATTTGATTGATCAATTGCCTCAGCTCATCCGCTTGCAACTCGTCGATGCCTCTATTATCCAGGAAAAGATCAATCTCATCCCTAGCCTCCCGAATCGCTTTTTGTACCCGGATTTTACGGCGTCGTGCGCGATACTTGAGACCAAACACGGTCGGCTCTCTGTATCGGCTTTCGTTGGCTGCCAGAGATAGTAGTGGAGGGGTTTCCCCGCCACTATTGGGCGGTATTTGAAATCCTAACTTTTCAAAAATGGCATTTAAGGTATCCAAACTCTCAGCTGCATCCGCACTCCAGCATCTGGCCGAGAAATCGCCGTATGTCCCTACCCCTCTCTCAGAGTGCCCCATCCAACCCTCGATCAACTCAGCGTTGATGCCGGCACTTGAGAGTTGCTGTGCATACCGATGCCGAAATAGGTTATCGGGCAGCGCCCATTCGAACAGCGCCCCTTCCAGTTGGTCGGCATCTGCCATGGAATGCCATTTAACTTGTCGATCAAGCAAAAAGAAAAAAGGCATCTTGGCAGCTTTGCCACTGGCCATTGCGTCCAGACTGTCCGCCAACTCCGAACGGTGTTTTCTGATGCTTGCCGACAAAGCCAGTAGATGCTCTCGATACTCCCTGACTATAACCCTCGCCTTTTCTGGAAGGGGCACGAGCCGCCCTGCGTGCAACTCGTCGTCCGTTTTATCATTTATATATACGCAGCCTACTTCTAAGTTAAAAAAGGCCGATGACTCGAATGGGTCTCTTAGTGGTCGTGCTCCCGTAGCTGCGTAGAGAGCCATCACTACATATTGGGCCAAGGCATTGTGATAGGCCGAGAAATTTTTCTCGCGGGCAAGATTGAGTTTTCTGGTGGCACTATGAACCTCCTCGACCAGCAAGGATTCAAAAGGAACTAACCGACTGCCGATGAAATTCAGATTCGAAGCTCGATTTTCCCGATCATGAATGGTCAGCCCCAAACCTTTCTCTATCGCCTTTACATCCCAGGAATCATAGCTACAAGCACCTGGTAACGCTGATTTGGGGTGAGAGGTTAAAAGACGGGCAAAGCGGCTGTCTGCGGTATCATTAAAGACCCGCTGAGGGGTTCTATTAGCCAGCATTCCGCTTTTTATGCGACCCAATAGCTTGTCGTCACAGCGATTAAACCACTGTTCACTCGATATTTCCTGGTAGTTAGCCCATAACTGTCCCAGTGTTGAAGGGAACGTTTCGGAACTCTTTGATGCCCTCAGTAACACCGACTGAATAAACGTCGGGACTTCAAATTCTAGGACCTCATCCACCGGGTGAACCAAATGCTGGGTTTGTTCATCTGGCCGCCAACCGCTGTGTCGTCGAGGAGCCGCCCTCTTCAACAGCTTAAAATCTTCAACCAAGCTCCATTCATCGATATGGTTGTCGCCAATCGTTATCCGCTCAACAAATGCCAGAGTGCGTGACAGTGTTAGAGCAATCCAAACGTAGGCACCTGCCAACTTATCGGTGAGTTCAGGAGCCTCGAGTTGCTTGGCAATCCACTCATCAATTCCCGCTATTTCGGGTGGCAGCAGCCGGCTCCATGACCAAGGCAGATAATGGGCGAGCTCTATATTCTGAATCAGAACACTTTTTGAACTTAAAGTTTGCTCGCCGGCGGTGTCGGTGGGATCCACTTCAACGAGTAGGCTGTCGCCACTATCCTCATCGCCCTCTGAAGGAGCAACAAGAATCTCAAAACGGGCATCATCTAACTCAAAGGTCACATCTGACGTTCTTGGAGCGTAGTGCTGCCGGAGATATTGAAGGTCCGGCACACTACCCGTTTTTAAGCCCACGGGTTTGTTGTGACCCTCAGCAATTGCCTGAATGCAGTTTAAAAAATGACTGGATCTGCCCTTGGCTTCCGATCGAACACGTTGAGTCGCATTCTTGACGGCGCTCGTAAACTGAAGATAGTTTCCAGATCGATTTTGAAGTTGGCTATCGGCAATACTCAGAAAACGATCAATCAGAGCCCACTTCTGGTCTCTTTCATCCAAAATTAAAAAGGAAGCCGCTCCCGCAATATTAGAATCGGCAACATTCTGGTAGCGCACCACCCGTTCAACCGCCTGCAAGACCAACCAGAGCCTGATTGCCCGCCTCAAACGAAAAGCCCGCCCCTCTTCGCATCTCGAGAGCGGATGAATCAGCATCGTCAGAAGATAGATGTTATTGGACTTTGGCCCGTATCGCCGAACGGTTCGTTTGGCGGAACCTTGATGACTTAAAGGTTGGTATTGCTTACTGAGCTCATCGTTAGAGTGAAAAGCTCTTGAGAGCTCCAAAAGATCCCTGGCAAATTGATTATCAGACCACTGCTGTAAAATCTGAATGGACTCAGGAAACGACGCCTCTTCTATGAGGTTAGGAATCCCAACTATTTTAGGGTTGAGGTTGAGGGTGTAATAACAGAGCTCGACAGGGTATTCTAAGCTCTCGTTGATTGCCCACCGGCAGAGGTACTCAAACCTCTCGCCGAGCCTTACGGTCATTTCTGTGGCGAGGTCTTGGTGTTCTCTGTGCCCATCCTGAATCACGTCATTAGTTCCTAATTGTTCCTACGTCCATTTGTAGGATAGCTCAGAATCCTCCCTATATGATGATTTCAGGCATTTTTTCGCAAATTAGGGACAATTAACCAATATCTCATCTGTCATTCTCATAACCTTGGTTCGAATCCAGCCCCCGCTACCAATTGAAATAAGGCCGGCTAATGCCGGCCTTATTGCGTTCTGCGGGGGGCTTTTCTGTTCCCACCTATCTACCCACACTTCTATCGAAATTAACGACACTCTTGATCTGGGCCAATAGGGCTGTACCACCGCCTGTGCAACAATCCTTCCTAATAATAGAAATTATATACATCATTTATGGAAGGAAGACAGCATGCGTCCACGAGCCCTTGTATCCCATACCATTCAGCTCGTCCTGCGTTCCATCGGCGTGCGCAAACTTGATCATCAATTCTTTCTTTCCTACACGCTGATCTTCCTCTGCGCCCTGGGTTCGGCATCGTTCCTGTATTTCAGTACAGACCCGGGCGAGGCCCGGTCATTGAATGTGGCCGGCGCACAACGCATGCTCAGTCAGCGGGTCGCCAAGGAAGTCCAGATGGTGGCTGCCGGCGTGGAAGAGCCCGCCCAGGCCCAAAAAACCATTGAGCAATGGGAGCGTGCCCATGGCTGGTTGCTGAACGGCAGTGAAGAGGCTGGCGTTCCGGCCGTAAAGGACCCAGAGATCCGCGCCCAACTGGAGAGCGTGTTCGCGCTCTGGCAAGAGTACCGGCCTGCTCTGGTTGATTACATGAATGCCCCGGACACCCAAACGCTCAAACAACTACAAGAGATGTCACCACGTGTCCTGTCGGAGATGAACGAGGCGGTTGGCATGATGTCCACGCTTGCCGACCGCAATACCCAGTTCAATCAGATCATGTCCATTTCCATGGTCCTGGCCATTCTGATGCTGGTCATCCTGGGCCGGATGTTCGGCCTCACCTACCTGATGGATCAGATACACATGCTGCAGAACCGGCTCCTTGCCCTGGCCAATGGCGACTTCCGTCAGACCATGGAGCACGAATTCAAGGACAATGAGATTGCCGAAATCGTCGAAGCCTACAACACCATGAGACGCCAGATCGGCGAACTGGTTGGCGGTGTCCGGGACGCCGCCAGGCAGATTGATGACAGCACGGCGCAGGCTGCCGACATCATCGAGCAGTCACGACAGGGAGTCGACCACCAGCGTTCTGACACCGACCAGGTGGCCACCGCTGTCAACGAAATGAGCGCCACGGTTCAGGAGGTCGCCCGAAACACCAGTGACGCAGCCGAGGCCACCGTTCGGGCAGAACAGCAGACGGATGCCGGACAGCGTACAGTCTCCAGCGCCGCGCAAAGGGTGCATGCCCTCTCTGCCCGCATGGCTGAACTCAAGGAACTCACCACCCGCCTGCAAGATGAAAGCCGGGAAGTGGGAACCGTATTGTCAGTGATCACAGACATTGCGGATCAGACCAACCTGCTGGCCCTGAACGCGGCGATTGAAGCCGCCCGGGCCGGCGAAGCCGGGCGGGGGTTCGCGGTTGTGGCCGATGAGGTTCGTGGACTGGCCCGTAGAACCCAGGAATCCATTGGCAAAATCGATGACATCGTAGGCCGCTTCCAGGCCGGCACCGGTGAAGTCGCCGAAGCCATGCAAAAAGGCCAGGAAGAGGCCCATCAAGGCGCGGACGCCATGAGTGAAGCCGAGGCCGCCTTGCGGGAAATCGCCGACACGGTCACCACCATCCGTTCCATGGCTGACCAGATTGCCACAGCAACTGAAGAGCAGAGCCAGGTGGCGGACGAAATCGACCAGCGGGTGATCAAGATTGCCGAAGTGGCCGACCAGAACACTGCGGGCATGACAGAGACCGTGACCGCCACCGGTACCATTCAGGCGCAGGTCCGGCGACTGCGAGGATTGGTCGAAAACCTGAAAGTCTAAGCTCGCAGGGCCCCGGCCTGCCTGAAATTGTTTGCGGGAATAGTTGACAGTCACGCACTGCCTCTGTACTATTCGCCCCACGTTGATAGGGGCACACCGGTTAACAACCAGTTTGATGCGGGGTGGAGCAGTCTGGTAGCTCGTCGGGCTCATAACCCGAAGGTCGTTGGTTCGAATCCAGCCCCCGCTACCAATTGAAATAAGGCCGGCTAATGCCGGCCTTATTTGTTTCCACAGATCTAAGTCCGATAGCGTTCGAACTCCCCCTATTTCGCCACCTTGCAGTTCTCCCCGGCCAACGAATCATCGTCGACTTCATAGTCGATTTCCTGCCTCGCCCGGTCCAGGTCATGGCGCTGTAATTTGCGCACTTTGCGTCTCAGCCGCCCTTCCAGAAACCGCCGGACTTCTTCATCGCTTTCCAGTAACAGGCCGGGAATCGATTCCGGAGTTTTGGTTTCCGGATTGAGTGCAACCATGGTGAAATAGGAGGTATTGGTGTGCCGGATGGCCCCGGTTTTGAAGTTTTCGGAAACAACCCGGATACCGATTTCCATCGAGGACTTGCCGGTATAGTTCACTGACGAATACAGCGTCAGAATTTCTCCGACCTCGACCGGGTTCAGGAAATCCACCTTATCCACTGACGCGGTCACACAGTAACATTTGGAGTGAGACGCCGCGCAGGCATAGGCGATTTTGTCCATCAGAGACAGCACCACACCGCCATGGACTTTTCCGCCAAAATTCTCATAGGAAGGAACCATCAGTTCCCTCAGGACAATTTGCGATGATTTTACCGGGTAGAATTCATCACTTTTTCTCACGTGAGGTCCCCTGTCCGCTTTTTGTTGTGCCCGGAGAATAACATGCACGGAAACCCAACAAGGTTATTGAGTCGTACAACTACGGACACCCGATGACCCTGCGGGCTTTTGAGGAATTATCTTTCATTCCTCAGGTCAGAACAGGTAAGTCACCTTCGACGATCCAGATAATTCGGGATGGTTTTATGAAACGTGTACCACTTCCTTTGCAACTGTTGTTCGCCGCCACCCTGGCTCTTCTGGCTGGCTGCCAGGCCGGTGCCAGCGATGCCAAATCCGGGGACACTTCCTTTGCGCCAGACGATCCTTCTCTGGCCGTCGCCACTTTTGCCGGCGGCTGCTTCTGGTGTGTGGAACAGGCTTATGAAGAACGGGTCCCCGGCGTTGTTGAAGCCGTGTCAGGGTATAGCGGTGGAAGCGAAAAGAACCCGACCTATGAGCAGGTCTCGAGTGGGCAGACCGGCCATACAGAGTCTGTTCAGGTTTACTACGACCCAGACGTGATCACCTATGAGGGCCTGCTGCAGGCGCTCTGGCGGACCATGGACCCCACCGATCCCAATGGTCAGTTCGTCGACCGGGGCCAGCAGTACCGCCCGGCCATTTTTTACCACAACGCTGAACAGAAACGCATCGCGGAAGCTTCGAAGCAGGCACTGGCCGAATCCGGCCGATACGACGATCCGGTGATTATCGACATCGTGCCCTTTGAAGCCTTCTACGAAGCGGAAAAATACCATCAGGATTACTACCGCAAGAATCCGGTGCGCTACAAGATCTACACCTACAATTCCGGCCGCTACCAGTTCATCGAGGACGTATGGGGAGACGACCAGGAAGTGGATTACAGCCAGTATCGCCCTGAGCAAACCAGCAGCGACGAGAATGGCAACAGCAACGCCGCCATGGAGGCAAACAGCAACGGCTTTGATGCCAGCAGCTTTGAAAAACCGTCCGATAAAGTGCTGAAAGAACGCCTGACGCCGATGCAATACGAGGTCACCCAGCTGGACGGCACCGAACCGGCGTTCCAGAATGAGTATTACGATGAGAAACGGGCGGGCCTGTATGTCGATATTGTCTCTGGTGAACCCCTGTTCTCTTCCAGTGACAAGTATAAGTCCAACACCGGCTGGCCCAGCTTTGTCCGGCCCATCGAACCGGGTGTTGTGGTCGAGAAAGAAGACCGTTCCTGGTTTGGCGTGCGCACGGAAATCCGAAGCAAAGTGGCCGACTCTCACCTTGGCCACGTGTTCACCGATGGTCCGCCGCCAACCGGGCTTCGCTACTGCATGAACTCTGCCGCTCTGCGCTTTATCCCCAAGGAAGACATGGCGGCCGAGGGCTACGGCCAGTACCTGGATCAGGTTGGACCAACCATGGACGTTGAAACCAAATGACATGACGGACGCGCTGCTAACCGCCTGCAACCTCACAAAACAGTTCCGCAGCGGCACCCAGCGCGTGCCGGTCCTTGATGACATCTCCCTCGAACTATCCCGGGGTGGATCGCTCGCGCTGACCGGACGCTCCGGCTCCGGCAAGAGTACACTGCTGAACATTCTCTGCGGTCTTGAAGCACCGGACGCAGGCAGTGTGCGCGTGCTCGGTCAACAGTTCGAAGGCACAGCCAGCAACGCTCGGATTGAAAGCCGATGGGCGACTCTGCGGCGACAACAGATCGGCGTGGTCTTCCAGGAAGCCAACCTGATGCCCGCCCTGTCCCTGCTGGATAACGTACGCCTGCGAGCCCGCTTGGCCGGACAGGACCAGGAAAACAGCCAGGACTGGCTGGCACGACTGGATATCGGCGAACTCGCGCACCGCTACCCGGACCAGGTCTCCGGCGGCCAGCGCCAGCGTGCCGCGTTGGCCATGGCCTTTGCCATGAAACCGTCTCTGATCCTGGCCGACGAACCCACCGGCAGCCTGGACCGCCACACCGCCGAGGCGGTCATCGAACAACTCTTTGAACTCCAGTCGAGGTACGGTTGCGGCCTGGTTCTGGCGACGCACGACAGCGAACTGGCCGCCCGATGTGGCCAGCGCCTGGACCTTGGTCACCTCTCCCGGGACTGACACCCATGACGCTTCCGGCCGCACTGCTCAGCCATTATCGCCGTCACCCGCTCCAGCTTCTCGCACTGGCGATCATGATTATCCTGGCGACCATGCTCTGGACCGGCGTGCATCACCTGACCAGCCAGGCCCGGGGCAGTCTCGAGCAAAGCGAATCAGCCGTTGCCGAGCGCCAGCAGGTAGTGCGGGCGGACGGCCAGCCGATGACGGTGGCCGACTTCGTAGAACTCCGTCGCCAGGGATTCTGTGTCATGCCCTGGCTGGAAGTCTCCCGGCCGGCCGACGGTCGTATTGTGGGCATCGATCCCCTGGCGGCGGCCTGTTTTGGCAGCCAGGCTGATGGCGCCCCTGAGCCGGGAAACAGACTCGATGGCAAGCCATTTGTGGACATCAGCAAGGCGGCCGAATTGGCAGCCGACCACCGCCACGAACTGACGTTGTTGATTGTGCCAGCGACGACCAACCACTCCCTCCCCGCAGGCTATGAACACGCCGCCTTCCAGGTTGGACCGGATACCGGCGAGCTGGGTGAAAGCTTCCTGCTGAACCTGGACGCGCTTGGGGTGCTGGTTCTGCTGATCACCGCCTTGCTGGTGCGCAGCGTCTATCTGCTGGGCCTGGCCCAACGAAGGGACAGCTTTGCACTGCTGCACCGTTACGGGGTACCCCAGCGCCAAATCAGCCAATGGTTGGTCGTCGAGCTGCTGGTTCTGGCCCTGATTTGTATTTTCCCGGGCGTCTGGCTGGGTCGCTGGCTGGCATCGGCTTTGGGCAATGGTTTCGGTCAGGCGCTTGAAAGCCTGTTCGACACGCCGCTGTATGCGGGAGACAGCGGAGGCTGGACAGCGCCTGTGCTCACCATGGTGGCGGTAGTGCTGACGGCTTGCCTGGCGGATGGACTTCGCCCCTGGCTCCGGCGCCTGTTACGGTCGTTCGGTCCACGCCACCAGCATTGGTGGCCGCTGCTTTTGATTCTGCTGCTCGGCCTGGTGCTGGTGATCTGGACACACACCCTGTTCTGGCTGTTTACCGCAGTCGCCATCGTCTTTGTGGCGTTTGGGGTGCTGGCTCCCCGGGTCCTCTCCGGGCTTGCGGATTGGCGGGCAAGCCGGGCAGGCGACCCCATGGTACGCTGGCGCCACCGGGAACTCTCGGTGCTCGCCCGGCGGCTGGCGCTGCCACTGGTGGCCCTGCAATTCGCCATGACCCTGGTTCTGGCGGTCCAGGCGCTGGTAACCACTTTTGAAAACACGTTTGATCAATGGCTGGCACAGCGCCTGGAAGCCCCTTTTTACATTGAAGTACCAGCTGGCGCCGATGCCTCGCTGGCGACCCACTGGCTCAACAACGCATCTGAAGAGCACGGCCTTGGTCCCTGGCACCGGGTGATTCGCGGGCGGGCAACAGTGGCAAAAGGCCCCGAGAATACTGGCCAAGCCGTGGATGTCTTTGGCCTGGGCCCCATCGGCCCGCTGGTGGAAAACTGGCGGCTCCTGGATTCCGTGCCGGCCCCTTGGCAGCGCCTGCATGAAAACGCCGGCGTGATGGTCAATGAACAGCTGGCACGCCGGCAAGGCATTCAGATCAACGACACCCTGAAGGTCTCCCTGGGCGGTGACACCATGACCCTGCCCGTGCTGGCGGTGTATCCGGACTACGGCCGGCCCGCGGGCGAAATCCTGGTGCCTGCCACGTTACTGCCAGAAACGTTCGATATCCGCTTCCAGAGCCTGTCCATCACACCGGGCCAGCTCACCATGGAAGCTATTACCGGTGCGCTTGAACAGCTCTGGGGCCGGGAGCAGCTCACGGTGCGCAACAACCGGACCATCCAGGCCCTGGCTTCCAACATCTTCGATCAGACGTTCCTGCTTACCCGGGCCATGACGGTGCTGACCCTGATACTGTCGGGCACCGCCCTGCTCCTGATGGGCTGGGTGTTCTTTTCCACCCGTGCCTGGTATTTCCGCCTGCTGCTGGTCTGGGGCCTTCAACGCCGGGAAGCGACCCTGCAACTGATGCGTTTATCGCTGTCACTGACCGGCGCCATCACCCTCCTGGCCCTGCCATTGGGCATCTGGCTGACCTGGGTGCTGGTACATCGCATCAACCCCCTGGCCTTCGGCTGGTCGCTGCCCATGGCGGTCTACCCGGCGTTCTGGTTACAGTTGGGCGCCATGAGTCTCCTGATCGGCCTGAGCATTACCCTGCTTATGCGATACCAGCTGAAAAACAGCGCTTCCACGCCAGTCAGTGCCAATGCACTGGCCGGGGGTGAGCGATGAGACGGGCCCTTCTCCTGATGTTCCTGTTGGTTCTGGCTGGCTGCTCCCGGGAGCCGGAGCCCGCCGGTTTCGCAGGCCTTGCCGGCGTGGGTGACACCAACGCCGAGGTACCCTTCCTGCAACCCGGCCCGCGTGACAGCCTGTCGTACCCAAAGGATTTCGGGCCGCATCCGCAACATCGTATTGAGTGGTGGTACCTGACGGCCAACCTGGAAACCCCGGATGGCCAGCCTCTGGGCCTGCAGTGGACCCAGTTCCGGCAGGCCATCGTCCCCAGGCCCATGGATGCAACGCCCCCGGCAGCGAACAACTGGCCCCTGCAGGCCGCCTGGATGACCCACGCAGCAGTGAGCTTTGATAACCAGCATTACTTTTCTGAAAAACTGGCCCGGGGCGACATTGGCCATGCTGGCGCCCGGGCAGAGCCTTTCTCGGTCTGGCTGGACGACTGGCAGCTCCAAGCCACCGGCGACCCAGACCGCTGGCACCTGCAGGTAACTGCCGATCAGTGGTCCTACGACCTGACACTGGAACTACGGGGCGAGCCCGTCGCCCATGGCAATCAGGGCTTCAGCGCCAAATCGGCCACGGGCGAGGGATCGATGTACTTCAGCCTGGTGGATATCCACATTGAAGGCACAGTGACCCTGAACGGGAACTCGCATCGGGTATCCGGCAAAGGCTGGTTTGACCGGGAGTGGAGCAGCCAGTTTCTGAAAACCGGCCAACAGGGCTGGGACTGGTTTGCCCTGCACCTGGACTCGGGTGACAAGCTGATGGCGTTCCAGTTAAGGGAGAAGGAAGGTACCTATCGTTCCGGCACCTGGATTCCGGCACAGGGCGAGCCGGTGGCACTGAAGCCCGGCCAATTGGCGTTGGCGCCGCGCACCGGACACAAAGGGCATCCGCGCCAATGGCGTATAACGGTGCCGGATTACGGTCTGGACCTGCAACTGACGGCACCGCCGGGCGATTACCGGAACAACGGGCTCTACCCGTATTGGGAAAGCCCGGTCACGGTGTCGGGCAGCCATACCGGTGAGGGTTACATGGAGCTGACCGGCTACGGCAGCTCAAGCACCGACTAACTCGCGCTCGCTCAAGGCAAGTCGGTCACCGCCCCGGTGGACGCGGAACTGACGGTGCGGGCGTATTTGGCAAGCACGCCACGAGCAACCCGGGGTGCCGGTTCCGCCCAGGCCTGGCGGCGCTTCTCCAACTCCTCTTCAGAAATCTCCAGGGAGATGGAGTTGTTCACCGCGTCAATGGTGATGGTGTCGCCGTCCTCAACCAGGGCGATCGGCCCACCCACGGCGGCTTCCGGGGTGATGTGCCCCACCACGAAGCCGTGGCTGCCGCCCGAGAACCGGCCATCGGTAATCAGGGCCACGTCGCTGCCCAGGCCCTTGCCCATGATGGCGGAGGTGGGGCTGAGCATCTCCCGCATGCCGGGACCGCCCTTCGGCCCCTCGTAGCGAATGACCAGCACGTCTCCGGCCACCACGGTGTCATCCAGGATACGGGCCTGGGCCTCTTCCTCGGAATGGAACACCCGGGCCCGCCCGGAGAAGTGGGTGCCTTCCTTGCCGGTAATCTTGGCCACCGAGCCTTCGGGGGCCAGGTTGCCATACAGGATGCGCAGGTGACTGTCCGGCTTGATGGGGTTCTCGAAGGCATGAATGATCTGCTGGTCTTCCGGGTACGGCGCCACGCCGGCCAGGTTCTCGGCCAGGGTGTTGCCGGTGACCGTCAGGCAGTCCCCGTGCAGCAGGCCCCGGTCCAGCAGCATTTTCATCAGTGGCTGGATGCCGCCAATGGCCACCAGCTCGGACATCATGTAGTGCCCCGACGGCCGAAGGTCCGCCAGCACCGGCACCTGCTTGCCAATGCGGACAAAATCATCCAGCGATAACGGTACCCCGATCGTGCTGGCCATCCCCAGCAGGTGCAGCACCGCGTTGGTCGATCCACCCAGGGCGATCACCACGGTAATGGCGTTCTCGAAGGCTTCCCGGGTCATGATGTCGGAGGGTTTGATGTCCCGTTCCAGCAGTTCCAGAACGGCGGCGCCAGCGGCTTCGCAGTCCGCCACCTTGGTGTCCGATACCGCGTTCTGCGCCGAACTGCCGGGCAGGCTCATGCCCATGGCCTCAATGGCGGAGGCCATGGTGTTGGCCGTATACATGCCTCCGCAGGAACCGGGGCCGGGAATGGCCGTTTCCTCGATCTGCTTCACTTCGATCAGGTCCATGTTGCCACGGGCGTGAGCGCCCACCGCTTCAAACACGGAGATAATGTCGGTGTGATTCTCACCGGGCTGGATGGTGCCGCCATAGACAAACACCGCCGGACGGTTCAGCCGCGCCAGGCCCATCATGCAGCCGGGCATGTTTTTGTCGCAGCCGCCAATGGCCACCAGGCCGTCAAAGCCTTCGCAGCCGGCCACGGTCTCGATGGAATCGGCGATCACCTCCCGGGATACCAGGGAATACTTCATGCCCTCGGTGCCGTTGGCGATGCCGTCCGAGATGGTGATGGTGTTGAAAATAAGACTCTTGCCGCCGGCCTCGTCGGCACCACGGGCCGCTTCCCGGGCCAGGCCGTCAATGTGCATGTTGCAGGGAGTGAGGTTACTCCAGGTGGAGGCAATGCCGATCTGGGGTTTGCGGAAGTCCTCGTCCTGAAAGCCAACGGCTCTGAGCATGGCCCGACTGGCGGATTTGTTGATGCCATCCACCACCGGGGCGGAGTAGCGGCGCCGTTTATCAGTCGTCATGGACTTGCCTCCCGTGAAGTTATCCTGAGTTAGTCAACATCCTCGAACAGATCCGCTGGATACTGGAGCTCTTCCGCCACATGGTATATACCCCCGCGCTCGATGGCCTCGGCCACCGGCCGGAACGAACGCCGGTGATGGGGCGTCGCGCCCAGACGGTTGAGGGCTTCAAGGTGCACCGGCGTAGGGTAACCCTTGTGTTGCGCCAGACCAAAGCCGGGGAACTCTTCATCCAGAGCCGCCATCTCCCGGTCCCGGGTCACTTTTGCCAGTATAGAAGCCGCGCTGATGGCCGCCACCCGGCTATCTCCCTTGACCACGGGCTCGGACGCCCAGTGCCACTTCGGGCATCGGTTGCCATCCACCAGCACGTATTCCGGTGGGATCGCCAGACCATCCACGGCGCGTTGCATGGCCACCATGGTGGCCTGGTAGATGTTCAACTGGTCGATTTCGTGGGCCTCACAGCGCCCCAGGCTCCAGCAGGCCGCTTTTTCCAGGATTTCGTCGTACAGCGCCAGGCGGCGTTTTTCCGTCAACTTCTTGGAGTCGGCCAGGCCGTCTATGGGGCGCTCCGGGTCCAGGATCACCGCAGCGGTGACCACCGCGCCGATTAAAGGGCCGCGCCCCACTTCGTCCACACCGGCCAGGCGCCAGCCCTGGTAAGAACACTCAAATGGCGGCAAGGGACCGGATTTGGCCATTACGAACGAGCCTCCAGAAGCTGGGTAATGGCCTGCGCGGCTTTTTCATCGGCACCCTGGCGCAGAGTCTCGTGCAGCTCGGTGAAGGCCCGCTTCAGGCGCTCTCTTTCCTGCTCGTTGTCCAGGCGCTCCAGAACCGCCGCCCCCAGCGCTTCGGGGGTGGCATCGTCCTGCAGCAATTCCGGCACCAGACTCTTCCGGGCCAAGAGGTTGGGCAGTGCCACCCAGGGCACTTTCACCAGTTTCGAGAGCAGTTTGTAACTCAAGTTGCTCAACCGGTACCCCACCACCATGGGCTTTTTCAGCAACATGGCCTCCAGGGTGGCGGTGCCGGAGGCCAGCAGCACCACATCACTGGCCGCCATCACCTCCCGGGAGCGGCCGCGCACCAGGGTTACCGGCAGTTTTACGTCCAACGCATCCACCAGCGCTTGCACCTGTTTTTCCCGCTCCCGGTTTACACAGGGAATGACGAGCTGCAGGTCCGGCTTGCGGCTTTGCAGCCAGAGCGAGGTTTGAAGGAACAGGGTGCCCAGGCGCTCCACTTCGCCACCCCGGCTGCCGGGCA
>Ga0208561_100216_pt1 | contig 15456 bp, 10 predicted proteins | sample Shrwel1BS1Day9_FD_187536 | JGI IMG/M metagenome (GOLD analysis project Ga0208561, IMG submission 187536) | Subsurface microbial communities from deep shales in Ohio, USA - Utica-3 well 1 S-1-Day9 (SPAdes) (version 2) ... | reverse complement strand
TGGACCCCACCAAACCCGGATTCGACAACTATCCCACCCTGCTGGATGACGACCGGAAAGTGCCGAAACTTGAAGCCAGCCTGGAGGATATTGGCGAGTACCAGCGCCGGCTCTGGGCCAATCAGAAGCAGGGACTCCTGCTGGTGATTCACGGCCCTGATACCAGTGGCAAGGACAGCCTGATTCGTACCCTGGCCACCTATGCCGACCCGGGCGGGTTTCACGCCTGGTCGTTCAGCCGGCCCAACTCGGTGGAAGGCGCTCACGATTTTCTCTGGCGGGTGACGCCGTACCTGCCCGCCTATGGCCAGATGGTGGCGTTCAATCGCAGTCATCATGAGGCGGTGATTGGTGAACGGGTCTGGCCGGTGCGGGATGTGGAAACCTACGACTGGGAAGCCCGGTACCGCGCCATCCGGGAATTTGAACATCACCTGGCCAGTGAGGGCACCTGTGTGATGAAAGTCTGGCTGAACATGTCGAAAGACGAGCACAAGCGCCGGCTTCTCAAGCGTCTGGACAAACCGCGCAAGCGCTGGAAATTCGATCCATCCGACATCGAAGGCTGGAAAAAGCGCGAGGTTTACCAGGCCTACGCAGAAGAGGCGCTGGCCGCTACCCATACCGAGGAGAATCCCTGGTACATGATTCCAGGCGACCGCAAACCCCAGGCCCGGGCGATCATTGCCGCCCTGGTGGCTGCCAAGCTGAAGACGCTGGCGCCGGAGTACCCGAAGGAAAGCCCGGAAGTGCTGGCCGAGTACCGTGAACTGTTGGCGAAAAACGGAGTCAGCTAAGCTTGGAAGTAACTACCCGCAACGGGTGTCGTTAACGGAGGCAGGCTATGCATATTGTGGTTGTGGGCGGCGGTGTGGTCGGCGTGACCACCGCTCGCGAACTGGTGCGCCGTGGGCATCGTGTCACGGTGCTGGAGCGTCATGCGCTAGCTGGCAATGAAACCAGCAAGGGCAATGCCGCCCAGCGCTCCTATGGTGTGGTGTATCCCTGGGCTGATCCGCACATCATGTTCAAGGCCCTGCCCTGGCTGGTGAAAACCGACGGCCCACTGAAACTGCGGATGCCGCCGTCACTGGCGGCCCTGCGCTTCATGTTCGCCACCTTCCGCTACGCCACGGCACCGGGATTGTTTGGCCTGAACAAACGAGCCATGCTGCGCCTGGGCATTCACAGCCGGGAGCGATTCCTGGCGCTGGAGCAGGAGCATGACCTGCAGTTTGACGGAGCCCATAAGGGCTTGCTGCATCTGGCCAGCACGCCCGAGGCGATAGAAGATTATCGCGCGCTGCACCAGTTGCTGACCGAGATGGGCATCAAGGCCCGCCTGCTGACTCCCGAGCAGGTCCGGGAAGCCGAGCCGGGCATGACCGGCAATGGCCCGCTCTATGGCGCGCTCAGCTACGACACCGATGGCACCGGTGATTGTCACCTGTTCTCCCGGGAACTGGCCCGGGTGTGTGAGGCTCTGGGCGTGACCTTCCGGTACCAGGTGGAGGTGAAAAGCCTGGTGGCGGACCATCGTCGGGTGCATGGGGTTTACCTGAAAAATGCCGGCGGTCAGTCTGAAACCCTGGACGCCGATGCGGTGGTGGTTTGTGCCGGTTGTTGGTCGCCAGAGCTGGTACGCCCGCTGGGGGTGGATATTTCCATCTACCCGGTGAAGGGTTACAGCATTACGGCCACACTGAGCGACCCCGAAAAGGCACCAGCGAGCACCATTCACGACGACCACTACAAGGTGGTCTCCACGCGCCTGGGCAACCGCCTGCGCGCCACGGGCTTTGTCGAGCTGGCCGATTTCAACCGGGATATCCCCGAAGCCCGGCTGGCGACTATTCGAAAATCCGTGCAATCTCGCTATCCCGGCTGTGCGGATCTGACTGATGTGGAAAGCTGGACCGGTTTCCGCCCCATGACCCCGGACGGTCCGCCGATTATTGGTCGGGCGGGGCGGGACAACCTGTACCTGAACACCGGCCACGGCACCTTCGGTTGGACCCTGTCCGCCGGCAGCGCAGCGGTGATTGCCCAGGTGATTGATGGCGAGGACCCAGCGGTGCCGATCGATCCGTTCCGGGCGGATCGTTTTTGAGCATGCCGTCACCCGTCACCGAAGGCCATGAGTCGGACCTGGCTCACCGCTGGCAGCAGTTGGATGGCTGGTTAAAACAGCACGAAACCTTATGGCGACCGGTGCCCTTCAGCCAGCCCAATCCCGAGTGGCTGACTGAGGCTCCGGAGCTGGCGGAATGGTTGCTGGGCTTGCCGGAAGAGGACTGCGAGTACTGGCAGGACCGCCCGGCGACATTCGCCACGCAAGCCTCCCGCTACCTGCCCGAACTGGCCTCGTGGCCGGAACTGGTGCAGTTGCCCTCCCTGGCCGGCGAGCAGCCCGCCGACCAAACCACCTTGCCCGAGATCCGGGCCGTGGACATGCCGGGGCGTAAACGGCTGCAGGCCGGCGCCTTCACCGCCGCGGCCAGCCCGTTGAACGGGCCGGTGCTGGACTGGTGCTGTGGCAAGGGCCATCTGGCCAGAACACTGGCCGGGCAGGGCGCAACGCCGGTGACCGGGTTTGAATGGGATCCGGCACTGGTGGCCGATGGCAACCGGCTGGCGGATCACTACCGGGACCCGGTCACGATCCGGCAACAGGATGTGATGGCTTCAGACCTCCACTGGCCAGATGGTTACCAGGGTGTGGCCCTGCACGCCTGTGGCGATTTGCACCGGCAATGGCTGGTGCGGGGTACTGAGGCCGGTGCGCCCCGGCTGGTGCTCTCGCCGTGTTGTTATCAGCGGACTCGCGCGTCGGTTCATCAACCCCTGTCCCGCTTTGTCGGGCACCGGGAAAACCGGCTGGTTATCGACACGGGTGCGCTGAAACTGGCGGTTCAGGAGACGGTGACGGCTCCGGCACGGGAGCGGCGGCAGTCGGCAAAGATTCGTGCCTGGCGCCTGGGCTTTGACGCCCTGCAGCGAGAGCTGGGTGGTGTGGACGAGTATTTGCCTGTGCCGTCGCACCCGGGATGGCTGAACAGGGAAGATTTTGAAGCCTTTTGCCGCTGGGCAGCCGATAAGAAGGGACTGGCGTTGCCGGCCTCGGTGGACTGGGCGCATTGGCTGGCCGAGGGCGAACGCCTATGGCAACAGGTGCGACGGCTGGAGCTGCTACGCCATGTGTTCCGTCGGCCACTGGAACTCTGGCTGGTGTTGGATTACGCGCTGTTTCTGGAAGAGCAGGGCTATACCGTGCGGCTGGGCACCTTTTGTGAACGTGCCCTGACGCCTCGGAACCTGTTGCTGGACGCGGTCAAGCGCAAGCGCTGACGCCGGTGTGGCTTGGGGTGTTACTCATCGGCCGGGATGTCCGGCAGAGAGAAATACAGGTGCGCACTTTTCTTGCTGAAATTCAGCGTGTCGCCCTGATCAAACTGCACTTCGAATGATATCTGATCCTCCCCCAGTACCTTGCCGGCACCGAAGACCGCGTGTTGCACCCGTTTGTGCTGCCAAACTGGCGTTTGGGGTGAGACATCGGGCTGGTGCTGACCGTCCAGGGCGACGCCCTCGCGCTCGGCATAACGTTGGCTGACAGGCGTGATAGCGGCTTGCAGGGGCAAGGCTTGCGAATCCGACGAGGCCCGATTTTCAAGGTGTGTGCCAAGCTCCTGGCACAACTCGAAGCAGATTTCCGGCACAAACCGGCTGGGGCCTTGCTCGCCGTCCAGATGTGGCCGGGTACTGTCCGGGCGGGTGATCAGGTGCAGGGCGTGTTTTACCCGGGTCATCCCCACGTACAGCAGGCGCCGTTCGCTCTCCAGAATGGCCTGGGTGTTTTCGGTGGGGCGCGGGCTGTAGGGCAGGTATTTTTCCTGCAGGCCGGGAATGATCACCACTGGCCATTCCAGGCCCTTGGTTCGGTGGATGGTGGACAGTAGTACCCCGTGGTCACGCTTCTCGCCGGCCTGCTGCTTCAGTGTGCGCAGGTGTTCGATGGCGCCGCCGGCGTCCACGTCGAGGCTTTTCAGGTAGTCCCGGAAGCCCTGGACGGTATCGATGCGCTCCTCGGCAGCGTCATGGGTGAGGGCCAGGCTGCGGATGCCCTCGTACAGCTCCGTGTGCTCGGCGTAGACGCTGATCAATCCCGCCACCGGGCCCTTGTAGCTGCGAAGCTGGCCCAATACCTCGCCGAGTTTGCGCAGTTTGCGGGCGGCCATGGGCGCCAGGGCGTCGAAATCCATGGCCAGCAGGCGCTCGTGCCAGTTGCCGTCGAAGCTGGCGAGGAACTGCGCCAGGTTTTCCAGCTCCGGTTCTTTCAGGCCTACGTGGGGAAAGCGCAGGATCTGCCGGGCCAGTTCCAGTCGGTCCAGGTCCGGCAGCTGTTTCAGGCGATCGGTGACGATCAGCAAGAGTGCCGTGATGGCCTGCACTTCCCGGCTGAACAGCGCACCCTTGCCGGCATCAATCCGGTAGGGAATCTGCCGGGCCAGCAGTTTCAGTTCAATCGGCACGCTCTGGCTCCAGACCCGGAACAGGATGGCGCTCTGGTTGTTCTGTTCATCCGTTTGATTTTGCAGGACCTTTAGCACCTGATCGGCATCGCTGTCGCTGCGATGCAGGCTGATGGCCGTGCCTGGCGTGGTCGGGTGGGAATGGCAGAGCACGTCCTTGCGGCCGGTGTTGTGGTGAATCAGGTGATTGGCGAGCAGGGCCACCCGGTGGCCGTAGCGGAAGGTGTAGCTCAGGGTCTGCTCCAGCGGGCTTTCGAACTCGTCGATGAAGCGGCGCAGGATGAATTCGGGTTTGGCGCCCCGGAATTCGTAGATGGTCTGGTCCGGGTCGCCCACCACGGTCACCCGGGCCCGGTCGCCGGCTACGTAACGCAGCAGCAGGTGCTGGATTTCGTTGGTGTCCTGGTATTCGTCCACCAGGATCAAATCCATTTTGTTGCCCACCAGTCGCTGCAGTGGCGGGTTCTGGTGGATGGCCATGACCGGCTCGTAGAGCATGTCGGCGTAGCTGATGCGGCCCTGGCGTTTGCGCCATTGCTCGAAGCTGTGGAACAGGTCCACCAGGTACTTGTGCTTGTCGGAGTAGCCCAATTCCTCGAACACCACGTCCGCCGGGGAGAGGGTGGTTTTCACCCGGTCGATGAACCCGGTGGCGGTTTCCACGAATTCTTTCTTGTTGCGGCGGATTTCGTCTGCCAGGTCTTCGGGTGCGAGGCGGCGAGTCAGCAGCCAGGCTTGGTAGCTGATTTCCTGTTCGGTGAGAATTTTCTCGGAGAAACCCGGCAGGTAGCCTTCGCGCACGAAGCGTTTGTACAGGCGCAGGCCCATGGCGTGGTAGGTGCGGATTTCCGGGATGGCCAGGCCGGACTGGTGGCAGACTGACTGCAATTTGCGCTCGAAATCCACCCGGGCGCTGCGGTTGAACATGAGCACCAGCATGCGGTCCGGGTCGTGGCCCTGGGCGAGCAGGTAGCGGATGCGCCAGGCCAGGGTGGAGGTTTTGCCGCTGCCGGCGACGGCGGTGATCACCGCGTGTTCGTAGCCGGCGGTGATGATGGCGCGCTGTTCGTCGGTGAGGTAGTCCGGGAGGAAGTCGGTGTCTGGCATGGCGGTATTGTACTTGGCTGGTGGCAGTGGGAGTAGCGGTGCTCCATAATAGTTTTTTATTCATGCCGCACCTCCGCCTAGGGTGGCTTCCGGCTTGGTTCATCTATGCCCGTATTGCGCCGGGGAGGATCTTCAAAAAAGCGCTCCTTTGGCACATCCCTGTGGCGCTTATGCTCCGGCATCCCTGCCTCCGCAAATTTTTTGAAGATCCTCCCCGGCGCAATGCTCTTTCGGAGTTGACTGCATCTCTATGCAACCTTCCCAGCAAGAAGATTGGCAGAATTTCGTTGAAAAACTTGCCCGACTTGGTCAGCGCCGCCTCATCCTGGTGGAGGGTGAGCCGCAGTGGTGTCGTGACTGGGTGATGACCCAGCTGGAAGGCCTGCACGCCACCCGTGGCTTATGGGTGGGGCAGCCCGAAGACGCCGCGCGGGGTGGGTTGCCCGGGATGGCTGCCAAGCAGTACAAACGCTGGCTGGGCCAGGAGCTGGATGTTCTGGTGTGGGACGGCTGGCAGGGGAATCCGCCGGATGGTCTGGCGGCGCTGGCGGGAACCTTGAAAGCTGGCGGCCTGCTGTTCTGGCTGATGCCGACGCTGGCGCAGTGGCCGGAGTTTGAGGATCCGGATTATGCCCGCACCGGGCTGGATGGGGCACCGGAACATGCGTTTGCGGCGCGTCAGGTACGGTTGCTGGCCCAGGCCCCGGAAGTGATTCGGGTAAACGCCGGGGCGGCTGCTTTGCCCGAGCTGTCGGTCCCGGACGAGTCCGAGGCCTTCCAGGTGGGTGCCACCAATGAGCAAAACGAGCTGGTCGAGGCTTTGGTGCGTTTTGGTCAGGGCCGGAGGCGCCGGCCATTGGTGGTCACTGCTGACCGGGGGCGTGGTAAATCCGCTGCTCTTGGGTTGGCGGCGGCGGAGTTGCTGCTGGCGGGGCGCGAACAGGTGGTGGTGACGGCGCCGGCGTTTGAGAATGTGCGTACGTTGTTCCGACACGCAGGAAGCCGGCTGGGTGATGCGCTGGCGGAGCAGGATGAGGGCCGGTTGGTGACCGGTAATGGCCACCGGCTGTGTTTCTGGTCGGTCGAACGGTTGCTGGAAGAGCAGCCATCGGCCGAGGTGGTGATGGTGGACGAGGCGGCGGCAATTCCGGCGCATCGGTTGCGGAGTCTGTTGTTGGGTTGGCCCCGGGTGGCGTTTGCCAGCACGGTGCATGGCTATGAGGGCACAGGTCGGGGCTTTGCGCTGCGTTTCCGGGAAGTGCTGGATCGGGAAACGCCGCAGTGGCAGGAGATCAAGCTCAACCAGCCCATTCGGTGGGCCAAGGGTGACCCGCTGGAGGCGTTGGTGTTCCGGTTGTTCCTGCTGGATGCGGGGGCTCAGCCGACAGACCAGGCGCTGCCAGCCGAGAGTGTGACCATCGAGCCCTGGCAGCCGTCCAAGGCGAGCGAGGCGGAGCTGGCTGAAGCCTTTGGGTTGTTGGTGAATGCCCACTATCGCACGACTCCCTCGGACTTGCGCCAGTGGCTGGATGATCCCGCCGCTTACAGCTGGGTGGCTCGCCGCCAGGGGCGGATCGTAGGCGTGCTCTGGGCAACACTCGAAGGCGGGCTGTCCGAGGCAATGGCCGAGCAGGTGATGCTGGGCAAGCGCCGGCTGCGGGGGCATTTGTTGGCCCAGTCGCTGGCCAGTCATGGCGGATTTGCTGAAGCGGCGAGCCTTGAAGGCCTACGGGTGGTGCGGGTGGCAGTCCTGGAGCAGGCTCGCGGGCAGGGTGTTGGTCGGCGACTGGTGGCGGCAGCCCGGCAAGGGTGTCGCGATCATTGTCTGGATTATCTGGGCACCAGTTTTGGCGGTGAGCCCGGGCTGTTGCGGTTCTGGCGTGAAGCCGGATTGCGGGTGGTGCGACTCGGCCTGCAACAGGAGGCCACCACCGGGGAGTTTCCCCTGCAGATGCTGGAGGGGATTTCCCCGGCTGGAAACGCGCTGGCAGATGGGCTGGCAAACCGTTTCTCGGAACACTGGCAGGTGTTGATGCCCCGGCACTGGTCGGCGTTACCGACGAACCTCCTGATCGGGATGGCCGTCGATTTGCCTGCCCAGGCCGCACTGTCTGATGATGATCACCGGGATTTGCGCAGCTTTTCGGATGGCTTCCGCGGTTTTGAGCTGACTTTGCCGGTACTGCAGCGGTTATCGGCCTCTGCCGGGTTCATGGCATGGCTGGCGGGCCAGGAAGGGCGGGAGCTGTGGTGTCGGGCGGTGCTGCAGGGTTGGAGCTGGACATCACTGCGCAAACACGGCTGGTGTGCGGGCCAGAAAGCCGGGGAAGCCCGTTTGCGCCAGTTGGTGGCAAGTTACCTATCCGCCGGATAGGTTTCGGACCGGCCCGGGCGGGCCGGTCACGCGGTGGTCAGTCCAGTCTCATGGGATCGGTGGTGTCGTCCCAGACTGGCTGGAAGTGGCGTTCGATGATGCCTTCCGGCACGTCGCCAACGGACGTGAATGACCACACCGGTGAACGATCCTTGTCGACCATCAGTGCCCGAATGCCTTCTGCAAAATCGCGCCGGCGGGTGCATTCCATCGCGATGGCCAGCTCCATCCGGAACATGTCTTTGAGCGACATTTGCTGGCCTTTACCCAGCTGGTGCCAGAGCAGCCAGGGAGTGATCGGGCAGCCATTGGCCAGGTTTTCCACGCAGTTTTGCCACCATGGGTCGTTACTTTCGTGCCCCAGCAGGTTGTTGACGATGGCGGGCAGGTCATCGCCGGTGGCCAGTTTTGCAATGGTTTGCTCGTGTTTTTCCAGGTGGCCCTCCGGCAAGCTGCGGTAGTCAACGGCTTCCTGGTCGGTCAGCATCCGGAAGAGCTGGTTGTCGTCCGCCACGGCTTCACCGCTCCAGCGCTGGCTTTGCAGATCGTCCAGCAGGGTGTTCAGTTGCTCTGGCTGCAGGATGATGTCCGCCAGCCCCACACGCATGGCGTCGCTGACGTTGAGTCGAGCGCCGGTCAGGCCCATGAATAGTCCAATCCGGCCCGGCAGGCGGTTCAGGAACCAGCTGGAGCCTGCGTCCGGAAACAGGCCGATGGTGATTTCCGGCATGGCGAGGGTGGCGTCCGGTGTCACCACGCGATAACGGCAACCAGCCAACAGGCCCATGCCGCCGCCCATGATCACCCCATGACCAAGAGCCAGCACGGGCTTGGGGTAACGATGGAGGGTGTAGTCCAGGCGGTATTCCGATGTGAAAAAGCGGCCCGGTGCCTCAGTGTCTCCGCTGCCGGTCAGGCCATCGTAGAGCGCCCGGAGGTTGGCGCCGGCGCAGAAGGCCCGGTCGCCGCTGCCGCGCAGGACCACCAGGCAGATGCGGCTGTCCTCGGCCCATCCATCCAGGGCGGCTTGTGCCTTATTGACCATCTCTTCGGTCAGGGCGTTCAGGGTTTTCGGGGAATCGAGGGTAAGCAGGCCAATGTGGCCTTCCTGGCAGGGCAGTTCCTGAACATCTATCGACATGGACTTCGGCTCCAGAGCGTTTTGCGGTTTATCCTTACTGTGATTTACACCTTTCGAGAGTAAAAGGGGACTAAGGTCCAACGAATATCCTTGATAAATCACATTTGAGTCAATGGGCTGCTGTGCTATAAGTGAGAACCACAGTTGCTGTTTGCACTTGTACCAAGATCAATAATGAAAATTATGAGAGGGTGATCTCTATGAATATCAAGCATTATGCAGTTGCAGGTCTGTTTGCACTGGGCGCCGTTGCTCCGGCTGCCTCCATGGCTGCAGACGCGGAAGCCGGTAAGGCTCTTTCCAGCGTTTGCGCCGCCTGCCATGGCCAGAACGGTATCTCTCAGGTTCCGGTTTACCCGAATCTGGCTGGCCAGAAAGAGCAGTACCTGGTTTCTGCCCTGAAAGCGTACAAGAATGGCAACCGTTCCGGTGGTCAGTCTGCGCTGATGATTCCGCAGGCCAAGAACCTGAGCGATGCAGACATTGCCAACGTGGCGGCCTACTACTCCAGCCTGCCGGCTGGCGGTAAGTAAGCCTCCAGGCGACTCAGCAGTGCGGCTCAGGCCGCACTGCTGACGATCCGGTAACTCGGCCGGTAGGCCGAGGAGCCGGGCAGCTTCATCCGGTTCTGGGCAACGAACTGCTCCAGCATGGCTTCCAGCGGTTTGATCAGGGTCGGATCGCCGGCAATCTCAAACGGCCCCTTCTCCTGAACCTGGCGAATGCCATTCTCCTTCACATTCCCCGCCACAATGCCACTGAATGCCTTGCGCAGATTGGCCGCAATCATGTGCTTGGGCTGATCGCGGTGTAGCTCCAGTGCCCGCATGTTTGTGTGGTTCGGCTCAAACGGCATCTGGAATACCGGGTCAATCTTCAGCATCCAGTTGAAGTAGTAGGCGTCCTGCATGGCCCTACGGAAGGTTTCCACGTCTTTGATGCCATCGCGCATCACCTGGGCGACCCGGACCGGATCGTCGATAATGATCTCGTACTTGTTGGCCGCTTCGTCGCCCAAGGCATTTCGGATGAACTTGTCGATCATGTCGAAGTATTCGGCGTTTTCCTTGGTGCCGGTAAACACAACCGGGAACGGTAGGTCCGAATTGTCCGGGTGCAGCAGGATACCCAGCAGGTACAGGATCTCCTCGGCAGTGCCCACGCCACCAGGGAATACGATCACACCATGGCCGCAACGCACAAAGGCCTCCAGGCGCTTTTCAATGTCCGGCAGGATCACCAGCTCGTTCACGATCGGGTTGGGCGCTTCGGCACCAATGATTGCCGGCTCGGTAATGCCCACATAACGGCCGTTCTTGACCCGTTGCTTGGCGTGACCAATGGTGGCGCCTTTCATCGGACCTTTCATGGCGCCGGGACCACAGCCGGTGATGATGCTCAGGCCGCGCAGGCCCAGCTGGTGGCCCACTTCCTTGCTGTACTGGTATTCATCCTGGCCGATGGAGTGGCCGCCCCAGCATACCGCCATGTCTGGCTGCCGGCCGGGCTCCAGCACGCGCGCATTGCGCAGGATATGGAACACCAGGTTGGTGATGTCTTCCGGGTTATCCCGGCGGAAGCCTGCAATGGTCTGGGGGATGGAGTGGGTATAAACGATGTCCCTCAGAACTGAAAACAGGTGTTCGCGAATGGCGCGCAACAACTGGCCGTCCACAAAGGCGTGAGCCGGGGCGTTGATCAGCTCCAGCTTCAGGCCGCGGGGTTGGGGTACAAGCCGTACATCAAAATCGGAGTGGGCTTCCATCAGCGATTTACAGTCATCGGTTTCCACGCCGGTATTGAGCACCGCCAGGGCGCATTGGCGGAACAGGCGATACAAACCACCCTCGCTTCGGTCCTTGAGTCGGCCCACTTCATGGGCAGACAGGATTTCCAGAGACCCTTCGGGGGATACGAGAGCGTTGATCTTCGATTCTGTCATGGAACAGGCAAACTCCTGATGATTTCGGTAAGGCCCGATTTTGAGGCCATCTGACAAAAAGGTACACTAGTGGTTTTCCATTCCATACGCCATCCGACAAAACGCCGATCCATGAAACTCCTGATTCGCCCCGCCGCGGAAGTGGCCATTAAAAGTAAACCGGTTCGCCAGCAGCAGATGCGTCAGCTGCGCCAGAATATCCGCAAACTGCTGAAGCGTGTTGATGAAGACGTTCGGGTAGAGGGTAGTTGGGATCGCGTGGATATCGACGTGCCCGACGGCCGGGGATTGTACAGCCCGGTGCTCGATGAGTTGCTGCGCATTCCCGGCATTTCCACGATCCAGGAAGTCAACGTTTACCCCCTGCAATCCCTGGAGGATATCGGCGAGAAGGCGGTGGCCGCCTATGCTGGCAGACTGGAAGGCAAAACGCTGGCGGTCCGGGCAAAGCGCGTGGGCAAGCACGATTTCCGGTCACTGGATATTGAGCGCAGTGTGGGCGCGGCGCTGCTTCGGGCCTATGACACCGCTGGCGTGGACCTGAAATCCCCCGACGTGGAAGTGCGGGTGGAAGTGAACAACGACAGCTTCCATATCGCCACCCGCAAACACCAGGGCATGGGCGGTTATCCGGTGGGTACGGTGGATACGGTGATGACCCTGATCTCCGGTGGCTATGATTCCTCAGTGGCCGCCTACTTGATGATGCGCCGGGGGCTACGCAACCACTACCTGTTCTTCAACCTTGGCGGTACCGCCCACGAGGTTGGGGTGCGGCAGGTCGCCCATTACCTGTGGCAGCGCTACGGTGCCTCCCACAGCGTGAAGTTCATCTCCGTGCCGTTCGACGGCGTGGTGGCGGAGATCATGCGCTCGGTGAACAACCGTCACTGGGGCGTGGTGCTCAAACGCCAGATGCTGAAGGCGGCCAGTGAAATCGCGGAAACCCTGAACGTGTCCGGGCTGGTGATGGGCGATGCCGTGGCCCAGGTGTCCAGCCAGACCCTGCAGAACCTGAACGTGGTGGACCGGGCCTGCGAGCAGGTGGTGCTGCGACCGCTGATCGCCATGGACAAGCAGGAAATTATCCGCATTGCCCACGACATCGGCACTGAGTCCTTTGCCCGTAACATGCCGGAGTATTGCGGGGTGATATCCCAGCGTCCGGCCACCCGCGCCAAGCTGCATCGGGTGGAGGAAGATGAGGCCAAGATGGACCCGCAGGCGCTCGCCAAAGCGATCGAGAACCGTGAGGAAACCGGGATCAATCGCCTACTGGACACGACCGTGACCCCGGAAGAGGTGGAACTGGTGCAAACCCCGGCGGTGGATGACGTCGTCATCGACGTGCGTCACCCGTCCGAGGAAGAGCGAGCGCCGTTGACGCTCACCAACAACGAGATCCTGAAAATTCCCTTCTACGAGCTGAACCAGCAGTTTGAAGGCCTGGCGCCGGACCGCCAGTACCTGCTGTACTGCGATCGGGGCACCATGAGCCAGATGCACGCCGGCCACCTGAAGGCTGAAGGGCATGGCAACGTGAAGGTCTACGCCCCGGCTGGCTGACCGGAGCGAAGGCAGGGGGTCGGGCTTATCCGTCCAGTCCCTTGAAGAACTGGCCAACGTTGGTGGTCAGTGCCTCCAGGTCATAGCCGCCCTCCTGAATCACCAGGGTGGGCAGGCCGAGCTGGCGCACGTGGGTGCTTAGGCGGCAGAAGCCTTCGGAGGAGACCGACACCTTCGCCTGGGGGTCGTTCTTGTAGATGTCGAAGCCGAGGGTGAGGATCACCGCGTCCGGCTGGTACAAACGGATGGCCGCCAGGGATTCGTCCAGCTTGTCGAAGAAGTCCTCCTCACTGGAACCGTGGGGCATGGGCAGGTTGATGTTGTAACCGTAGCCTTCCCCTTCGCCACGCTCGTTTTCAAAACCGCTGACCACCGGGTAGAAATTGGTGGGATCGCCGTGAATCGAGATATACAGCACATCACTGCGATCGTAGAAAATCTCCTGGATGCCCTGGCCGTGATGCATGTCGGTATCCAGAATTGCGATGCGCGGAAACCGACTTTGCAGATGCTCGGCAGCAATCGCCGCGTTGTTCAGGTAGCAGAAACCGCCGGCGGCATCCTTGCGGGCATGATGCCCGGGCGGACGACATACCGCGTAGGCGCTGCGTTCACCGGCCATCAGGGCGTCGGCTGCTCCCAGTGCGGTCTGTGCGGACCAGTAAGCCGCCTCCCACGTACCCTTGCCAATCGGGCAGCTGCCGTCGGCCTGGTAACGGCCGGCCTCGGCCAGAATGCCCTGCAAAGCGTTGGGGGAGCGCACCCAGATGTTTGAGATCACTTCATCGCCCCAATCGCCCATTTCCGACCAGCGTCGGTGCGCGGACTCCAGAAAACGCAGGTAGCCCAGGTCGTGCACCTTGGAAATGGGGGCTGAACCCTGATCCGCCGGCTGCAGAACGGAAATCCCCATACTCCTGAGTCCCTCCAGCATCAGCTCCGTGCGCGCAGGCACCTCTTGCGGCTCACGCATCTGGCCACGGGTGAAATACGTCTTCGGAACATGCAAATCCTGATGCGGGTGGAAATACGCTTTCATGCAGTCTCTCCCCGGAAATTTACCGGTAACGTGTTGATTTCAGATTATTCGAGTATAGGCAGTGTGTTGGCCTGGTCAAAAATCCGAGAGTGACTTTACAGGCCGCCACTCAAGATCCACTATGAAAGACATTATTCACTGACGCAACTGGTGCCCTATGCCGGGGCGCAGACAAATACGGAAGAGGAGCCGAGATGATCGAGTCACCCCTGCTGCATAAGCTTACTGGCTACATCGGCGGTCGCTGGACCGACAGCGCCGACGGCAACACCTTTGATGTTAACAATCCTGCCACGGGCGAGGTGATTGCAAAGGTTCCCTCCATGTCGGAGCAGGATGTTCTGGACGCGGTAGAGGCCGGGAAATCGGCGTTGAAGCTGACCGAGCCGTATTCCATCGAAACCCGCCGCAAGTGGCTGGAAGACATCCGCGATGCGCTCAAGGAAAACCGGGAAGAAATCGGCCGAATCCTCTGCATGGAACACGGAAAGCCCTGGAAAGAAGGGCAGGGTGAAGTGGATTATGCCGCCGGTTTCTTTGATTACGCGGCAAAGCATGTGCAGGCGCTGGATTCCCACACCATCCCGGAGAAACCCAAGGACTGCACCTGGACGGTTCACTATCGCCCAATTGGCGTGACCGGCCTGATTGTGCCCTGGAACTTCCCCATCGGCATGATCGCCAAGAAACTGTCTGGCGCACTGGCGGCGGGTTGCCCGTCCGTGATCAAGCCGGCCAGCGAAACGCCGCTGACCATGGTCGCCTTCTTCAGCATCATGGACAAACTCGACCTGCCGGATGGCATGGTGAACCTGGTGATGGGCAAGGCCAGCATGATCGGCAAGGTTCTGTGTGAACACAAAGACGTGCCCATGCTCAGCTTCACTGGCTCCACGGAAGTGGGCCGCCGGCTCATTCTCGACACCGCCGAGCAGGTGAAAAAGCTGTCGCTGGAACTGGGCGGTAACGCGCCCTACATCGTCTTTGACGACGCGGACCTGGACGCAGCCGCCGACAACCTGATCGCCAACAAATTCCGTGGTGGTGGCCAGACTTGCGTGTGTGCCAACCGCATTTTCGTGCATGAGAAAGTGGCCGATGCCTTCGGCGAGAAGCTGGCCGAGCGGGTCAACAGGATGACCGTGGGCGACGGCATGAAGGAAGACACCGACATCGGCCCGCTGGTGAACCAGCCCGGCTTTGACAAGGTGAAACGCCACCTTGAAGACGCGCTGGAAAAAGGCGGCAAACTGGTGGCCGGCAAGCAGCCGGATGAACTGGGCAATGGCCTGTTCTTCCCGCCGACTGTTGTGCTGGGTGTGAACCGCGAGATGGCCTGCTATCAGGAAGAAACCTTCGGCCCGCTGGTGCCCATGGCGCTGTTCCGCACCGAAGAGGAAGTCATCGAAGCCGGTAACGACACCGAGTTCGGCCTGGCCTCCTACGTGTTTACCGCCGACGCCGAACGCGCCCAGCGCGTGGCCGCTGGCCTGCGTTTCGGCCATGTCGGCTGGAACACCGGCACTGGCCCCACACCGGAAGCGCCATTCGGTGGCATGAAAGCCTCCGGCATTGGCCGCGAAGGTGGCCTGGAAGGCCTGTTCGAATTCGTGGAGCCGCAGACCGTTCCGCGCGGATTTTGAACCCTTAAACAACGCCAGCCTTCACCCTAGGGTGGCTGCGCCCACGGGAGGGGAGGCCTTTTCAGGACACGCCACGAGCCGTCCATGGGGCTTGAATCGGGCCATCCCTGGC
>Ga0208561_100212_pt1 | contig 15676 bp, 15 predicted proteins | sample Shrwel1BS1Day9_FD_187536 | JGI IMG/M metagenome (GOLD analysis project Ga0208561, IMG submission 187536) | Subsurface microbial communities from deep shales in Ohio, USA - Utica-3 well 1 S-1-Day9 (SPAdes) (version 2) ... | reverse complement strand
ATTCGCCGAAACCGCCACCGCCACCACCAAGAACATCTCCGACGTCTCCGACGACGACATGATCCTGGACGTGGGCCCCGAAACCGCCGGTCAGTTTGCCGAATTGCTGAAAAACGCCAAGACTATCCTGTGGAACGGTCCGGTGGGCGTGTTTGAATTCGACCAGTTCGGCAGCGGCACCAAAGCCCTCGCCGAGGCCATCGCCGAAAGCGACGCATTCTCCCTGGCCGGCGGCGGTGACACCGTGGCTGCCGTTGACAAATACGGTGTAGCTGACAAGATTTCCTATATCTCCACCGGTGGCGGCGCCTTCCTGGAATTCGTGGAAGGCAAAACCCTGCCAGCGGTAGCTGTACTGGAAGAACGCGGAAACTAAGGGGATTGCCGCCCAAAAACGTCGGCGGCAAACCATAAAAGCCAGAATCGCAAAGAGGGAGGGGGAACGGTTTCGCGGAATTTCGAAGGCCATGGATGGCCTGAGAGAAGCGCACATGGATGTGCTAGTAGCGGTTCCGCGAAACCGTTCCCCCTCCCTCTGCAGCAGACTCCGACAATCCGGTCTGCCCCCAAACATCTTAGAGAACGAAGGAGAAAACCCATGGCCCTGATATCGCTGCGGCAACTACTCGACCACGCCGCCGAGCATGGTTACGGTGTACCCGCCTTTAACGTCAACAACCTGGAACAAATGCGCGCCATCATGGAAGCCGCCGACAAAACCGACTCCCCGGTGATTGTCCAGGCCTCCGCCGGTGCCCGCAAATACGCCGGCGCGCCGTTCCTGCGCCACCTTATCCTGTCCGCCATCGAAGAATGGCCGCACATTCCCGTGGTTATGCACCAGGACCACGGCACCAGCCCCGGCGTTTGCCAGCGTTCTATCCAGCTGGGCTTCAGTTCCGTCATGATGGACGGCTCCCTGGGTGAAGATGGTAAAACCCCGACCAGCTACGAATACAACGTCGACGTCACCCGTCGCGCCGTGGAAATGGCGCACTCCTGTGGCGTTTCCGTCGAAGGCGAGCTGGGCTGCCTGGGCTCCCTGGAAACCGGCCAGGCCGGCGAAGAAGACGGCGTTGGTGCCGAAGGCACACTGGATCACAGCCAGATGCTGACCGATCCGGAAGAAGCGGCCGACTTCGTCAAGAAAACCCAGGTTGACGCGCTTGCCATCGCCATCGGCACCAGCCACGGCGCCTACAAGTTCACCCGTCCGCCGACAGGTGACATCCTGGCCATCGACCAGATCAAAGCCATCCATGCCCGCATTCCGGACACCCATCTGGTCATGCACGGCTCCAGCTCCGTGCCCCAGGATTGGCTGAAGATCATCAACGAATACGGTGGCGAGATCCCGGAAACCTACGGCGTGCCCGTTGAGGAAATCGTGGAAGGCATCAAGCACGGCGTGCGTAAGGTGAACATTGACACCGATCTGCGCCTCGCTTCTACCGGTGCGATCCGTCGCTTCCTGGCGGAAAACCCGGCCGAGTTCGATCCGCGCAAATACCTGAAAGCCTCCATGAAGGCCATGACGGATCTGTGCATTGCCCGTTATGAGGCATTCGGTACAGCTGGCAACGCCAGCAAGATTAAGCCGATCAACCTCGAAGGCATGTTCGAGCGTTACGCGGCTGGCGAGCTGGACCCGAAGGTCAAGTAAACCTGCTGTTCAGCAGTCCCGGACTCGTGTCCGGGGCTGCAATCTCTCCCTTTCGAAAAGCCTCCCGCATCCGTTTCCCGTTTCAGCTAATTCAGTCAGGAGGTGCGTCATCATCGACTCTCTGCCTCGTTTGTACTCATTCCGTCGCTGCCCCTACGCCATGCGTGCCCGGCTAGGCATCCTGTTTGCCGGTTTGGAAGTGGAGCTGCGGGAAATCGTCCTGAAAAACAAGCCGGCGCAGATGCTTGCCATCAGCCCCAAGGGCACGGTTCCCGTGCTGGAACTCGCCGAAGACCACAATGGCAACCGACCGGTTATCGAGGAAAGCCGGGAAATACTGGAATGGGCCCTGCAGCAGAATGATCCACAGGGTTTGCGGAACGTCGACCTGGCCGGGGCGAACGCCCTGATGGAACGGAACGACACCGAATTCAAACACTGGCTCGATCGCTATAAGTACGCCGATCGTCACCCGGAATTGAGCCAACTGGAATACCGCCAGAAGGGCGAAGTGTTTCTGCAGGAGTTGGAGAATTTGCTGGCCAGTAGCCGGTATCTGCTGGGTGAGGCCGTCAGTATCGCGGATATAGGCATCCTGCCGTTTGTACGTCAGTTCGCGCACGTGGATCGGGAGACGTTTTACGATCTGCCTTATCCGAATCTGCAGCAATGGCTGAGAGAGTGGTTGGAGCATCCGACCTTCAAACAGACCATGGTCAAATACCAACCGTGGCAGGAAGGCGACGACGTGGTGCGGTTTCCCAGCAAACAATAATTCCCTTCCGCGCGCGTTGGCTGGTCAGTTCTTTCTCGCCAGCTGTTCCAGCGCCATCAACGTATCCGCGTAACGGGCAAACCGGTCCAGATACTCCGGTGACAGGCTCTGCATCCTGGCAATGGCCCGACTGACCAGTCGATGGGCGTTCATCGGCCCGGCATCCTCGGGCGTTTGCTCTATGGCGTGACGAATGCGCGCTTTACGCACTTCAGAACCACGATCAGCCTGGGCCCTGGCCATCGCTCTCAATGGTTGCGGGTGTTGAGCTGCCAGCTCGCCGTTGCCCGGCGTGGGCTCATTTTCCGTAGGACCGAAGATCAACTGCTCCAGGGCAGAGCAACGGTTGTCTGTCGGAGCCGATGCCTGAACCTGGTTGAGCTGTTCAGTGAGTACGGCAAGAAGCGAGGGTTTGTCGGTCTCTGCCAGTTGGGGTTCGGGTTCTGGCTGATCGTATCTGGCGTGGTAATCAGAAACCGCCTGTTCCAGTTTCTGCCAATGTACACTTCCCTGAAGTCCTCGGGCCCGCAGGCGCTGCTCCAGTGATTCCAGGTATCGAAAGCGAACGGGGTCCGCCCGATCTGCACAGGTTTCCCGCAGGTGCCTGAGCAGGGATAGATCAGAAGTGGAGGTAATTGCGCCAGGCATCAGTCCCCGGCTCCCACATTGTTTCCGGTGGGCGCATCATCAGGCGCCCGGGGCACGGTGCTGATCTCCACCCGCCGGTTCTTGGCCCGGGATTCGGCATCTTCATTGGGCACCGCCGGCTGGTGCGGGCCGAAGGCGGCGGCAAACACCCGGTCCTCCGGCAGGCCCTTGGCAATCAGCGTGCGGGTCACGGTCAGTGCCCGCTGGGCCGACAAACCCCAGTTATCCTCGTAACGATTGCCGCTGAGCAGGGGCAGGTCGTCGGTGAAACCACTGACCATCAGTAGTTCGTCGTGCTCGGCCAGGTACACCTGCAATGGTTCCACCAGCGAGGCCAGGACTTGCTCGCCGTCCGCCTGCAGGGCGTCGGAATTCAGTTGAAACAGCACGTTGCCACTGATGCCAATGCGCCCGTTGCGGAAAGTCACCAGGCCCTTGGTCACCGGGTCTTCCAGTGCCTGTTCCAAAGCCACCCGGCGCTCCTGCTCGGCTTCGCGCTTGGCTTTCTCCTCAGCGAGGGACTGGCTCAGCTCCAGCTGCAGGCCGATCACCCACACCAGCAGCAGTACCAGAAGACCCACCAGCGCGGCCATCAGGTCCGAGAAAATCGCCCACACCGGGGCGGATTGCTGTTCACCGCCTTCCAGGTGCTCCATCACACGGCCTCGGTTGCCGGTTTGCACAGCGCGGCGGCGGCATCAATCACGTCTTTCTGGGCGCTCACACTCAGGTCAATCACCTCGCGGGCCTGGGCCACGTAGTAGGCCAACTGTTCGTCGTGGCGGGTGCCGGCGTTATCCAGCGCCTTCTGGATATCCGCGAGACTGGCAATGACCTGCTCGTTCGACCGACTGAACTGCTCAATGGCCGTGCCGAAGGCATCGCTCAGGGCGCCCACTTCCTGGCTGCTGCCAGTGAGGTGTTCACCCAGTTGGCCCAGTTGCTGGCTCTGCTCTTCAATCAGCGTATGGAAGCGTTCACCAATACCGCTGAGGGTGTCGCCCGCGCCGTTCACCAGATTATCCACCGCCTGGCGCTGGCTGTTGATCTGCTCCCGCTGGTTGGCCAGCAGGGCATCCAGTTCGCTGACCAGCTGCTTGCGTTCTTCCAGCAGATCGTTATCGCGCTCGCTGTTGCGGGCCATTTCCGCCTGCAACTGGCGGATCACCTCGGCGGCGGCCTTCGGGGTTTCAGACGCGGTTTCAATCAGCCGGGTCATGGGCGCTTCCAGACCTTCACCCAGCTCCCGCAGGTGTTTGGCCGCAGTGGCTTCCAACGCTTCCAGGCGTTGGCTGATGGCGTCGGTCCGGTTGGCTTCCTGCGTTTGCAGTGCTGACAAATGCTCCGCGGTGGTGGCCGTCAGTTGTTCCAGGCCGGTTGTCTGGCTCTCCAGCCACTTGGTCTGCTGGTGCTGTTGTTCGGCCAGGGTTTGTTGCCAGTGTTCGGTGGCTTCCGTCGTGGTGGCCTGGAAACGGTTGGCCAGCTCCGCCAGTTGCTCACCGGCGGCCGACGACCAGTTCCGGTGTTGGGCATCGGCGTCTGCCCGCAACTGGTCCATCGCTTCGCGCACCACGGGCTGAATCTGCTCGGCGGTTTGCCGGGTGCCTGCCTGAACGGCGGCTTCCAGTGAGCGCGCCACCGAGTGGGCAAGTTCCTGGTATTGGGCTTCGACGTTTTTGTGGAAGGCCTGCTGGTTCTGCGTGAGGGACTGCTCCAGTCGTTCGCCCAGCTGCTCCATGCGGGCAGTCATGCGTTCCATGGCAGAGGCCATTTCCGGCAGCGCCCGGGCCTGGCTCTCGATGGCCTGGAAAGCCTGTTCACGCTGGTAGTCGCCGGACAGGTGGCGCAATTTACTGCGCAAGTCGCCATCCAGGCGGCGGGACACATTCACCCGCTCGCGGCGGCTCAGGGTGGAGGCGAGCCCGAGCATGGCAGAGGCGGCCACACCGGCGATGGAAGTGCCGAACGCCAGGCTCAGGCCCGCAATCGGGGCGGCCAGGGCGCTGCGAACGGCGCTCAGCTCGGTGCTGTTGTCCAGCGCGGAAGCCGCGCCGCTGAGGGTGACGATCATGCCGGCAAAGGTGCCCAGCAAACCGAGCATCACCAGCAGGCTGGTCAAATAGGGAGTGAGTTGTGGGCCGGACAGCGCGGCCGAGTGGCCTTCAATGCGACGCTGGATGGGCAGTTGCATGGCTCCGGGCAGGTCGTTGAGCCAGCTGCGCACTTCATCGGTTTTTGACGGCAGGGTGTCCAGGGCCTGGTCCAGTTGCCCGGTGCTGCGGCGAAAGTTCACCAGTTCCCCAAAGCCCAGGCAGTAGACCAGGGCAATCACCCCGGTAAAGGCCAGCGCCAGGGGATCGGAGCCCACAAAGCCGGCGCCGATCCAGGCCACCACGGCCAGGCCGAGGGCAAAGGCAACAACAAAAAACAGTCTGCTCATGAATATTCACTCACTTCGTTATGACAGGCCTCCAGCAACCCCAATATCGGTTCCAGCCGAACGTCCAGTTCGGCGAGCAACAGATTCTGCGCTTCCTGGCAGTAACGGTGGAGCCAGTCATTGTTGTCGGGTGTTGGGCTGTCGGCGTCTTTCAGTGTCTGGAATCGCTGCTCCAGTTCTTTGGGAACGGTGGCGAAACACTGGCTGGTGTAGCTGGCCATGGCGTGGTCGAAAACCGAATCCAGCTCGGCCAGGTGTGCCAGTGCCGGGTTCTGATCTTTCATGGCTTTGCGCACCTTGTCTCGCAGTTGCCGACTGGCGGCGGCCACTTTCCGCTGCACACCGAGCCAGGCATTCTGCAAGGGCTCGAATGTCGGTTCGTCGTCAAAGGTGACGTCACCGGCCCAGTCTTCGATCCGCCGGATCAGAGCCCTGCGGCTGGTCGCCAGTTCTTCGGTCAGTCGCTCGATCACCGCCGGTTGCGGGCTGCCCGGGCACCGTGAGCGCCAGGCGATGGCTGCATCCAGCGTCATGGTGTCGCCCAGACCGAACAGGCGGCCCAGACGCTCAGCAAGACAGGGCAGGTTGCCAATGTCCGGTGAACGGGGCAGTTGCTGTAGAAGCCAGCTTTGCGGTGAATGATTGGTGGTCACAGCGGATGAAATTCCCAACGTTTCTGGAACGCAAAGGCGGCTATTCTACTGGCTATCCCGGGCTAATGATAATGTCGGAAAGGCGGACAGAGGTTCCCGAACCTGCCAGCGGAAAGACGGGCTCCCTTGTAATTTTCCCGGCAGCGTCAAATATAGGTAGACAGAGATTGATATTTGATCACCTGCGAGGAGTGCCATGGACTTCAAGGATTATTACGCCGCCCTGGGGGTGAGCGAATCCGCCACGCCCGAAGAGATCAAGAAGGCCTATCGCAAGCTGGCGCGCAAGTACCACCCGGATGTCAGCAAGGAGGAGAACGCCAGTGACAAGTTCAAGGAAGTCGGTGAAGCCTATGAGGTACTGAAAGACCCCGAAAAACGCGCTGAATACGATCAACTGCGCAAATACGGCGCCCGCGACGATGGCTCCTTCCAGCCGCCCCCGGGCTGGCAGAGCGCTTCGGGCTTTGGTGGCGGCGGTTACACGGAGGCCGACGCCCGGCAATTCAGCGATTTCTTTGAGGAAATCTTTGGCGGCGGCCGGCACGGCGGCTTTTCTGGCACCGGCTTCGGCGGTGGTGGTTTCCGTCAGAACATGCGCATGCGTGGGGAAGATGTACACGCGAAACTGGCCCTGTTCCTGGAAGAGGCCATTAACGGCTGCGAGAAGCAGGTTTCGTTCACCGTTCAGGAGGCCGATCAGCATGGCCGCGTGATGCCGCGCCAGAAAACCCTGAAAGTGAAAATCCCGGCCGGCATGCGCGAAGGCCAGCACATCCGCCTCAAAGGCCAGGGCGCGCCAGGTGTTGGCGGGGGTGAAGCCGGTGACCTGTTCATTGAAGTGGAACTGGCTCCGCACCCGCACTTCACCGTGGAAGGCCGTGATGTCATGCTCACCCTGCCCATTGCCCCCTGGGAGGCCGCGTTGGGTGCTACTGTCACGGCGCCAACGGTGAGTGGCAAGGTGAACGTAAAAGTGCCCAAGGGCTCCACCAGTGGCCGCAAACTTCGGCTCAAGGGCAAGGGCTTCCCCGGCAAACACCCGGGCGACCAGATCATCGTGCTGCAGGTGGCCATGCCGGAGCAGCATAACCCCGAGGCGGAAAAGCTCTACGAGCAGCTGGCCGAGCTTGAGAAGAACTTCAATCCACGTAGCAAACTGCACGTGTGAGGGAGCAAGCCATGACGAAGCATAATACGACACTGACCGTGGAAGTCCTGGACAATAATGGCAGCACCTTCACCCTGCGCGAAGTGTGCGAGCGCGGTGACTGTCACGCCGAGTTCATCATCAAACTGGTGGATTATGGGATCATCGCTCCGGTGGAAGAGGCAGAGGAAGCCCTGCAATGGCAGTTCGACGTGGCGGCGCTGAGCCGGCTGCAAAAGGCCATGCGCCTGCAGAGGGATCTGAACCTGAACCTGCCGGGCCTGGCCCTGTCACTGGATTTGCTGGATGAAGTGAACGCCATGCGCCGGGACATGGCCCGCCTGGAGCAGCGGCTGAGGCACCTTACCGGCGAGTGATGGCCGTCAACCGACCCCGCGATAGTTGCGCGGGGTCACGATTTCTTTTGCTCCAGTTCCCGTATCTCGGCGTACAGTTTTTCGGCTTCTTCCATCAGGGTGCCATGGGTGCGAAGATCGCCATTACGCTGCGCATGTAACGCTTCTGCAAGCTTACTTTCATAGGCTTTGCGAAGTTTCTTCTCTGGGTCGCCTTTCAGAAAACCAAACATGATCATGGCCTGTGTTGCTAAAGTGTAAATGGGTATACGCAAACACACAGCCAGAGTTCACCCACCAATCAGGGTATAGCTATGAACCACCTGGCCCATCTGTTCCTGGCGCCGGATTCACCGGAAGCTCGAGTTGGCAGCGTGATGGGTGATTTTGTGCGCGGAGTAGACCTGTCCACCTACCCGGATGAAATCGTTCACGGCGTTCATCACCATCGAGCCGTGGACAGTTTTACCGACAGCCATCCAGCAGTACTCGACAGCAAACGCCTGTTCTCCCAGCGCCGCCGCCGTTTTGCAGGCGTGGCGCTGGACATCCTGTACGACCACTACCTGCTGCGCCACTGGTGCCGGTTTGCCGAAACCGACCGTGATAGGTTCATCCAGCAGGTCTATGGTGAGTTTGAGAACTACGAACACCTGATGCCCGAAACCATGGCCCGGGTCACCCGGCGCATGGTGGCCGGCGACTGGTTTGGCGCCTACCAGAGCCTGGACAGCATCGGCCATGCCCTGGACCGGGTGGCCAGTCGCATACGCTTTGCCAACCGTTTTGACGGTATGATTGAGGAAATTTACGAGCACGAGGAAGAACTTGAAGCCAACTTCCTGGTCTTCTTCCCCGAGCTAAAACACTTTGCAGGAGAGCATCATGGGTGAAGCAAAACGCAGGAAACAGACGGGAACACCATCCTCCAGACGAAACCGCAGCCTGGCCCCCAAGCTGGTAGGCGCCGCTGCCCTGGTGGCTTTGATCATGACCGGGCTGTACATCCTGACCAAGCCTCCCACCCCCGATGACGAGGCTTTGCCGGTGGCCGGCCCGGATACTCCACCGTTCCCCGAGGAAATGGACCGGTATGGCGTCTCCATCGGCCCGGAAGAAGCACCGGTGGTCGTACGTGAATTCGCCGACTACCAGTGCCCCGGCTGCGCCAATTTCGCTGAAGTCAGCCAGCGCCTGAAGCGGGAATACGTGGCAAATGGTCAGGTACGCTTCGTGTACTTCGATCTGCCCCTACAACAACACCAGAACGCCATGCCAGCAGCCATGGCCGCCCGCTGCGCGGGTGACCAGGACAGCTACTGGGGCATGCACGACAAACTTTTTGCGGCCCAGATCGAATGGAACGACGCCGGCGACCCGCTGCCGATCTTCACCCGCTACGCCAATGAGCTGGGGCTGAACGAACGTCGCTTCCAACGCTGCATGAACACCGAACTGCACCGTGAAGACATCGAGCAGAGTGCGCAGGTGGCCCGGCAGTTGCGGGTGATGAGCACGCCGACTGTGATGGTCGACAACATTCGGCTGACCCGGCCCGGCTGGGGGCAGTTGTCGGCGGTTGTGGAAAGAGAGTTAGATAAAGCGGAGTAAGTTCTTAGGCAACTGAACCGTGAGCAGCTGGACGGGGTGGGCCTCCCAAAAGTCTTCGTAGCCATGGGTGAAGAGCGACTAGCTCTTCACGGGCTGGCCAAGGACGGCCAGCCCAGGACCTTCAGCGCGACGCAGGAGCAATAAGCGCTGAAGGGCGGAGAGAAGCGTACAGGGATGTATTTACAGCGTCTTTCGGAAAGCCACCCCGCACTGAGGCGCAAAGGATGCTCCGGATAAGAGAGTCTGCGGCCACCCCTCATTTGAAACCACCCCACACTTGGGTAAACTCCCGCTCCCCAAATCATGCTCCGGATTTACGTTCCGGCCCGCAGGAGAACACTATGAGCAACAACGTTGTGGTCTGCGCCATGTACAAATTCGCAGTCCTGAACGACTACAAACAGCTGCGCCAGCCGCTGCTGAACCTGATGCTGGAAAACGACGTGCACGGCACCCTGTTGCTGGCCCGTGAAGGCATCAACGGCACCATCGCCGGCAGTCGCGAAGGCATCGATGCCGTCAAACACTGGATCGCCAGCGACGAACGGTTCAACGGCATCGACTACAAAGAGTCCTTCGTCGACATCCAGCCGTTCAAACGCACCAAGGTCAAACTCAAGAAAGAGATCGTCACCATGGGCGTGGAGGGCATCGACCCCAAACGCGTGGTGGGCACCTACGTTGACCCCAAGGACTGGAACGACCTGATCTCCGATCCCGAAGTGCTGCTGGTGGACACCCGCAACCAGTATGAAGTGGAAATTGGCACCTTCAAAAACGCCGTGAACCCGGCCACCGATACGTTCCGGGAATTCCCGGAGTACGTGAAGGAAAACCTGGACCCGCAGAAGCACAAGAAAGTCGCCATGTTCTGCACCGGCGGTATCCGCTGCGAAAAATCCACGGCGTTTCTGAAAGAACAGGGTTTTGATGAGGTGTACCACCTCAAGGGCGGCATCCTGAAATACCTGGAAGACGTGCCCGAAGAGCAGACCCTGTGGCAGGGCGAGTGCTTTGTCTTTGATGACCGGGTAACCGTAAATCACCGGCTGGAGCGGGGCGATTACGACCAGTGCCACGCCTGCCGCCGGCCGATCACCGAAGCCGACAAACAGCGCCCGGAATACGAGCAGGGCGTCAGCTGCCATCAGTGCATTGAGTCACTGACCGAAGAGCAGAAAGCCCGTTTCCGGGAGCGCGAACACCAGATGCGGCTGGCCGAAGCCCGAGGGGAAACCCACGTGGGCGGCGAGGCTGCAAGAATCATTGCCGAGCGCAAGGCGCGGAAAAAAGCCCGGCAGCAGGAGCAGACACGGAAGAGCCTGCAGGGCGAGACCACTACGGAGTAATCGAGCGTAATCCCGTCATGGGCAGACCAGGCATAGGGCCCCGGAAGTATTGGGCCCTATGCCGGTCGGTTAGACGTTGTTACGAAGCCCCAGTTCATCCGGATAGGGCGTCAGGTACTTCTGGATCGTCAGGTAATCCGCCGGCTCCTTGCGCTGGGCCAGTCGCAGCAGTGTCATCGGCACCACCAGCGGCACCTCACCCCGGCGATAGGCTTCAACCTGCTCCAGCAACACGGATTTTTCCTCGCCGGACATGCCATCTTTCAGGTAGCCCAGCAGATGCTGCATGGCGTTCACGTGGGAGCCCCGGCTCACCCTATGGCTCATGGCCTCCATGAACAGGTGGATGTAGCGATCGGCAATGTCTTCCAACGGTTCCGACTTCAGATCGGCCAATAGCGGCCCGAGCTGGCGGTAGATCTTCTCCGAATGCGCCATCAGTGTGAACTTGTGGCGGGTATGGAATTCAATCAGCGCCTGCTTGGTCAGGTTTTCACCCGCCACGTTCTGCAGCCAGTCATCATAGGCAAACACCCGCTCGATAAAGTTTTCCCGCAGCATGCTGTCGTTCAGTCGGCCTTCCTCTTCCACCGGCATCAGCGGATAGGCTTTCATGAGCGCTTCGGCAAACAGGCCCACGCCGGTGTTGTCGATGTGGTTGCCCTTTTCCGTGTACACCTTGATGCGTTCCATGCCGCAGGTGGGCGATTTCTTCATCAGGATGTAACCGCGCAGGTTGCCCAGTGTCGGCATCACCTCGTCGATGAACCCGCGCATTTCGTCGGTGTGGTCCGCCGCGCCGCTGGTTTCGATCAGGCGCATGCCCTCGGGGTACTTGCGTAGATGGATGGTCGGTCGGGGCACACCCAGGCCAGCTTCCAGTTCCGGGCAGATTGGCCGGAAATCAAAGTGTTTCGCCAGCACTTGCGTGCAATAGCGCGAATGTTTGTGGCCACCATCGTGGCGCACTTCCTTACCCAGCAAACAGCTGCTGATGCCAACAGGGATACCGGTCACAGCGTTCTCCACCTCACAGAAACGGGCTTTGGGTGCCTGTGAAGGCGTGGGTGGGCTTTCCAAAAACCGCTACAAGCACCCGCAGGCGGGTCCGGCCAGCAATCATGGATTGCTGTCGTTCAGCTGCGCATGAAGCTTCGCTTCATAGACGCTTGCCTCACCCATGTGCGCTTATTTCGGGCCATCCTTGGCCCTCAAAATTTTTGGAAAGCCCACCCACGCCTTCACGCTATAACTCTTTACGTTTTTCCAGTGTAAACCGATTAATTAGAGCGCCCCAATCTTTCGGCATAAGTGGTTTGCGCACGTTTCTCATAAGCCGCCAGGGTGGTGGCATAGATGCCGTGGACGTCCTTGGCGAACTGCTCCACCGAATAGTCGGCAGCAAACGCCCGAGCCTTGTCGGAGAACTGTTTGCGCAGCCCGTCGTTTTCCAGCAGCTCCTGTGCCCGCGCGACCCACTGGCCCTGATTTTCCGGCGTCTTGAAGCCGTTGTAGCCATCGCGCACCACGTCTTCGATACCGGAGGAGCGCACCGCTACTACCGGCAGCCCGGCGGACATGGCCTCAAGGATGACCATGCCCTGAGTTTCGGACTTGGAAGCGAACAGGAAGGCGTGGCCCAGGTTGTACCAGACTGCCATCTCATCCGGTTTTATGGCCCCCACCAGTTGGAAACAGGATTCCAGCCCCAGTTCTTCAATCTTCTTTTGCAGCCGGTCGCGCTGGTGGCCATCGCCAATCATCAGGAACCGGAACGGTACCTTGGTTTGCTGACGCAGCCGGTGAATGGCTTCGATCATGAAGTCGATGTTCTTTTCGTTGGATAGGCGGGCCACGCTCACAAACACCTTCTCATCCGTCAGCCCAAGTTCCTCGCGCAACGTCGCCACCTCTGCGTCGCTCACCGCCTGAAAACGGTCGTACTCAATGCCGGTGGGCTGCACGAATACCGGTGTGGTCACACCGATCATGCGCAGGTATTCCTCGGTGGAGTAGGTGGGCACGATGACGCCGTCGCACCGGTTGCCGAAATACTTCACCAGGGTGTGGGAAATCAGGTTCCGGAACAGCATGCCCGGCAAGGGCACGAAGTGGGCATAGTGCTCCAGACGGGTGTGGTAGGTGTAGACCGCCGGCACTTTCAGGCGGCGGGCCATGAACAGCCCCAGGCTCCCCAGCCAGAAGGGATGGTGCACATGGATGATATCGGGTTTGAAGGCCCGGACCCGTTTGCGTATCTGGCCGAGAAAGATATTGGCCATCCGGAATTCGCGGTTCTTGCCCATAGTGAGCAGGGAGGGCACCCGGATCACGAACTTCTCTTGTTCCGGCTGGTCCTTGTAGCGAGGGGCAACCACAACGGTCGCATCGCCACGTTGTTCCAGACCCCGGCGCAGGCGTTCGATGGAAATCGGCACCCCGCCAATAAAGGGCAGGTAGTTGTTGGTGAACATGGCCACCCGCAGGGGCTTTTCCAGCCAGGGAGTGGGGTCCAGGTCGTAATCGGGGTAGTAGTCCTTGCCGATGAAAATGATCTGGTACAGCTTGATGGTGGCGGCCAGGAACGCCGACAGAATCAGGATGAAATTGAGGAAGCCGTAATAGAACAGTGAGTAAACAAAGAACCACAGCCCTTCCAGGCGCTCAAGCACCGGGTGCTGGCCAATCTCCATAGGCACCAGTTGATGCGACACTTCACCATCCGGTGAAATGGTCACTTCCACGTAATGGTAAAAGCTGTTTTCCGTATTCAGCACCAGGCCACCAGCGCCGCCGGTGGTGATAAAATCGGTATCTCCTACCGTTTCTTCGTCATAGATCGCCAGGTTGGCGGAGAACACCAAGTCGATGTCTCGGGTCTCTATCAACTCCATCAGCGCAGTGCGGAAGGCCTTGGGTTGCAGGAAGCTGTCGTCGGTGGTGAAGGGCATCGGGTTTTCGGGTTTCATCGGCGGATGTCCGATAAACAGTACGCGGGCGTTGGTGGTGTCCTGGCTCAACAGATCCTTGAGCCAGCGTATCTGCCATTGCCAGGGGGTCTTGCCGGTGCTGTCCAGAAAAATCAGGCGCGCATTGCCGGTGCGGATGCTGAAGAAGTGCGGCCCAAAGTGATCATAGAACCGAAAGCTGCCGAAGTCCTCATACTCATGAGGACCGAATGTCAGGAGGTAAGGCATTTTGAGGTTGCTCAGCGTGCCTTGCAGGGCCCGATATTTGTCTTCACCGCCACCGCTCACCGCATTGCCTGCGGACACGAGGAAATCCAGGCTGCTGTCATTGAGCTTGGGAATAATGCGCTTCTCAAACACCCCCACTGAGTTGTTGATGTTGCCCACTACCGCAAAACGAATGGCCGAGCCTGGGGGGGTACGCTTGTGGATGCGCTCCACCTGTTCGGTGTGGATGGCCTCGAAATCCTGTTTGAAGAAATTCAGGTAGAGCTTGTAGCCCACCAGCAGAATCACAATCAGCAGGCACAGGTAGAACAACAGTTTCAGCGGGTTGCTTCGGGTCATTCCTGTCTCCGGTGTGCTTTTAGCAGTTCCCTGTGCATGACCACCAAGCCAACCAACATGCCCAGATAAATGGTGAGAAAACGCCAGGCCACGGTCACCAGCACCAGGTGATTACCGGTGAGCATGTTCTGGAAGAAACTGCCGAACACACCTTCGGAAATGCCCGAGGCACCCGGCGTGGGCGAGAAGTACATGATAAAGGTCGTGACCACCAGCAATCCCAGCGTTAACAGATAGTTTACGTCATAGCCTAGCCCAACCATCAGCAGTGCGGGAAAGCTGAACAGGCTGAGCAGGAAGGTGGCGGTGAAAAAGATGGAAAGGCAGATAAAGCGTGGCTCACCCTTGAGGTAATCGCCAAAGCTATCCGAAAAACGCAGCATTTCCCGGCGCAACTTGAACTGCCAGCGGTCGTGCCTGCAATCGTTGATGATGTGAAACCGGTGAAGGCCGGCAATCATACCGCTCAGGGGCGCGATGAGCCAGCGGGTTTTGAGCAGTAGCACCAGGAAAAACGCCAGGTAGAGGGTAACAAAAAACGCCAGGGCCGTGATGATGTGTGAGGACCATAGCTCCCCGTCTATCGTCTGCATGGTCAGCAGAAAAATCGGCGTTGCCGAGAAGATGAAAATAACCGCCAGTACCGTTCGAATGGTGGTGGCCGCCGTGGCCCGGGCCACCGGCACGCCGTGACGGGTGAGGTACCAGATCTGGGCAAAACCGCCGCCGGTGGCCATGGGGGTTATGTTGGAGAAAAACAGGTTGATAAACACCAGCCGGACGATTTTTCGAAACGGGAGTTTATGGCCCAGGGTTCGCAAGGTGTAATGCAGGCGCAGGGCATCCGAGGCGAAATACACCAGCAGCAGGGCGCTGATGGCGAGCAGCAGCCAGGGCGACAGGAGTTGGGTATCGAAATGGAAATTTCGACCAGCAAACTGATCGTAGACGGTATAAACCCCGGCGCCTGTAAGCAACAGGAACAACAGGCCGAAAAGCACCAGGCGCCGGCCAGAGGTCTGTAATTGATCTGCGCGTTCTATTTCGTCTGCCATAGGGCTTCCATTGGGTGAAGCAGGGCAGTGTACCTGTTGTGGGTTAAGTGTTGAACCAATCACAGGGGCGGTCGGGGCTTGAAATTTGCCGCCGGTACGCGCTCAAATGGTAGCTGAATTCTCGAACAACAAGGTAAATCGACATGCCCAAGCACTTTGAAGAGGCACCGGGCCTACACGATGCACCAGTGCCGGAAACAGAAGGCTACGTGTTCAACCAGACCATGTTTCGCATCAAAGACCCCGAGCGTTCCATGGACTTCTACACCCGGGTGCTGGGTATGCACCTGATCCGCAAGCTGGATTTCCCGGAAATGAAGTTCACCCTGTACTTCATGGGGTATCTGGATGAGCGGACCTCCCATACGATTCCCCACAACGATACTCACCGCACGGCGTACACGTTTGGTCGCGAGGGTATTCTGGAGCTTACCCACAAC
>Ga0208561_100208_pt1 | contig 15892 bp, 12 predicted proteins | sample Shrwel1BS1Day9_FD_187536 | JGI IMG/M metagenome (GOLD analysis project Ga0208561, IMG submission 187536) | Subsurface microbial communities from deep shales in Ohio, USA - Utica-3 well 1 S-1-Day9 (SPAdes) (version 2) ... | reverse complement strand
TAACGCCAGCCATAAACGGCGCCCTGACAAGGGCGTCCGGTGGAGGCCGAAGGCCGGAACGTATTTGATGGCATTGTTAGAAACCTACAAAGCAACGTCATGATGATGGACGGTTTCCTCGTAGTGTGACATGAGCGCCTTTACCTGTTCCGGGACGACAGCCTGCTCGAAATTTGGACCAGCAAAGTTTTTTACGGCGTCGAGAGATTCAAACCAGAATATAGTTGTGAATTCCACGTTTTCATCAGCTTCGCGTCGCAGTAGGTTGGTACTGACGTACCCCTCAACCCCCTGGGTAACTTTTGGCAGAACAGTATTCTTGAAAAGCTCCTCGTAGACCGAGGCATTTTCGTGAGTGGTCCATCCTTTCCAAATTCGAGCAATCACCTCGATCTCTCCCTGATTTCTAACAGCTAATTATACGAACCCGTTCATCTTTCACGCATTCGCATAATTCCAGAATTTTCCGGGGAGAACCGGAAAGGCATTCCTGAAGGGAAACAGCCACATAACTCCAATCCACCACGGCTACCGCAGGAGTTATGCGCCCTGTTTTGAGCCACCCCTGCTCACGTTCTTGGGCGTATAACTCCGCCCGACTCCTTTGCTGTTTCCAACCTTATCAGAAGGTTATCGCGATTTCCCGGGTCTTTTGCGAATCCGTTCGTATAACTCCGCCTGCAGTCCTGGGTTGACAACTGCCTGGCACGATATACTGTATATCCATACACACAAAAGGAGAGCCCCGGATATGGACATCCGCACGCCCATTCCCCCGCAATCCACCCGCTTTCTGGATCGTCTCCGCAATTTCATTCGCCTGCGAGGTCTGGCCTACAAAACGGAACAAACCTACGTGTTCTGGATTAAACGTTTTATCCGCTTCCACGGCCGCCGGCACCCGGAAACCATGGGCACCGCCGAGGTAGAAGCATTTCTATCGCACTTGGTACTGCAAGCCAACGTCAGTGTTGGCACGCAAAGGGTTGCCCTAAATTCACTGATCTTTCTGTACCGCGAATTTCTCGGCACTCCGATTGAAGATCTCCAGTATGAAAAGTCCAGAAAACCCAAAAAGCTGCCAGTGGTGTTTAGCCCGGAAGAGGCAGCCAGCGCCATTGGCAACCTGGAAGGTGAATACAAACTGATTGCCATGCTGATTTACGGCGCAGGTCTGCGCATCAATGAAGTGCTTCGACTACGCGTGAAGGATGTGGACTTTGGCATGCAGCAGCTCATTGTCCGGGATGGCAAGGGCGGTAAAGACCGAATCACTTTATTACCAGATCGCCTTGTAGGGCCATTACAGCAGCAAATCAATGCCGCCCTTCATCTTCACAAGGCGGACCTGGCTCGTGGTTTTGGCTCGGTCTATATGCCGGCAGGACTTGCCCAAAAATATCCCAGCGCCAGCCAGGAACCGGACTGGCAGTATGTATTCCCTGCTCCAGACTTATCGGTTGATCCCCGCTCAGGCGTTAAAAGGCGGCACCACATGCTGGATCGCACAGTCCAGAAGCATTTCCGAATCGCCATCCGGGCAGCTGGCATTCGCAAGCCGGCAGGCAGCCATACTTTTCGGCACAGTTTTGCTACCAGACTGCTGGAGGCGGGGTATGACCTGCGCACAATCCAGAAATTGCTGGGCCATTCCGACGTACGCACCACAGAGATCTACACCCACGTAGTCCGAAAAGGTGGTTTTGGTGTACGCAGCCCGGTTGATGAGGCTTTCTAATCGCTGGAAGCGCAGGGCCCACAAAATGACAGAGCGAGCATTTGCCTATAACCTTAGTGGGTCAACGTAGGGATACTTTTACATGCACCGGCACTGGCTGCTCAGCCTCCTTTTGATTATTGCGAACTTTGCGGGCCAGGCTCTGGCCCAAACCGGTGATGGGGGCCCTTCTGTACCGGTTCTGGATGTTCGTACGGTGCATGAAAGCGCAATCACGGATCAGGTTGCCTTTGTTGTGGAAAAGGGAACCACGCTCTCTGTTGACGAACTCCAGTCGCTGATTCGGGAAAACCCCGCCGTTCTGCAATACACCAAAACCAGTGTACTGGCCCGGGGCATCGATTCCGGGGCGATCTGGCTCGTGGCGATGGTGCTCAACCCCACCAACGAAAGCGTGTTACGGCGAGTGTCGGTGCGTACGGGCTGGCTGGAGCGGGTCGATTTCTTTTTTGTGCCCTCCGGGCGCCGGCCTCAACAGTTTGTGAGTGGCGATGCCCTTCCCCTGAATCAGCGCTCCATCCCCAAGCGCATTGCCAGTGCCGATTTTTCGTTTGAACCCGGCGAGACTCAGTTGCTGGTTCGAGTGGAGACGGCCGATCCCATGGTTGCTCCGCTGTACATGTCCACTATGGCCATCAGCCAGGACCACGAGCAGTTCGAGACAGTATTCTACAGCTTTGTCTATGGCGTCATGTTTGCGTTATCGGCGCTTACGTTGATGCTGTTCCTGGTTATCCGCAAGCCGCGCTACCTGAGTTATTCGCTTTACACAGGCAGCTTTGTGGCCATGACGGCCTCTTACAACGGCATCGGCATGGCGCTCCTCTGGCCCGACGCCACTGCCTGGCAACAGTGGGCACCACCGTTACTGATGCTGTGTTTCACCAGCTCCGGGCTGGTGTTTGCCATGAACTTCCTTAATACCCGCCACCACAGGCCGCTACTGCATCGTGGCATTCAAGCAATCATCCTGGGGTATTTTGCGCTACTCAGTGTTTTCTTCGTTCTGGGCAACCAGGGGCATGCTCTGAAGCTGGCGTTTGTGGTGGTGCCGATATTCAGCGGCCTGATGCTCTATATGGGCATATCAAGCTGGATGGGGGGCAATCAGTCCGCACGCTACTTCATGTTCGGCACATTACTTTCGGCGATTGGGGCATCGATTACGGCGTTAACGGTGGCAGGCCTTGTACCTTACACCAAGCTCGGCTTCTACGCGGTGGATATCGGTATGGTGGGGGACGCTCTGCTGCTCATGCTGGCCCTGGCCGACCTGGTGCGCAAGAACGAGGAAGCCCGGTTAATCGCCGAGCGGACCGCAAGGATTGATCTGCTGACCGGGCTTAACAACCGCCGGGGGTTTCTGCCGGTTGCCGAGTCACTGTGGAACCTGGTTAGCCGCCAACACCGGCCCATCTGCGTGGTCATGGCGGACATTGATCATTTCAAGGACATTAATGATCAATACGGCCATGCCACGGGCGATAAGGTGTTGAAAGCCATCGCCAGCGAACTCGACCGTTCTTCCCGCGAGAGTGATATTCTGGCCCGTTGGGGCGGTGAGGAATTCATGCTTTTGTTGCCGGAAACCGATGAAGCGGAAGCCTTCCAGGTGGTTGAACGTTTTCGCCGCAACGTTGAGCAACTGGTGGTCAAAGACCGGGGCAATGAGATTCGGTGCACCATCAGCGCCGGAATCGCTGGCCGAGACGCCACTCACATCACCCTGAACCAGGTCATTATCAGAGCCGATGAAAGGCTCTACCAGGCCAAAGTGCAGGGCCGCAACCAGACCTGCTTCAACACCCCTCCAGATCTGCCTGATGAAGCCCTTGCTCAGGCATGAATAGTGGTGCCCTGAAAAATGGCTAAGACTCCCAGTTACTTTCCGGAATACGCTGTATGTGAATGTGGCTCGCCAGCCGAATGGCGGGGCGTACCAGAAACTGGAAGCTGCCGATGATAAACAGCCATATGGCGGCTTTTTCATACTCTGGGAAGAGGAACAGGATGCTGCCAATCAGGAACCAGACGGCGATACAGAAGTCATTGGCAATGCTGATCACTTCATACCGCCGCCGTATTACCAGCTCTTCCTTTCCCAGCTTTACCGTCATTGGATTGTCAGCCTGATTCTCAACCATGAAATCCCCTGTTCCACGTTTTGAAGAAGCAGCGAGGCCCGCCAGCGCGTAGCCAGGATCACTGGCTTTGCCCTCGCCATTTCTGGTTCTTTTTAAAAAGTGGTCTCGGACCTCAGCTTTATCAACCCATCCTTGCAATCCGGTCATTTTCGAAATACTGTATATTTAAACAGTATTCGGAGATTGCCATGAGCGAGTTACTGAGCACCCTGCTGCACGACGCCCGGGTGTGGCAGGGCCACCGTCACCACAGCACCACACAACCGGCTGAAACCACGGGTTACCAGGCGCTCGACAACCAGCTTGGCGGCCTGGGCTGGCCCCGTGGGGCGCTCAGCGAATGTCTGCTGGACGCCAGTGGTATCGGCGAATTGCAGCTGGTGATGCCGTTGATGAAGCGCATGACCGAAGCCGGGAAAACCGTGTTCTGGCTGAACCCGCCCCACACACCCTACGCCCCTGCCCTGGCCCGTGAAGGCGTTGGGCTGGATATCCTCGTGGTGATTCATACCGAAGACGCCAGTGATTTCCTGTGGACGCTGGAAAACTGCCTGCGCTCGCCGGTCACCGGGCTGGTGCTGGCCTGGCCGGGCAAGCTGGCCACTCGGGATGTTCGCCGCCTGCAACTGGCTTCCGAAGCCGGCCAGAATGTCTGCGTGCTGTTCCGGGAGCGCCGGCAGGCCGAGCAGAACTCCCCGGCGGCGTTGCGCCTGGAACTGGTGCCGGATGAGCAGCAGGCACTGAAAGTGAATGTGCTCAAGCGCCGTGGCAGCTGGTCTGGCCAGCGCTGCACCCTGGCCATGGCCCACCGGGCAGACATCCATGTGCAGAATTCGCCCCGGGTCGTTCAGGGCCCCTGGCCCGTCACCGCACGGTAATTGTCATGCTCTGGCTTTACCTGCATTTCCCCCACCTGCTGCTGGACCACGTTCGCCGCAGCCAGCCCATCGAGAACGCCCTGGTGATTGTTGAAGGCACCGGGCAGCACGTGCTGCAGGCCTGCCCGCTGGCGCAGGATCTGGGCATTCAGCCGGGCATGCGTCTGAAAACCGCGTTGGGGCTGGCACCGGATCTGCACATTCTCCAGGCAGACCAGCAACAGCAGGCACAGCTTCTGGAAGAACAAGCCCGCTGGCTTTACCGCTATGTGGCCCACATCACCCTCGCGCAACCGGACGGCCTGTGGGCCGAGGTGAGCAGCCTGCAGCGTTTGTATGGAGGCCTGACTGCCATCTGGCAAACCGTGGAGCAGGCCCTGGCCGAACACCAGCTCACCGCCTGGGCCGCGCTGGGCCATACTCCCTTGGCGGCACGGTTGCTGGCCCGGGCCGGCAAGGGCGAATGCAGTGCCGACAAAGGCCACATCCAACGGGCCCTGTCACAGTTGCCTTTGGCCGCAGCAGAATTTGATAAAACCGCCTGCACCCGGCTGAACCGCCTGGGCCTGGAAACCCTGGGCGATGTCTTCGCCCTGCCCCAGAAAGAGCTGGCACGGCGGCTGTCTCCGGAGCTGCTGGCCACCATCCAGAAAATCCAGGGCACCCGGGCAGACCCACGCGCTCCCTGGCAGCCACCGCACCGGTTCCGCCAGAGGGCGGATTTCATCCAGGAAGTGGAGCATACCCAGGGCCTGCTGTTCGCCCTGCAACGCATTTTGGCGGAGTTGGAAGACGACCTGTGCTGGCGTCAGCAGGACACCGACACCCTCCTGCTGGTGTTGCAGCACCGTCACCAGGAACCCACCCGCTTGCGCCTTCGCACCACCGGGCCGGAACACCGGGCTGAGACGTTCATGAAGCTGATCCGCCTGAAGCTGGACCAGCAACCGCTGAGCGCGCCGGTGGTCAGCCTGGTACTGGTGGTGCGCCGGTTTATCAGCCGGGAAGCGCCGGGCGGGCAGGACTTGCTGGGCGAAACCCAGGACCTGAACGAGGCCTGGCACACACTGATCAGCCGTCTGCAGGCCCGGCTGGGCGACCAGGCACTGAAACAGCTGTCCCCTCAGGCCGATCATCGCCCGGAATTTGCCTGGTCTGCCGGGGAAGTGAAACGGTCTAAAGGCTCGGGGCCGGTGAACCCGCAATCCCTGCCGCGCCGCCCGTTATGGCTGCTGCCCGGCCCCTGCCCGCTCACCGACACACCGGTGGCCTGGTTCTCCGGCCCGGAGCGTATCAGCGGCGGCTGGTGGGATGGCCAGCGGGTGCACCGGGATTACTACATTGCCCAGCTACCCAGTGGACAACTGGCCTGGGTGTTCCGGGATACACAGAACGCCTGGTTCGTGCACGGCTGGTTCGGGTGATGGCCATGGGTTACGCGGAACTGTGCTGTTTCAGCAATTTCACCTTCCTGACCGGCGCCTCTCACCCGCAGGAGCTGGCCGAGCGTGCTGCCGAGCTGGGCTACCGTGCCCTGGCCATCACCGACGCCTGTTCGGTGGCCGGTATTCCCCGGGCCTGGGCCGCGCTGAAAGACAGCCCGGTGAAGCTGATTACCGGCAGTTGGTTTGCCCTGGAAGACGCCCCGCCTAGCGCCGCCACACCGGAATTCGTGTTGCTGGCCCGCACCCGCAAGGGCTACGGCCAGTTGTGCCAGCTGATTACCACCGGCCGGCGACGGGCCGAGAAAGGTCAGTACCAACTGTTCGCGCAGGATCTTGAAACCCACGAGCTGGGCGATTGCCTGTGCCTGTGGCAACCGCCCTCCCCCGTCAGCGCCGATGCCGACCAGGCCCTGGCCTGCGGGCAATGGCTGCAACGGCTGTTCGAACACCGATTGAGAATCGCCGCCACGCGCACGCTGGAAGCCGGGGAAGATCAACAACTGGCGCGGGTGCGCTGGTTGGCCGATGACTTGCGCTGCCCGGTCGTGGCCACCGGTGATGTGCACATGCACAGCCGCGAACGCCAGCCCCTGCAGGATGTGCTCACTGCCCTGCGCCACCACCGCACACTGGAAACCGCCGGTCACTGCCTGTTCCAGAACGGCGAACGCTACCTTCGGCCCATCCCGGTGTTGCGACGACTGTTCCCCGAGCCCTGGCTGCGGGAAACCCTGGCCATTGCTGAAGACTGCACCTTCGAGCCCGGCAGCCTGCGCTACGAATACCCGCCCGATCTGGTGCCGGAGAACGAAACTCCGGCGGCCTTCCTGCAACGACTGACCCGCGAAGGCGAACGCCGCCGCTACCCGGATGGCACGCCCATGAAGGTGCAGGCATTAATCCGCAAGGAGCTGGGCCTGATCTCCGAGATGCGCTACGAACACTACTTCCTCACCATCCAGGACATCGTGGCCTTCGCCCGCAGCCGGGGCATCCTGTGCCAAGGGCGGGGGTCGGCGGCCAACTCGGCGGTGTGCTACTGCCTGGGCATTACCGAGGTGAACCCGGCGAACGTGGAACTGCTGTTCGAGCGCTTCATCTCCAAAGACCGGGACGAGCCGCCGGACATCGACGTGGATTTCGAACACCAGCGCCGAGAGGAAGTGATTCAATACATCTACCAACGCTATGGCCGGGAGCGCGCCGCCCTGGCCGCCACGGTGATCCGGTATCGCCCCCGCAGCGCCATCCGCGATGTAGGCAAGGCCCTGGGATTCGACGCGGCCCTGGTTGAGCAGCTGCTGGACGGCATCGACTGGCGCGACCGTGCCACCAACTGGCGCCAGCAGATTCTCGACAAGGGCCTCACCCGCAATCCGAAAGTGGCGGACCAGTTCTTCACCCTGGTGAATACCCTGCTGGGCTTTCCCCGCCATTTGTCCCAACACGTGGGCGGCTTTGTGATCAGTGCCGGGCCGTTGGCGGAACTGGTACCGGTGGAAAACGCTGCCATGGAGGGGCGCACTGTGATCCAGTGGGACAAGGACGATCTGGAAAGCCTGGGCCTGATGAAAGTGGATGTGCTGGCGCTGGGCATGCTGACCGCCATTCGCAAGGCGCTGGCGCTGGTCAGTGAGGAAAAAGGCGAGCCCTTCCGGATTCAGGACATCCCCCAGGAAGACCCGGCCACCTACGCCATGCTGCAACGGGGCGACAGCATTGGCGTGTTCCAGGTGGAATCCCGCGCCCAGATCAACATGCTGCCCCGACTGAGGCCGGAAACCTATTACGACCTGGTGATCGAAGTGGCCATTGTGCGCCCCGGCCCCATTCAGGGCGACATGGTGCACCCGTACCTGCGGCGCAAGCACGGCCTGGAGCCGGTGGATTATCCCAACGACGCCGTGCGCCAGGTACTTGAACGCACCCTGGGCGTGCCCATTTTCCAGGAACAGGTCATCAAACTGGCCATGGTGGCCGCCGGTTTCTCCGCCGGGGAGGCGGACCAGCTGCGCCGGGCCATGGCCGCCTGGAAATCCCACGGCGACCTCACGCCCTTCCGCGACAAGCTCATCAAGGGCATGCGCGAACGGGGCCACAGCGAAGACTTTGCCGAACGGCTGTACAAGCAGATCTGCGGGTTTGGTGGCTACGGTTTCCCGGAATCCCACGCCGCCAGTTTTGCGCTGCTGGTGTATGTGTCTGCCTGGCTCAAGCGGCACCACGCGGCGGCGTTCTATTGCGCCCTGCTCAACAGCCAGCCCATGGGGTTCTATTCCTCCTCCCAACTGGTGCAGGACGCCAAACGCCACCAGGTGACGGTGCTGCCGCCGGATGTTAATTACAGCGAGCAGGACCACACCCTGGAAGGCCCGGACAATCACCTGCGTCTGGGCCTGCGGCTGATTCAGGGGCTATCCGCCCAGGGTGCGGAGCGCATCCATCAGCACCGCCCGACAAGAGGCTACCGTTCCGCCGCCGAAGTGCGCCAGCTCGCCGGCCTGGACCAACGCGATATGGAAAAGCTGGCCGGGGCCAACGCCATGCCGGGTTTCACTCATAACCGCCACCAGGCTTACTGGCAACTGCTGGAACACGAAGAGCCCGCCGAGCTTTTCGCCCAAAATACCGGCATTCGGGAAACCGGAGACGACTACGAGGCAGAACCCTGCGACTATCTGCCCGAGCCCACCGAGGGTCAGAACATCCTGGCGGATTACAGTAGCCAGGGGCTCACCCTGCAGCGCCATCCCCTGGCCCTGCTGCGCGAACAGGGCCACCTGAAGCACTGTACCCAGGCCGAACAACTCAAAGGCCTGAAACCCGGCCTGCCGGTGCAGGTGGCCGGGCTGGTCACCGGGCGCCAGCGTCCGGGGTCGGCTTCCGGCGTTACGTTTGTCACCCTGGAAGACGAAACCGGCAATGTGAACGTGGTGGTCTGGCTGGAAACCGCCCGGCGCCAGCGCAAACCGCTGCTCACCGCCCGGCTGTTGCACGTGAAGGGCGTTTTGGAACGGGAAGGCGATATCGTGCATGTGATGGCCGGCAAGCTCACCAACCTGAGCCATCTGATCAACTCGTTACCCGTAAGCTCCCGGGATTTTCACTGATGGAACCGGCCCGGCGGCGTTGTTGAGCGTTTATACACGGCCTCCTACACACCAAACGGATACGTCTCCGGGGTTTCATCCAACCATTTGGAAACGTGATCCAACGGTTTCAGTGCGTGGGTCCGGTCAAAGTGGAACACGGCATCAAACTGCCTGGGCAGCTCACTCACGAAGTAATGGCTGGCGCGCTCCGAATGGGGCAGGTAGAGAACCCCGATAGCCCGCTCCAACCGGGGTGAACGCAGTATCCAGGGCGCGTCTTCCCCCAGCTTCACGAAGAAAGCCGGCTCGCCGGTTTGGTGGAACAGGTATTCGTAGCTTCCGGGCAACGCCTCCCGAACCGCCTTGTGCTGTACCTTGCCGCCCCAGGATGAAGCCGCCGAGACTGCCCCACCGTAGGTGGTGAAACCAACCAGCAATGCCTCATTGCCAAAGCGTTCTCGCGTAAGCTGGCCCACGTTGTGGTCGCCCCGCTGCCCCATCTGGGTGGCTCGGGCATCCCCCAGGTGAGAATTATGCTCCCAGACGGCGAGTTTGGCCGGTTTGCCTGCACGGGCCGAGAGGTGTTCCCTCAACGCCGCCAGGGTTTCGGTCATGTGTTCGTCGCGCAGGTTCCAGGTGTTGTCCCGTTCACCAAACATGGCCCGGTAATAATGTTCGGCGTTGCGAACCAGGCGGGCGTTCTGCTCAGCCTGGAATTGCTCGTCCCGGGCCACCATGCCATCACGTCGCACATACTCCGGCGCCTTGCGCTGAAGTTCGACCAACTGGGCCACCACTTCGTCCTCACAGGAGGGCCGGCGGCCGGTCACCACACCCAGTCCGTATTGCTGCTCATCGGTCATATGCCCCAGGCAGCCGTAATGCCGGCGGGCTTCTTCAGCCGCCTCGGCATCCACCGAATCCAGGTAGGCCAGCACCGCATCAATGGACTCATACAGGCTGTACATATCCAACCCGTAGAAACCTACCCGGCGCTCCGGCGGCAAGGAATCATTATGGGCGCGGAGCCATTCGATGAATTCCAGCACTTCCGTGTTGCGCCACATCCACAACGGAAACCGCTGGAAATCCTCCAGCGCCTGCTCGGCCGACGTGTCTTCACCCAGGCCCTGAACATAACGGTTCACCCGGTAGGCCGCCGGCCAGTCGGCTTCCACAGCCACTGCCTGCAAGTCCTGCTCAAGGATCAAACGCTTGGTGATCTGGGCCCGGGCTTCGTAGAACTCGTGGGTGCCGTGGGAGGCTTCGCCCAAAAGAATCAGGGATTTGTTTCGGCCCAACTGCAGAATCGGGTCGTAATCTTCCGGCCGGTTTTTAAGTGGCACCAGCGCCTGCTTGAGTTCCTGCAGCGATTGGTTCGTGCTTTCAGTCATCAGAGACCTCCCTCGGGTTGCCTCTTTCCTCATTTCACTCAGTGTAGCAATGCCTGAAACGAAAAAACCCCGCCGAAGCGGGGTTTTCTCAGTGCCATGGTGGGAATGAATCAGCCCAACAGCTTGATCATCACACCGGCAGCCACCGCAGAGCCGATAACACCGGCCACGTTCGGGCCCATGGCGTGCATCAGCAGGAAGTTATGCGGGTTGGCTTCCAGGCCCACCTTGTTGGACACCCGCGCGGCCATAGGCACGGCGGAGACACCGGCCGAACCGATCAGCGGGTTGATCTGTTCCTTGGTCAGCTTGTTCATCAGCTTGGCCATCAACACACCGCAGGCGGTGCCAATGCCGAAGGCCACGATGCCCAGCGCCAGGATGCCCAGGGTCTGACCATCCAGGAACTTGTCGGCCATCAGCTTGGAGCCCACGGACAGGCCCAGGAAGATGGTCACGATGTTGATCAGTGCATTCTGGGCAGTGTCACTCAGACGCTCCACCACGCCGCACTCGCGCATCAGGTTACCGAAGCAGAACATACCCAGCAGCGGTGCCGCATCCGGCAGGAACAACACCACGGCAATCAGCACCACCATCGGGAAGAAAATCTTCTCCTTGCGGCTGACCGGACGCAGCTGGTTCATCTTGATGGCGCGCTCTTTCTCGGAGGTCAGCGCCTTCATGATCGGCGGCTGGATCATCGGCACCATCGCCATGTAGGCGTAGGCCGAGACCGCAATGGCACCAATCAGGTGGGGAGCCAGTACGCTTGAGACGTAGATGGACGTGGGACCGTCCGCACCACCGATAATACCGATGGCGGCGGCTTCCAGGATGGTGAAGTCCAGAACGCCGGTCCAGTCCAGCAGGGCCGCGCCCAGAACGGTGCCGAAGATACCGAACTGTGCGGCAGCGCCCAGCAGCAGGGTTTTCGGGTTTGCCAGCAACGGACCGAAGTCGGTCATGGCGCCCACACCCATGAAGATGAGCAGCGGGCCGACGGTACTGCCTATCACCACCTGGTAGAAGTTGTACAGCATGCCGTGGCCGTAGCCGAAGTCAGAGGCCAGGTTGTTGGCCATGGCGATTTCCGCCGAGCTGGCTTCCTTGAAGGCGTGCTTGAACGTTTCCATCACTTCCGGCGTCACCGCCTGCCCGGCCTGGTAGGACACATCCAGGGCGCCAGCCAGGGCCGCCAGCACTTCCGGCTTGGCAAAGTGGATCGCGTTCTCAGCCGCAGACAGGGCCAGCCCTGCCTCCGGGATGTTCGCCAGGATGCCACCGAAGCCAATCGGCACCAGCAGCAATGGCTCAAAGCCCTTGCGGATCGCAAGGAACAGCAGCAACAGGCCAATGGCAATCATCACCACCTGACCCAGTTCTATGTTGAACAGGCCACTGCCTGTCCACAGCGTCATTAATTTATCCATGGAATGCTGGCCCTTATGCGATTGTCAGCATTTCATCATCAACAGCGACGGCATCACCGACCTTGATGAAGATTTCACCCACGGTGCCGGCTTTCGGCGCCCGCACTTCGGTTTCCATTTTCATGGCTTCCAGGATGATCAGCACATCGCCTTCCTCAACCTGGTCGCCCGGCGATACTTCCACTTTCCAGATGTTACCGCCCAGAGGCGCCTTGACCGGCTCGCCTTCACCCGCCGCCGGCACAGCACCGCCGGCAGCCGGAGCGGCGGCCGCACCGCCCTGACCTTCAATCTGGGTAATCTCGCCGCCTTCGCTGACAGCCACCACGTACTTCTGGCCGTTGACTTCCACGGTGTAGGTTTCGGGACCTTCGGATTTCCTGGCCGGCAAGGCATCATCGGCGCTCGGCACCGGCTCGAAGGCATCCGGGTTGCCCCGGTTTTCCAGGAACTTCAGGCCAATCTGCGGGAACAACGCGTAGGTCAGAACGTCGTCCACTTTCTGGTCCGCCAGTTCGAAGCCTTTTTCCTTGGCCAGCTCGTCCAGTTCACCGGTCAGTTTGTCCATTTCCGGCTCAATCAGGTCGGCCGGACGGCAGGTGATCGGCTCGGCGCCGTCCAGAACACGGTCCTGCAGTTCCTTGTTGAACGACGAGGGCGCGGAGCCGTATTCGCCTTTCAGAATGGCCGAGGTTTCCTTGGAGATGGACTTGTAGCGCTCGCCGGTCAGTACGTTCAGTACCGCCTGGGTGCCGACAATCTGGGAGGTCGGGGTCACCAGCGGGATGTAGCCCAGGTCTTCGCGCACTTTGGGAATTTCCGCCAGCACGTCGTCAAACTTGTCGATGGCGTTCTGCTCTTTGAGCTGGCTTTCCATGTTGGTCAGCATGCCACCGGGTACCTGGGCGGTCAGGATGCGGGAATCCACGCCGCGCAGGCTGCCTTCAAATTTCGCGTATTTCTTGCGCACTTCCCGGAAGTAGCCAGCGATTTCCTCCAGCAGGTGCAGGTCCAGGCCAGTGTCGCGGTCGGTGCCTTCCAGGATGGCCACCACAGATTCGGTGGGCGAATGGCCGTAGGTCATGCTCATGGAGGAGATAGCGGTGTCCACGTTGTCGATGCCAGCTTCCGCCGCTTTCAGTGCGGTGGCGGTGGACATGCCGGTGGTGGCGTGACACTGCATGTGCACCGGTACTTTCAGTTCTTTCTTCAGCTGGCTAACCAGGTCGTAGGCCACGTAAGGCTTCAGCAGACCGGCCATGTCCTTGATGGCGATGGAATCAGCGCCCATGGACTCGATTTCTTTCGCCAGATCCACCCACATGTCGATGGTGTGCACCGGGCTGGTGGTGTAGGAGATGGTGCCCTGGGCGTGCTTGCCAGTCTTGCGCACGGCTTTGATGGCAGTGTCCAGGTTGCGTGGGTCGTTCATGGCATCGAAGATGCGGAACACGTCCACGCCGTTTTCGGCGGCACGATCGACAAACCGCTCTACCACATCATCCGCGTAATGGCGGTAGCCCAGCAGGTTCTGGCCGCGCAGCAGCATCTGTTGCGGGGTGTTGGGCATGGCCTTCTTGAGTTGGCGGATGCGGTCCCAGGGGTCTTCGCCCAGGTAACGGATACAGGCATCAAAGGTAGCGCCGCCCCAGGATTCCAGTGACCAGAAGCCCACCTGGTCCAGTTTTTCCGCGATCGGGAGCATGTCGTCCAGTCGCATGCGGGTGGCAAGCAGGGATTGGTGCGCGTCGCGCAGAATTACGTCCGTAATCCCCAGCGGTTTTTTGGTGTCAGTCATCGTGTCAGCCTTCTGTTAAAAGGTTCTAATCGGTTTACCGTCACTTCTTGTGGCGTGAACGGTGTTTAGCAATCGCCTTCTTGATCGCCTCGGCGGTGTCGGGATCAACCGACGCAGGCGCCTTGGGCTTGGCACGCTGGGTGCGGGCCGGGGTTACCGGCTCTGGCGGCGCAAACCGCAGAATGAGTTTCGACATGAACGTGGTTGCGAAGACCAGAATCACCAGGAACGCAAACACAAAGCCCATGCCGGCAATCATCAGATCCACGGCTTGTGACATCAGCTCATTCATAGCGAACAGCTACCTGTAGTGATGGATGTAATTTAACCAAAAGTCTCGTTCAATCTACCGGTTTACTACCCCTCCGGCAAGCAGGATAACCGCATCCATACGCAGTTACCGAAGGCATTTTACCCGCAGATTGTTAACAATAAAACACTCAGGCATACCGAACAGGGATTTTTCTGCCTTTTATTCGTCCACTTTTCAATCGATTCAGCGCCTGATGTGCATATTCCGCCTCAATTGCAACGAATGTCTGGAACTCGAACCGATCAATTTTGCCAACAATCTTTCCAGGCAATCCGGCATCCCCGGTTAATGCCCCCAGAATATCGCCCGGGCGCACTTTGTCTTTGCGGCCACCGGCAATGCACAGCGTTCTCATGGCGGGCTTCAACGGTGACAGCGGAGTAGCCAGCAATGCTTCGGAATCGCCCCACTCCACCGCTTGCTCACGACTGCTCTCCAACTGGCTAACCTTGTGCCCCCTGGCGGGGGTACACAGCGTCACCGCAAGCCCCTGCTCCCCAGCCCGGCCGGTGCGGCCGATGCGATGGGTATGCACTTCCGGGTCCCGGGCGAGCTCGGCGTTGATAACCAGCGGCAGGGCCTTGATATCCAGCCCCCGCGCGGCCACATCGGTGGCCACCAGCACCGAACAGCTCTGGTTGGCAAAGCGAACCAGCACACTGTCCCGCTCCCGCTGTTCCAGATCGCCATGCAGCGCCAGGGCGGAGAACCCGGCCTGCTTAAGGGCCTCGGCCATGTCGTCGCAATCCCGCTTGGTGGCACAGAACACAATGCATGACGCCGGCTGCCATTTGGACAACACCGACATGACTGCCTTTGTTTCCTGGCCGGCGGCAATCTCATAGAACAGCTCCCGGATATCCGGGTTCTGCTCTACCGCCTCCACGCGAACATCGACCGGCTCCCGCTGGTACTGGCCACTGAGCTTACGAATCGCCGCTGGCCAGGTGGCCGAGAACATGAGCGTCTGCCGCTCGGCAGGGGCGTGGGAGAGGATGTCTTCCATCGCTTCCTGAAAGCCCATGTCCAACATGCGGTCGGCCTCGTCCAACACCACAGTGGATACTTTATCGAGCTTAAGCGTGCCTTTGCGCAGGTGATCCTGGATGCGTCCCGGCGTTCCCACCACAATGTGTGCGCCATGGGCGAGCGAACCAATCTGCGGGCCAATGGCGACACCGCCACAGAGTGTCAGCACCTTGATGTTGTCCCGCGCCCGAGCCAACTCGCGCAGGGATTTGGCCACCTGGTCCGCCAGCTCGCGGGTCGGGCACAGCACCACCGATTGCACCGCAAACAGTTTTGGCCGCAACGCTTCAACCAGCCCAATACCGAAGGCGGCGGTTTTGCCACTGCCGGTACGCGCCATGGCGATCACGTCCCTCCCGGCCAGGCAATGAGGCAAGGCGGCAGCCTGAATATCGGTGGGCTGACTGAAACCCAGTTGCTTGAGATTGACGGTCATGGCCTTCGATAGGCCAAATTCGTTAAAGGAAGGCATAAAAGAGAATCCTGGGCAGCCGCATGGCTGGTTATAGAGGCTTGGATGTGCGGGTATACTACACCATGTTCCAGACACACATTGAGTGGAGTTACTGATGTCATCCCTGCAGGATCAGTTATTGAAAGCCGGCCTGGCCGATGAAAAGAAGGCCAA
>Ga0208561_100206_pt1 | contig 15917 bp, 12 predicted proteins | sample Shrwel1BS1Day9_FD_187536 | JGI IMG/M metagenome (GOLD analysis project Ga0208561, IMG submission 187536) | Subsurface microbial communities from deep shales in Ohio, USA - Utica-3 well 1 S-1-Day9 (SPAdes) (version 2) ... | reverse complement strand
AATATTGCCTATCCCTTGTTTCAAGGATCTGCCAAAGGATTATAATATTTCTTTTTTCGTGTTTGCCTGTTCGTTCCTTGTGCCACTTAATATCGTAATCACCGTTGATTAGACAGAAATCTAAAAGATTGTCATCATAATTATCCCACTGGATCTCTTTCTTTTTAGAAATAATGTCCATATCAAAGACTTTACCCGCATCATGCAATAGTCCTTGTATGGCTGTTCTGTATAATATTTTTTCTTTGTTTCTAAGGTTAAACTGGCTATCTAAATCTCCATTACTATCAATCTTCAATTCAAGCTTTCTGTGTTGAGCAACAAGAGCGTTTATGCATGTTTCCAGAGAGTGTACAAATAAGCCGAATCTTTCAGCATGGTGATGGTTTTCCGAAGCCGGCAGATCATAAACTTTTCTGAAAAACCTCACTAAAATATCATAGAACATTTCATAGCTTATATCTTTGTATGAAGGAAGAAGGTTGTCGATTTTATTGATATATTTTTTGTATTCGCTGAAATATTTTTCAATTTCTGCATTTACACTATCTTCAAATGCCGGTTTTCTCTTAAAAAGTTTTGCGAGCATAATTAATCCCTTTTTAAAGTATAGTATTTACCGTTATTGAATGACTTTGTTGAATACAAGCAGTTTTGACGGGGTTTAAGATAATTAAAACTCTTTTCATCAACGCCAAAACTTTTCGATACGTTCTTGTAAACAATAGGATCAATCGCAAAGATGAGCTTAGTGGCTGTGTTGAGCAAAATATCCGTATGAAAGTGTAACGGGTTCTGAGTGGATAAAATAACTCCTAACCCAAATTTTCGGCCTTCCTGGACTATCTTTATTATCATGTTCGTGATTTTAGGAACGTCCATGAAAAAGCTGGCCTCATCAATTATAATATAATGCTTTACCGTGTCCGTGATCGGTTGATTAGTAAAAAAATCGTACAGTCTGCTGAGGATGTAATAGGTGACTATCTTCTTCTGTTCATCGTCCAGGCTTTTTATATTTACACAAGAATTGTAAAGGCTAATCTCGTTTTTCACGAATATCCCAGTCTTGTTGATATTAGAAAGTCTATTTATCAGTCCAAGCAATGAACGCTGGTTATTGTATACCAAAAAATCCTTATCGTTGATTATGCCTTTCTCAAGATATTGTCTGTATTTCTCAACAAGTATCTCAATCTCATTTTGGATTTTTTTAGCAAGCTCTTCAACTTCTGAATCAATTTCTAACGATTCAGCTTTAACTTTCTTTTTTTCTAGTTTGAGGAGTTTGTTTTTAGATTTGAATAGTTGGTTTAATGGCTCTAAATCTTTGGAATCCAATTCTCCGGTGAGAGTCTTTTTGTACTTATATTTTAGGAATCGAATCAAATCGTCAACGTCTGGGTATCTTTCAATATCCTTATAGTTATCTTCTGTGATTTTATTTTTATAATATAATTCCTCAATTGCATGATAGAGCATATTCTCCTGCTCATGTCCAAGTTTTGTGCCGGATGATAGTTCGTTTAGAAGTGAAATAAATGAAAGGATGGACGCTTTCATTCCACCTTCAAAACCACTTGCTTTCAGCGGATTAATTCCTTTGTCGCTGTCTATTGATAAAATATTCTCTGTTATTGGGAGAATAGGCTTGTTGGCATTGTCTCCGACAATGTCACCGTGCTTGTCTATTATAGTAAATGTAACGTCTTTTTTGTGTAGTGTATTGACTATCTGTTTAATAGAAAAAGTTTTGCCTGATCCGGAAGAACCACAGATAGTCAAATGAGGATTATGAGCTTTGAACGGATCCCAGAATATTTTCTTATCTTTTATGGACCCTACATAATAAGACATTACTGGCTCCTTATTTGCTTAAATATTTCTCCAGCTAAATCCGCCAATTCAAATGTGAGAGATTTGACAAATTGCACAAACCCGTCAGGATCAAAATCTCCGATTGCTTTTAGAGTTTCATCTGTATATCCATTCTTGGCCATCCAATGATACCCAAAAGCAAGTGCCAGTATGAAAATTAATTGTTTCATAATATACCTCTATTATTTCCATAATATTGATAGGAAGGATTATAATTATCTTTATTACTTTTACACTTATTGCATATTCTGATAGCAGCACTTTCACTGATGAAATATTCACAGCATTTCAAACACTTGATTTTTCTGCTTAATTTGCCTTGTCTCCACAGCTCCCGCATTTTTCTTTCTTCTTTGCTTAAAATGCCCATAAATCACCTTAAAGGTTGCCTATCGGCAGATTTGCAACTGAGTTATAAACAAGCATATAGGCAAGCAAACCATAGCCATAAACAACAAGGTAAGGATTTGACGGAATAGGGAATAGAAGGTAAGCAACAAGCATACAGGTAAAGAAAAACACCGTTGATCTGTGAGTCCAGTGGAACAGGATTGTGCTTTTTATTTTAAATTGCTCAATTTTTTTATTATGAGCGATTCGACCTTCGGCAAACCCTAAAATTGAGCCTACTAAAATTAGTGGCAAAGCATAAAGCAATGATAACGATCTTATGAACCCTGCTATTATTGGAACACCAACAGAATTCATCAGCATATTAAAAACATCGTCTTTTTCTTTTACAGCGTGGTAGAGGAATTTTTTTATATTGCTAACACCTGCATTTATCCATTTTTTAGTTTCCCCTCCTGCTATTTGGACATAGTTGCTAATTTCAGCATTTACTAATTCCTGGCCGTAACTTTTGTTAGTATTGAGCATATACCTCAAGGCAAACATCTCTATCCCGATTATGAGAAGTATTGTTGCAAAGAATATAAATCTTCTGTCAGTTAAATTGCCTGTACTCATTTCGATGCACCCTTATTTTCTTTATATTTTTCATATGAATACTTGCCTCGTGTTAATTTTTTTGAGTTAACTTCCCAAACACCTTGTATTGGAATAGGCTTAGTACCTTTCATATCAAGGGCAAAAGGATAGTCATAAATACCGTTTTTATCGTGGTCTGAATAACCTCTAATGCTATCTCCATCTACGTTTCTGAAAAAGAATGCATAAGGTTTGCTATTGCCAATCATTGTTGCAAATCCGACTAGAAGTTGCTCATCTGGCGATATCCAAATTTCAATCAATGTGTCATTTGTGTCCTTTTCACTGAAAGCTGCGGCATCATAGTAAATATATTTGCCACCCACAAATTGTGATGCGGGATTTTTTGCTCTCTTGATATTTTTATATTCATCCGAATAAGTAAAAGACATCTTTTTCCACCCGCACATTTCCGGAGTATCAATAAGAAAATTTGTGTAATCGTCCATATTGTCTCCGCTTATCATATACTGGCAGTCTGCAAAAACAACTGTTGCTATACTCAAAATTATTAATACAAAAATAATTTTTCTCATAAAACACCTCCGTTTAAATTATTTTTCTTTTATTGTCCGTTATTACTTCTTTCATAAAAGACTTCTTAATCTTATCTGTGATTATAGGGAGTCTGAGCTTGTAAGGGTTTTCTCCCTGAGTATACATAAAGGCATGTCCAACGGGCAGTGACGTTATATAGCTTTTATCGATTATCGGTGCTGGCTTATTAATTAGTCTTTCTCCGGAACTTCCGCCATACAGGATACCGTCCTCTTTAGCATCAGGAGAATAGCTGATTGTTTTCATTCTTTCTTTGATTATTGTTTCTCCATATAAATCCTGAAATAATTCTGCTATTTCTTTTTCCGGAGTCCTCAAAAATATCTTGTTATTAGTATTCGCAAGTATCTGAGATGCTTTAGCACGCTCCACCACAGCTTCTATATCTTTTGAAGTCTGCATACCGAGGGTGACTCTTACGCCAGCTCCTCTGGACTTGTTAAGAAGATCAACATAACCGTCAAACATTACGTTGTAGAACTCGTCAACAAACAGATTTATTGGCCGTCTGTCTTTATCTTCCTGAAAAGCATAGATATTACCTACATAATATAAAAAATCCTGTAGTGCCAAGCGTCCCACGTTTTTAGCAACGGTCGCATCAAGCATACTGCCAAGATAAAAATAAACGACACGATTTTTATTAATTACTTTTTCCCATGTGATGTCTGAAGGTATGCTTGAAAGAAGTGTGCCGATTTCACCATATGTCAAAGAACTTAAAACTGGTGCAAGATTAGAGCGAACCTTGATAAAGAAATCTCCGGGATATTCCATGAGGTTAGCCAAAGACTTATAAGCATCTTCAAGCATTTTATTTTTTTCGGTATCTTTGTTTTTCACCTCATCATAAGCCCGCTTTACCCTTTTAAAGAGATCTTTGGTCTCCCCAAGAGCATATTTGTCTATATTATCAAGTGTTATAGCTTCGCCGAGTGACATTAATCCTTTGCAGACACCTAAAATCACATTCCAAACGAAATCAGCATAAAAAGGATCATTACCGACTTCCATAATAGACCGCATTCTTGATGCCAAATCGGTTGGTTTTGCAAAATTATCTAATGGGTTATAAGTTAAACTATATTTGGGGTGAGCTAAAGAGAAAAACTGGAAATCATCTTCTCTGCCTGAACGCATACATACATCATACATCCTGTCCACAAGCTCATTATCGCCTTTTGGATCAAAGATAATAACAGGCTCGTTTCTAAGTATTCCTTGTGTTGCAAGTGATTCGAGAAGTCTTGTTTTTCCGCTTCCTGTTCCGCCTACAACGGCAGTTTGCAAAGCAAGTGATTTGTTAGGCAATGATATACTTTTCTCATCGGAATAGCCGACACCATGAATTGCCGGATTGCCACCGGTTTTACTCATATCAAAATATTTAAGCAAAGTTTCCTGTTGTGAAAGATCATACATCCTTTGAACGTGCTTATTCTGCCATACAAAACCCTTGCCGATAAAAGTCTTATCTTTATTCGGCTTCGCCTTTGCAACGCTGTATGTAACAGGTTTAGAAAGTGCCAAAGATTTCACTTCGGTCGATCTCATCATCATCTTGTAAAAACGGTGAATGGACAATAATAGAATACCAATGCCAAGTCCTGTGCTAATAGAACTGGGGAGTTGCAAATATTGTCCGTAAAACATAACCACTATGGCAAGCAAAAATTCTATAATAAAGGGTTTAATGTAGTAATTTTTCAAGAACATCCGTCACCCCTCTATTTCTCTAATTCCTTTTTGATAAGATTTTTAATCAACTCAGGCTGATAGCCATTTATGGGGTGACTGTTAATAAGAAGATATGGAGTGCCTCTCACACCTATATCTTTACCCTGTTTCATATTTTTCTTAATTTTCTGAGTAATAGAGGGAGAATTTAGTATTTTGTAAAATTTGCCCATTTCATCTTCTTTGAGTTTCTTCTCAAATATACCTGTTATTTCTTCATAGGATTTGTTTTTATAGCTGTATTGGTACATATTCCAGTCATAGCCGAAGTGTTTTCCTGCCTCATAGATTTTAGCAAGCAATTTGGCGTTTTTGTGGAAGGATAGGGGGAAATGTTTGTAGTATATTACTATGTCATCTTTATGCTTATTAAAAAAAGAGCCAAGCTCATTCGACATTTTTTTGCAATAAGGACACTCAAAATCAGAAAATACAATAATTTTAACTTTTGCATTTTTCGGTTCGCCAAAGTAAACTTCATCTTTTGACACTTCTACATCAATAGTCTTTGAAATACTTTCGTAATATTTTGCAAGATTTTTACCGGTCTTGAGATCAAACAGAGCATTCGTGATATATTTACCGTTGGTTATAAACGATAATTCTTTTGATTTATTACCTAAGTTGAAATCAAGTAACACATAATAAAAATCAGACTCCGGTATTCTAATTTCTTTTTTAACACTTATATCTGCTTTACCCTGGGATTTCTTATTAAGATACTTGATGATACTCTTTGTAGCTTCTGAATAATTTTTTGTTTGTGCAAATACAGTGTTTATCTGTAAAAGATAAATTACCGCACAAAAGATACACAGAATCTTAAAAATTTTTGATTGTAGCATTACTCTGCCTCCTATTTTGTTTTGTTGACATTAAACAGAATAGGAAAATGGCTAGTATTTTTTTGTGGTATTTTGTTACTTTTAGACTTATTGCGATTTTTTCAATTTGCTTAACTGAATATTCTGGCTCTAAATATCCAGGTGTCCGTTATGAACTGATCCACCCTTCCAGAATCGAAGCCGGTTGATTCCGGAAAGGGATCAATATAAGATTAAGATTTATTAAAATTTTTCTATACGTGCCCGTTAATTAATGGAAATATCGGGCTTTCATTTTGAAAACGCCTGTTTACAATCAGAATATTGTCCATTTTTAGTATGCGACAAATAACTCCGATACATACTCATATAGTTTACCCCACATGTATAAATACACAGGATTTCAGGATAGTCGGTCATTCAAGACCTCCCTATAAATGTATTTATACTACTGAACATTATGCTGTTAAAGAAACTTTATGAAAAATGGCTCTTTTTGCCGGACTGACGGCTCTCAATCACCGGAGAAGTGGCTCAATTAGAATCGGAATACTCACTTAATGTTAACCTATTTAATTTGTTTTAAACTTTTAGTATCTTATATTGTAGAAATAAACGATCGTTGAGAATAAGTTTCTTTGAGGGAAAAGAATTTTCTTATTATTCGAATGGATTTTTACTGAAGAAAGCAAAATGCTTAGAAAATTTGGGATATAATAATATAGTTTATGGCAGTAAAAGTTAAGTATAAATTTAAAGAGATCAAAATTACGTGTTTGCTACTTTTTTATTTTGACAGTAATGTTTGCTTTAAAATTTTAATACTATTAGCTAGCGGTACTGGGTTTTTTTTAGTCCTACTTAATAAAATACCGCCTTCTATGGTTGCTATAGTTTGTTCAGCGATCATATGTGCACTTAAGTCTTTTCTAATATGATTTTCATTTTGGGCATTTTGTATTAATTCTTCAATTTTTGCTATCCATTCATCCAGTGACGATATAGCAAAGATTGTTAATTCATTTTGTTCTTCTGCAAATTCTATGGCAGTGTTTGCATAAATGCATCCGCCTGTAAAATTACTATTATATTGCAACTCGTATAGACTATCGAGAAAAGTCAATAGCTTTTCATAACTGTTATTACCTCTCAATGAATTTTCAAAAAAATTTAAAAATTTTGCTCGTTCATTCTGGAGAACAGTATCAACAATGTCTTTTTTATTTTTGAAATGAAAATATAAGCTCCCTTTTGATATTCCAGTTTCAGCTAAAATCTCATTTATCGAAGTACTTTTAATGCCTTTTTTGTAAATAAGTTTGGTTGTTTTTTGGATAATTAATTGTTTTATATTATTTTTCACTCAGTAATACCCCACTAGACTGATATGTTTATAGGTATATACGCTATAAAAGTCAATTGGTAATTTTAAATTCATTAAAGATACTTACTTAAGATATAGGTTTGGAAAACTGTAATACTAAAATCAATTCAGAAGCTTGACAAAAATAGCTAGTTAAGATACTATACCAATAGGTCTACGAAACAAGAAAGGGTGATAAATGAGTGTCTACCATAATGTGTGTAATGATAATAATATACAGGATGGTATGATTGTCGCTTGTTTTAAACAAGACCGAGAGGTCTAATATTGTTGATGGAGGTCTTTTTATGAAAGTAACAGTTAAGTTTAATGAAAAAGAATTTTCTGTAAATGTTGAAAAGAAAGGAGAGCGAGGTGTTCCTATATTAATGTTACACGGTATACCTACTAATGCCCGATTGTGGAGACATGTACAGGCAGCTTTGGATGACGATTACGTAACTTATGCAATGGATATGATTGGTTATGGACAATCTGATATGCCTTTGGATGATTTTAATCATTCTCTTGTTAATCAGGCAGAAATAGTCAAGGAAGTTATAGCAGGTCTAGGGATAAAAGGTAAAGCTATTTTGGTTGCCCACGATCATGGCGGCGGTGTTGCTCAAATCCTGGCTTCTAAATATAGTGAATATATAAACCGGTTAGTACTCATTGATCCGGTATGTTTTGATCAGTGGCCTGTGTGTGAGGTAGAAGGTCTGGCTGCGCTTGACGGTGCTGACGATCAAATGCTTCAGGCTGCTATGGGGCAAGCAGTGGCAAATTTTCCAGCATTGCTTCGTATGGGAAGCTATGATGGATCACCATTCACAGACAAGAACTGCAAACAGAATTACCTTCAGTTTTGGGGAAGGGGACCTGGCTTGACTGGATTTAAATCATTAATTCGAGTTTCAGCCGACCCGAAGCAAAGTGATACCGATGTAGATCATAGCAACATAAAATGTCCAACACTTGTAATGTGGGCAGAAAATGACAATTTTATGTCAAAAGATGGAGCTAGTTTGCTCAAGAATGCAATCAAGGGGCCAGTTAGAGTGCAATATATTCCGCAGGCTGGTCATTGGGTACAAGAGGATAAACCTAACGAAGTTGCTTTTTATATTAATGATTTTATTACAGAATGGGGATCAGTTAATATTTGATAGCATTTTACTATATTGGTAAGTCTGTAACAACTTTATTTTTTGTTACAGGCTTACCAATAATTGTTGATTTTTTTTATTGTGATTTGCCGAGATGCTTTCACATTTAAGTAGTCTATAACGTACAGCAGCTAAGAAATAGTGTTTTGTTATAACAAATATTAGACCGATTGGTATATATAGCTTGATAATGTGATTTTTTCTTGCTATTTTTTATTATGACAAGATTGAGGATTGATTCTTCCATGTTAAAACAGATATTGGACGAAGTTTTTAGTGACTATGACGCTCTTGGTCAAAAAGTAAGCGAAGTATCGCAAGGCTCAAATTTTTTTCAATTTACAACCGCTAAAAGAGAAGATGTGTTCAATACTTTTAAAGCAATGCATTCAGTGGTTGAAAATTGTCTCTCTTTTCCCCGTGAATTATCCTATATTGAAATAGTAGAGCACAAGTCGGAGTTGTTGTCATCTATTGTTAGTATTGCCAGAAGGCATCATTACAGAGGTGTGACTCTGGATTTTTTTATGTCATGTTGGAAGGTAATTGTTCATGTTATAGAAGAAGAAGTTAATAATTTAACCGGTTACGCTAATGAAGATGTACGATATTTACAATCAGTAATCAGAAAAACATATGATGCTTGCGAAACAATCTTTTTAAAAGAATGGGTTGAAACAAAAATTGATGTTTTGCAAGAAGAGCTTATGAAAACAAATAGAGAAATGACACTTTCAAAAAATAAGTATCAAAATGTTTTTGAAGGGGCCAGCGACCTAATTATTATTACAGATAAGAATGGCGATATCATTGAACTTAACGCAGCCGCGAAAGAATATTTCGAAAAATATCTGAATCAGGACAATTTGTGTGTTTGTGATCTGTTTGGTACCGACTGTGATTCGCTTTTTGCTACATTTGGTAAAATGTCAGATAAAAAAGAAGAATATATAACCTTTAATAATAGGGACTATTTTTTAATGAGAGTAAGTTCCTTAGATAATGTTGCACAAAATTTTAGCGGCTACATTTTAATGCTAAATGATGTATCTGGAGTTGTGGTGAGGAACCAAATGTTAAAGAGTGAGGTAAATAAAAAAACTTTTGAGCTGAGAAAATCTAAAAAGTTTTTTAAATCAATTTTTTTATCAACAAATGCTGGAATACTTATTTTTAATTCTAATATGAATATTTACACTTTAAATGATACTGCTAAAAATATTGTCGGTTTAAATTCTCAAAGTCTTAAAAATATAGATGTTGATAGTTTTCTGATTGTTGAAGGGGGGTTGGTAAGTATTAGAGATGTTATGAGAAATTTAGAACCTGATAATACTTGGTCAGGTGAATTAAAATTGATAACTCCAAGTTCTTCTCTGTGTATATTGGCGACTATTAACGCTATGGATATAGAGGACGATAAGTACTATTCTTTCATTTTTATTGACATTTCAGAAATTAAAAACCTTGAATACCAACTTATTAATGAGAAAAAAATGGTAGAAGAAAAAAATATAGCGCTCAGGAATGTTATAAAAGCAATGACTCTAGAAAATGAAGAAAACGTTAAAGAACTATGTAGATACGCTTCTTCTCAATTGGAACCCATGCTTAATGACTTAGCAACAGAGAATAATTCTGAAATACGTAGAGAGCTTAAGTCTGATATTTTACAAAGAATGCAAACCTTAAAAGATCATTTCAATAACAGAGAATATAGCGATGAGTTAACAAATCTCACTCACTCTGAAAGCGTTGTTTGCAACTATATAAAATCAGGATATTCCACCAAAGAAATTGCAGAAAAACTAAATGTATCTATTGATACGGTCCAGACCCATCGAAAAAATATTCGTAAAAAGTTTGGTATAACAGATAAAAGTATAAATTTGTATTCTTATGTAAAAAATAATTATTAACCTTAAATACCCACTTCTTCACCATTAAATCACCAAAACTTCCCAGCTTACATTTACAAATAATTCTTTATAGTAAGAGTGTAAGTATTTTGTTTATTAAATCTAAAAAGGAGGTTTTATGGTTAACTTGTTGCGCATTTTCTATGCGCTATTATTGGTTGGAGTCTTGGCATTCCCAGTATCAGCTTTTGAAGATTTTCGATATGTCACTCCGGACTCATGGTCTATGCATGCATCTCCAGGTCAGTTTAAAGAGATGTATCGAGGGCTTCCTATGGGAAAAACAAAATTAAATCTGAGCCTAACATCAAGGTATAGGTTGCAAACAAATGACTATACCAGCGATCAGAACTTTTATCAGTATTTAAGAGCGAATACTACCCCCGTAGAAATTGGTCAGGGCACTATAAGTACTACTCTATTCTCACGCTTTGCAGATGATATTGATGGTGATTCAAATCGTGATTGGGGCGATAGTTATTATTATTATTACGAAGATTCTTTGGATAGAGAGCTTGAAGATAATGATTGGGCGCCACGTGTATATCAAGCGAAATTTGAGATGAACAAAGTTATTCCCAGTACAGATGTAACTGGCGGCCGTTTTTATCTTGATCATCTGAATACTTTTCAAATGGATGGTGGTGATTTTACTGCTAATTTAGGTAACAAATTAGATATATATGGTTTTGCAGGCAGGCCTGTCAGCTATTATATCGATACTGATAACGACTTTTTCTATGGAGGCGGATTAAACTTTCAAGCTACAAACACAACTAATATTTCTGCGGAATATATAAAACTTGATGTGGAAGAACTTGATGATGATTATACGAAAGCGAGGCTTGAGCAAAGCGTACCTTACGGTAATATTGCATTTGAGTATACCAATCTTAATTCAGCATCAGAATATCTTTTAGTGGGTAATTTCGAGGTGCCTCAAACAGGCACTATGGTGGGTATTGAGTATAAAACACTAAGAGATGAGGTGGATACATATAATTCTTACGTTGTTAATCCTTTAACATATACGCTTCTGCCTGAGAACAAATATGATCTCCTTGATTTCTCTGTTTATCAAGGACTCGGAGACCATTTTGTTTTTGGTGGCGGATATGAAGTAAGAACAGTTGACGATAGTGACAATGAAGATTTCGGCAATCGAAATTATGATAGATATTATGGGAACTTAGACATAATAGGTATTCCTACATATAACACTTATGTGTCATTTAAAGTTGATTATTGGGATGTTGAGAAAAATCAAGATGTTAGCAGTAATGAAAAGGTTCAGTACGGAATTGAAATAAGTCAAAAGGTCAATAATTCTGTTGATGTATGGCTCGGTACTGATTTCAACAAATATGAATATGATTACATAAACGATCAACGTAAAGACTCGGTGAGGATGTATTATGTTGGCGGTCAATGGGAGCCTAATAATATCTTTAGCTTTCTTGTAGATTTTAGTTATGAAGACAGTGAGATGTACGACACTAGTGATCTTGAAAAAATATACACCGTTGAAGCTTGGGCAAATATTATTTTTTAGAAAAGGAGGATATATGAGATTAAAAGTAATATTGATTTTAGGGATACTGGTTCTTTTTGCATGTGCTAGCTTGGCGGTTGATGCCAACAAACCGTCTAGTCACGATACATCTTGGTTGAAAAGACATGGGCAGGCAAGCAAGACAAATCCAGACCAATGCACAGCATGCCACACAAATAAGACAGATTGTATTCGATGTCATGAAGAGGTAACTCCTAGAAACCATACCCCTTCTTGGATAAAACGAGGGCATGGCTTAGAAGCAAGATGGAATAGAGATTCCTGCACTACTTGCCACAAAGAGGATTCTTGTATTGAATGCCATCAAACTACAGCACCATCTAGTCATAGACCTGGTTGGAGAGACCCGCTTAACAGACATTGCAACAGCTGTCATTATCCGGTGCAAGATACAGCATGTTTTACGTGCCATAAATCGGCACATGCTCCAGGCACATATGAATAATTTAGTCGAAATGTATAAGGAGGATAAATATGAGCACAGATAACAAACTACTTGACAAGAGTAATGTGAGCCGTCGTAGTTTTCTAAAAGGAATGACTGCGATAGGAGCCACTGCAGCAATTTATGGATGTGGGGCCAGCGGTGAAGGTGGTCAGACATATATGGAAGAGGCGGAAGAGTCGAGACCAAATGCCCCTGAGATAAAAGGGAAAACCGTCATGGGCGCAACACCCCACAACTGCGGCGGTAGATGTTCCAGTAAGTACTATATTGATAATGGGGTAGTCAAACGTATTGTCACTGATGAGAGTGAAGAAACGGGGACTTTAGGCAATGGAGATTATAATCCTCAACTAAGATCGTGTGTACGTTGTAGATCTCGTAAACAGTGGTTTTATAGAGCTGACAGACTCAAGTACCCCCTTAAACAAACTGGAGAAAGGGGCGATATAAGTGGGTTTGTCAGAATTTCTTGGGATCAGGCCTACAGAGAAATTGCCCAGAAAATGCAGGGTATATATAATAATTATGGACCTGAAGCTTTTCATCAAACATATGGTTCAGCTGATAGCACAGGCTGGTCAGGTGCCTCTGTAGGAAGACTTCTGCAAATGTTTGGCGGTGGCCTTGGGTATAGAGATGATTACTCATGGCCAGCACTTGATCATATGGCCACTTTTGTTGAAGGTGTGGGTTATATACCAGAAGGAAACAGCAGAGGTGATTCAGTGAATGCAGATGAAATTTTTCTGTGGTCATATAATGGATTAGAGGCCATCTGGGGAAGTCAATCTAACTGGTATTTGACACAGCTCAAAGAGATGGGCAAAAAGATGACTATTGTTGACTCCAGGTTTTCTAAAACTGCAGCTACTTTAGCAGATGACTTTGTTAATATCACTCCGGGAACAGATGCAGCATTAGTTCTTGGGATATTATATTATTTGTTAAAAGAACGCTTCAATGATTTAGATATTAATTTTATTAAATCTCATGTTCATGGTTTGTTTGATGACCCCAGTGCGGTGTCGTATCATAAAAATGTTACTGATTATACTGTACCAGAGGGCGCATCATTGTCAGCCTATATATTTGGGAATGATACTTATCTTGTTGATAAAGGTGAGAATGCAAAAACTTCTATTTATCCAGATGTGATTGGTTATAACGTCAATGCAAATGATGAGCTATATGGGAAAACAACTAGAATATATGGTCAGACACCCAAGACACCTGAATGGGCTGAGAAAATTGCAGGTGTGCCTGCATCAAAAATTAAAAAAATAGCTGATAAGCTGCTGAATAACAACATTACTATATGGAACGGATCTGGAATGCAGAGAAACACTGAGTCAGAACAGCCGGTATGGCTGTTAAGAATAATGTCAGCAGTAACTAAAAACTTTGGTAAAGAGGGTGGCAGTTATGGAATGCAGAGATGGAGTTGGGTAAGTGGACCTAGCACTGGTATGTACAACAATATAACACCCCCCTCCAAAGTTGCTGATTTTTCATATCTTTACGATGGTACAAAAGTTAGCGGTTTTGATCACACAAATTTTTACCACAATGGAACTCAAAACACTATTCCAGTGTTTATTTGGCAGGACGCTGTGGAAAATGCAGGAACAGGTAAGTCAAGGTGGAATGACGGACAAATAAAAAGACTTAAAACTCCTATTAAAGCTGTTTTTACTTTTGCTGGAAATGTCATCAATAACCAAAGTGGTGATCTTAACTATTATCAAGAAATGTTTAAAGATAAAAGCAATGCTGATTTAATTGTAGTCGGTGACCATTGGATGACCGCATCTGCACAGTTTGCCGACTATGTACTCCCATGCTCAATGCAAATGGAAAAACCAGCAGCTTCAACAGGCTGGTTCTCAACAGAGGTAATATCCATTCCTCAAGCGCTAACTCCTCCTGAAGAGGTTCAGTCTGAGTATGATATTTGCGCTGGAATAGCGGGTGCAATGGGCAGAAAAGCTGAATACACAGAAGGCAAAACAATGGAGCAGAGGCTCAAGGAAGGATGGGAAAGTGGCGACTTTGATATAAGCTGGGAAGAATTCAGAGAAAAAGGTGCTTGGGAGCCAGAACTTCCTATAACTATAGCTTTTAAAGACTTTCGCAATGATCCGATTAATAATCCCATAAATACTCCTTCTGGTAAGTTTGAGGCTTATTCTAAATTCTTAATGGAGGACTATCAGGCTAGGGGCTATAATAATTATGATACTTCAGGTACACTCCTGAATGGCGGATTAATTCCTGATGCAGACAACCTGACAGGTTCCAATAGTAGAAGATTTGTGTATCCAATTCCTATGTACATTCCACTTGTAGAAGGAAGACATGCTGATGGTAGTCATCCTGATCCATTAGGAAAAGAAAAGAAAGGGTATGACTTTACTTTGCATACTTGGCACTTGATGTATAGGTCTCACTCAACTCTTAATAATGTGGCTTATCTAGATGAACTGTATAAAAAAGACATTAAAGGTAAAGAAGCTTTTCTTCCTGAAAATAGAACGTCCTTGGCTACATGGGAGAATGGAGTTTATGAACCTATATGGTTAAACCCTGATGATGCAGCAGTTGCAGGTGTGCAGACAGGAGATAGAGTACTTATAGAGAATGACAGAGGTAAAATATACGCTTCAGCTATTGTCACTCAGAGGGTGCCAAGGAAAATTATTGCTATCGGGCAAGGGGCTTGGCACCAAAAAAATAGCAGTGGTATTGATGTGGGGGGATGTGCAAACACATTAACGCATGCGCGCCCTTCACGTATATGTCAGGGTATGACGTTGGCAAATGACTGTAGAGTGAAAATTACCAGAGCTTAATAATAGGAGGAAAAAATGGCTAATAAGCAGATGGCATTTTATTTTGATCAGAATAGATGCATGGGCTGTAACACATGTGTTGTAGCTTGCAAAGACTGGAATGATGTGAAACCTGGCCCAGCAGATTGGCGAAATCTTACTGAAAAAGAATCAGGGGTTTTTCCTAACATAAGTGTGTTTAACCTTGTTATGGCATGTAATCACTGTACAAATCCAGCCTGCGTAGCAGCATGTCCAGTGGGGGCTATTTTCAAGAGAGATGAAGACGGCTTAGTGATTGTAGATAGAGATGTATGTCAGGATTTGAGAACATGCAAAGCTAAATGCCCTTTTGGCGCTCCTCAGTTTGGTGATGACCAAAGTGAACCTATCAAAAAATCTAGCTGGGCGGTAAAACATCCAATGCAGAAATGTACATTCTGTTGGGACAGACTTGAAGTGGGGAAAGCACCTGCGTGTGTAGCCTCTTGTCCACAACGAGCGTTGGATTATGGAACAATTGAAGAATTGTTTGCTAAATATCCTAATGCTCAAAAGACAGTGGTAGGTTTCCCAGATTCATCTACTGCACCTGATGGTACACCACTTAAAAAAGATACAGTTCCTAAT
>Ga0208561_100204_pt1 | contig 15981 bp, 20 predicted proteins | sample Shrwel1BS1Day9_FD_187536 | JGI IMG/M metagenome (GOLD analysis project Ga0208561, IMG submission 187536) | Subsurface microbial communities from deep shales in Ohio, USA - Utica-3 well 1 S-1-Day9 (SPAdes) (version 2) ... | reverse complement strand
CAATATTATTCGTGACATAAGTGGAGAGATGTCCGAATTGGCTAAGGAGCCGGACTTGAAATCCGGTGAAGCCGAAAGGTGTCAGGGTTCGAGTCCCTGTCTCTCCGCCATTGAATATTAAGGGCTAACGCCCATTTTAAGAGACCTGCCGAAAGGCAGGTTTTTTGTGTTTTGGGGGTAAATCCTGCCATAATCCTGCCATTTCATTTATATTGGTATTTTTATTAGTTAATTTTAATTAAAATCATCTTTAGGCTTTTTACAAATAATAATAACCCTACTATAAAACATCAATCATTTTTTAAAGTAGGGTTATCTTAAAAAGTGTAAAATAGATTCTTTATGGAAATTTTATTATATCTTCTTTTAATACGACCTTTCTTCTTTAAATTTCTTTAAACTATCTAAACTTATCATATATTTCCCATTAAATGATTTTCGAGAAACTATCTTACCATTACGTACTTTTTTTGCCTTTAATCTTCCTATTTTGATATTGTTGTATATGCTTTCAGAGCTTCTATTTAATATTTTTTTAGCTTCTTTTACAGTCATAAATTCTGTATCTTCCGGAAAATTATTAGCAGTCTTTTTCCCTATTTTTTCCTTTACTGCTTTTCTTGTCATTTTCCTAGTTGAATTGCTATTTATATATTTTATTATTTCTTCAATGGAAACATACCATTTTTTATGCGATCCTTCTTTAAATGAAGTCTTAAATTTTCCTTTATTTAACATATACCTTACTGCAGAAGTCGTTTTATCTAAAACTATACATATCTCATTAACATCCAGATAATCATTTCTTTTCATTTTATTCAACCCTCCATAAATTATTGATTTTGTTGCCTATTTCTTTTAATTTTGATATTCTTTAAGTAGATGATTTATTAATTGCTGAATCTGTCTCCTTTATAGGCAGATTCAGCTTTTTCTATTACACTTCAATAGTGACACCTCCCTCTATAAATTAAGATTATCTCCTTTTTAAAATTGAAACCATCATGAATTCATATATTGCTTGTACTTCTTCACTGATTCCTCTTGCAACGTTGGAATAACATGCGAATAAGTATTTAAAGTAGTGGTAATAGTTGCATGGCCTAGCCTTTCTTGGACTACTTTGGGATGTACACCAGCCTGCAACATTAATGTTGCATGTGAATGACGAAGATCATGCAGCCTTACATTTTCAAGTTTCAATTTTTTAACTAAAGCACTGAAACGTTTTGTAGCAGTATTGGGATAAAGCATTTCTCCGTTAGCCTTTGCAAAAACAAAGTTATGTTTATTATTATATTCAGATCCAAATAATAATTTATTTTCATTTTGAATTTTTTTTAGTTCGATCAGTATTTTGATATCGTCTTTTTCGATTTTTATAACTCTTCTGCTGGAACGATTTTTGGGGCTTTTTATTATTACTCCCTCTTCTCTAGACCTTACTAAATTCTGCTTAACATGGATAGTTTGCTTTTTAAAGTCAATATGATCCCATGTTAACCCTAATAATTCACCCCTTCTCATTCCAGTATTAACTGCAAGATAAATAAAATAATAACTCCATTTATCATCTTTTTCAGCCAGCTTTAATAATTCATCAATTTCATTTCTAGTCAGAAAGTTAATATCAGGTTGTTTGGGCCTTGGGGCAGATACAGCTTCCATAGGGTTATGACTTAATAATCTCCACATAACAGCCTGTTTAAAAGCTTTATTTAGCACACGATGATGCTGCAAAACAGTTTTCTTTGATAAACCACCTTTCTTACCATCTTTCCTACCAGTTCTCAATTTTCTATTTTGATATTCAACAATATGAAGTGGTTTCACTTCTTCAATTTTTAAAGCACCTAAAGCAGGAATTATATGTTTTCTGACTATCATTTTATAGCCGTCATAAGTAGTTGGAGAAAGATTCTGTTTTGCATATTCTCTCAACCATTTATTAAAGTATTCTCTGATATTCAACTTGTTAAAACTAACCCCATAACCTGTTTCTCTTTGCTGTGTTTTTTTAGCTACCCATATTTTTGCCTCCTTTTTGGTTTCGTGAGTTTTGGATATTCTATTTCTTTTTCCAGTACCCGGGTCTCTACCCATATCAACAAAAGCTTCGTAACTTCCACTGTCGGTCTTTCTAATATGTGCCATAAATAGTACCTCCCTTATTTTCTTTCTATTATCCTTATATAAGAAAGTAGAGGTATTATTTAATAGTTATTAGTGTCCAGATCACCATAAAACCAGGCAAGAAATTTATCCCGAGGAATTATCCATTTGCCTTCAATTTTTTTAGAAGGTATTTGACCAGAGTTTAAAAATTCATATATTTTAGTTTTACCATATGGTAAGAGTTCAATTAGTTCATCAATTGTTAAATAAAAAGGTAATTCATTCCGAGTTTGTTTTGCCAATATGCTAAAAACATCTGTTTCTGCTTTTTTAGTTAAGTTGAAATTTTTCATTGTAAGTCTATCACCTCAAAAAAAATATTTATTTACTGCCGCTATTACTCGTTTTCTCTGCTTAATGTCTGTTTTCCTGCTCCACCAACAAATGGGGGATGTTCAATATTTTTGATTAGATTTAATAAGCTCTCGTATCTAAGGTTTTACTCTTTTTTGCTTAATTTATTATTTTAGACAAATATAATTTGTCAATTAAAATTTATTTGACAATAAAAAACCTTGATAGTATAATATATTTATGAATATTATTCTTATAAGTTTTGAAAAAGAGGTGATCAAATGACAAATTTCAATGAATCTTTTGGGGAATATTTGAGAAGAATAAGAAAATCAAAAAATTTAACTCTTTCGGATTTAGAAGAAAAAACTGGCATTAGCCTTTCGCACCTATCAAGAGCAGAAAGAGATGAAAGAACTCTTAGCATAGATTATATTAAGAAAATTGCTGAGTTTTTAGAGATAAATGAAAAAATATTATTAGATAAAGCTGGCTATATAACAAGTACACATCAATTATTAGAGTTCATCAAAACTCATCAGAGGTTACCTAACAGAATTCCAAAAGAAACATTAACAGAGTATATTAATCAACTACTTTCAAAATATATTAAAAAAACAGATAGTAAAACTATTAAAAATGTTCCTGTAATTGAAATAACACCTACCTTTAGTATTAAAGAATTTGAAGAACAGTCAACCTATGTAGATTACAAAAAAGTACATATTAGTGATTTATTTAATATAGATAACCCACTATATCTTAAAATTAATAATGATAATTTTATAATTGAAGGTATAAGAAGAAATGATCTAGTTTTGGTTAATCAAACTAAAAAACCAAAAAATGGAAGCATTAATCTAATTCATATAAAAAATGAAGGGGTTCTATTAAGGAGAGTTTATGAAGAAGGAGATTGGTATCTGATTCAGGGAAGTAAAACTAATGAAAAACCATTAATGATTCCGAAATCAAATTTGAATATACTGGGAGTTGCTGTTGAGTTGAGAAGAGATTTATAGTTTTCTTCAGAAGAGTTTTTTAGCTTATAAATTGAATAGGTTGAAAATCCGGTAGGAGAAAAACATAAAGTCGAGAATAAGAATTAAAGTGAGGAGGTGGTTGGGATTTTAAGTATTAGATAACATCAAACCCAAAAATAATGGGAGGTGATCTAAATAAAAGATTTAATTATAATTAGGCAATCAAAGTGAAAAAACATACAAAAAAGCCAAACCTATCTTTGCTGAGACAGGTTTGACCATTTAAAAAACAACTCATCTATATTTTATCAGATTCAAAAAGGTTTAACAATATAAAATAACGGAAATGGAGGTAATAAAATGTCTGACAAGACTATGAATATCCTTGACGTAAATGAAATCTGTATAGCCTTAAATAGAGCACATAGCACAGTAAGAAACATGTTGCGAAAAAACAAATTCAAAACTGCTTTTCAAAAAGACTCTTTAAACAAATGGTACGTTAAAACTGAAGATGTGATTAAATATATTAAGAAATCTAATGGGACTGAAATTACTAAAAAAGAGATAGCAGAAAAGATTAATAAAGTTTTTTCGATGGAATTTGAAGAAAAAACAGAGTTCATAACTGTTAAAGAAGCAAAAAAAGAGTTAAACCTCTGTAAAAATTCAATCTACAGAAGAATTAAGACGGGAAAACTTAAAGCAAAAAAAGTAAGAAACGGAAAAAGAGTTCCACTAAATTCCCATAGTGGTAAGTATTTAATCAGTCGAAAAAGCATTTTGAAAATGAAAGAAGATAATTTTTAATAGACAGTTGAAACTCTAAGCAACCTAGCGAAACTATATTTTTCTGACATTAACATCGATAATTGTACTACAACTAAAATTAATTTTATGGAGGTATTTAAATGTCGAGAACTAATATAACAACTACATTAGACGAAGAATTATATCGAACTATCAAGATCATAGCGGCAAATGTTAAAGAGGATGCAAATACTCTTATAGAAATGGGAATGAAAGAGGTGGTAAAGGCATATGAGAAACATAAAGCCCTAAGTGATGATGTATTTATCACCCAGGAAGAACTAGACAACCTGGCAGAAAAGAACCGTAAAACTTTAGAAAACTTAAAGTATTTTGATGGCAAATACACTGTTTCAGTGACAGAAGCTTCTCAAAAACTTAATTTGACCCGAAAAAAAATATATAACAAGATAAAGAGTAAAGAATTAGATGCAGTTATGAAAAAACCGAATACGGGCGGAAAAAAACGATGGTTTTTAAACGCTGCACAAATTAATGAGCTATCACCAACAGCAGATGCTAACTTTACTAAAACAATAAAAGTATCAAAAAATGACTTAAAGACTAATGGTAAGTTTAGTATTTTGCTTGAAGTTGAGTAAATAATATGAATTATAACCCCCTAACAAATTAATTTAGGGGGTTATATTATTTTAATATCTACATTTTATTATAAAATATATTATGATAATTTTTGCATTAATTGTGATTCCCATCCATCATAACGTTGGTCTTGTATGGCCTGAAAAAAAGCAGAATAATCTTCTGGTGATAGAAAATAGAAACAATAATGCCAGGGGAATCCTTTATTTTCTAATTCATTATTGAGTATCTCAAAATGTTTTTGGCCATCCCTATTTTTAGCTTTATTTTTTTTGCTATCATCATCAGTTGACTTAATTTCAATCACTAATATCTCCTTTTTATCTTTTAATTTAATAAAAAAGTCCGGATTGAAGTTTTTATGTTTTGGATGAGTCCTTGCTATATCTGAAGGTTTATAAGAATATGGGAAATTATAAAATGACTTATCAGGCGATTTAATTATTGAATCAAATAAATTAATATTATTAAATAAATCCTTTACAAACATTTTTTCTGGAGAATGTGTAACATAAATTAGGTTCAAAGGTGACTTGAAATTTTCATCATCAATCTTTATTAAATTTTCTTCTAGAAACTTATAATCAGAATTATCTTTTATTAAATCCTCGGCAATAGTTTTTTTCTTTAAAAAACTGTTGAATAAAGCTTCTTGTTCTCCTTCAAAAGATTTTTTGGTATGTTCTGAATAAAAAACATATCCATTTCTATTTTTAATAGAACTTTCGTTAAAGTATTGTTTTTGCATGTCTTTCAGCTCAATAATTTTCAACTTTTCTGGTAGTTTTTTTCTTCTAGGATACTCTTTGCCTGTTTCTCTAAACATAGGTCCAAACGCCTGCTTTATTCTTTGAAGATTATCTTTACTAATGTATTCTACACCCTCATTAATATATTGATAATTTCTTTCTTCTAAATTTTTGATGATAAATTCATATATTCTTTTCTTTGACCACTTGTTTGATAAATTAGTATCTTTCTTATTGAAGAACAATTTTATTTGATTAACAGCATTTTCAATAGTCACTATATTTTTATTTTCAATTATATATTCATTTTTTCCTGAGTGAGAATATTCACTCACTCCTCTTTCTTTAATAGCCTGATCAGCTAAAGTAACACTGCTCGGTTCAGAAGCTTTAATTTCTTTCTTTTCAACTGTATATTCTTGTGTTTCATAATCTAGATTAAATAGAGGAAAAGAAAATTCTTTTTTTGGTTCATAATACCCCCACGTAAGTTTATTTTCAATTTCTAAAACATCTTTACATAAATTATCGATTTCATTTGTCCAGCTTTCATGATTATTAATCTTTACATAAGGATCTTCAATTCCTTTTGGAGTCCTTAAACCTCTTCCAAGAACCTGAGCAATTAATAATTTTGAATTAAAAGCTCTTTTTTCATGAGGGACAATTTGAAATACATTTTTCACATCCCAACCTTCAGTAAGCATACTGACAGAAACAATCCATTCAACGTTATTATCTTCTTCATCAACATATTTTAATTTTTTCATGTTTTCTTTTCTAACTTTTTCAGGATTTGAAATAATTTCTTTTATTGCATCACCGTCTTTACCACCAGGAATTCCGGAAGCTACCCATATTATTTTTTCTTCAGCTTCACCTCTTGTAATACTTTCTTGTTCCATAATAAATTCAATTAATTCATCCCATACTTGTACACAAGTAACAACTCTTTCTGTAACAACAATGCTGATTGGTTTAATTTTATCTCCATATCTTCTGATATTATCTATATGATTATGGTAAGTTTCATAAAAGCCTTTATCTTGAAAATGATCTTCTTCAATTTTGTAATCTAATTTTTTAACAACACCTTCATCCATAGCCTGTCTCAAACCATATCTATATATAACGTTATGAAAATATTCATTTTCAATATAAGGAGTTCCAGTTAAACCAACAATATACTCAAAATTGAAATTTTTATCTCTTAAAAAATCCATCCATTTTTTTGTATCATAATTAATCCCACTATAGATATGATGAGCCTCATCATTTAGTACTAAAGTTCTTTCACCTTGCCCTTTAAAGCTATCATCAATAGAAGACCCCGTTCTTTCATAAACTGCATGAATATTTTCAACACAAATATCTCCTTCAATGATAGGATCATTTGCGCTTTTAATTGCAGGGTTAATATGAACAGCTTCTAATTCTTGTAATATTTTTTTCAGTGTTGAATCTCCACTAAGTAATTCAAATTTTTGTTTCAACTCAGATTCAATTGTATTAGAAGGACAGAGGACAAGAACCTTATCTACTATACCTTCTGCTAACATAATTTGAGCTATACCATATATCACCCAACTTTTACCGGTAGCTGTAGCTAAATCAATACTTAATGATTTTTTGTTTTTTAATGGGAAGTGAGCTAAATAATCTTTTGGATATTTATACTTCTGTTGCAATTTTGATTTTTTTTGATAATTTTCTAGAGCTAATTCTTTTGTGTCCGTATATTTATCAGATAAAAGATATTTTAATGCTTCTTTTATGGCTTCCCTTTGAAAATAATATTTTTCTGGAGATAACGCTTCAAAATATGCTTCATATTTATTGACTAAATCAATTACTTCCTTTTCAGGTGTTAAATCTAGAATAAAATCTTGATTTTTATACTCAACACTCATTAAAATCCTCCTTATTTAAAACTAGCTTTTTTTCATTTCCATACTTATCCATAAAAATAGCCATCATTTTATTCCCTTTAAAGTCTTCTTCTTTAATCCTTACTATTAAAAACTGACAAGAATCTATTTTTTCTTCAAATCCATCGTTCTTATTCTTTTTTAATCTAGATAATTCATTATTGACTAATTCATCAGCCCAATAGACCTTATCAAGTTCAAAATAATCTCCATTGAAATCGGTATCTATCATAACCATTGACAATGTTTCAAAGTTCTCAAAATCGCTCGGATCAGAAGCAAGGGTATTAGATTTAAATTCATTAATTTTTATAAGATATTCATCATTATCTTTATTGAATAATGTTATATCTTTTGGATTACCTTTACTTAAATCTATATCTATAACTGGCTGAGATATAAAATCATATCCTACAGCATCTATTACTTCATTAACATCATTTTCAGAAATTGGCTGTTCTAAAGCACCTTCTTTACCTTGTTCCATTAATTTTAAAAGTATTGATTCTGGAACTTTCAAAATTATATAAGTTGTATTTCCAACTTTAACTTCATCTTGCATAAAATCTAAACTAGTTATGGGCGCAATAATATAAAATTTATCTCCAGCCTTTCTTTCCATGCTTTCATCTATAGATTCAATGTATTCTTTATCTAGTCTTTGATTTTTCTTTTCAGGATAGTTCCAAATATAAACAGGGTAGGTTCCTATATAACCATCAATTTCTAATCCATATACTTTTTCTTTTTCTTCTCTAACGTTGAATAAATTCAAAACAAAATCTCTATAATGTTCCCAGCCCAACTCTTTTACTTTCTCGAAATCATAAACACCAGCATTATATAAAACAAATTCTTTAGATTCCAACGGTTCAAAAGTTTTAGATCTCTTTTTTTCTTGAATAAATGATATTAAAAAATTAATTTTTCCTATTTTGATAACTTTAGTACCTGCTCTGTACTCTCCATTATTTTCTATAACTTTTAGCTTTTTTATTTTAAATTTACTTTCAGGACAAAAAAGAGAAAATTCTTGTTGAGTATCTAGTTTCATATTTTTTTCTAAAAAAATTGCTAATTCCCTTAAGAAATCATCATTTATACTTAACTCTCCTTTTCTAGCTTTTTCATAAATCATAAATAAGCCTCTAGAATAAGATTTTGAATGTCCTTTGATATCATTCACTCTCTCGTATTCTCGACGATTATCCCGTTTATTAGAACCGATTTGAGACGTTAAATTTAACATTCTCTTTTGTATTGTATATATAGCTAATTTACCACTATCCATCCCCATCCATTTTCTATTCAATTTTTCGGCAACTGATAATGTTGTACCACTTCCAGCAAAAGCATCTAATACAATATCCCCTTTATTAGAAGCAACTTTTATTATTCTTTTTAATAATTCTTCTGATTTTTGTGTTGGGTATCCATTTGTAATTACTTTTTGAGGATCAGTAGGAGAAGTAACTTTAGGAACATCACTCCACCAATCTTCTATAGGAGTTCCGGATTCTCTCAATTCAGCATTCTCACCTTTGACTTTTGTTCGTCCTCTTTCCTTAGTGCCTTCAGTATAATCCCTATATACAGGATTAAATATGCAATCTGGATTTTTCTTATAAACATATATGTTATCATGTTTTTTAGGAAAATAATTTAAAGAAATTCCTCCACCTGAATAACACCAAATGATTTCATTTTGGAAATTATGCTCCCCAAATACTTCATCCATAATAGCTTTTATATAATGTCCCTTTTTCCAGTCTAAATGAACATATATTGAGCCGTCATCTGCTAATATCTCTCGAAGAAGTATTAGTCTTTTCCTTAAGAATTCAATGAACTTAGCTCCAATTAATTTATCACGGTAAGCTTTTTCTTTATCCTTCATAAAATCTTGTTTGGTTGCAAAAGGTGGATCTATATATATTAACTTAATTTTATTTCTAGTTTTTAACTTGTTTTCATTTCTTTGATCTTCATATATTTTTTTGAGTGCCATTAGATTATCCCCGAAAATTAACATGTTATGCCACTTATCTTTAAATTTATTTTGGGTGTTAAAATTTCTTACTTTTTGTAAAGGGGCAGCATTTGTATTTGCAATTATATCTTCTTTTCTTTCTTTATCTTTATAGACTAATTTATAATCTTTAGTAACCTCCATAAATTCAGTATCGTCATCAGAAAACAACTTTTTCTTATACATTGTTGGTAATGGTTTATCTTCATTAATCAATTTAATAATTCTTTCTTTTTCTTGACTAGTTAAGTTGTTCATTTAATAATCACCTTTCTAAATTAATATCTTTTAAAATATATATTCAAATAGTATTTTTTAATCATATTAAAAAGTTTAATCTCTAAAAACTTCTACTACAACTGACTCAGGAATCCACATATAATCAATGCTCTCATTAGTGATTGGAAATTTAAAGTAATACCAGTTGCTATTTAAGTCGGTCTTATATTGATCGCTGCCTTCTAATCCTTCCAGCCATTGTTCTTCAGCAATAGCTAACTCATCTTCATTATTAACTGGACTTTCAGGAAAACCTTCTCTTATAATCTTTAGTTTGTATTCACCTTCTGGAAAGTTAAATCCACTTTCCTTATAAGTTTTCGCTGTATAATATTCGCCAACTCTGAGTTCAATAGCCATAAATTATACTCCTTTCTTTTGTATAATATCTCTAACCAGGTCTTCAGTTTGAATAAATGTGCGTTTTGCATATTCCTCATAAATTTCTTTACCTACATACCCTAATGTTGAATCAACAAAAAGAGAAAAGTCTTTATGATCAGAACTAATAATTAACCAGGAAACTGAGAATATAAATACATTATTAGAAAAGTTATTGTGTGGTAAAGTAGTAACTAATAAAGCCATTCTTGTTCCACTACCATTATTCAATTGTAGGGTTTTAGAATTTCTTATAAATTCTTTTATTTCATAGGTAAATAATTTAGCTAGCGTTTCCTCTCCATCATTCTGAAAATTTTCAATAATTTCAACCGGAAATTTATTAGTTTGGGCATTTATTGAAAAACTAAATAATAAGACAAAAACCAATACTAAAAATAAAGTCTTTTTCATTAACATCTACTCCCTTTTTAATTTCTTCATTATGTTTATATTTCTAGAAACATATTCTAACTCCTTTTTATTAGGCATTACCTAAAACCATTATAATTGTCATTATATGTCGAAAAAGAGAGCAGGCCCTAGGTCAAGTTTTACTAGAGCCTTCAAAAAATTTAATTACATTAATTTAGATCTCACCATCGGTATATTTTAAATCTGATTTTCTTCCTTCATGCTGCTGTAATTACCTTCATTACCAACTATAATATGATCCACTACATTGACACCTAGTATCTTTCCTGACTTAACAAGCTTCTTTGTTATATTAATATCATCACTGCTCGCATCTGTATTACCACTTGGATGATTATGGCCTAATACTATACCGGCTGCATTCTGTAAGATTGCTCTTTTAAATACTTCTCGCGGTGTAACAAGACTTGAATTTAAAGTGCCGGTTGAAACTTCAAATAATCCAGTCACTTTATTCCTCACATCTATAGTCGCCATCACAAAGACTTCTTCAGTTCTTTTATCTAACTCAGCAACTTCAATAAATAAGTTCCTTGCTGCTATAGGGTTATTGATAGTTTTATCTAAATCATATCTACCACCATTTTCTTTAACCACTCTCAGTGAAAACTTCTGTATATTGACCATCATCATCTACTCCTTTGTGTTTGTTTTTCAATCTTTTTAGTCGAATCAATTTCTGCTCTTCTAATAATTCCAATTCATCCATCGGCTCTACATAAGGTCCCAAAGCTTTTTCAACTCTCCATTGATCACTGGGTACTCCATTAACCGACACTTCTATCACCTCATTAGCTTTCACAAGATCCTATTTCTCTAGCATTAATAATAAAGTCCAATTCTTCTTGAACATCACCTGCTACAGGAATCACATTTATATCACTTAAACTTTCTAATGTTTCATTGGCATATTTATCAATCAGTAGTTCCAATAATCTATTCTGATCTGATTTTAATAATTCAACGGCTTTTTCTTTATCTTGAGCTTCAACAATTAATTCATCGCTGTGAAATTCTCTCCAACTGCAGTTAACTTTGAATTTAGGCATCTCTAATCAATCCTTTCTTTTAGGCCATCTTCTTGAAGGTATTTAAAATATTTTTAAGATGTTTAAACTGGCTATCACTTAAGTCATCGATTGAAAGATGTTTTTCCTTATCCAGACCTTCCTTTTCTTTAATTTCTTTCAGGTAGGTGAATAGATCTTTTCTCAAGTTTTTATTGTCACCTACTATTTCTTTAATTTCTTTTTCTTTCTCAGATAGTTCAGCTTCTATTTCTATTGGATCTTCTTTATCATCTGACTTTTTACTTTTCTTAAAATATGTCTGTCTCGGATTTTCTTTGTCTTTTTCACTTAATCGCTGTACATCCATTTCTTCAGCAGTTACCAGCCCTGAAACAGTAAAAGCTCTTTTTAAAGCCATTGATTCAGCTACTTTCAATATCATAGCTGAAGGGTACTTTGTCCAGACTCTCGTGCTGGCAAAATATTCCTGAAAAGGGGAGAAGACATATATAGGATATTCTCTATCTTTACGATAGACCAAAGCATAGGCCCCAATAATATCACCACGATTGGTACCGTACTCATGATCTATACCCTGAGCTTTTCTTTTGAATTTATCATTTTCTCTAACCACATCTGATACCAGACCATTATATTCTTCATGCCTGTCAGCTATTTTTAGATAACCATCTCTGGAAGTCATAATTGTTGGTTTGCCTTTAATCTTCCAGAAAAATATCTCTTTATTAAATGGATCCAGCCCATAGGTTTTGGCAATATGCAGGAACATCCTCAGCTCATCTGTATTAGCATCACTGGCCACTGTTCTTTTAATGGTTTCAATTTCTTTTTGAGTAAAGCTGATCAGTTCCTTATTTCTGCTTTCAATATCGACAACTTTATTTTGAGCCCCCATTTAAATAACCTCCTTCAGTTTTTATCGTTTTCTTTGTTCTTAATTAGATAATCATCACAGTAATTAATAATCTCTGAAGCTAAATTGTCGATTCTTTTTAAGCTCTGTTTTAAATCATAGGATTCCTTATATAAAGCAAGATATTTATCTGATTTAATATCTACACCGTAGTGATCCATTACCACAAATGCAGCAGCTTCAGCTTCCATTTCTTTAACCTCTTTACTCAGTTTAGACCCACACTTCTGATGGAGCAGTTCATGTCCTAATTCATGGACTAACACTCCGGATCTTTCAGTCTGGTTGAGTATTTTATTGATTAAAATTTTTCCACCTCTAGAATAGCCTTTTAGAGATTCTGAAAGCACTTTTAGAGTCAGAGTTATATTCTTAAATTTAGTATAATGAGCCAGTGGTTTATAAAGTCTGCTGTAATCATCAGAAACAGAAATATCTAGATTAGGCAGTGGATCACCTTCGGTCTGGCTGACATCAAAGACATTAACCGGCCGGAAATAGATTCTTTTAACTTCTTTTTCGACTTCTTTCAGCTGACCATCAATTTTTTTCTCTTCAGCAACTCTCTTTTTGTAGGTGAAGGGAGCTAGAATAGAGATAGCTTTTTCACCTTTTTTTACATGACGGTTAAATTTCTTCTGCCACTGTTTATATCCAGCCACGTAACTTGCATCAGGTCTCTGCATCTGAATTAGAATAGAGTTCTGATAGCTATAGTTATGGAACTCACCTAAAAACTGGAGCATGCTCTTAAACTCCTCCGACTCCCTAACTGAATCAATTCTGTTATTGAGCTGCTCTAATAATTTTTTGGATTTATTTTTTCTCATTTCATTCCCCCCTAAAAAAGCCCAGCCGGTTAAGGCTGAGCTTTGTATATTTTTATTCAAATTTTTTTCATAATTGATAATCCTAAACATCAGTTTTAACTTTAAACTTTTCTCCTCTTTCTATGACTTTGATTCCTTCAATAACCTCTCCAGTATCAGCTACTACTGCTTTATCACCAACTACTTTAATTTTCTGCTTAAGTTTCCGCTTATCAACTCGCTTTTTGATTTTAACAGCATCTTTAAGATTCTTCTCTGCAAACTCCAGTAGTTTGCTGTCATCATATTTCCACTTTTTTCTCTGCTTTCTAAACTGCAGTTGGCCGAAAGGTAGTTTATGAGTTTTAAGTTCCGGATCATCATCTTTTAGGTCCAATGCGTAATATTTGAGTTTCATCTCTAAATACTCAATGTCATTATTTAAGCTGCTGTTTTCAGATTCCAGCCAGCTGTTCACTTCATCGATTTCTTTTTGAATAGTTTCAATCTCTGTTTCAGCAAACTCATCATTTTCATCTTTTTTATTTTTTAGGTGTTTGATTTTCCTCAACGCCCAATTAGCTTTTTGATCATTATCAATTACAAAATAATCATCTTGCTTTTTCTGAGTTTCTATTTTTGGTTTTAATTTAATGGCTTCCATGACTGCCTCCTTAATTTTCTGGTTGTTTGGCTTTAACATCATTTAAATCTTCACCACAATAGGGGCAGCTCCAATTCTTTTTACCAGCACTGTAGCTTTTACCTTTGCACTCCGGACACTTCTTCACATACATTTATTTAGCCCCTCCTACGCTGATTTAGTCTTTAGATAGTTATCATTAGTCAAGTCCTTGAGCATCTCTTTAATCGGTTTTTCTCCTTTATCAAGCACCGGCATAATTACACCTTTAACTTGATCTTGATTATCTAAGATGAAGATAGGGTTCTTATCGTCTTTGGCCTTATACTTAACCCCATATTGAAGCAAGAATTCATAATCTCGGTTAAACATTCCAATTTCATTACCAGCCTTAAAGAGTCGAACCTCGTCACCTGAATCATTTTTCTTGTAGAAATCAGTAATTACTGCCTCATACTTAGCATTTCCAATTTGACTGGTAACTGTTTTAGTGTTCAGCTTATTTTCTGCAAATACATTACCACCAGCAGAAGATATGGTTCCTTCGAAGTTAAAGGGTATATCTGCAGTTGACTTGTAGCTGTTAAATTTAGCAAAAAACTTACCGAATTCAGCCTCGTTAAGCTTTACCATTATATAGGTATCGGTAACGTGATAGGAGCCTTCCTTGATCTTCTCAATAATTACATCATTTCTGGTTCTAATCAACTTTGCTATTTCTTTGCCGTTAATCATTAGTATCGCCCCTAATTTTATTTATTAATAGTACTGGGAATTCACTTCTTTTTAAACTTATTTCTTCTGCCTTTAGACAGCTCTGCAGTCTAATATAGAAGCCATCATATAGATCATTCAAATCAATATTGAAGAGGAGAAGATCTTTCGATTTTTCACTGTAAACAGCAAACTTATTTTTTGCTGAAACTGCTGAATCTCCCATCTTCCATAAGATATTTTCGATGTCTTCCTCATCAACATCTAAGCTATCAAAATAACCTTTTATTTTATTAGGAATCGCTAGAGTATATTTCTCTGGGAAATCCAAATCACCACCAAATAGGTAAAATCCAAAATTTCGGGCTACTTCTGTTACTCGACACACATTATTTCAACTCCTTTTAATAAGTATTGTGTTTATTCATTTTCAAGAATAGGATAGAAGATCAAGACCACGATCAAATCATCACTAAAACCTATAACTGGTATATAATCTGGAATCACATCCATTGGATTAATAATATAAATTAAAACAGCAGCACTAATGGCTGCTGCTTTCCAATTAACATACTCTTTTCTATTTATAAAAGCCGTTAAAATACCATAGAAGTACTCAAAATAAAAGAATAGGTCTTCCAGTATGTTTTGGCCTTTATTTTTATCTCTCCAAATATCTGCATCACCTTTAGCTGATTTAATATCGGAATAATTCATCTTATCAGCTAAACTTTTAATTATAGATTCCAACTTTTTCTTCAACAAACCACTCTCCCTTCAATTGATTTAATAATTATAGGTCTTCCCTCTATTATACTTATATAATATTTATGTAATAAATTTCCTTTAAATTATTATTTTGCAATAAAAGTGGACCGTGTTTTGTAGTACACTGTTAAAACACTATGAGATCATCGCTGATATATCAACGATATCTAAGACAAAGGTGGAGCAAAGGACTTATATAGAAATATACAAATAGAGAAAAGTGCGTGCACACACGTATGATCTAGTAGATCTATATATAAATATAAACATTAATTATAATATATATATAAGGATTTTAGCTTTTTATATCGGTAACGTCAAGTATTTTGTGTAAATAAATTAATATCTTTCTTCAAATAGTTGAATTAGTTTTTCTCGAGCAGCTAAAAATCCTTTTAATCTTCTCTCTGACCATTTATAATTGTAGTCTATGATCT
>Ga0208561_100201_pt1 | contig 16025 bp, 13 predicted proteins | sample Shrwel1BS1Day9_FD_187536 | JGI IMG/M metagenome (GOLD analysis project Ga0208561, IMG submission 187536) | Subsurface microbial communities from deep shales in Ohio, USA - Utica-3 well 1 S-1-Day9 (SPAdes) (version 2) ... | reverse complement strand
AATCTTTGGAACCGGGGTTTTCATATGGTTAAGATGAACTGAGTTAGAGGTTTAAAAAACTATGATATAAGTTCAAGGATTAGGTTATTTTTTTAGCAATACACTTTGATCTCAACAAAGTGGACATTGTGTTGAGGTAGGGCAGAGGTTTAGGTTGAATATAATTAATATATAAATTAGTTTTTTATATTTAAATCTCGAAAGAGGTTTTGATGTAAAAAACTATTTTTTTATGTGTGGAGAATTAAGAATAGAAATCAGTCATATTTTGAGTTGGGAACTTGTCTTCATTATTTTTTATATTTTTATTATAATACTAGAAAAACATGATTTTAAATAATATATTTATGAGGTATTTAATTAATGAGTAGAGAAAAAACATTGGCTAAAAATACAATTGTTTATTTTATAGGACAGTTTGGTTCAAAAGCTTTAAGGTTTTTTTTATTACCACTATATACTTATCACTTAACACAAGAAGAATTTGGTTATTATGATTTAATAATAACTATATCAGCATTTTTAATTCCTTTAGTTACCTTTAAGACTAAAGAAGCTGTTTATAGGTGGCTTCTTGACTCCAAGACATCTGAAGACAAGAAAAATGTTATTATGAATGGTATAATTATATTAATTAAGAGTCTAATATTCTGGAATTTTATTTTTATTATATTTAGTTATTTTATTGATTATCAATTTAAATTGATAATTTTTTTATTAATTAATACAAATATTATTTATGGATATCTTCAACAAATGGCTAGAGGGTTAAAAAGGAACATTCTATATGCAGTCTCTGGTTTGTTATTCACTATTTTATTAATATTATTAAATCTATTATTTATTGTTTATTTTAATTTAGGAGTTCAAGGCTTAATAATATCAACTATTGTTGCTAATTTTAGTGTTATAATAATAATTTTTTTAAAAACTAAAGATTTGTTTGGATTTTTTAAATATCAAGAAGGTAAAAATCTTAGGATGAAAATGATGAGATATTCTTTACCACTCATACCTAGTGCATTAAGTTGGTGGGTTATGAAATTATCAGATAGGTTTGTTCTAAGATATTATTTAGGAATGGCAAGTAATGGGGTTTATGCTACTGCTAATAAATTTGCTTCTATATTATTAATGGTTAATACAGTTTTTTATTTAGCATGGCAAGAAAGCTCAATAATTAATTATAGCTCAGATGATACGGGAAAATATTTTTCTGATATGTTTAATTATTTAGTGAAGTTTGAATTGACAGGTGTAATTGTATTAATTGCATTTACAAAACCTGTTATGGAATTAATTTTAGAATCAAGTTTTTCACAAGCATGGGAATATACTAGTTTTTTATATTTAGGGATTGCTTTTTGGGGTTTTTCAAGTTTTTTTGAAGGAGCTTTTTTAGGTCATAAAAAAACTAAATCGTTATTTTATTCAGCTACATTAGGTGCCTTAATTAATTTGGGAATTAATTTAGTTTTTATTCCTAAATTTGGCATACAAATTGCTTCCATTTCAACTATGGTTGCCTTTTTTAGCACTTGGATTTTTAGAATTTATCAAACAAAAGAATTCATACAAATAAAGATTTCTAAATTTCATATTATTTTATTAACGTCAATTTCTTTTCTATTTATTAAAATCACTTTTATAGAAAATATCAAGTATCAAATTACAATAATGATCTTTTCAATTTTAATATTTATATATTTTAATTTTTCTATAATAAAAGATGTTTTTATATTTTCTTATAGAAAAGTAAGGAGAAACTAATGAAAATCACTTCAATAATACCTGCTCGTTACAGTTCTAGTCGATTACCAGGGAAACCATTGAAAGATATTTGTGGTAAAACAATGATACAGAGAGTTTACGAACAGGCAAAAAAAGTTAATTTGATTGACGAAGTTATAGTTGCCACTGATGACCAGAAAATTTTTAATGAAGTTAGGAGTTTTAACGGTAATATTATAATGACTTCAAAAGCTCATAAAACAGGAACAGATCGATTAGCAGAAGTAGCTGCAAAAATAGATACAGATATAATTGTCAATGTTCAGGGAGATGAACCATTAATCAACCCTTCTGTTATAAAGTCTGCTATAGAGCCATTATTAACGGATGATTCTTTAAAAATGAGTACATTAAAACACCTAATAAATGATGAAAAAGAAATTAATAATCCGAATGTAGTGAAAGTTATAACAGATAAAAATAAAAATGCAATTTATTTTTCTAGATCTAAAATACCATATGCACGAAACAGTCAAAAATTTAATTATTACAAACATATTGGTTTATATGTCTATAGAAGAGATTTTTTATTAAAATTTTCAAAAATGGACTCAACACCTCTAGAGCAACAAGAGTCATTAGAACAACTTAGGGTTATAGAAAATGGATATAAAATTAAAGTGATAGAAACAGAATACGATTCTATTGGGGTAGATACCGAAGAAGATTTAAATAAAGTTAGAAATATATTGGGGGAATAGAAATGGTAAAAGAAATTAAATTGAATGAAAATGTTATTTTTGGTAATAACAGACCTTTTGTATTATTTGCGGGACCTTGCGCAATTGAGAGTGAAGAAAGAGTCTTAAAATTAGCAGAAGGAATTAAAAAGATTACAGATAAGTTAAATATTCCTTATGTTTTTAAATCATCATATGATAAAGCTAACCGTTCTTCTATTGATTCATATCGTGGACCTGGGATTGAAAAGGGGTTAAAGATACTACAAAAAGTAAAAGATGAGTTTAATTTACCGGTAATTTCTGACGTTCATACAGAAGAACAGGCAAAAATGGCTGCAGATGTTTTAGATGTTATACAGATACCTGCTTTTTTATGTAGACAAACTGATTTAATAACTGCAGTTGGAAAAACTAATAAGATTGTTAATGTTAAAAAAGGTCAATTTTTAGCTCCCTGGGACATTGACCAGGTAGTTAAAAAAATTGAAAGTACTGGTAATAAAAAAATATTATTAACAGAACGAGGAGTTACTTTTGGATATAATAATTTAGTTGTCGATATGCGATCTTTGCCGCGAATGAGGAAAACAGGTTATCCAGTAGTTTTTGATGCTACTCATAGTGTTCAATTACCTGGAGGGGCAGGAGATTCTTCAGACGGTGATAGACAGTATGTGCCTTATCTTACACGAGCAGCAGTCGGTGCCGGGATTGATGCATTGTTTTTAGAAGTACATGATCAACCTGAAGAGGCGTTGTCTGATGGTGCTAATATGGTGAGGTTGGAGAATTTAGAGAAAATATTAAAACAGGCTAAAGCTATTGATAAACTTGTTAAGGAGGATCTATAAGGATGTTATTACTGGATTCAGAGTTGGGTTCTCAAAAAATTAAAAATCAAGCCAAAGATGTTTTAGACATTGAGTCTGAAGCAATTTTAAATTTAAAAGAATCTATAAATGGACAATTTGTTGAAATAGTAAAAGAAATTCTTAATTGTCCAGGTAGAGTTATAATGACCGGTATGGGAAAATCAGGCTTGATTGCAAAGAAATTGGCAGCTACTTTAGCTAGTACTGGTACACCTTCGTTTTTTCTTCATCCAGCTGAGGCCATACATGGGGATTTAGGTATGGTTACTAGTGATGATATTGTTATTGCATTATCAAATAGTGGTGAAACAAATGAAGTTTTAAATATAGTTCCTGCGATTAAAAGAATCGGGGCTAAAATTATTGCAATGACAGGTGGGCTTGATTCCACTCTGGCGAAAAATTCAGATTATTTATTAAATACAGGAGTTAAAGAAGAGGCTTGTCCTTTAGATTTAGCACCAACTGCTAGTACTACAGCAACATTGGCATTGGGAGATGCTCTTGCAATAGCTTTACTCGAAACAAGAGATTTTAAGCCTGAAGATTTTGCTTTATATCATCCGGGAGGTTCCTTAGGTAAGAAGCTATTACTAAAAGTAGATGATGTATTACATGTACGAGAGCAAAATCCAGTTGTTAATTTAGAGACTAATCTTAAGGAAACATTATTTACTATGACTTCAACAGGTATGGGTGCAGTTAATATTGTTGATGATGATGGAAAATTAGTTGGTATAATTACGGATGGAGATATTAGACGTCATCTGGAAGAATCACCTGATTTGTTAAATAAAAAAGCTGGAGAAATAATGACTGTTAATCCCAAAAAAATTCTTAAAAATAAATTAGCAGCTGAAGCATTAAAAGTTATGCAAGATAATGAAATAGAAGATTTGCCGGTAGTAAATGGAAACATAGAACCTTTAGGATTAATTAACTTTCAAGATTTATTAAAAGCGGGAGTTTTATAGAGGTATTAAGCTTTTCTATAGGCCAATAATTATTTAAGAGGTGAATTGTTTGAATATTTTATTTTCACATGGTCATGAACCTGATAAGTGTTATTTTTTTAGTAGTGTGAGTGAATTTTTAAAAGAAAAAAATCATTCTATTATACATATGAGCTTTTCGTCGCAGGAAAAATTTATTTATAATAGTTTGGATAAAGAATCAAATGAAATAATCGATATGACTAAACAATTAAAAAAGTATTCTGCTATATTATCAAAAAATGACATTAATAAATATGATATAGATAATCTATTAGAATTTACATATAAAATTAATGAAATTAACAAACTTGATTTTTCGAAAAAAAAATTAAAAGATAATGCAGTTCGCTATATTAATTTTTTAAATGATTATACAAAAAATAATGAGATTGATAAAATTATTGCATGGAATGAAACATATATGTTTGATAGTATTTTAAAAGATTTTTCAGAAAAAAATAATTTTGAATTCATATTATTTGAAGCTGGTCTTTTTCGCCCGAATACAATTACTATAGATAGCAAAGGAATTAATTATAATAATTCCATTAATAGAAACAAACAATTTTATATCAATATAAATATTGATAACCCCAATTTTTTAAATGAATTAACTTCAATTAAAGAAAAAGAGTTATATAAATATCAAAAAAAGAAGGAATTTAAAAAAAAACACTTTATTAAAGAAAAAATAAAAGATTTTTTGGATAGTAGATTATTAAATAAGCGTTTAGATTTATCTTTATTAGCGAATAACGAAATGATTTTACAAAAAGTTTTTAGAAGAATAGATAATTTTTTTATTTTGTTTAAAAATAAGTTTATCAATAAATATAAACATAAAGATAATTTTGAAATGAAAATAGAAAACTATATTTTTGTACCTTTTCAAGTTAATGATGATTCACAAATTATTTCTCATTCACCAAATATAAAAAACATGTTTGAATTAGTTGAGCTTGTTATTAAAGCTGGAAAAAAGATCAATAAAACTATTAATGATTGTACTTATAAATTAGTTTTTAAAGAGCATCCTAAAGATACAAAAACTAATTATAGTCATTTATATAGAAACTATAATGACCATGAAAATGTTCTTTTTTTACAAAGTGGTGATACAAAAGAATTAATAAATAATTCTTCAATGGTTATTACTATTAATTCAACAGTGGGTTTAGAAGCGCTTATGAATTTTAAAAAAGTAATTACTTTAGGTGATGCTTTTTATAACATTGAAGGTATAGTGAATCATGTTGAAAACCCAAAGAATCTTGCAAAAGAAATAATTAATGTAAAAAATAAAACTTTAGATAAAGAATTGGTTAAAAAATTTATATATTTTTTAAGATACGAATATCAAATGGAAGGCAATTGGAAGGAAGGTAGTTTTAATAAGAAACATTTAATGAATTTTATTAATGAGGACATTTAATATCATTACATTATTTTTTATAAAGGATTTTTATTATGAATATTAAAAAAAAAGAATATATAGAATTTTTATTATTAATTATATTTGTTTTAGCATTTGATTATATATATTATATACCGGAATTATCTAAAATAATTTTGACAAGTTTATGGATAATTAGTTTATTTTTAGCAATAAAGTTAAAAACAAAATTATTATTTAACTTTATGATCTTTTTTACTTTAATTCTTGATACAAGACCAAGAACTCTTTATGATACAACTAATTTCTTTTCATTTGGGACTGAATATGTTTTTGGTATAAGTTTATCTACATTACTGTATTTGACCGCATTTCTTTATCTATTATCTTATCTTTTTAATATTAAAAAAATAAAAGTTAAAATTAATGTTTATAATAATATTTTTTTAATAATCTTTATTATTGCTATGATTAAGGGAATTCCCAATTTATTAAAGGGAGATTTTTATTTTAATCAATATTTAACAGATTTTATTAAAGGTCTTGCTTTAATTTTAACTTTTTATTTAGGTAATGTAATGATATCTAAATTAGGATATCGTTATATATTAGATAGAATTTACAAGTTTACTTTAGTAAAATATGTTTCTGGTATATTATTACTTTTATTAGGAAGATACGAATTTATATCAGGTGGAATTTTAATGTTTAGTAATCCTGCTTTAACTAATACAATATTATTAGGAATATCATTTTATTTGTTTATAAAAAAGAAATATTTATTTGGATTGTTAAACTTGATTATTTATTGTTTTTATTCGTTATTGTATTTTCAAAGGTCTACATTAGTAATGTTAATACTTGTTTTAATAGCGTTTTTAGTAATATTCTTTCTTGGATCTATTTATAGAAGGAATTTTAGAAATGATTTATTTCGTTTTAGATTTATAAAGATATTTTTATTTTTGATAGTCTTGGGAATGATTGCTGTTATTGCAATATCTAGTATTTCTAATAATATGATTTGGAAACAAGTTAATAGAGAAATTAGTAATATAAATATTATAGATGATGTAAAGGCTGTTCGAACAGTTGAATTTTTAAATATATATAATAAAAATAAAAAAAGCATAAGTTCATTTTTTGTCGGACAAGGTTTTGGAGGTTTTTTTGAAGAAAGTCCTTATAAATTTAGAGATTGGCAAAGAAACAGATTCGCTTTTACCAACTTAGAATTAATGAATGGTGTTTTTTTTGCACCGCATAATTTTATTAATTTGATATTTTTAAAGTTTGGCATATTCGGATATATATTATGGGGTTTTTTAGGGTTCAAATCTTCACTGGTTTTAATTAAGCGATTTTCGAACATCCCACTCAAATATTTTTCAATAATTGTGCCCATTTTAGTTTGGGTACAGTGGTTTTTCTTTATGGATTTAAGAATTATTTTTATAAGTGGTTTTTATTATGCAATAATATACGATATATCGAAAAAATATGATGAAATATATTGGAGAGATTAAAATGGAAATATTTTATATAACTGGTAGTTTGCCTCCAATAAATGATGGGGTTGCAGATTGGAGCGAATGTTTAATATCTGAACTGAAGAATGAGCATGATTTAAAAGTTTTTAAAACTAAAAAGATGAATTCTTTAGAAGAAGTAGAGGAGATCTATATAGAAAATTTTCGGTCAAATAATTTACTTAAGCATATTAAGAATGATGTTGATTTTGTTCATATAGAATACCCATGCGTTGGTTATGGTAAATATAATTTTAAAATTAATTTATTACCAATGCTTTTAAAATTAAAGAAAAACAAAATAAAAATAAGTTTAATGTTACATGAGTTTGATAGCTATACATTAAAAGGAAAATTAAGATGTCTTATGATGATTTGGTTTTCTGATCATATATTTACAAGTGATTCTGTTAATAAAGCTAAAATTGAAAAATTAACTAGTAAAAAAGTAAAAAAGCTTCTTATAAAATCTCAACTTCCTGTAGAAAAAAAGGATTATTCTATTAGTAAGAATGACGATATTATTCTCGGGTTTTGGGGATATATAAGAGAAGATAAAGGTTTTGATTTGATTTTAGAAGTTGTTAACATCCTATTGAAAAATAACTATAATATCAAATTTAGAGTCTTATCAGATTTGGATCCTAATATTGAATATCATAAAAAATTATTAAAAAGGATTGATGATTTAAATTTAAAAAATAAATTAGAAATACATGGATTTTTAGACAATTCAAAAATGTCTGAAGAGATAAATAAATTAGATATATGTATTTTACCTTATAAAAAAGGACTTACTGAAAGAAGAGGGACTTTTATGGCTCCTATGGCAAATGGCTGTTGTGTTATCACTATAAAGCCCCGCTATAAAATTGAAGGATTAATACATAAGAATAATGTAGTATATTGTAACTATAATTATTATTCAATTATTGAAGAGCTTAAGTATTTACTTAATAATATTGATGAAATTAAAGAAATTGGGAATAATGCATCTATATGGTATGATAATTTATCCAAAACAAAAAATTCTTCATTATTAATAGAGACTATAAAAGAAGAATAGGAGGGCTTTACTTTTGCGGATATTATATATAACTTCAAATAATATTTTTGAAAATAGTGGTGGGGGGATTGAAGCAAAAAAAATATTCAATTCACTTCAAACTTTAGTTGAAAGCTATAATAACTATGAATTTAATGTTATTTCATTGGATAAGGATATTAAGTTTAAAGCAGGAATAAATTTAACTAAAAATAAATTCAAAGATTTTTTAGCAAGGGGATTCTTTCACAGCAATTTTTTATATTTGGAATTGAATAAAGTTATGAAATATATTTTTGAGTTTAAACCAGATATTATTATAATTGGTAATTCTAGATTAGGTTTTATAGCAGAAGAAATTAGAAAGAAAAATTACAATTGTTATTTAATAGGCCATTTTGATAATATTGAGCTAGATTATATAGATTCTTATGCATTAAAATATAATAAAATGTTTTCAAGAATATTTAAATTTGTTGAAAGAATTAGCGTTAGAAAAGATGAACTTTCATTATTAAAAAATATGGACTTAGGGATATTTTTAACTAAAAGAGATGTGAATAGAGCTAAAGATTTATATGAAGTTGATTTCAGATCAAAGATAATTCCAATCTGCTTAGAAAAGCAAGGTAAAATTGAACTGAAAGAAGAAAATTCTTTTGATTTAAATCTAATTTTTTTAGGTTCTCTTTGGTATGGAAGCAATATAAATGCTTTAGAGTGGTTTTTAGAAAATGTTTGGAATCAATTATTAAAAAAAGATTTAAATATTAGTTTTATAATAGGTGGGAGTGATCCCTCAAAAGATTTCAAAAAATATCTTAATTCTTTTGATAACGTATTTGTTTATCCCAACTTTCAGAAAAAATCTGATATAATACCAAAAAATTCTATATTTGTATCACCAATACAAAATGGTGCAGGAATGAAAGTTAAAGTAGCTGATGCTTTGTCAATTGGACTGGGAATTATTGGATCTAAAGAAACTTTTGTAGGTTATGAAGAAGCATTAGGAGATGATTTGAGTGAAGGGGTTTTAAATATAGCTGATTCTCCAGTAGATTATATTAATCGAATAATAGGAATATTAAAACATCAGCAGTTAGAAAATTTAAGAAATAGTACGATAAATTTATTTAATAAATATTATTCAATTAATCGTGCTAAAGAAGAATTCAAAAGAATTATAAGTTATTTTGATGATGAAAATTAGAATAGTTATAATTTTTAAATATATTGAGGTGCACAAAAAAGTTATGAAAATATTATATGCTACTTTAAGACCACCTTATTCTACTTATAAGGGGGATCAACTGATTGCTTATAATCAAATTAAGAATTTAGGAGGTAAATATGATTTAGATCTTCTAACATTTATAAATGATCAAAAAGAAAAAAAAGAGTTGATTAGAGAATTAAAAGATCATTGTAATAATATATTTTTTATAGAATTAAAAAATAATAAGTTATTAAATTTACTTAAAACATTTATTAACAAAAAGCCATTTCAAGTTAACATGTTTTTTGAGGAAAAAATTCAAAAACAAATAGACAGTATTATTAATAAAGAAAAACCTGATCTTATACATGTACAAACAATTAGAATGGCTGATTATTTTACTAATTATAGTATTCCTAAAACAATTGATATGATTGATGCTCTTTCTTTAAATATGAAGAGACGTGCTAATAATGAAAATTTATTAAAGAAACCAATCTTTGAAATCGAATCCAGACTATGTAGAAATTATGAAAGAGACATTTATAAAAAATTTGATAAGCTTTTTTTAGTTTCTCAAAAAGATAAAGATTATTATGAAAACAATAATAAGATTATTGTTAATCCAAATGGTACTTTTATAACTCGAACTAAATTAAAAAATTATTCTTTTGATAAAGAGAAATATAGTTTGGTTTTTCATGGAAATATGCAGTATTATCCAAATATAGAATCAGTAATATATTTTGTTAATGAAATTTTTCCTATATTAAAAGAAAAGTATCCTGAAATAAATTTTTATATAGTTGGTAAAGATCCTGTGGAGAAAGTAAAAAAACTAAATGAAGTTCCTGGTGTTATTGTAACTGGATTTGTTGATGATATTATTGATGTATTAACTACTAAAATTATTGGAGTATATTTCATGAAATCAGGTACTGGAATGCAAAATAAAATTTTAGAAGCTTTAGCATGCAAACTTCCCTCAGTTGCTACCTCTTTAGCTTTACAAGGAATTAAAGGTATAAATAAAAATCATATTAAGATTGCCAATAAAAAAGAACAATTTATTGATAAAATAATTAATTTAATCGAAGATGAAAAATATAGAAATATAATTGCTGAAAATGGTCATGAATTTATTATGGAAAATTATTCTTGGGAGTCTAATACCCAAAAACTAGTCCAAGTATGGGAAGATGTTTTAGATACTTATTAATATTTAAAATTTGGAGTTGATTTCAAATGATAACAGCACTAATTATGGCTGGGGGAGAAGGAACCAGATTCTGGCCTTTAAGCAGAAAAGACCATCCAAAACAGTTTTTAAAGTTAAATGATAATCAGAAAACAATGCTGCAGGAAACTGTAGAAAGAATAAATGAACTTGTTCCTTTAGAACAGGTCTTTATTGCAACTAATGAAGCCTATCAAAAAGCAATTAAAAAGCAGTTGGATGGTATACCAGAAGAAAACATAATAGTAGAACCAATGAAAAGAAATACAGCTGCCTGTATAGGTTTATCTTCAGTAGTAATTGAAGATAAATATCCGGGTTCAACAATGATTGTTTTACCGGCTGATCATTTAATAAAAGATAAAAAAAGATTTGTAGATATTTTAAGAAAATCAATTATGACTGCAGCTACCGGTGAAAACTTAGTTACTATTGGTATAGAACCAACTAACCCAGAAACAGGATATGGATATATTCACTTTGGTGATCAATTACATACCATAGATGGTGATCAGGTATTTGAAGTCCGAAACTTTACCGAAAAACCTGATTTAAGCACTGCTAAAGAGTTTTTAGAAGAAGGAACATATCTCTGGAACAGTGGGATGTTTATCTGGCAGTTAAGCAGTATTCTATCTAATATAGAGACCCATTTACCTGAGATGTATGAGTCTTTAGAGAGAATAAAAAATGCTTTAGGTACAGATTTAGCTCAAAAAGTAATCAGAGATGAATTCGCAAAGATGCAGAGTGTTTCTATTGACTATGGAATTATGGAAAAAGCAGATGATATCTTTGTTATCCCTGGGTCTTTTGGCTGGGATGATCTCGGCAGCTGGCCGGCTCTAGAGAGAGTTAAAAAAGTAGATACTGATGGTAATGTAGTGATTGGTAAACATTACGGGATAGATACTACTAACTCTATCATTCACAGTCCTAATAAAGTTGTAACTACCATTGGACTTGATGATGTAGTGATAGTTGATACAGAAGATGCTATTTTAATTTGTGATAAAAAACGAGCTCAGGAAGTTAAAGAGATCAGAAATATTCTGGAAGCAGAAGGGCTTGAGGATTGTTTGTAAAATAAAATGTGCATGTGATGTGTACTAAATATATGCAGAAAACTATCGAATTAAATATTAGATGATACTAAGATCAAATCATTACTCTCACTGGAATTATTAAATTTTGGTGGGAGATTTTTGTTTATATGCAGTGGGCCGAGTACTTTCATAAGTTTAACTTCGGAATGCTGCGGGTTGTATTCGGCAGAGGAGCGGGGATTTTTTATTGGATCATAAAAAGTTCCAGCAGCTAAATTTGTTGAATTTATTGAAATGACAGGTTGACTCAAGTATAATTAAGACAAATTGAAGCGTATTTATCTAAATAAAAATTTTTGCGAGGGAGATCTTTCCAATGAAAATATTAATAACAGGAGCAAATGGTAGTCTGGGCTATCATTTAGTAGAAAAGCTAAAAGATAATAATAAACTTTACTTACTTGATCTCAACTTTGATAGATTAAATAATTTAAAAGATCAGAATAATATTCATTTTTTAAACACAAATATTTTAGATAAAGAACAAATATTAAATCTTGATTTTGAGCTGGATATAATTATTCATCTGGCAGCTAAAGTACATACTAAAGCTAAAACCGAAGCAGAAAAAGAAGAATTTTTTCAGATTAATACAGAAGCAACAAAGTATTTATATCAATTAGCTTTAAAAAAAGATATTTCTCATTTTATATTTATCAGCACCATTTCTCTTTATGGTAAAGAATTTATAGAGATAAAAGAAAATTCAAGCCTGGATCATGAAGGTAATCCCTATGCAGAGAGCAAATACTTAGCCGAAAAAGCTGGGTTAGAGTTATATAATAATAAAGCATTACCATTAACAATTCTCCGCCTGGCAACCCTATATGGCAAATATGACAGGGGTAATTATAAAAAGTTAATTAACTTTGCTTACAAAGGTCTTTTACCAATGGTAGGCCAGGGGAATAATAAAAAATCAATTATTTATGTAAAAGATGCAGCAGCACTAATAACTAAGATCTTAAATAATAAAAGTACTTATGGAGAAATCTATAATGTTTCTGAGGGTGATTATAAATACTCTGAGATACTGGACACAATAACAGAAGTATTTGAACAGAAAGTTTTAAAAATTAAAGCACCAGAGATATTAATTAATCTTTATAAAAAGCTGCCTTTTGCTCTACCGGTATTTAATAAGCTGGAAACTCTTTCAACAACTACTACAGTTGATAATAGTAAAATGATTGAAGAATTAGATTTTAAACCTGAATATGGCTTTAAAGAAGGACTGGAGGATGCAAAAGAATATTATAGACAGTAAATTTTCACCCTATGGATATAAAATCTATAGGGTAATATTTTTATCTTTAAATTAGTTTGAGAAAACTTTCACTAAAATGCAGAAAAAATAATAAAATTAGTAAATATAAGTCACTTTTTTTTAAAGAGAACTATTGTGAATGACAAATAATATTTTACATATTTGTTATTTTAATATAAAATAGTCTGCATAAAATTGCGAAATAATATTTGTTAAGATTTTGAAAGGAGATAAAAATGAAAAAACATAATAATTACAAAAGAAATACTAACTATGGTAGAAATATCAGGGATAAAGATCAACAGACTAAATTTAGCTTCAGAAATCAACGTTTAGCTTCTGTAGCTATTTTATTTAGTGTATTATTTTTTTCTTTAAGAACTAGCTATAATCTTTTAATGCCTAAATTTGATATAATTGTAGTTGATAATTTTTTCAATTTAGATCAAATACTTACAGCTTTAATTATTGGATATATAATATACGCAATATTGTGGTTGTTACTTTATGGTTTTTTTGAATTTTTTAATTTTATTAAATTTAAATCAAGAGCAGTCAAAAACAGATTTAACAAAAGGGCAGATGATTTATATAAATATTTTTTGGCAAATATTTTTATTACAGTGTTTTGGTTATTTGATGCTATTTTTATTATTCAATTTTTTGAAACTGTAAATTTAATAAATCTTCTGCTAGTTTTATTATATAATGGGATATTAATTTATTTTTATAGGACTCAGACAGATATTTTAAATGAGATTATTGATGATAAAAGAAATGTTTTTTTAGTATTGATATTCTGGATTGGTTTAAGTTTTTTAGTTATTTTAGGTGGTTTTTTATTAAATGACAATTTAAATGCTTCCGGATATGAATTTCATTTTAATAGTGAATCAGATATTGAAATTTTATTTGAAAATAAATTTCCTGAGGAAGTAAAAATTGTTATTTTAGATGGAGAAGATATTAGTTATGATATGAATTTAAATAAAAATGATTTCAATATTTATTCTAAAAACTATATAAAGTCAGTAGATTTTAATAAGATACATTTATTTGACTCCGGAAAAAGTGAATCAATATATTATTATAATTTAGATTTAAGTCAAAAATTGGTAGAAGGGGTCAATACACTAAAAATAATTTTTAAAGAGAATTCATTTAATTCAGATTTTGAAGTCAGAGTGAGAAATGATATTATTAAAAAAGAAAATAAGGTGAAATTTATTAAAGATCATATTACTAGTAATAATTAGTTGGTACTTTGGTTTATTATAAATTATTTTCAAAAGAATTAAGATATCAAAAAATAAAGGGAAATATAACTAGTCATTGAAATATATTAATATGGAATTAATATTTTCAAGAAGGGGTTTTTGTTATGACAATACCTTTAAAAGAAATAAATATAGCAATAGGTATGGGCAAGGCGATCTTAGCTTTTAAAGATAAAAATAATATGGGACTTGCTGAAGCAATTTGGGAAACTTTTAATGAAGCAGTAGGATTTAAAGATAATAAGGATGAGCTTGAATCTTTATTTAGAGAAGCGATTTCTGAGACAATTGAAGAAGAAAAGAAAATACTTGAACAATATACTTCTCAAGATGGGGAAGTTGGGCTAGAAGTTGAAGATTTTATAGGGGCAATCAAAAGATCTGATGTTTCTTTTGCTAATAATGAATTATTAAAAATGGATGAAGAAGAATTCACAGATAATTTAGTTAACCATTTGGAAGACCATCTTTGGATTGGTGGAAATAATTTAACTAGAGATGATGTGGAGTCAATCTGTTGTAATCTTTTATCTCATTTTAGAAATAAGTTGCAAAAAAAGATTAAAGATAATGAACATAGATTTAATGATTTAATAATGGATTATTTAGAAGAAAATGTCGAAATTACAATGAAAACAAAAGAAGAATTAAATGCTTTCATAGAAGATTATAATTTAGATATGCCGCAAGTTATTAATAAGTTAGATTTATTGATTGAAAAAGTAGAAAAATTAGAGAAAGAAAACAAGCTAACTTTTGAAGAACTATTAGAAAAAATCTATGAAGAACATAAAGCGGATGATTACGATAATCCTGAAGTCAGGAGTTTATTTTTAGAAAAATTAAAAGAAATATTAGGAAGAATTGATCAACAGGGAGAAAAAGAATTTCAACTTTTAATTAATGCTACGTTGTTACCTTTTCCGCCTCCATTTATAAGTAAGAGAAAAATTAATTATCATGAGAAATATGACTACATAAAAAGAATTATTTTTACTCTGACTTTAATTTCTATTAAATTTCCAGATTTAAAATTGAAACATGAAATTGGATATCCAATTAGAATCTCTGATAAACATAACATTTGTTATCTATATACAAAGGATAAAAAAAGGATTGATAAGGCTATTATTGATTTTTTTACATATGAGAACTCTGATTTTTCTGATTTAAGTTCTATTAGTAAATATTTAATTGGTAATTCAGCTGCAAATTGTAATAATAAACCTTATGGTTATGAATTAGATTTTAATTCAATCATTCCTCGTATAGGTGAAGTTCCTTCAGCTGAGGGAAAAGAATATTCTGAGCTTGATTTATATGCAGACCAGTCTGTTATAACTCATTGTGGTAATTGCTTTATGCTCGAGATAAAACTTGATGAGACTAAAGATGATTTAATTAAAAGATTAAATAAGCTGCTGGAGGTTAAATAAATGTTAGAAAATATTTTAATAAATAACTATGATCTAAAAAAACATAAAAACGATAATCTAGAGCACTTTGATTCCTACTTTACAGATTTAGAAGCAGAAAAATATTTATTTGTTTATAGTATATTTAATTCTTTTAAAGAATTAGAGGATAATTGGAAGGATTATCAAAACGAGG
>Ga0208561_100192_pt1 | contig 16276 bp, 12 predicted proteins | sample Shrwel1BS1Day9_FD_187536 | JGI IMG/M metagenome (GOLD analysis project Ga0208561, IMG submission 187536) | Subsurface microbial communities from deep shales in Ohio, USA - Utica-3 well 1 S-1-Day9 (SPAdes) (version 2) ... | reverse complement strand
CTACTACATCATCAGGACTCTTTACTTCTTTTTTATTAAATTCTAAGATTACGTCACCAGCTTTTAAACCTGCTTCTTCAGCTGGACTACCTGGCATTACATCAGCTATTAAAGCACCTCGGGTACTATTTAACCCAAAGTAGTCAGCAATCTCTTTAGTAACAGGCTGCATATAGACTCCCATCCATGGTCTAATAACTTTGCCTTTCTTCTTTAACTCACTTAACACTTTTTTAGCCTCATTAATTGGAATTGCAAATCCAATTCCTTGCGCTTGCGCATTAATTGCAGTATTAATCCCAATTACTTTACCGTTAATATTTAATAATGGCCCACCACTATTACCAGGATTAATAGCAGCATCAGTCTGAATCATATTCTCATATAGTCGCGGTTTATCGCCTTGATTAATACGTAATGGACGTTCTAATGCACTAATCACTCCAGCTGTAACCGTATGATTTAAACCATAAGGATTACCAATAGCTACTGCCCAATCTCCTGGTCTAATCTTATCAGAATTGCCTAACTCTACTGTTGGCAACTCTTCATCTAAATTAATCTTCAAAACAGCTAAATCTAAACGAAAATCAGAACCTACTAGCTCAGCTTTAACTGGTTCTTTTCTATCAGTCAATTTAACAGTAACCTGGTCAGCATTATGAATCACATGTTCATTAGTTAAAATATATCCATCTTTACTAATGATAAATCCTGTGCCAAACCCTTGCCTAATTCTTGGATGTCCATTCTTTCCTTTAGGAAAATCATTACCAAAAAACTTCTTAAAGAAAGGGTCATTATAAAAAGGATTCTGTCGTTTCATCTTTTTAGAATCGATCTTAATTTTAGCATTAACTCTCACCACTGCTGAATCAACTTCAGAGGCTATATCAGCAAAGACATTCTGTTTAAAAATCTGTGGCGATACATTAGTATTCTTTTTAGCAACTACTCTTTCAGAATTTACACTAACTAATAGGCCACCTACTAGTAATCCTACTAAAGCAATAACTAAGTAATTAGCTAATGATGCTTTGTCAAAATTTAATGAACTCTTCATACTATTCCTCCTCTATTTCATTATTATATCTTACTAACTAAATTATACATAATCTTCTTTACAAAAATGTGACAAACCCAAATTTTAACTACAATTATTTTTGATCGAACTTCCATAAGTGATTAACTGGTCCATTACCCCGACCTATCTGCTTTGCATTTCTCAAAGCATTAGTAATAAAGTCTTTCGCTTCTTTTACAGCAGTAACAACTTCCATACCATCCGCCAAATTAGAAGCAATAGCCGCTGATAAAGTACAACCTGTTCCATGAGTATTAGTAGTATTAATTCGTGCGGCTGATAGATAATATATCTCTTTATCATAATAAAGAAGGTCTATAACCTCCTCACCAGTACTATGACCTCCTTTAATTAAAACTGCTGTTGGACCTAGTTGACTTATCTGTTTAGCTGCATATTTCATATCTTCTAAACTACTAACTTCTCTATCAATTAATACTTTAGCTTCTTCTAGATTTGGTGTTACTACAGTTGCTAAAGGTAGTAGTCGCGCTTTTAAAAGATCCTCAGCCTCTACATCTAAAAGTCTATCACCACTAGTTGCTACCATTACCGGGTCAACTACTAAATTCTCTAATTCTCTATCCTCTACAATTGAAACGATAATTTCAATTATTTCACTTGTTCCTAGCATTCCGGTCTTAATTGCTTTAATATCTAAGTCATTTAAAACCATCTCTAACTGCTCCTTAACGAACCCTCCATCTAACATTGAAACACCTTTTACACCTTGAGTATTTTGGGCAGTAACAGCAGTAATTACAGAAGCAGCATAATTCTCTAGCATAGTTACTGTTTTAATATCAGCTTGAATCCCAGCACCGCCACTTGAATCAGAGCCAGCAATAGTTAGTACTTGATTTATTTGTGACATATGATAGTTCATCTCCCCATACCATATTCATTCTTAATTTTTCTATAGCGTATACTTAAATTATTCTCTATGCATGGTAGTTCTCCTGCAAATTATTTCAAATCAAAAAGACCTAAATGGAAGGATCAAAATTTCCACTTAGGTCTCTAATTAAACATTTCTAATTAAGTAATATATTAAGATAATATACTTGATATTATCTTATAGTTTGACTACATTTTCAGCTTGTAAGCCTTTGTCTCCTTCTACAACTTCGAAGCTTACTTTCGCTCCTTCTTCAAGGTCTTTAAAACCTTCGCCTTGAACTGAAGAATAATGAACAAAAATGTCATCGCCATCTTCTTGTTCAATGAAACCGTAACCTTTTTTAGTGTCAAACCACTTTACTTGACCAGTCTGCTCTGCTTCAGAAGCTGAATCAGAAAATTCTTCAGCATCATCACCTAAAATCTCACCTAATGAAACCATAACTAATACCTCCTTACAAAATTATCTTCTTTTTCAAACATCATTTGGCATGATATCATACTTAAACCTTGTTGTCAAATTCTCCTAAAAACTAATACTAACCCATTCATCACATAATGGGATTAATTACCTCTATATTATTTAATAGATTGGACAATAATATTTATGACTTTGAAAGGAGGAATAAAAATTGTTTAAAATGTTAGAAACATTAGAAAAGAAACAGGGCATGGACGCTAAACTCTTAGCCAATGACCCACTCTTGTTCTATTCTAAGATTATTGCAATGACTGCTGGTGCATTCGCACTTGGAAGAATGATAAAAAAGTAACTCCTATCAAAGTCAGAACCAGGAGATAATATTATCTCCTGGTTTATTTAACATTTTCAAAGGAGGATTTAACTTGGACGGAATAATATCTTTACTCCCTTCATTAATAGCCATTATAATTGCTGTTATAACTAAAGAAGTATTACCCGCTTTAGTAGTTGGTTTATAGGAAATGCAGTTACTGCAATAGCTAAAGCAACAGGAGAATTTCTTGCTAATGTTGTGAGATTCAAAGAAATTATATTCTTATCTTTAAATCTTAATAGCCTTCCTATTATTTGTCCTAAAATAAAATTAATTATAAAGAATAAGATTACTGGCAAAAGTAATTCTAATAAAACTTCTGGATTATTTATTAATTTCTTCCCTTGCGAAGCAAACATAGCTACTATAGCCAAACTAAGAAATAAAATTTGATTAAATTCAATCTTGGAGTAAAATACTATCTTTAAGAAAAATTGCTCCTAATAACCTAACTCATCTAAAATAATTCAAAGGATTAACCGGACGTCCATTAACCTGAACCTCAAAATGAAGATTAGGTCCCGTAGTCCTTCCGGTGTTCCCAGACTTGGCTATTTTCTCTCCTCTGCTAACCCATTCACCGCTATTAACTAAAAGTTTGGAGTTATGACCATATAAGGTTCTAATACCTTTCTGATGTTCGATAATAATTGTTTTACCATAGCCTCTAACCCATCCCCTATATACAACTCTTCCTCTACCTGCAGCCATCACATTAGTTCCTCTCTGAGCAGCAAAATCTAATCCTTCATGCATTCTTCCCCATCTTCTACCAAAATAGGATGATATCCTTGACTCTATAGGTTTAATAAATAAGTTTTCTAATCTGTCCTTATAACCAAAGTCAGGTTTAGCCCCAGTCAAGATTAAGAGTTGTCCTGGTTGAATATTATTAGGGTTTTTAATATTATTATCTTTTATTATCGTAGCTAATTTGAGACCAAACTTTTCAGCTATACTAGACAAATTTTCTCCCGGCCCAATTCTATAGAGAATCCCTTTTACCGGCAGAATTTTTAAAGTATCGCCTGGTCTTATACGATTCATATTATTAATATCATTAGCTCCAATCAATGTGTCAATATCTATATTATGATCTCTTGCTATATTCCAAAGTGTCTCTCCTTTTTCTACCTTATGTTCTTCAATTTTATCTATCAATGTTAATTCTTTAAATTTTCTTTTCCTTCTTTTCATTTTATTCAGATCTAGATTTCCTAAGTCATCTTGTTTAAATAATAAACCTTCGTCTTTGGTTGTGATTTTATCTACAGCATTAGATTTAACAGAAATTACTGATGGCTCTCTTTCTTCTCCTTTTTTATCTACTTCACTATTCTTACTAATAGTTGAGATTTTAGTAATAGAGTTCATTGCAATAGTGGTATTTTTCTTTTCTAGTTTGTCCAACCCAACTTTACCATAAATAAATATAAAAAAAGTTATTAATAAAATTAATGCAATAGTTTTTTTCATTGTGCAACCTCCAAATTAATATATGAAAAATCATTCACAAATATCATTATACAATCTATGATATTATTCCGTCAAGTTTTTTCATAAAATCAAAGTCAGAACCAGGAGATGATTTTTAATCTCCTGGTTTATTTAACCTCTGTTTATTCTCCTTTAAATCTCGTAATCCTCATCGCATTTAAGACAGCTAATAAAGCTACACCTACATCTGCAAAGACTGCTTCCCACATTGTAGCCGCACCAAATGCACCTAGCATAAGCACAATTCCTTTTACACCTAAAGCTAATATGATATTCTGCCAAATAACCTTACGAGTGAATTTAGCTATATTAATCGCATCAATTAAATTGGAAGGTTTATCTTTCATTAATACCACATCGGCTGCCTCAATAGCCGCATCAGACCCTAATCCACCCATAGCTACACCGATATCTGATCTAGCCAAGACCGGTGCATCATTGATCCCGTCGCCTACAAAGATTAAGTTCTGGTCCTCATTCGGTCCTTTCAGCATCTCTTCTACTTTTTCTACCTTTTGGTCAGGTAAAAGTTCAGCGTAATAATCATCTAAACCTAACTCATTAGCTACACTTTGTGCTACCTGCTCATTATCCCCAGTTAGCATCACAACCTTATCGACACCAAGCTTCTTTAAGCCAGTAATTGCTTTCTTAGCATCCTCTTTAATCTTATCAGAGATAAGAATATAACCCACATACTCATTATCACAAGCAATATAAATGATAGTCCCCGATGAATCGATTCCATCATCATAATTGATTTCTTCTCGTTCCATTAATTTATGATTACCAGCCAAAATCTCTTTACCGTCTACAGTTACCTTCAACCCATGTCCTGCAATTTCTTGGTAATCATCAATTCTATCTGGTTTAATATTCTCTCCTTGATATGCTTCTAAGATTGACTGCGCAATTGGGTGGTTAGAATTAGTCTCTGCTTGCGCAGCTAATTCTAATAGATCTTCCTTTGACCAATCTCCTTCAGGTACTATCTCTGCAACATCAAATACACCCTCGGTTAAAGTTCCCGTTTTATCCATAACAACCGTCTTTACTTTATTTAAAGCCTCTAAATAGTTGCCTCCTTTAATCAAAACTCCTTGTTTAGAAGCCGAACCAATTCCTCCAAAGAATCCAAGAGGAATAGAAACTACCAAGGCACAAGGGCAAGAAACAACTAAAAAGACTAATGCTCTATAAATCCAGTCACTAAAAGCAGCTCCCGGAATGACTAATGGCGGTATAATAGCCAATGCCAAAGCACCGAATACTACTCCTGGTGTATAATAACGAGCAAACTTAGTAATGAATTTCTCTGTTGGTGCTTTTTCACTAGCTGCATTCTGTACTAGCTCTAAAATCTTATTGACAGTGGATTCACCAAACTCTTTATTAACCTTAACTGTTAAAAGTCCATCTTGGTTAATCATCCCACTTAAGATCTCTTCACCTGGCTTTACCTTCCTTGGTACTGATTCACCAGTTAAAGCCGCAGTATCTACCATCGATTCACCTTCAACTACCTCTCCATCTAATGGTACCTTCTCACCAGGCTTGACTACAATTAGATCCCCAATCTGAACCTGATTAGGATCTACCTCCTTTACTTCATCACCATCTTTTAAGTTAGCATAATCCGGTCTAATATCTAATAAAGATTTAATAGAACGTCGCGATCGATTAACAGCCAGATCCTGAAACAGCTCTCCTACTTCATAAAAGAGCATAACTGCTACACCTTCCGGAAATTCTTGAATAGCAAAGGCTCCAATAGTAGCAATTGACATCAAAAAGTTCTCATCAAATATTTGGCCTTTAGAAATATTCCTTGCCGATTTGGATAACACTTTCCCACCAATTATCAAATAGGCAACACCATATAAAGCTAGTTCTCCAACAAAACTTAATTTTAATAATAAAGCAGCTGCAAAGAAGACAACGCCTATCCCAATTCTAATTCCTTCAGACTTTAATTCATTATTATCTGCTTGTGAATCACTATCACTGTGACTTTGACTATCACTATGACCATGTTCGTGATCATGACCACAACAACTTTCATTATCTTCTTTAACTATCACATCAGGCTCTAAATCATGGACAATCTCGCGAACTGTAGTTACTACTTCTGCTAACACTTTAGCATCATTTACTTCAATGCTTAACTCCTGTAAAGTAAAGTTTAGGTCAGCCTTAGCTACTTCTTCTAGTTCATTAACCCTATTCTCTATCTTTTGAGCACAATTTGCACAATCTAAACCCTCTAAGGTCAGTTTCTTATTTTGTTTAACAGCCCTTTGCTTAGTACGCTTTACTTCAACCCCCGGTTCAATGTCATCAGCAATCTTAGCAATCTTTTCTATAACTTCATCTTGGTCAATCCTCATCTTTACTTCCAATGTCTTCATCATAAAGTTCATCTTACTCTCTTCTACCTCTGGTAACTCACCAACTTTAGCCTCAATCTTACTAGCACAACTAGGACAATTCAAACCTTCTAGCAATAATTTTTCTTTAGCTAAACTTTCTGTTTCCATCATAAACCCTCCTTCATCTTTTAAAAATATTATCGGTTACTATTTATGATTTGTTTTTATCTGAGCATTAATTCTGTTTAAACATGTTTTAAAGGTCTGGTCGAGTAAGCGGAACCTTACGGCCCAACTCCTCTCCAAAACCGTACGTGCCATATTACGGCATACGGCTTTTCACTCAATCATTCACAAAGATATCTCTTACCTATTCCTACCCTATAAAGATTAACCTTGATTTTAGGTTTTGCAATCCGATATTTATCGAGAAAAAGTTTAAACTTATCCCAGCCAAAACTTTTCTTCTGACTTCTCCTATTTAACCATTTATAAACTAGTTTTCTTATCTTTCGAAAGAAATTTTGCATGCTTCTCCTGTTGTCTGACACAGCATAGTAATTATATGTGCCTACAAGTTTTCGATTCAATTTCTTCATAAATTCCTTAACTGGTAGAATTCTGTTATTCTTTACCCAGTCCTTGAATTGTTTAATACCCCGCCTGAACCGTTTCTTACTTGTCTTTCTTTTGAGCCGTTTTATCCCATCCCTACACTTACCCATGTAGTGAGTGAATCCTAAAAACTCAAATGTACCATCACTATCATCATCGTCGTCATCCGCAAGTTTAACTATCTTGGTTTTCTCCTCCGATAACTCCAGTTCAAATTTGGCTAATCTTCTCTGTAGAGCTTTATAGAAACGCTCAACATCTTCCTTAGTCTGAAAACAGAAAATTATATCATCTGCATATCTTACCATGTATGCCTCTCCTCTTAAATGCTTTCGTACCACACGATTAAACCAAAGGTCAATAACATGGTGGAGATATAAATTTGCAAGTGTTGGAGAACAAACTCCGCCCTGTGGAGTTCCCTGAGTAGTCCTATATTTCTTACCCTCTTTCATTACACCGGCACGGAGAAACCTAGCAACCAGACGTTGTAAATTTGGGTCTTGAATACGATGATCCAGAAACTTCATCATCCACTTATGGTTCACATTATCGAAAAATCCTTTAATATCTGTGTCTACTACATATTGTATTCCGGGTTTATTTATTATTCCTCCCAGTAATCTTAGTGCATCATGACAACTACGGTTGGGACGAAATCCAAAAGAACATTCCAGAAAATCCTCTTCATAAATAGCATTAAGTATCTTCGTCAATGCTTTCTGTACCAACTTGTCTTCATATGCTGGAATCCCTAAAGGTCTTTTCTTACCATTATCCTTTTCAATATATACCCGTTTTACTGGTTGGGGCTTATAAGCCTGCTTTTTCATTCGAACAACCAGATTCTTTACATTATCATATAAGTTTTCTTCATATTTAGATTTAGTAACTTCATCTATGCCAGCTGCCTTATTGGCATCCAACTCATGGTGACATAAAATCAACATTTCTTCATTGATTAAATGTACTAGAGAAGTAAACCTCTCATTAGGTTTAGACCTAGCTATCTCTGCTATTCTTTCCAGTTTCGTTTCCATACTTTCCACCCATCTCTGTGTATAGATTTGTCTATCTCTGCGTATAGAGTATGTTTCCCTTTCAAGAACTATCTTGTGTGACCACCTTCCCATCCATAGGAGTTACCCCACTTCCACGGTACTATGCAGTCATCCGACTTCCTATGACATTAGATGCTCTAACTTTATTATCGCTTGATACATCCTATCTCTCTGAGTAGAAGTCATAGAACCTCCCAAGTTGATATATCATAACAATGTAATGCATGCGATGGCCTTCGACCCCGGGGCGACTTTGTATTCTTGCTTCACGACTACAAAGTTATTGCCTTCTGTCCTAACAACAACATCGGCCTTTCCCAATGCACACAATTTCGGAGCTCAATCCCTTCAGTTCTCACTTACCGCCTACATCCTAACTGTTTACGCTTAACATTTACAGTTGCCTGTAAATGTCCAAAACTCGCTATAAGTGACTTGCTAAGTCTTACTCAGTAGGGCTTCCACCCACCATATGATATACCCTTATCTTGGCGCACTGTTAGTCTGTATCTAATTATTATTTAGGTTTTAATGTTTTATACTGGGTTTCACTGTCAACTGTAAACTGTTAACTATCAACTATTAATAACGTCCATAAGTTATTCCACGCCACATAAATACCTTAAATCCTCCTTTGAACCATTAACCCCTGTTAATATGAGCATGTATTCATATATATGCTAAAAAATATATGAGCGTTTGCTCATATTAATATTATATTTAAAACTTATCATAATGTCAACAGTATATTTAATTAATCTTAATTATCTTCCATCACATGCTCTAATCCTTGATTAAAAAGCTGTAGAATATGATGGTCATCTAAAGAATAGTAGACTACTCTACCTTCTTTTCGATACTTGACTAAATTAAGATCACGTAACTTTCTTAACTGGTGTGAAATAGCTGATTGTGTCATATCTAGTAACTCAGAAATATCACAAACACACAATTCTTTGTTAGCTAAAATATTAATAATCTTAATCCGAGTTGGGTCTCCTAAAACTTTAAAGGTAGCTGCTAACTTTTGGATGATATCCTCAGATAGTTCCTTATTCTTTAATTCTTTAATATTTTTAAAGTTTGGACAGTATTCTTGGCAAACTAATATATCCTTATCTTCCATCATCTTCATCCCCCGCCTTACTAATAAATTTAATGCATAAAATTACTACTTGTATCTATTATATATTATTTTTCTAGTCACTAAACTAAATTCCCTTTAAATAACCTTTAATATTCTTTACAATTTTTATTAAAACTGTCTTCGCTATTCTTAATTTAGTTGCATACAAAAAAAGAGAAGAGACAATTAACTGCCTCTTCCCTCATATATTAGTAATTAATGTTCAGCACCTTCATATGCTTCTTCTAATAATCTATCCATAATCTGTACATCTTCTGCTAATTCATAGAAGCCGTGCCAGTTTACATAATCAGGGCCACCCATGGCAGCTCCCATTCTAGCTCTACGACCTTCGTGATGCCAGAACTCGAAGAACTTCCAGTCTAATTCATCATTAAATCCGCCTGGAGTTAATACTCCATCTTTCTTAGCTTGTTCATACTTTTTCTTATATGGCTTATAAAAATCATTATTGTAAGTCTCTACAACTTGATCTAACTTATCAAAATGATTATTTGTCCACTGCTGGGAGTGACACTCTGTACAGACAGATTTCATCTTAGACCTCTTCTTCTTCCACTGCTTAGTCTTAACACTAAGTGGTCTTTCTAATTCCCAAGATAGACGAGCACTTACATTGTGAGTCAGTTTAGCATCACCAATCTCAGACATATGACAAGTAGCACAAGTAGGAGCTCGGAAGTCTTCAGTATTCCATTCACCAGCTGGATCATCCCAATTCCATTCGTCACCTTCCATAGCATAGATAGCACCGTGCTTAGACTCTTCGTAAATTTCTTTCTGTGGATGATCAGGTCCTAAGTGACACTGTCCACAAGCCTCTGGCTTTCTTGCTTCTGCTACAGAGAACTTATGACTAGTATGACAGGCTGAACAAGAACCTTTACTTCCGTCTGGATTTACTCTTCCAATACCATTGTTTGGCCAAGTAGATGGATCTAATTTGCCATTTTCTAATACCTTAACTTTACTACCATGACAAGTTCGACAACCACTAATTTTAGAAGCTTCTCCTATGTATTTATATAAGCCACTCTTCTTTGTAAAATCATATCCTTTAGCATGTAAACTATTATTATGCTGCTCTACAGCTTTAGAGTGACAACTTCCACAATCCTTTGGTGATACAATCGTTGCAATTGTATAGCCATTATGTTTGAACGCATCTTTATCACTTGGCTTAGCCTCATGGCACTCATAACAAGAAACCCCTACTTCAGAGTGCTTACTATCTTCCCAATCATGAATAACACCTTTAGTTGCTCCTAAGCTCTCGTGACAGCTAATACAAGATTGACTAGCTTCACTAATATTTGCTGCCATACTAATAGCAGTAATAGCAAATACCATTAACATAGCCAACATTGTGATAAATATTAATTTCTTCTTGGACATTGATAAGTCCCCTCCTCATATTTCGATAATTCTCCTTATTTTGTCTCCTCTTTCTGACATTAATAAAAGCCTTAGACCTTTTAGTAATTGGGATCGAAAATAAAGTCTTTAGCTATAATATAAAGGTATTTAAGCTCTATTATCCTCCTCCTTTCTTTGAGATTGTGTTTTATTTAACATAACAAGAAAAAAATTACGCATAACTTTAAGATATATGTATTTAAATTAACTTTTTTAACTTCTACCTAATTATAACATTGAATAATCTGTGAACAAAATGATATTTATCACATTAGTTTAATTTTATTCACAGATTATTAATAATTTATAATAAAAAGAGTCCATACTTTATAAGCATGAACTCTTTAAATTGCTATAGATATATTCTTTTCTCTAATTTAAATCTATATAGTTTATCAAATTGAAATATAATCATTTAAGAACTTTTTCTTAGTCTGTGGTAGCATAACAATGAAGTTAGTACCTACTTTATCATTACTCAAAACTTTTATTGAACCCTGATACTTCTTTATTAATCTCTTAGTAATATAAAGTCCGAACCCTCTTTCATTAATTTCCTTCTGTTTAGTACTAAACCCTAAATTAAATATTTTTGATTGTAATTCAGTTGGTACAATTGAATAATTATTATGAACAACCATCTTAACCTTATCTTGAAGATAACAACTACTAAGCCTAATACATGGTTCGGAATAATTCTGGTCATCAAATTCATCAAAAGCATTATCTATTAAGTTACTAATAATTCTTACCATCTTATGTTCAGGTATATTTGCATCACATAGAGGAACATCTAAATCAATATCTAGTTTGATTCCTAATTCTCTAGCTTCTGCTACTTTTGATACTAATAAACTATAAATGATTGGATCTTCATCTAGATCTTCTAAATCTATTAAATTAGAATTTAATGTCTCATTAACTTCTTGCAAATATTCTAGAATTCGGTCATACTTCTTCAACTTCACCAATCCAAATAAGACTTGTAATTGATTCTTAAAATCATGGCGTTGTGCTCTTAACTGAGTAATCATCTCTTCTTTTCCTCTACGTAATAGATAACTATCTTTTGCTAATTCACCTAAATACTTAGCAGCAATAAATCCAAGTAAGATTAAACCTAATAATGCACTAGAGCTAAACCCAAATAACATTTGATAAATAATAACTGAAATACCACTTAAAGTAGCTGATAAATAAGCTAAATCTTTACCATACTTTAAAGCCATTCGAAGAATATATAAACCATAAGCTATAAAGAATGGATTATCAATAGTACCTTCTAAATAAACAAAGATGCTAATTAAAACTATATCAGCTATTACTTCTAAAAATGCTAATTTTCGATAGTCTGGTTGTTCTAACTCTGAATTCTGCAATTTAAATAGAATCCATAAAGCACCAAAACTAGCTAATATCCCATTTCCTAATAAAAATATATCTCTTAAATTATATACATGTCGATTAAAAAGTGTAAAAATAAACAATACTGGAATTGCAAAAACTTTAATATCATCTATCTTTTTAATTAAGGTTTCATTACGTTGATCTAAAATTGCAAACAATATTATTCACCCTCTATTATTTTAAGTTCTTCTATTTACTTAATAACATTCTATTTATCTTTCATTCTAAATTTTCGTTTATTATATTTATAGTTAGTGGCACAGTGCTATATATCCTTCTTTTTCGACAAATCATATAGAAAAAATAAAATATTACCATAGAACAGAATAAATTATCTTTGATAAGGTAAAATAATAATATAATCTAAGAGCAAAGGGGGATTAACTTGCAAAACAAACCACATATCGCTTATTTCTGTATGGAATATGGAATAGATGAAGAACTACCTATTTACTCAGGAGGATTAGGTGTTTTAGCTGGAGATCATCTTAAGGCAATACATGATTTGAATTTGCCATTAATCGGTATCGGAATTTTGTGGAAACAAGACTACACTCATCAATATATTGGTGATGATGGAAGGCCATATGATACCTATCCGAACTTTGAATATGATTTCTTAAAAGACACTGGAATTACTGTTGATGTTAACGTTAGAGGTGAGAAAGTAACTTGTAAAGTCAAATTAGTAGATCAATATGGTAACGCTCCACTCTATCTTTTAGATACTAATTTCCCAAGCAGTGAACATGGATGGATAACTAGTAAACTTTATGGAGGCGGTACTGAAGAACGTATCGCTCAAGAAATAGTTTTAGGAATTGGTGGTTTACGAGCTTTAAGAAAGTTAGGAATTAAAGTTGACCGCTATCACTTCAATGAAGGACATGCTGTATTAGCAGGTATCGAGTTAATTAGAGAAAAGATGCAAAATGAAAGTTTATCATTTAAAGAAGCTAAGAAAGCTACCAAAAAAGAGATAGTCTTTACTACTCATACCCCTGTTCGTGCAGGTAATGAAGCCCATGACCATAAATTGCTACAAGACATGGGAGCCTATAATAGCTTAAATTATGAACAGATGAAAGAAATCGGTAATGATCCTTTTAATATGACGATAGCCGGTTTAAGATTATCTCAAATTGCTAATGGTGTTTCTCAGTTGCATACTGAAACTACTAAAGAAATGTGGAAGGATGTATCAAACACCTCTCCTATTATTGGCATTACTAATGGAGTCCATGTTAAAACCTGGCAAGATCAAAGAATGAAAGATGCTTATGAGTCAAATCAAGACTTATGGCAACCCCATCAAAAATTGAAACAAGAACTAATAAATTTTGTTAAAGAAAAAAATGGAGCGGAGATGGATCCTAACTCTCTAATCATTGGATTTGCTAGAAGAGCTGCTCCTTATAAAAGAAGTGAACTTATCTTCCGTAATGCCGAAGCTATTGACCCACTATTAAGGGAAGGAAAAGTTCAACTTATCTTCTCCGGTAAAGCGCATCCTAATGACCAAACCGGTAAAGATATAGTTCAAAATTTAGTAAAAATGGACCAAAAATATAAAAATAGTGTAGTCTTTTTAGAGAATTATGATATGGAGATAGCCCGTAAAATGATTAAAGGATCTGATGTCTGGCTTAATAATCCAAGAAGACCATTAGAAGCCAGTGGAACCTCCGGTATGAAAGCAGCTATGAATGGTGTGCTAAACTTAAGTGTAGTTGATGGGTGGTTAGCAGAAGGACCAGAACATGGAGTTAATGGTTGGTTAATTGATGAAGTACTTGGTGAAGAGTATAATCATCTAAGTGAAGATAAATATGATTTAAAAGCACTTTATACGGTAATTTATGACGAAGTAATTCCTACCTTCTATGAAAATAGACCTAAATGGAAAGAAATGATGAAAGCAAGTATTGATATGTCTCATTGGGAATTCTCAGCCCAAAGGATGGTCAAAGAATATTACAAACGAATGTATAGCTATGGTTACCAACGTCAAGAAAAAAGTAAGATGCAAAAACCAGGCATAGAACGAGTAACCGAAGCTATTGAAGTAGTTTCACCTCCACCACATAAGAGAATTTAGAAATAATATTGAGTAGGAGCCAAAAATATGGCCAAACCACAGGATGTGGTGAGCTAATCTCAGGACAGGACGTCCTATAGATTAGGAAGCCTTATTTTTGACGGATACGAACCTTAGATGTTTCGAAAAATGTATTCTGCCGCGAAAGGTGACCTTTTTATGGTTATACCATATTATTATATTTAAATAATTAACCGCAAAGATAAGTAGATTATTACTATCTTTGCGGTTAAATTATATTAAAGATTATTTAATGTAGGTAAACTTAAATAAAAAGTAGGTCCCACCTCTTCTTTATTTTTAAACCACAATTTACCTTCATGTAAATTATGTGCAATATGATAAGCTACTGATAGACCTAAACCAGCTCCATTAATACCTTTTGTAGAAGTAAAAGGTGCAAAAATATTATCTTTAATATCATTTGAAATAGTAGGTCCCGTATTAGAAATACTTATCAAAGCATCATTATTAACTTTACAACACTTAACAATAATCTTGCGATCACCATCATAATCTTGTAATGCTTCAATAGCATTCTTACTTATATTAAATAATGCTCTTTCTAATAGTTCGTAATCTCCTTCTACTTTTAATATCTCCTCTGTAACTTCTATTTGAAAATCTATCTTATACTTAGAGCAATATTTAGTTAAAAATTCTTCTAAACTTTCCAATAAACCCTTTATTTTTACTTCTTTTAATACTAATTTATCCGGTTGAGAAAATTCTAATAACTGATTTAGTAAAGAATTTACCTCTGTGACCTTATCCTTGATTTTATTAAAATATAATTCAATTTCCTCGGAATTAACATTTTCTTTTTGAGCTAATAAACTCCCTAACTCTGCTGAAGATTTAGTCACTTGTAAAGGATTGCGTAATTCATGAATAATTCTAAAAGCCATCTCCCCAGTATTCTTAATTTCGTTGGCTTGATATGCTTGATTAACTATTCTTGTTTTCGAATTTAAGTCAATTAAAATATCAATACCACCAACAACTTCACCATCAATTACTAAAGGAAAGGCAATAACTTGCATATAAATCTTTTCTTTACCTGTATTTAAAATCCTCATACTTTCTAATAATCTGTTCTCTTCTATAGCCTCAGACAATAATGGATCATATTCAACCGGAAAAACATTAGTAAATTTTTTGCCAATTAACTCCTCACTAGAAACTTTAAACTTATTATAAGGGTCAGTTACATCAACATAACAACACTTATCATCCACTATCCAAACATCTGTTATTTTAGTATTTTCATTAAAATTCATTATCTTAGTTTCTTTAAAGTTAGAATTCATAATTACTTCAATTCCTAATACCAAAACTCCAATTTCACCAGTATCTAAATTAATAGGCAGATTACAATAAATAAGTTGATAATCATAATCTATAAATAAATTATTACGATAACCATAAGTCGGCTTCCCAGTTCGTAAAGTCTCCTTTAAAGAAAGCTTATCCCAGTCAATCCCTAAATTCAAATCAGAAAGCTTCTTGCCTAATAATCCTGCTCTTGTATCTTCTAAACATTCACAGAATCTATTATTAACGGCTACTAGCCTACTCTTGTTATCCAATGCAAAAGCCACTCCAGGAAAATCATTAACTATCGTTTTAGTATCAAGATTTATCATTTCATCTTTTGTTCTGAAATTAACTTCATTATTATCTAAAGTTTCAATATTTAATGTTATCTCCTTAAACTTCCTTATATTCATAAAACTTCCTCCAAAAAATAATATTTTGCCAAAATAAATCGTTTATTAGCATCTTAGCCAATAATATACTTCATTTAATAATATTCAACAATTAGACCATTAAAACCTTTATATACTTTTGATAAAATAAGACCAGCTATTTTTAAGCTGGCCTG
>Ga0208561_100189_pt1 | contig 16428 bp, 16 predicted proteins | sample Shrwel1BS1Day9_FD_187536 | JGI IMG/M metagenome (GOLD analysis project Ga0208561, IMG submission 187536) | Subsurface microbial communities from deep shales in Ohio, USA - Utica-3 well 1 S-1-Day9 (SPAdes) (version 2) ... | reverse complement strand
AGCTCCGAGATTTGTATCGATGAACGATCAAATAATCCAAATAACTTTTCAGCAAACCATCTTGGGTGACGATCACCGGAAGACTTATCTTCGTCCCCGTGTTGTCTACTTTGATATTTGCCTCTATACAGACGCTGTTCAGCACGCAATTTCCAATTGGTAAAATAGTATGTTCGTAATTCCACTATATATGCATGTATGCTCAAGAAAAACCAGATTTCGATTTCTGGCATAGGTTTTTGATGCTTTTTAGGATATTTTTTCTATTCCACTAAGCAGCAAGGGCGCGCAAGGCCCTGATGAATGGCTGCCGCCCACAGGCCAGTGCGGGTACGTCAGCCGCTTTGTTCGTACCGTCAAAAAGTACGATTTGTCATTCACCGCTGCCGAATCTCGCTGGATAAACGACTTTCTCAGTCGGTGCCGTTGATCAGCTGATCGTCGATCAGCCTCGTGAACATGGTATTAGCTCCGCCCTCTACGCCGGTACTCAACCGTACCGGTGCTCATTCAAGATAACCACCACGCGCCCATCGACGTTCATCACCTGCCCGGCACCCAGCGTCATCAGCCAGGGCCACTGCCAGCGGGTGTGGCCGAACACCGTCAGGCCTTCGTAACCGGTGGCCAGTGATAGCGCGACGTCCGGATCACCGCGGCGCCCCCGCTCTTCATCCGCTGGCCCCTGGTGAAGCAGGAACAAATCCGGGCGGCTACGGGTCACCTTTTCAACCGCTGACAGGAAGTCCACTTCGGTACGCCGCTGATTCCGGCTCGGGTTGCCAACGATGCCGGAGACGCCACCCACGGTGAGCTTATCTACCGACCGAAGTCCGCCATCCAGAATATGGACGTTTGCAGGTAACGCATCCGGTTGGGCCAGCTGGTCGTGGTTGCCCATGACGCCAAGGATCTCTGGCGCTACCTTGGAGAATGCTTCATACACCTCATCGACCGGTCCGGTACCACCGAGTTTATGGCAGTCCGGGTAGTCGTACAGATCCTCACACAAACACACGCCTGCGGGCTGCGGAATTTCCTGCTTCAGGATCATGGTATTGAGTGCCTCCGCGACCGGCACCCCGAGAAGGCGGTTTTTTCCACCGCTCTCCCGGCCCTGGAGATCCGAGGTAAAGATCAACGCGTCCACCGTATCAGGCAGACCGGTGGCGTAGGCGCAGTAAAACGGCAGCTGATTACGGCGTACTTTACCCTTCGGGCCGCTGGTGCGGTGCGGCAATAAAAAGAACGGGTCGTCCTCAACCCGGGTGATGCGCAGCATGATCAATTCCCTACCGATCCGGATTCGAAATTGTCCTCTTACAGTAGCCGGATCGATGATTCATTGCTAGGATGAAAAACACAAATTAACTATATGCAGTGCTCGCCATAGGCGTAACGCCTACATATTGTAGTTAGAGTTAGGGTCCATGAAACTCGTCACCCACCAGACCATTGCCCCCAACCCCGCCGGTATCGACTGGGTTTGCGGCGATGTGCACGGCCACTTGTCGATGCTTCAGGAGCAACTGAAACAGGCAGGGTTCCGTTTTGGCATGGATCGATTGTTCCTGCTGGGCGACCTGATCGATCGTGGCCCGGATTCCGAGGCGACGTTGAACTGGGCGCTTTCGACCGAAGGCGTGTTCAGCGTCCTGGGCAATCACGAGTTAATGTTTCTGGCTCGTTCCGAACACGAGGCTTACCGGGTAAAACATCGCCTGATCGGGGGCGCCTGGGCGGACGATTTGTCCTTTGGTGCCTACCGGCGGTTGTCTGAACGCTGCGCTCGGGAATTTCCGCTGTCGATGACGGTTCCCTGCGGCCAACACACGGTTGGGCTGGTTCACGCTCAAAGCCCTTTTGATGACTGGCGCCAACTTCAGGATGCCGACTATTCGGAGAAACTGGCCATCGACTGCACCTGGCCTTGGGATCGAGCGCAGGGGCCAGAACAGGTTATTGCGGGTGTCTCCGCTGTGATGTCCGGCCACATCGGGACCCCCGAGGTTGTGACTCGCGGCAATCAGATCTGGATCGATACGGTTGAGGCCACTGGCGAGTTTACCTTGGCCCCCATCGAAGAGATTTTCACACAAACATCGTCCAAATTTGGACGATTTGAGGTGAGCGCACCATGAGCAAACCATTGACGGAAAAAGAGCTCCTGAAAAACCTGAATGCCCATACGGCGCATGCGGACGAACTGGCAACGCCACTACCGGAGGAACTGGAGCCACTGGAACGGCTGAAAGGTTCGGTAAAGCGGTACGATCGGCCATTTGATGGATGCTGGGAAACCGATTCAGAGGATAGAGACGTCACGGATCCTAATCATGGCGATGAACCCTCAGCGGAATCGGGAGAAAACCACCGTAGTGAATGAGTCGCCGGTTCTTGTCGTCGATCTTGAGGCAACGTGCTGGGCGGATCGCATGCGATCTGAAGGCGAACCGCAGAGTCTCGATAATATGGAAATTATCGAGTTTGGCTGTGCTCTGGCCACCCGGCAGGGGGAACTTCTAGATAGCCGGTCGTTTCTGATCCAGCCCACCTGGAACCGGACACTCAGTGATTTCTGTACCTCGTTGACCAGCATCACCCAAGCGATGGTGGATGAAGCGCCACACTTCCCCGAGGCCGTGCAGGCCCTGGATGCGTGGCTGGGCTCACCGCCTGAGGATTTTATCTGGTGCAGCTGGGGTAACTACGACCGTCTGCATGTGTTGGCCGACAGTGAAAAACATGGATGCACACCGGCATTTATGGCGTACCCGCACCTGAACCTCAAGCGCATTTGGCGCCGGACAACAGGACAAAAGCGCAAGAACGGGTTGGCCCATGCGCTGGCCTACCACGAACTGGACTTTGAGGGGCACCATCACCGGGGCGTGGACGATGCCCGAAACATGGTGCGGCTACTGCCCTTCATGGACTGGACACTGGAGCCGGAATTAAGAACATGAGACTCGTCTGCCTTTCAGATACCCACAGCCTGCACCGATCCATTCCTGAGATTCCGGATGGCGATGTGCTGATCCATGCCGGCGATTGTCTGGGAGCCGGCACGTTGGACAATGTGGAAGATCTGAACGACTGGCTGGGAACCTTGCCCCACCCCCACAAAATCGTGATTGCCGGCAACCACGACTGGGTGTTTCAGCAAGCGCCTGAGCTGGCCCGCGAAGCGCTGTTCAATGCGACCTATCTGGAAGACAGTGGGATTGAGATTGATGGCATTAGATTCTGGGGCTCACCCTGGACACCCACCTTCATGGATTGGGCCTTCATGCTGGAACGGGGTGAACCGCTGCATGAAAAATGGCAACAGATTCCCGAAAACACCGATGTGTTGATCACCCATGGACCACCCAAGGGTATCGGCGACCAGGTGGCAATGGGGTTCCGCTGTCAGAACGTTGGCTGCGTTAATCTACTAGACCGCATCCAACAGCTTTCACTGAAGGCCCACATTTTTGGGCATATCCATGAAGGCTATGGCGAATACAGTCATGACAACACCCGCCTGATTAACGCCAGCATCTGCACCGGTCGGTACGAGCCCACCAATCCGCCCATTGTGCTGGATCTCGATTAGCCATGGAGCATCAAAATGACGGCTGAAGAACTGATCAAACGACTGCAAACCCTGCCACCGGAAACGCCCGTGCTTGTTGAGGGTTATGAGACTGGCTATGACGACATCGTGGATCTGGAAACCGAGGACGTGTTCCGGTACCGCAAGGCGCAGGAATGGGACGGCGAATACCAGAAGCCGGATGAGCTATTTGGGAAAGGAAGCAAAACCGTGCCCGCTGGGGTGATTGTTGGGCGGCGCGGGCCGTCGAGATGAAGGGCCACATTATGACTAAAAGGAAATCGTACAAGCTTGATGAGCTGCTATCCCAGTGTGATCCTGAAGCGCCCAAACCCTCAGAGCTAAAGGCCTGGGACGATACGACAACCGTTGGGCTGGAACAGGATGTCATGGGTGATCAGGTTGATATCCGGCAGGCCGTTCTGGTGTTTGCCGAGAAGTTACGTGGGCAGTACGAGGCCACTCAGTTAATTCTGTTTGGCAGCCGGGCCCGTGGGGATTACCACACCGAGAGCGATGCTGACGTCGCAGTTATCTTGCCAGGTAACCCTGGTGACTTCGTGGAAACAAAGCTTGCAATGGCGGACCTGGCGTTCGATACCTTGCTGGAAATGGGAGTTCTGATTCAGGCGTTTCCTGTCTGGGAGAGCGAATGGGCTCATCCGGCCAGTTACTCCAATCCGGACATTCTGCGGAACATTGCACGGGAGGGCATCATTATTTGGAGCAGCTCACAATCATAGACCCACTGGCACCTGACTCGCACTGCAATGTTTTTACAACGCATAAAACAGCAATCTGTTCCGGGCTCCAGTGTTCTTTCAGCGTAGATCGTCGACCACTGCTTCGTTTGTGGCGTTTGAAGGCCCTTCTAAACCGATTGTCTGCCCGATGCTGAGCAGGTGTCTATGGGGTGGGCGTCAGCCTGTGGACTGCTTCAGGCTACAGCACTCCCTTTCCTTACTCAGGCGGGATCAAGCTCACACTGCAACTGACGCACTTCATTTAGCGTAACCGGCAATCGCTCCCCGTCGCCCACGAAGTAGTAATCGCGGTAATGGCTCGCGACGCGACTTCCTCGCAAATCAATCTCAAGCAGCTGTGCCGTGATTACTCGCCGCCCGATCCGATTGTCATCCGGATCAGAATCAATAGTGCCGACTAGGTGGCCGGCAAGCCCCTCAAGTCAATGCCGGCACCTTCAGAATGACCGGGAGGGATTACCCGGTCTCAGCAAACATCAGGTCACGGCTTGGCATGCCTCCATACTCTTTCTCCAGCTTGGCTGCTTGTGCCTCAAACGTACTACTGGCAATAACGGCCGTCCATATCGGGCGCGCAGACCCGGAATAGGATCCTTCGCCAAGAAAGGGCCCAAAGCTGGAATGAACAACCTTGTAGATGCTCAGCTCCACCTTCATTCTGCTGAAATCGATATCCTGCCACTGAACCCAACCATCGTGGGTCAGGTACCAATAGTTCTCGTTTTTGGCGAGCTCTTTTGGATAGCAGTGAGCGTCACCACCCCAGGTGGTCGAGTGGGTTCTGTGCTCGCTTTCAAGGCAACGAAGAACACTCTCTCCCGAAAGATGGTCTGCCTGATGCTTTTCCTGAAGAATCCACTCAAACACGTTAAACGTTTTGTCCGTCAAACGTATTTCAAATGGTAGAGAAGCAAGCAAGCCATTTGACGATTTAAAGCCCAATGAACGTGAAAGCAATTCTTGTGCTCTCGTCGTTTTGATCGGTACGTTATCGTCAGCAAGAAGACATTGAAGGGCATGAACCAGCGAGTGGAACTCTTTTTTTGAACTGATTTTCATCTGAACTCTCCCGTACTCAAGCGCAACAATGCTACCCCCGTTTACGATGCACTCTTACACTATACGGACGAATCCAAACAAAATTCGTTATGCGGTTTTTAACGAGTAGAGTCGGGGGCTCAGGCCTCGTTTCGCCCATGCAGCTCTACACTGCATTAAGCCAAGCCTCAAACAAAATAAAGGTGGTGTCAACAGCGAGTGGTTAAATCCCAGTCCCTCACCGTCATATGCTCCTGCATAACCGCCAGCTCTCTATCCTCCATGATCTTTACGACCGGCTCCCAATCCGTGCCCTCTGAAAGCATTCGTAGTCTTTTCATGGCTTTGGTCTGGCGACGATACGCATTGCGCTGGGGAGCGCCCCCAAGCGTATCTGACTCATTGTTCAGCTCGGCCCAGGCGACAGGTATCAGAATCGTCCCTTTGCCCATGCTCAGGGCCATCTCCAGCCCCTCCGGGTCGAAGTCATAATACAGGGCCAGATTTTCGCCCGGCTGCTCTGCAATGAGCTTCCGAACATGCCGCATGTTCTCCCGGTGGCCCCGATACAACAACACGCTGTCGCGCCACTCGGTTGGTAACCGGATATCCTGCCAGTGGGGCATAAGCGATCCGTTTTCTATGATCACCAAACGGCACTGCTTTAACGCCTCAGTATCGAGTGCCTCAGCACGGACGCTCAGAACGGCCCCGGGGGGCGTATTGGTCACCTGGCCATTGATGGTCACCCTCGCCTCACCGGAGGTTGCCAGTACCAACAGAGCACCAAAGACCGAATCTGACGCCAGCTTTTCATCTGAGGTCTTCTCCGCCAGATCCATTCGAGTGCCCTTCAGCGTGTCTGTCAGCGGATCCAACCCATTGGTCAGATACTTTGCATACTCCCTCAATCGCCGAAGGTCACCAGGAGTAAACAGTAGTTGATTGTTGGTGATAATCCCGGCCCCGGTCTCATCGTGAATACGCTGCCAAACCTTACTCACCCTCGCGGTGCGCCGCCCTTTCTTCAGGAGTCGTTCAATGGCACCAAATTCATCCGCTGCCATGGGCTTCCCTCAAAACGAGATCATGGATATATAGGTTGTCCGGATACAGCGGATCCGGTTCCGATTGGTACAGAACGTCTATTGCTCGGTATTCTTCAACAGCCAGTGAATCGATTTCCGCCGTCACTGTCGCCAACCATGTCGCGGTATCAATCTCCAGTCCACTGTTCGCCAGCACGTCACTGGCAACAATCTCGTTGTCGCCCAGGTCACCACTGAGGATAAACTGAATCAGGGACTCCACCGTGCTTTCTACCGGATCCTCCGGTTCCTCAATCACCTCCCCGTCGGCATCGAACTCCACGGAGTCAACCGAGGGTACCTCAACGTCATCCCGGGTCGTACCGGCATTGATGGTACGCGCGGTGGCCGCCAACTCGATCAGTTCACTATCATCGGCCGGGTCGTAGATATCCGGTGCCGCGGCAACATGGAATGGCGCCACGTTGTTGAGCACCTTTGGGCAGCCCTCAAGGTCAAGGTGGTCAATAGACGGCTCAAAGCCCGGGTTGCGCTCGTAATAGGCTTCAAAACTGCCCACAAGCTTGTTAAGCCGCTGATCTTCACGCAGACGCACCAGCAGGACACGAAGCTGGTTCAGGGCGTAAGCCAGGTTGGCCCGCCCCTCTTCCAGGGTAGCCGGCAAATACTTGACCAAGAGCCGTTTCAGAAACGGGTCGTTGCCGGCCTGGTCCGCCAGCTCCAGGATGTTGAAAGAATCGAAAAGCGTCAGAAGCCGCTGAGCACGCTCAATAACTCGCCTGTTTTGATCGATTCGGAGGTCGATATCGGTGATGTAGGAGAAACCACTATTAAGGTAAGCCGAGAACGTTTCGGTGGAAATGCGAATGTCCTCGATCAGCCCCGCCAGGATCTCCTTGATTTCATCCTCAAGCCGCTCCTGATCGGCCAATGCGACTTTGGCCTTGGCCTGCCGGTATTGCTCGAACAGATCCAGCAGCTCTTCCCACAACTTGTCGATGTGCTGGCTAGCCCAACGCCGGCGATCGGACTCGGTGATGTGTCCGAGGAATTGCGCCAGTACCTTCTTCAGCTGGGGCTCCTCGTCACCAATGCTCAAGATCAACCGGTGATGCTTTAGGGTGTCCAGAAGCTTTTCGTTGTCTTCCGTTTCCGGAATCCGGTTGCCGCGGGTCAGATGGGCTTCCAGGATGGCTTCGCTGTGATTGGCCAGCACCTTAAGCGTCTTCTGGGCATCGTCTATTCGCGCCATCAGGTCAGCCTCATCTGGTTGTCCTCATCCACGGCGTCTTCCGGAATGCCCTCATGGTTTTGGATGAAACTCATCATATCGTAGAGCCATGAAAACTTGCCGGTGGCTTGATAGTCGTTTCCTGACGTTCCGAAGCGGACCAGATAGCCCTTATTGACGAGGGTTTCCATCACAACGCGAATACGGCCGGCTACGTCCGGTTTTTTGGTTGAGAAGAGCCGCTTTTCAGTCAGCGAGCGTAGCTTTTCCTCGAGGGTCGGTGTCCCGGCAATCTGCTCGATCAACTGGCTTTCGTACAGGTGCTCCCCCGGGGCAATCGGGCGATCATTCGTTTCGACGTTCATAACCAGGCGCAAGAATGCGACGAGCGATTCAAGGTGGTTGGCCACCTCCCGAAATTGCTGGCGAACGCCTTCGCGGGCTCCCGAAACAGACAAGTCCTGGTAGGCACATAGCCACGCATCCTTGTTACCGGTCTGACGCAAGGTCCGGCTCAGTTGACTTAGGAAATCGGCCACCCGCTCTTGGTTCTCCGGTACCAGCAAGTACGTCACAAGGTCTTCGTGGCGGTACTCGCACAGGACTTCCCCGGCCAGCAGTGCCGTTACGGTGCGCTCAAAAAGTGGGTTACTCGGCATGGGTTTGATCCTCGGTTTCCTGGCGCTGGCGGGCAACCTGGGCGAACCGTTTATTATTGCCGGTGTCCTGCGCCGCATTATGCTGCCCGAAAATGTTGACCCGCCCATCCTTGATGCTGACCTTGTTCTCGAAGAACTTGCGCAACCCGTGATCCAGCTTCGGACAGGCCGAGATCATCGTGACGTTCTGCTTTTCCAGCATCGAAGCCAGTCGGGAAATGTTATTGGCACTGAGTGTGCCCAATTCGTCAATCGGCCAGGTAATACGCGTGGAGAGATCCGGCGCCAAATACCGCGTCATTCCTATGAAGACGGCCATGATCGCCAAATACGTGAGCCCGGTGGAGCTTGCGTTCAGGAAGTCGTTGTCGTTCCGGATGATGACCAGGCGTTCGTTTTCCCGCAGCTGCAGGCGCATATCGACCATAGACTCCATATCATCCCGGATCCGGGCTGAGCGCAAGGTATTGACCACCTGATGGAAGTCACTAACTAATTCATCACTCGGGATATCCGTTCGGTGCGATAGTTGCCAGTTCTCCCAACTCTCGACAAAGTTCTTCAGTGGTGCCCAGCTGTCGTCTTCATAAATGCGAGGTTTGAGAACCACCTCGATATCGCTGATGGATTCAATCTGCTGGTCCGTGTTGATGGCACGCTGTAGTTGATTGGAAGCCTGCTTCACTTCACGGACCAGCTGTTGGAGACCGCCGAAATAATCCCGGAGCTCGCCGGCCGCGTTGGTAAACTGAGTGATTAAGGCAGCTCGTAACTGAGGGAGATCCTGTTCAAGCAACAGTCGAAGGCTTTCGGTCTGGGAAAGCTCAAAGTCGTCCCCGTAGCGGTCGCCAACATTGGGCAACTGACTGACCCGATACTCCTGCAGCTTGCGCCAGGCTTGGTAAACCTGCGTGTTCTCATACTTGTTCAGCACACTCGTGGCCTTACGGACGGCCTTGATCACCATTTCACGCAACTTTTCCAAATCCCTGTAGGCCTCGCGAAGCTGATCGGTGAGTGCTTTGAGATTGCCCGGCAGTTCCCGGGTACCGCTGTCCGCGTCCTGGAACTTGAGCAAGATGGTTTCCGCTTCCTCGATAGCTTGCTGAATGCCAGCCACGCGTTTCTTGCACTCGGAAATCTTGCCTGTGAACGACTTCTTCGTTTGTTCGTAGTCGTTTTTCAGGCCTCGGCGCTTGCGTTGCACGTCTTCCAGTTGCCTTTCATACCCGGCACACTCCGCCTGCCACGTTTCTACCTTGGCCCATTCACGAGTCCGCCAGCTCCGGTATTCGTGGATTTCGGTCTGAGCCTGCTCGATCTTTTGAATCTTCTTCTCAAGCGCGTCCTTTTTCTCACGTGCGCGGCGGACTTCCTCGGGGTTCACACCTTCGTCCTTGAGCCGACTGGCGTGAGCCTCGTTCAACGTTTTGATCCTGTGCTCGTGCTCTTCAGTGGCCTGTGCCGCCAGCTCACGCGCCTTGCCAATGGCTTCGGTGAGCTCGGCTTCTTTGGTCGCCCACTGGCCCTTTCGCTCCATTCGAAGCTTTGCGTACCGGTCTTCAATGTGTTTGGCCGTGTTCCGGGTTTCCTGATCAAACGCTACCAGGCGTTCCTTGATGGCCCGAAGTTCCCGCTCAATCGCGGTCAGGCGCTCATTCTGAGCCTGTGATGCCGCATTCCGGACGGAAGTTAAGGCGGTCTTCGCATTTTCCAGTTGCCGTTCGTGGAGCGTCTGGCGGCTCTCAATCTGCTCGACTTCCCGGGCCCGGTCCTGGAAGATAGTGTTGCTCTTCTGGGCAGCGGTCTCTGCCTCCTTATACACACGTTGCGCCTGTTGGCACTGCGCATCCTTTTCCTCAAGGCGGGCCCGGATTTGGTCCTCAGTCGCTGCAAGTGGGGGTACGGGTACGCTTTCATAGTCCAGTCGCCACCCCATGACCGTCTCACTCGCTGCCTCAATCAGTTCCGGGCTGAGATCGGAACGCTCAAGCAGGTCAGGATTGATCACCTTGCCCAGCGTCTCGCCCCAGCGGGGATCGTCCTCACGCAGCTTCGCCAGCCAGCTATCCCGTTCCGGTGTCAGTTGCCGCTGCAACGCCTGAAACTCGCCATCCAGTCTATTGACCGAGCCTTCGGCGTCCTCCAGCCGCGTCTGAGCCGTGTTGCGATCGTGCCTGGCCTGCTCGCGCTTGTTGGTCGCCTCGGTCACCTGCCGAGCTGCGGCATGCAGGTCGTCTTCCCGTTGCGCCACCAGCCCTTCGGCTTCCTGAATCTGCCGCTGCTCTTCCGGCGTGAAACTCGGGTTCGCCAGCTGGGTCTCAAGCCTGACCTCCTGCTCACCCAGCTCCCGGCGTTTGTTGTGCCTCTCTTCCCGGTAGCTGGCAACCTCCTTGTTCTGATCACTCTCCAGTGTGGTCAGGCCATGCTCATACAAATGTTTTTCGTTTTCCAGTCTCCGCTCAGCCGTGGTGATCCTGCTTGTACGCTCGTTTTGCGCCTGCTGGAAAGCCTGATTGATCTGATCGATCTTCTGAATGTGATCACTCTCAAGGGCGGACACTTTACCGGTCAGCGTTTCATGATCGTCCTTGGCGTTCTGGAATTGCTGACGATATTCATTCAGGTTGTCCAGTTCCTGGTCCAACTCGGGCAACCCTTTACGCTCGTATTCGTCCTGCTGCTCAAACGTCCTATTTAACCGCTCGTTCAGTGACCTAATTTCATTGCCCAGGTCTACCTCTCTGCGGCTCAGCTCACTGTCCTTGTCGTTGAACGCCACCTCCTCGGTCTCCAAATCCGTTTGCAGTCTGTCGATCTGTGACAGCAGTTCTTTCCGGATCTCCTTTTGTTCCGCCACGGTTTCCCGAAGCTGGGTAGCTGTGCGTGCAGCCTGTTCGGCGATCCCTTTGCGCTCCGCATCCTTCACTAGGCACTCCCGGATAGCCGCTTCTTCCCGTTCAAACTCCTTGATGCTTCGGATATCGTTTACCAGGTCACGCTCGTGCAGGATGGTTGGGCGTTTGTTGATATGGATGGAATCGAACATGGTCTCGCAGATCATGCTCTTGAAGCTGGAAAGCAGCCGGTTCTTGTTCAGAACAACGTGCGTCAAGCGATCAATATGACTCATCCTGGTGTCAGGACCGCCCAGCCCATAGTCGTTGGCCAAGGCCCGCAAGCGCCGTGCCTCGGCCGGTTGGCGTTTTATGAGCTTTGAGTTGCGCTGGATGATGGCCCGGTAATCCGTGATCGTGCCAATCATCGGGGACATCTGAACGCCTGCCTCACGCAAGGCCTCAAAGATCACGTCATTGGTTGCGCCATTTCCAAGGGCTTCCTTGATATCCGGGCGGAAGAACGTGTCCTCCAGCCCACCTTCCACAAAGCGATAGCAGAGTTTGCCGGACTGGTGCCGATACATGACGGCGCAACACAGTCCTGTGTGGCGACGGTATTCGAAGATGATGAGCGATTGCAGGGATTTGAGATAAAACTCTACGAACGGATCACGCCCCCCGGCCCGGCTTACAATCCGGTCGGGTTCCTCTCCGTAGAAGGCAGGGATCAAATGCAGGATGGAGGTCTTACCGGCTCCATTGGTACCGCCTACGTGCGTTCGGTCCTTACACTCGATCCGAACCGTCCTTCCGGCAAACTTCTTGAATGAGTGATGCAGAACGATGTTCTCAAGGCCATAGCTTTCCGTGGGTAAATCCATGCAATTCTCCATGCATTGGGGCTCGATGTTGTGGCGCCCCACCTCGTGACTAATGCGGCAAATCGGGGGCATTATACTTGCCCTCACAAGAAGGAGAGGATGCTCTTTGCTTGCTTATCTCCCTCATAGTTTCTCTTAGACGCTTCCATCAGAATAATTGAAGATGCGGCGATATCTTCAATAAAAACCGTTAGTTAACAACGACATTGAATCGAGGCATAGGTAGCCATGAAGCAAGACGAGTCTGGCTTGCCTAACCGACGGAATGTATCCCAAAAGCCCTGGATCGGTAGAAACGGTGTCTAGCTTGCTCTAGGATGGTCTAAAACCTTTTCGGATGCCGTCTTCTCGCTACGAGAACGGCCAAAACACTATTTAACACTGATATCAAATGCAAGGAAGGGTCATGGACTACCAGCAGCTCAAGGAACGCCACCGCGCCGAGAGAGACCGGCAGCATCCGAATTTAAGCCTTCGAGTACATCGCTCACTAAGCTGGCTCCAAAGAGCAGAGGTCATGGATGACCTGGATGGTCAGTTCATTTTTTTGTGGATTGCCTTCAATGCGGCATATGCGACTGAAATCGAAGACGGCTACCGCGCCTCCGCTAAAACGACGTTTGGGGAATTTTTGCAAAAACTGGTAGAGCTCGACACCCAAAGTCGCCTTGAGGATCTGACTTGGAATGAATTCCCGAAAAGCATCCGACTTCTTCTCGATAACAAGTTTGTTTTCCAAAGCTTTTGGGACTTCCAGAATCAACGCCTTACCGCTGAAGAGTGGGAAGAGCGCTTTGCCGATGGGAAAAAAGCCGCCCAACATGCTTTGGGCTCCCAAGATACGGCCTCTGTTCTGGGAATCGTTATGAACCGGACCTACACCCTCCGCAATCAGTTAATCCATGGCGGAGCCACCTGGGGCAGCTCTGTCAATCGCAGCCAGGTTCGGGACTGCGTGGCCTTACTATCCAAGCTGGTGCCCGCCATCCTGATCATCATGATGGATAACCCTCACACGCTTTGGGGTGATGCCTGTTATCCAGTCATTGACGGGTAATCTTATAACTCCCGGAAAGCGAAAATCAGACGAGCTATACGACATTATTCGTCATTTTATTCTGCCTTACTGTCCAGGCGATACGAGCGCACCTGATGTCAATGGCCATTTATTTTGACCCACCTTTGGCCAATAAAATTGACCCACCCTTTATAGTCTAGCTTGTAACTTTCTGCTTCAGTCGATAGCTTTCTCCTCCCAACATAAAGATGTGTGAATGGTGGATGACCCGGTCAATGATCGGCACCGCCACGTTGTCGTCGTGGAAGAACTCGCCCCAGCTGGTGAAGTCCTTGTTGGTGGTCAGTATGATCGACCGGTATTCGTACAGGCTGTTGATCAGTTGGAACAGGTTATAGCGGGCCTGCCGAGTCATGGGCAGGTAACCCAGTTCATCAATGATCAGTAGATCGTATTTGGCCAAGGCGCTGACCCGCTTTTTCAGCTCACCCTTCATCTCGGCCAGTTCCAGTTCTTCCACCAGATCCAGGGCATTGCGGAACAACACCCGGTAGCCAGCTTCCACGGCTTTGTGGCCGATCCCGATGGCCAGGTGGGTCTTGCCCACACCCGGCGGGCCAATGAACACCAGGTTGTTCCGTTCGTCGAGGAACTGGAAGTCCAGCAAGGCATTGACCTGACGTTTGGTGATGGTGGTCTGGTGCCGGTAGTCAAAGCCCTCCAGGCGCTTCTCGACGGGGAACGCGGCCATCTTCCGGTTCCGACGGATACGCTTGTCCTGGCGCTGGATCAGTTCGTGTTCGGCAAGCCGGTCCGCGAAGCTGAGATAGGACATCTCGTTGGCTTCAGCCTCGGCCAGCAGGCTGGTCAGTTCGTCGGCGGCCGCGCTCAGGCGCAGACTGCGGTAACGGGACACGGTCTGTTCAAGCTGGCTCATGGGTCACCCCCTGGCCACTGGAGTGGCCAACACGGCGGTAAGCACTTAGGTCCAGTGCTTCCTTGGGTTCTGGCAGAGGTTCCGGCTGCCGTTCCCGGAGAACGGCGGCCTGGGCCGCTTCAAGGTAGCTTTGCAGCCGTGTGGCGGTCATGCCACGACGCTCTGCCAGCGTCGTGATCAATGCCGGATCCACGGGTGCATAGCGCTTGAGCAGGTCACGGGTAGCCACCAACTGATCCTTGTAGATCTTGGGCTCGGAACGCTTGAGTTGCTGGCACAACCGTTGCCCGACTTCGCTACCGATCATCTCATTGATCTTGCTCTCAAGGGTGGCCACCCGCTCGGCATGATCGCGGTAGTGATGGGTGTTCTTGATCACCTTGCCTTTATCGGAACACAGCGTATGGCTGGCAATGACGTCGCCTGTGTTCAGGTCGCTGATATGGAGTTGGCCGCCGGACTCCAGAACGCCCACCCGGGCCTGCTGCCAGGCCATGGGCACAGAGTACTTGTTGGCCTTCCAGGCGATCAGGCCGGTCTTGTCGGCCCGACGTGTCTCGTGGGCCACCGGCTGCACGCAAGCTGGTGACAGATAGGCCTCCAGGTGTTCTCGCTCATCCCGTTCGAAGCGTTCCCTGGGTGGTTCGCCGGTGGTGCCGTGGATGCGGACATTGGCCACGCTCTCAACCCAGTCCTGCACGTGCTGGCGCACGTGTTCCTGATCCCGGAAGACTTCACCGTAAAGGCAATCCTGCTTGACGTACTTCACGCCGGCTTCCACCTTGCCCTTACTCTCCGGATCGTAGCCTTCGCAGGCATGGATCCGGAACCCTGCCGTGGTGGCATACTCATGGAACCGTTGATTGAGGGTTAGCTCCCGGTACTGCTCGTTGATCACCACCAGCTTGGTCTGATCGTAAACGCACTCCTCGGGCAGGCCACCGAAGTAACGCAGGGCTTCGTCATGGAGCTGGATAAAGGTCTGGGTATCCAGCGGCCGGAAGGCCAGACCCACGTACATCAACCGCGAGTAAGACAGCACGAACACCACAAAATGCAGCGTGCGTTCTTCGCCACTGATCAGCACGCCTCGCAACTCACCGGGGTCCACCTGGCACTGAACACCCGGCACATCGTCCAGAATGGGTTCGTAGTAGCGCATCTGGGCCGAGGCCACTTCCTCCTTGAGCGCTCGCACATAGCGGCGAAGGGAGCGATCTGAGGCCGGTAAGTCGCCGACCTTTGCCTGAAGCTTACGGGCAATCTTGACGGCGCTGAGCTTGGGAAATTGCTTGAGCAAATGCACCAGGTACTCCCGGTGATCGTCGAGGCGCTTAGTGCGTGAGGGATCTTCAATCTGTTCCGAAATTGCGTTCTCATCCATCCGCAGATACTTGCGGACGGTATTGCGGGACAGCCCCAGTTCCTGACTGATGGCGCGGATCGACAATCCTTTACCGTTATCGTGCAGTGCCTTGATCTTGTGTATCACAACCCACTCCTTCACTGACATGCCCCCGGCCATCAATAAAAGCGGGGGACAGTAGCTGGTTCTGTGGCCTGACGGCCACCCGGGGGTGGGTCAAAATTAATGGCCAGTAGTGGGTCACTTTAATTGGCCATTAACACCTGAAGAAGACACCCTTCGAACGGATAAACGCCAGCAATCTGCGCCTAAAGTTGGCGCGGTCATCATCCGCAATACCCGCCGAATCCGGGTGCTGATGAGCGACAGTTATCCCTACAAAGATGAACTTACGAATCTGGTACGCCGCCTGATTCCGGAATAGATGCCCGGCTCCCGCCGGCACGACGCAATGGGGGGAGAGGGGGCCGCGTGTCCATACAGCAGAAATTGATCGCCAACTAGCCAATAATAGCCGCGCCTGAGCTGTCATGGCGGTAAAACGCCCAGTCTGCGAGACAGGCTGGGTGGCTATGTGGAATCTGGGCTAGAGTCAGTCTTTTAATGTTGCTGCACTAGCTATTGCGATAACTCCGCCTACAGCAACTGCACCCAGTGTTATGAGAGAACCGGCAATAACTTGACCGTTTTCTTTGAACCAGCTATCCACATATTCTTGCGAGGGGGCGGGGATCTCTATTTCAACTTCCTTCCATTTTACATGTATTTTCGAACCTTTTTGTTCTACACTGATGTCTTCCCTTTTTATTTGCTTAGGGTCAACTCCCTCTTTTTCTGCGGCCACTTTGACCTCTTCGAAAACTGCATCTGTAATCTCTTCCGCCTTCATCTTAATACTCCTATTTTTACTGTTAGGTTAGGGAAGGTCTGAATAACCGGTGATTTTTGCCGATGTTGTTTCAAAGCAGCAAAAATCTCAAATTTCAGACGTTATTTCCCTGTTATTTGTATGTTTCTCGCCCATTTCCCGCCATTTTGGCGGAAAAC
>Ga0208561_100181_pt1 | contig 16803 bp, 12 predicted proteins | sample Shrwel1BS1Day9_FD_187536 | JGI IMG/M metagenome (GOLD analysis project Ga0208561, IMG submission 187536) | Subsurface microbial communities from deep shales in Ohio, USA - Utica-3 well 1 S-1-Day9 (SPAdes) (version 2) ... | reverse complement strand
CAAGTGTTCCTTTAACATCCGCCTGAATTCTAAAATCAGATATTTCAGAAAGAGCAGTTTTAAGAGCATCAGCTGCGATATCACCGCCTGGAACCTGAGAAAAGTTTACATTATTCATCATCGCTGCAATATTCATATTTAACTTTCCGCCGGATACTTCAGCTTTGCCGTTGATATCTGCCGCCGCTTTTTCTATTTTGACAGGTAATTTTGACGATTCAGAAAGTGTGATTTTGTTTACCCGGTAATTCTTTGTATTTATGTTAAAATTATCTGTATAATTTGCCGAGCTGTGATCAATGCTGCCTGTGAATGCCACTGAATCAGCTTTATCTAATTTTTTCCCGCTGAAATCAAATGTCAAAGCTTTTCCGAGAATCCGCTGTGAGGAGGTAATGTTTCGTATTGTTCCCCTCAAGTCACCGGCCTCAAGGCTGACATCTGCATTCAATGTTTTAACCAGAAAACGAGGAAGAGGCTCTTTTTCATTGAAATATACTTTTTCACCTTCTGCACGGGTTTTTGTGACTTCTTTTTTATCTTGTTTGTTTTTACTCCCTTCGATGTAGGGAATAATTTTTTCGTACCAATAGAGAGCTGTATTAAGATAATCTGCAGCTTTGTCACCAAAAAGCAGACGTGTGTAATTTTCGGCTCCTGCAGGTGAGAAAGCATATTTATCCATAAGTCTGTTGACATCCTGTGCAGGAAGTGAAGTTACTGTTTCTATTTTATTTCGCAGCTCATTTTTTTGCTCTTTAAAGTCTTTGGCAGCTTGTCTGATTTTTGACAGGTCACTTTGGATATCGTTTTTTAAAGAGGAGGCTTCTTTAGCTTTTCCCAACATGCCCGATATCCCGTCTGATGAGCTTTTAAGTTTTTCAATGCGCTCTTTATAATTCTGCAGTTTCTGTTTGTCAGGCAGTGAGTTAAGTCTTTCCTGCCAGTTGTTTTTGGCTTTCCGGATATCGCTTTTAAGCTCTTTGGCAGCATTAATTGTTTTCAGGTCAGCTTTTGCTAAAATATCTTCCGCTTCGGGTATTTCAAAAGAGGGTAGGGAAGGTCCTGATTTTTTTTCCTTTTTAGCTTTTACTGTTTCAGTCCGTTTTTTGGAAAGAGCCCCTGACTTTTGCCGTTCAGTGTTAAACTTTAAACCTTCCATTGACATTTCATCAATTATAACTTTTCTCATTAGTAATTTGCCAAACTCTATGGACATGGCAGCCCTTTTAAATTCCACAGCGTTTTTCATGGGGGCATTGGGATTTGCAATTTGCACACTGTTAAGCTTCAGTCCGAATGGAATAAGAGAAAGGTCGGCTTCTTTTACTTCCACTTTTGCCCCAACAGCTTTGCTGCCGTATTTTTCGATATTATTCTTTATTATATTATCTATAAAGAAGAACCAAAATATTGCTGTTAATACGATGATAACAACGAATGCCAAAAGCCCCTGCCATCTTATCCATCTTTTCATAATTACTCCTTCCAGCCGTGAACGGTCTGATATATACGGTAAATTTTACTTGCCTTGAAAATTTGCATGATTTTTGTTTTTTCCACCCATGCCAGAAAATGTTTCCTGTATTTTTTTATGAGAGTGTTGGAAATTAATAAGAGAGGAATAAACAGTATAATGGAAAAAATGAGACTACCCATCAGGATAGTGTTATTGAAATTTGCAAGACGGAATATTGTTGTGTTGTATAAAGCTGTCCATAATCCTTCCAATGCCGGAGTTGTCAGAGCTGCAAGACCGATTATATGAAAGAGCGGGTCGAGGGCAAAAGAAAGAGCGGTAAAAAAGGCCCAGCCCACGATAAAAGCGGATAGATTTACCCGTAAAATCAGAACGGCCAGTAATATTAATATATTGTGCATTGAGAAAAGAGGAGTAAGGCCGAAAATCATAGCGAAACAGAATCCAAGACTTATTTGCAGGGGGTCTGTTTCTGAGTTGAGTACCTTTAAAAACTTGGCGATGAGATGAGTCATTTTATCTCCTTTAACTGCCTATTTTATATTCAACGAATTGTGATTCATATTAAATTTTATCTCTCAACTTAAGTATTGTCAAACCAAATGTATTTTAGCATAGCCCAGTTTTGGAAGGTAGATAACAGTGAGTTTTCAATATTTTTTGTTTCCCAACCAGCCTGTTTTCGAAAAAACTTTTTTATAATTCAAGAGCTTTAAATAAGTACCCCATCCTACCCCCAAGATAGGGGAAGGGACTTTCTTTCCCCCCCTGGATTAGGGGGAGATGCAAAGGGGGTACATTTTGTTTTCAAACAGAGTCCCATATACCTGCAGGGCTAAAGCCCTACTTCCAGAATTATTCAAAGTTCTCAGTTTATAAAAATTCAGCGTAGCTTATTCAAATTCATTTTTTTCACAATCATCCTGTGTTATTATAAAATTATGAAGATACTGATTACAGGAGCCACAGGTTATATTGGCAGAAGACTGGCTTATAAAGCGCTTGATGAGGGATTTTCCGTTCGCCTTTTTGTGAGAAACAGCAGGAAAGTAGATGCAGAGTTGCAAAACAAGTGCGAAATTATTCAGGGATCCACATTCGAAGAGGAAAATCTTGATAGGGCGTTAAACGGTATTGATGCGGCATATTACCTTATTCATTCCATGGGTAAAGGTTCGGATTTTGAAGCTTTGGACAAAAAGAGTGCTGAAAATTTCAGAAATGCTGCTGTTAGAAATAGTGTGGCGAAAATTGTCTATCTCGGTGGTTTGGGAGAGCACAGTAATACAAGCAGACACTTGCAAAGCAGAAACGAAACCGGACGTATTTTGTCCTCAGAGCCTGATAAAATTGATGTTATTTGTTTCAGAGCGGGTGTTATAATAGGTTCCGGGAGTGCCAGTTTTGAAATAGTGCGCAATATTACTGAAAAACTTCCCGTAATGGTGGCTCCGAGATGGGTTGAAACTTTAACGGAACCGGTGGGAGTTGAAGATGTGTTAGATTATCTTATCTCTGCAGCTGATTCTGATTTAAAAGGTTCTCACATTGTAGATATCGGCACCGGTAAAATGAGTTTCAAAAAAATGATGTTAAAAGCAGCCGAAGTGATGCATTTAAAAAGAATTATTATTAAAGTTCCTCTTCTCACTCCCAATCTTTCTTCATATTGGCTTATTCTCTTTACTCCTGTGAATTATGATGTTGCAAAAGAGTTAATTGAGGGCCTAAAATTTCCTTCAGTGAAGGAAAACAAGAAGGCTTTACAGCTTTTTCCTGAAATACAGCCTGAAAACTATGAGAAAACTTTTAGGAAAGCTCTTGAGGAAATTTATGATAATCAGGTTGTAAGTAGTTGGTGCGACAGCAGCGGAGGGAGGCATTGCGACGTACCCTTTGTGAATGAGATTTCAAAAGCAGTCTATAAAGATATGCATATTGCTGAAGTGAACAATATCGAAGCAGAAAAGATTTTCAGCTCAGTTAAAATGCTCGGAGGCAAAAGAGGGTGGCTTGCCTACGATATTTTATGGCAGCTGAGGGGGCTCATGGACAAATTGATTGGTGGGTACGGCTTGAACAGAGGAAGGAGAAATGAAAAAGAGCTTAGGGTAGGGGATTACATTGATTTCTGGAAAGTGGTTGATCTTGTCGAAAACAAAAGGCTTTTGCTTCAGGCACAGATGAAAGTACCCGGCAAAGCCTGGCTTGAGTTTTCCTTGATTGATAATACACTTGTCCAGACGGCTTTTTTCTACCCCAAAGGATTGATGGGGAGACTCTATTGGTTCAGTATGCTCCCGTTTCACAAATTTATTTTCGGCAAAATGCTTAATAGAGTGGTGAAAAGGGCTGAAGATAAGGTTTCATAAAGATTGTTTATCCGGATATTACAGTTTTATTTCGCCCCGATTCCTTTGCTTTATACAGAGCGGTGTCCACTCTTTTGACAAAAGATTCAATATTTTCACCCGGATTTAGTGTGCATACACCAAAGCTTGCCGTGATTTTTACACCGTTTTCGAGGATATCTTTTTCGGATAATGTGATTCGGATTCTCTCTGCAACGCTATAAGCATCTTCCGGGGTGGTGAGAGGCAAGATTATCATAAATTCTTCTCCGCCAAATCGGGATACCAAATCTTCCGTCCGGACAAAACTTTGCATTAAATCAGCATATGTTTTGAGAACTTTATCCCCTGCATCATGCCCGTATTTGTCATTAATGGATTTGAAATTGTCTATATCTGTCATTATTAAAGATAAAGGCTGTGATTTTCTCTGCGAAAGGGATACCATTTCTTCAAGTCGCTCATTGAAAAATCTTCTGTTTGCCAAGTCTGTTAAAGGATCTTTTCTAGTTAATTCAGCAATTTTTTCATTGGCTTTTTTCAATTCAACATTTTTCTTGGTCAGTTCACGGCTGAGGTTACTTAAATCCTGATTGACCGACATTACTTCATTGCTCAACATTTGGATTTCATCAACATCCAGATGAGCGAATACAATTATTTTGCTGTCATATTTAAAAAAGTGAAATTGGTATGTCTGTGTGCCCTTATCCTGTGTATAGATGTTAAGCATACATTCCGATTCATATGAATTTGCCAGATCTCCTATTGAAAATTTTTGATGGTATTGGACTAATAACTTATCGATGCTTTTTCCAATTATATTTTTGCCGAATAGTCGATTGGTATAGTCGTTAATTGCTTCTATTTTACCTTCAGAGTCGAGAATGATAAAAATAATCGGAGCAAATTCATTTATATATCGTTTTAAGATATTTATGGGAATTTCTTTGTTTATCAAGATATTTCCTTTACCTGTGTTTCAAGTGAATCTAAAGATTTAATATAAGTGGTCCCCGGATATTTTTTTAGCAGCGCTGTTCCTCCCCATTTAAAAGCCTGACCGCCAACCAGTATGTCAATATTTCTGAAATCGGTTCGAACGGCCTCCAGCTCATTTTTTAGTGATGGCAAGTTAAAATAAACACTCAGCGATAATCCGACAATGTCCGGTTTGACTTCATGTATATAACTAAGCATGTGATCTGTGGGTGTGTTTGCACCTAAAAAGTGAGTATCCCACCCCTGCATTTCAAAAATATCGGCAACCATTTTGCCGCCCACCTGGTGATGCTCATTTGCTGTACATGATATTAATGCTTTTCTGCTTATTTCTTTTGATGTGCTGATTTCAAAAAGATATGGATAAACCATACTCATCAAGCTTTCAGTTAGTGCAGTCACCATATGCTCTCTTGCCACAGTTATTTTATTATATTCCCAAAGTTCACCGATTTTGTAGAGACTTTTCTGAAACAAATTTACGTACAAGGATTTTATATCAACTTTCTTATCAAGCAGGTTTTGAACTATTTTTGTACATGCAGCCCGGTTTCCCTGAAGAAGATGCTGAAAATATTCTTCGTACAAATCCTGATTTATCATTTTATAAATCCTTTGTTTATATAAATATTGATACTTTTATGAGCTTATATCTTCATCCGTCAGTTTGACAAAAACCGGGATATTGACAACCAGCCAGTTATAAAAGGGATATAACTCGTTAAATGTTTCTTCTGACATTTCATTTTTTAGCATTTCAATCCATATATTCAGGTTTGCCGGCCAGTAGGTAGTCTGAAAGCCGTGTGACCTGTATGCCCTGAATACCCACAGGACTGTTTCAACAAGTACATTGGGATCGTATTCCGAAAACATCGATTCCATAAATCTGGCAAAGTTTTTATTGTTATCTTCACTCATTTGTTTGTTGCCTTTGCCCACAAGCTTTTCCATATCGTTGCGTTGGGCAAGGAGCTGACTGCCCTTTGCTGCTAACTGCTCACGTTTATATGAAAACTCAGTTGCCGCCGTTTCAGAAGGCTGTTTAAGTTTCTTAGCAGAGTTTAAAAGCTGTTGTTTCATAAGTTTCCTCCTTTCGGGTGCCGGGTTGCCAACATATTGGAACATATAGAACTTCTTGTTAGTATAACAACTTTAGAAAGTAGAAACAATCACATTAGATAATTTGAGACTTTTGAATAATTTGGATATTGTCACCCTGAACTTGTTTCAGGGTCTCATAATTTATTGATAATACAAGATGCTGAAATAAATTCAGCATGACAAATAGAGTTATTCAAAAGCCTCAATTTGTAATTCTTTGATAAGTTTTAAGCCGGTATTTTCAAGGTTTTGCCGTGTTTTTACATTGTGGATGCTGTGCTCTAATTCTGCAACAGGCAGCTTATTGAACAGATTATAAAGGTCGTTTAGGGTTTTATCCTGTTGGGCTTTAAACGTTTTATCGGAAATATTTCTGAAAATTTTGTTGATTATAAAGCCGTGTACATTCATTCTGTAATCAAGCAGCGTATGATAAATATCTTTTGTCCTGTTATAAACGACTCTTTCCGGATTTGTTACAATGATAAATGCGGCATTATACTTGATATATTTTGAAATGTAATCAGACAATTCTGTCCATTCATCAATAATTTTTGAAATACTTTTCCTGCCTGATTTGAATTTTGTAAGTTTATCCAGACTGTCGTAGATTTTGGTTCCCGATTTCAGATGCTTTTTTAACAGGGATGGCATGTTCAAAAGGTTTAATGTCTCGCCTGCAGGCGCAGAGTCCCAGATAATTTTGTCGTAATTTTCGTTTTCAGCTAATTCAACAATAAAATCCAGCATTGTTTCTTCCCGAAGGGAAGGGGCTGAGCTGATATATTCCAAAAGACTGTTTTCTGATTCCCTGTCGAGTTGTTCAATATCAACAAGACGTGAAAGTATCTGATGAAAATCGGGGCCGAATTTGTTTATCCACCTTTCAGTAATTGTTTTATGATTTATTTCCATTGCAGTAAGATAATCGCCTATTTTAGTAAATTCAGGGCCGATATCTTTTTCCATTACATCACCTATTGCCGGTGTGAAATCTGTGGACAGCAAAAGTGTTTTTTCTCCTTTGTTTGCAAGAGCAAGGGCTATGGCCGAGGCACTTGTGGTCTTACCCACACCGCCTTTTCCGCAGATTAAGTATAATTTAGTCATAATTTAAACTCCCAATTATTATTTTAACAAATTTTTTCTGCTTTTGCATCAGCATATAAAGTAGCATAGATTGTTAAGGTTTTTGGTTGTGAACTGAGGTTTTATACCAATTTCAGTTCACCGTTTAAATTTTCCCTTCTCATTCCCTTTATCCTTCTTATTTTAATATAAAATAATTATAATTTATAGTCCGGTTGATACAAACGGAGGCTTGATATGAAGACCAAATATGTATTTTTAATGTTAGCAGGTTTCATATTCTTCACTTCAAATGTACTGGCTGAAAAGGCCGTATTGGCAGGCGGATGTTTTTGGTGTATGGAAGCTGATTTTGAAAAGCTTGAGGGTGTGGGCGAGGTTGTTTCAGGATTTACCGGGGGTGAATTAAAAAATCCCACTTATAACGGAAATCATGAAGGGCATGTAGAAGCTGTGAAAATAACATATGATCCGGCAAAAATAAGTTATAAAGAGTTGCTTGATCATTTTTGGATAAATATAGATCCTTTTGATGCAGAGGGACAGTTTTGCGACAGAGGACCGAGTTACAGAAGTGCCATTTTTGTGCAAAATGAAAAAGAAAGAAAAATAGCTGAAAAATCCAAAAAAGGGATTCAAAAAATGTTTCCGGACAAAAAAGTCGTCACACCCATTAGAAAGGCATCAACCTTTTATCCGATAAAAGGTGATGAAATCTATCATCAGGATTATTATAAGAAGAGTTCGGTCAGCTATAAATTTTATCGCTGGAACTGCGGCCGTGATCAAAGACTTGAGGAAATATGGGGAGATAAGACTGATCACTGACTTTTTATATTTAGTTAAAAATTAAATGTTCGGCTGGAAGAGGGATTTTTATGATTTCTAAGTCAGTGTATTTGTAGTTATTAGTGGTTATTCATTGTTATTTATTGATGAAGGTCGCAGGCACAAGGGCCGAGGGCGAAGGCGAAGGCGAAGGCTATTTCAACCACATCAACCGTTACCTCTTAACATTTAGTACCAATTGATACGCATCACGGCATTTCAAGCCGTGTTCCCTGAATAAATCAAAGGGCTCATACCTGTATATTTTCAAAAATACATTTAAAATTCTATTGTTTACTAATTTCTGTACGGAGAAAAATTTATGTTTTAACCGATACCCCCATAAACAATATTCAACACAAGTACAGCAAATGCAACCAATACAAATATATATTTGGCGTAAGGCTCAAACCATTTGCCAAAGCGTATATTGGAGTTTTTATTGATTTCAGCCCTGGCTTTATCTGCACCGAATACCCAAAAGAATACCACAGCCGCGACAAAAGCACCGAAAGGAAGAACGTAAATAGTGGTTATGTCAGCCCATGTGCCGAATTTTGACATGTCAACATCCAGCGGTAAGCCTATAAAAAAAGCTACAATACTTAATAACAGAACAGCTTTCCCGCGGGAAAATCCGGTTTTATCCATAAATCCTTCCACTGCAGGCTCGAGCATACTGACAGAAGATGAAAATCCGGCAAATACTACAGAGAGAAAAAACAAAATGCCGAATAGATAACCTCCGGGCATCTGGGCAAAAACAGTCGGTATACTGACAAACAGAAGTCCCGGTCCGGCTGCGGGATCCAGGCCGAATGCGAACACTGCAGGGATGATGGCCAAAGCAGCCAGTATTGATGCCATAAAATTAAACAGTACCGCCTGAATAGAAGCGGATGGTATATCCGTATCATCCCGGGCATAACTTCCGTAAACCAACATTGTTGCCCCTCCCAGACTTAATGTGAAAAATGCCTGACCGAGAGCCATAATCCAGGTTTTGACTTCTCCCAGTTTAGACCATTCAGGGACAAAAATATATTTTATCCCGTCCATTGCCCCTGTCAGTGTTACCGATCTTATTACCAAAATAAACAGAATAATAAATAATAATGGCATCATAATTTTGTTTGCTTTTTCAATACCTCTTTGGACGCCAAAATATACAATTACCATCGTTCCGATAACTGCAGCCGCATGCCAGCCAATAGTGTTTGCAGTACCGGCAAAGGTTCCGAAATACTCCGGAATATTTATTATATTGAAGGCTCCCGTAAATGATAAAAAGAAATATTTTAAAAGCCAGCCTATAACTATGGAGTAAAATATAAAAATGGAAAAGACAGCTGCTACCGGAATAAACCCCAAAACAGTTCCGTATTTGCCGGATCCCTTTTTCCTTTCCTCAAAAACTTTTCTGAATGCTCCTATAGCTCCTTTCCGCTGACTTCTGCCGAATGCCCATTCCTCCATAAGTCCGACACTGGCAATACCAAAGACAAAAATTAAATAAGGAATCAGGAATGCAGCACCGCCGTATTCGCCGACACGCCAGGAAAACAGCCATATATTTCCAAGGCCTATGGCTGAACCTACACTTACCAGTATAAAACCCATCTTTCCCGTCCACTTCTCTCTTTTCATTAAAGCTCCTTGTATCAATTATTATTTTTGGTTAAACCGGAAAAAGCAGCAGTAGATACTGTTTAACGTTAAAAGTGAGAGTATCCAAGCCTGCAAGTCAAATAACCTAAACAACCCCTACGACCTATAGAGAACCTCTCTCCGACAAATTCCAGCTTTCAGCTAATAAACACATTATAAAAAGGTTTAAAGTTCACAAATATTCTATATGATTGTTATAAAATAATTTGTCAAGTGCCTATCGTAAAATTTTGTGCAGGCATTTAGGGATTAAAAGCTATAAAAGGCACCAGGCAGGCAGATTTATTATACCTTTTTCTGCTAAAGAAACTACCATTTCCTGCTCAATTCTGATGTGTCCGAATTCAGTCATAATTTCGGCTATTTCTTTTAAATCACCAGAATAAAGAGATTGTGTCTCATATTTTCTTTCGGCGTAAACAGGGGCATGTAAATGTTTAATTGCCTTTTCTATCGTGTTTTTATCAGGGAAGAAAGAAGTTTTCATAATACGTGATATTAAAATGTCGGCAATCTGAAGACCGGCAGGGTCAACATCACCAAAATGTATAATATTGCCGAAATCGTTGTCTTTCAGCTGTCTGCTGATTTCACCGATATTTTGAAAGCCTGCAGCGTACACAAACATAGAGTTCTCAGGATTTAATCTGAAAAAAGGTGACAGATTTTCAAAAATTACAGTATTTTCAACCTCAGCTGACATCTCCCCCAGCTTATCGGCGAAACAGGAGAAAAAACCGTTACTTTTCATTATATCGGTGATGTTTATATTTAGAAAATATATGTTTTTATCACACCGGATGTGGATAATATTATAATAACTGCCGACACTTACAGGTCTGAGTTCATTGACAAGTGTTTTTAAAAGGGAAGATTTCTGAATGGTCTTGGAATCGCCGAACACTAATGTAGACAGCTGGCGCAGATCGGTTCCCTCTGATTCGTTTTTTATCAGATAGGTATAGAGCTTATAAGCCTTTTTCAAACTTTCCGTGTTTTTGGGGTAGATATTTAGCTCGGAGAGTGTTCTGTACTTTTCATAAATTTCCCGGCAGTGATTATTAAAGTACTCACGAAGATAATTATAATCGTTTATAATAACTCTATACCGGCCTTTTTTTGCCAGGATATTTGAGTTTATAAAATCATCCAGATGTTTTGAATAGCCGCATTCATTATTTTCAAGAAGTTTTGCAATCAGTAGGCATCTGTCAAGCATTTTCCCCTTCAAATCTGATATGCGGCATAACAACGCCGTTTTCAGAGGCAATGAGATGATAGTGTATACCTCTGTTAAAATTAGGGATATTGGGCAGAGCAACAATAAGCTGCAATCCCCAGTTTTCTGCAATTTCAAATAACGTATTGATTGAGTCCACATCCAGTCTGTCCGCTTCATCCAGAACGATGGGGAGCATTTTGTCTTTCAGGCTTTCTTCGGAAAATCTAGTCAGCATACTCAGGACGATTACAATATTGGTGCCCAGATTTTCACCGTTGGAAAGTCCTTTATTTCTGCGGTTGCCGGAGTTGTCAAACAGGTCTATTTCAATATCAAAATAATTGCGGTAATCCAGAACGTCATCTTCATTAACCTGCGAACGGCTGTATCCTAGACTTCTGCCCAGATCTTTTATGAAAGCATCGAAGTCTACATCTTCAGACTCCAGAAGACTCATTATGGAGTCCGACTGGTGAATGTGCTGAAGCTTGTGATAAGCAGGCCGCTCTTCCACCCGCAATTTTATCTGGCGGATTTTGCCGAAATGAACGTTTTCCAGATCACTGTTTAATTTGCGCAACGTTCTCTTTACCCTGAAAATATTTTCCTCGATTCCGGACTTGAAATTGCCGATTACAGACTTTATTTCATCTTCGATTTGCAGCAGCTGCACATTCAGCTTTTCCAGGTCTTCCTGCAGCTTTGTCAGCGACTGAAAATTAGGAAAAACTTTAACCACCGTTTCATTAAATTTATCCATTATGTTTGATGTTTTGGGCATATCTTTGTCGTATTTATTTAAAAATGTTGCCAGCTCCTTTTCAAATATTCCTCTGCTTTCATAAAAGTCAGCATCACTTATATCAAACATTTTGGGTGATAATTCTTCCCCTGTAAGTTCAATGGATACCTCTCTAAAATGAGCAATTTTCTCTTCATATACCTCTATATCATCTTTTAAACGGGTAATTTCATCCACCAGTCTTTTTTGCTCTGACTGAATATCTCTTCGTTCATCTTTTAAACGGTCTATCTCTTTGGTGTAACTTTTTTGAAGTTCATTCATCCTGCTTTTTTCTTTCCTGAGTATTTCGATTTCGCTGAAATCAACTTTCCCCAGCAATATGTCCCTTGGATATTCATCCTCTAAGCGCTCTTTTATTGTTACGTTTTTATTATAAATCTTCTCTGTTTCACGAAATTTATCTTTTTCTTTACCAAGAACAGATTCCAGCTCTTTTATCTCACTTTTAAGTTCGGAATAATCTTTGTTCAGATTTTTTAGATACGTTTTTATTTCTCTCAGTTCTTTCTTTGCCTTTTCATAATCTTCTTTATAGTCTGATCTGCCGAAATAATATTTTAACCTCAAAATTTGCTGGAAATCGTTTTTAACTTTGTTAAAGATAAAGCTTTTTTCTTCTATGTAGTCTATCTGTTTTTTTAAATCATCCACTTCATCGGCCAGATTTTCCAGATAAAGGTAATCAAAAATGTGGTCTAACTCATAAATATCCTTTAAAAGTGTGGAAATGGTTTGCATCCTGCGATTGTTTTCTTCGATTGCAGTTTTGATATCTTTAATCTCCTGTCTTAAGGCCTCCACCCTTGCTTTTCTGGATTTTTCACCTATTACAGGGTATTTAGGTGCAGGCTCATACCGCTTTACAGACGGCTCTTTACTGTCATAGATAAGATAGCCGTCCTGAAGTTTTTCCACAGAATACTTATCTGTATCGATATCCCCGGTAACAAAAAACAGTTTGTCAGCACCATTTGCGTAATCGTAAATATCCTTGGAGTCAGAGACTACGGCGGCGTATTTCATGTCCCCCAGCAGGGATTCCAGTTTTTCACTTTCTTCAATAGGTGTGTCATCAAATTTTTTGTACAAAAACTGACCGTTAAAATTTTTCAGGGCTTTAGGCAGTACAATTTTTCCTTTGAGAAGTTCGCTTATTTCCCTCTCGATATTTTCAACACTCTGCTCTTTTTCTTCTGTCACCTTTTTAATGCTGTAAAGCTCGGATTCCAGTTTTTTAGCTTCGGTATTAAGCTCTTCCCTGGATTCGAATGATATGTCACTGCTGAGACGGTTCTTTAAGGATACGGCTTTGTTGTGGATTTTCAGTTTTTCTGTGAGGTTATTGAATTCTTTTTTTAAGAACGGCAGGCTGTCAATATCCCTGCTGATTTGATTCCAGTGATCAAGCATCTTTTCGAAATCTGTGACAGTGCCAACTCTGTCTTTTGTGTAAGTTGTAAAGTTTGTCAAATATTTGATAAAGTTATTATAATTTTCATAATTGTCTGAGAGGGCTTTTAGTTCCCCTTCAATCCTCATTTTATCTATTTCTGCAGAATTTTTAGACTCAGCCATCTTTTCAAGATGCTGTTTTTTGCCGGAAATATTATTTTCCAATTTCCGGATTTTCTCAGTCAACTCTTTTAATATGCTTTCATTTTCTGCTGTAGTTCCAAGTAGTTCTGTGTACTCTTCAAAAGCGGCATAGCTCCTTTCAAAATCAGAAATATTCTGCAGCAGTTTTTCCAGCTGCCCTTCGGTATCCTGAAGACTGTAAGTTTTTTCTTCAATAGCTGTATTAATATCTTCAAGTTTTTTGTTATAGTTGTTTATTGTTTCATCATTTCTCGACAACTTTGTTTTCATATTTTCAAGTCTGGATATGCTTTTGTTAAGCTGATCGCTGTAATATTTTATGCAGTTGTCATGGTATTTGTTTGCGGCTTCCTCTAAAGCGTACACTTCATTTCTTATTGTTTTTATCCGTTCAATTTTCCTTACTACCTCGCTGCGCTGCCTTATGCTTTTTGTCAAGGACTGAATAAGTTTTTTCGGGCTGGAGTCGGTGGAAGAGAGTACATCCTTGATCATTTTTTTGCCCTGACGGAGTATACCTGTGGAGATTGACCTGTAAAGTGTGGAAAATTCCGAAATTTTTGAGGAGATGTTTATTGCCAGCACCCCTCTGTTGTACAAATATTGGTGATATTCGGTGACTGTCTGGAAATTTCGGAATTCAAGATCGGGGTACTTGCTTAACAGATTTTTATTCAACTGGGCAAGATTTTCAACAAGACGGTTTCCTTCGAAAAAGTCATCGGGAGTTATCGTAACATTTTCCAGGGCAAACGGTTTGATATCGACTTTTGTATCCGGATTTTTGATAAGTCTTATGCCGAAAGACAATGTTTTGCTGTTCTCTGCTGCTCTGCCGGGATAATGCTGCTGAAATTTGTTGATGTTAAAGAATATATAGCCAGCAGATCCCAGCATGTAATCGCCGAGGGAGCGGTCGTCTTTCTGTGTGGTGACGTTAAATTTTGTATACTGCTGGTTTGCTATCAGAGCTGTTTGAATTGCATCCAATAACGTAGTTTTGCCCACCCCGTTTTTGCCGAAGAGAGAGGTAAACGTCTTGTCAAAATGAATGATGCATTTTGGATACAGATTAAAACCGACTATGACAAGAGAGTCCAGATAGATGCTTTCTTTTTGCAGTTTTACGTCCATTCGTCGCCCGCCCCTTCATCGTTATCAAATTCCGTATCCTTAATAAATATATCCAAAACTTCTCCTATCTCCATTTCTTCATCTGTTTGTTTGTCGTAAAGCTCCAAAGCAAGATCGAAAAATCTTTTGATGCTGCCTTTGATTTCTATTGATGAGTAATTGATGTTTCCGGGTGTGCCGGAGACTATATCCAGAAAATTGTATTTATTTAATTGTCTGAGGGTTTTGGCGTAATTCTCATTTACCGTTTCAAGACGTTTATCAGACTCATTAAAATTCTGCATTCTTTTTACAAATATTTCATAGAGATTCTCAAGGGGGAAGATGGAATTCAGCTCTTCAAACAGTTCATCTGCATTAAACGTCGGGTTTTCGGTATTTTGAAAAAATTTCAGAGACAGATACATCCCCAGAAATGTTTCGGATTTGCTGAAATACTCAAATGATGTGTAGCGGTCTTTTCTGGGAACAGACAGATAAAAATTGCTGTCATAGTTCTGCAGTTTATACCCGAGAAAATCGTAATATTCCGTCAGTATATTTATATTTTCCTCGATAAAATTGTATTCAGCCGGCATGTTGCCTGCGTGTATATTTATTCCGTCCTGCAATAGATAATTTACTTTTTTAAACAGAGGGTTATTGTCCCTGATAAGCTTAATTATACTTGTTTCCGGCATGTTTCACCTTTTGTTTGCTTAATGATATTTCTGATAAATAACAGTTTTCATATTTGAATTCGGAGTTTTTAACAAAGACATTACATATTTCGGGCAGCTCGTAGAGTATTTTATTATAGTATTTGGGCAGATTCTCCTTGACCAAATCAAACTGCATTATCGTTTGAATGTAGTCTATAGAGTCTTTTACTTCAAGTTCTTTCATGATATATTCTATAATCCTTTTTAATTCCTCCCTTTCAAGTGTATCAACTTCTTCCTGAAGTACTTTGTTTTCCGTATCGATATAGACCGGTTTGCGCTCCTGAGTTTTCCAGTTGTACTTAAAGTCCGTAACTTTTAAACGTTTGGGTTTTCTCAGGTAAACCGGGAAAGTTGTGAATTCATTTAACAGCTTTTTTTGGAACTCCAGGATCTTATCCAATGCACTTATACTGATTTGGGAAGTTATAAGACTGACATGTCTGTTTATAAATTCTGTAACATCCGTAAGGGTGTTTTCCAGTTCATTTTTTATACTGAAGAGCTTTCTCGAGGCTTTGTGAATATTGTCTGTTACTTCGCTGCTGTTTTCAAAACGCTTTTCAATAGCATTCATCATGTATAATATCTGGTTATAAGATGAATACTTTGAAAGGGACGTAGATATCTCCTTTAAGCGCTCCCTGATTTTTTCAAGCCCTTGCAAAAAATAGCTGAAGGACTCTTCACTGCCACTTCTTATGGCTGATTTAATCTCCCATTTACTGTCCACGATATCTTCTTTCAGCTGCTTTATTTTAATATCCAGCTTTAGAATAAGATCGAAAAACGTGTGTCTGAAAAAGGAGTCAATATCGCTCTCTTCAGCATTCTCTAAGCTTTTAATGGACAGAAGTATAGTATTTAAGTTACTTTCAACATCGGATGTGGTTTCGGTATCCCTGTTAAAAAGTCCCCTTAATACGCTGGAGCTGATTTCGGAAATGTAGTACGCGTTTTTTTCCGTGGAGGAATACAGTAAAAAACCTTTCTTGATGAGATTTTCCATTACCGTATCAGTCCGCCATGGCAGTTCGCAATCAAAACTGCTGAGATAGCTGAAACTCCTCTGTATTGCTATATCAACAACCTCTTTGTCGATAAAATCGTTTTCGTCCGCTTCCTCTTTGTGCAGGTGCAGAAGATAAAGTGTCAAAATTTCCGCATGGGTCAAAGTTATACCGTCCGGAAACTTCGTGAGCAGGTATTTTATTTTTTCAATAATTTCGTTTTCATGCATAAGTTTTGTTTACCATGTTTTAAAATATGTTTAAATGAAATTTTTATTACTCCTCAAACATTATTCTATATCAACTATATTTGTTTTAACCCAACTATATCGATTATAATTATTGAAAAAGTATTATTATACCTTCTGGCACGCCGGTATTCCTTTTGTATGTTTTCTGTTATTTTGCGCCGATTGAGTAAGCCAGTGAGATAATCGGTTGTGGAAATTTTTTTCAGCTGTTCGTTTTTGGCCTCTAATTCTTGATTTTTGCGAAAAAGTGCCTGTTCTGTTACTTGCTCTATGGCTTCTGCTAAGGAATTTATTTCTTTTTTTTAAATTTTAAGAGTTATCAATTTTTCCGGTCTATTTGTGTGCAGGCTAATAAGCACATTTAATATAATCATTTGCAATCATAATTTATCTTTCCCCTTGTTTATATGCATATTAAGATTTATAATTTAAAATATAGATAGTTGCTTTTATCTTTTTCCTAAAGATCGGAGTTTGATAAAATTTGAAATATTATGGAGCCGGAATTATAGTATGACTAATCCCTTTTTCACTTATAAAAACCAATAGAAAAAACAAGAAA
>Ga0208561_100173_pt1 | contig 17085 bp, 14 predicted proteins | sample Shrwel1BS1Day9_FD_187536 | JGI IMG/M metagenome (GOLD analysis project Ga0208561, IMG submission 187536) | Subsurface microbial communities from deep shales in Ohio, USA - Utica-3 well 1 S-1-Day9 (SPAdes) (version 2) ... | reverse complement strand
TCCGGGCTCTCGCCGTCCATGACTCGTTGAACGGCGCGAACGCGAATGGCTTCTAAGGTTTTGTGATCAAGTTTACGACCGTCATCGTGACGCATGAGTGTAGATATCCGATAAGCTTGGCGAACGAACGCTACATTATAAATGATGTTCGCTTACTTTCGTACCCATTAGTAATACCCCCGCACACATTTGACCAACCTCTTCCACACTTCCAGCTACCCCACCAAATAACCGCTCACTTCGAACATCGTCAGCATGCTTACGATTCGCATGCGGACACTTCACCCCGGACATTTTTACAAGCGAGAATTTATGAGCCTCTTTAGAAAGGAAAGGCCGGTTACTGCATATTGACTCGGGTGACCCCCGGACCAAAATAGCGCTCCCATCCGGTAAAAGACGGACGCTTAACAATCCGCATCTTCAAAGGTTCAGATGCATCCACGCAACCCTCATCAATCATGCCAGACAGCATTTCCAGCGGTTCAATGTCGAACATCACCGGACTACAACCACCATCTACCATGACGGAGCGGATGAATTCGGCGGTAGCGATCCATTCCTCAACGCCAAGCTCAATGTCTTCGTATTTCGGCAACGCCTTCAAAATGGTTTCGCGAGGAACGTCACGCTTCGTAATTTCCTCCACGTAGGCATCCCAGCCTTCTTTGACGCCTTCTGTGAGACTGCGAAGGCACGCACCGTACATTTCCTTGTAAATTTCGTGGCGCACATGGTAGTTATACCGGCCCGCCTTATATACCAGAATAGCCCAGTAAAAGCGGCGATCCCGGTCCAACATGATTTCCTTAACCGCCGAATGCGGTAGATTTTTGCGATCTTTCACAACCGCCGCACACCGCTTCTTCAGCTCGGTGATCTGGGGCGCCCACGCCTTCGGATCTTCCTTAATTACGACAAGTGGTTCAGTAGTCATGCTTCACCTCCGCGGCGGACTCTCACGCCAGTTGTTAAGAACCATCGACCTTCAGGCAACCGGCGCGCTGTACCGCTAGAACAGCGCTTTACAAAAAGTTGCTTTGGTCATTCACTATATTGATTGGAGTTTTGTGTTACCCGGCAGGCCTTAAAGTTTGATGGGCTTCACTTTAATGTGGTCAAACTCGTGGCGGACGGTGTGCTTTTCCTTCGGTGTCGCGCCAGTTATCCCTTTGTTGTTGCCGTTATGGGTTCCGTTCTTTTCCAGTAGTGGTCCATATTTCCGTTCCAGTGGACCGATGCATGCGCTGCGAAGACCGTTGCGCCACTGAGCCATTGTGATGTTGTCTGCATCGCGTGACAGGTGCATGGATTTAGAGGTCGCCAGAAGGAAGCGTTCAGCTTCTTCGATGCCTTTAGTCCGTGCAATCTCCTGGTACCGCTTGCGCTGGCGATCGAAATAATGCCCTTTGCTGGTCCGGTATGTGTGTTTGCCAAGGGTCAGGGTAGTGTGCAGGAGTTCAATGGTATCCTGAATGATGAACACTGGCAGAAATGCCGGAATATACAGTGCCGCAAAGAACACCGTTTCAATGAATCCACCCATGCCGCCAGGATGGCTTGCCGCTTTCGCCCACGCTCTTCCGCCCGGCTCGTACACTCGTGCCCGAACTTTAGCAAACATGTGATCCCGGGCCATTGGCAAGCCTGCGAGCGCATATGCAAATGGCACCAGGAAGACCAGGAGTGGAATATACATCCATGAGATGTCTGCCAGAAACTCCGGCATCAGGTCATTGTCGATCAGATACATCAGTCCTGCGGGAAGGCCCACGACAATTGGCCAGCCTACTAGCAGGTACGCCCAGAATCCGGCAATGGAATCCCACGCATTGTTTCTGGCGAGAGATTCAGGAATCGTCTTGGACAGGTACTCGTTAGTGTTTGGGGCGCCTTGTGATGCAGCCAGCGCGATTGCTGCTGCGCCAACCAGGCCTGCGGTTCCGTCAACATTTTTTGATGTATTTTTCATAGCCCACTCCCTGTGACCTAGCTCCGACTTGAATGAGTTCTCACGAAACAAATGTCAACCACATACCCTGACAGCGACATAACCTTCTGTCTTACCTATGCCTTGACCATTGACCGATTAATCTGGCTAATTTTTGTATGCGTAAAACCCTTGCAAATGCCGGGCTTCGATCTGGCATTCATCCCAAATTAAGGCCTATGCTTACGATCCGACAAACTCAAACGGAGACTGCAATTTTGTCCATAACATTTTAAACTTTGCAGTACGTTATTCCTGCCATCAAGACTCTATGCCAATAATCTATCCCACATTTTTTGCTACGTGAACGTAATTTGATGCATATCAATTGGCCAGCCAGCCTTTGAATCAGAAGATTAAGGAACTAGCAGTTACCGGTTAGAAGCGATCGTCATTTTTTCTAACTAAAGGAAGTTGGGTATATCATGATGTTGCATCCGGGATGCTCTGGCTTGATATTGGTCAAATTATCATCACGCAACTAAAAGGGAGGAGCATAGGTGCGCCTCCCAGTATTGATTAAACGAATGACTCGTGACTAATGTAAGTGCTGATGCAGGGAAAGTGAAACCTGAACCAGAACTCTACCCGATATGAAAACTATTTAATAATGGTTTGCAATATCGGCTATTGCTTGATCCTCATCTTTCACCAATTGGGGTAGTTGGAGCTTGAAGTCAAAGGATGGTGACCTTCAAAAAAAACGGCATCTTGAAAGGGGAAGGGATTCGGCGGGTATTCTATAATCAAGGTCAGGCTAAGCATCCAAAGTGTCAAGGCATATTTGGAGCTGAGCATGCACCCCATTACCGAAGACACTTAATTAACTCTAATATTTGTGCAGTTTTTTGTTATTTGTGTTTGGGTCACAAGGAGTGGAACATGAAAAAAAGCAATAACGTCGGTGGCATGAGTGGTCTGGCGGCTTCGGCTGTAACGGCAGCAGCGCTGGCCAATGGCGACAGCACCAGACACCAAACCAAGTACCTGCAGAACACGCTCCCCAACCAAATGGCGAACATGAACGCCTGGCAACGCATCTGGCAACTTCGAGCATGGGCTATCGGATTGCTTGTACTGGGTGGCATCGACTACGCACTGTATAAGGGGCTGGAGAACCAATCACTACCGACATTCCTGGGTGAAATCTCCTTTATCTGGGTGCCGCTAATGTTCTTCATGGTGCCCTTTTTCTACCTGATTACAGGTATCCCGCTCTCAATGAGTTACATGAACTCCAAAATGCGGGCTCGTTTTTTCGACCCAGGGACCGCGGCATGGAATGCAGCAGGACAACACCCTGGAGGCGCTGCCGGCTTGTTTTCATGGTTCATGAGAGCACTATTTTTCGTGCCGATCCTCCTTCCGCTGTTTATCATGCAGGACATCGTTGAACTTCTCCGGACTGTGGCTACAGGCGGTAAACATAAGTTCCACACCAGTAAAGGTCACTACTTTGAGAAGCAAAAGCGCCAGTATCGGTATCTTGTTGAACATCAATCAAAGTATCGAGCCGAGGAATTCCTGCGGGACTCCACCATGGCCATGTACTTTCCGGCCACAGTTAAGATGCCGACTATGAGTGAATGGCTGAAGGGCAGGTACCGCGCCGCGATCATTCCAGCCATGGAACGTCGTTACGGCCCTCTGCTTCCGAAGAGTGCGCCCCGGACGATGCCCAAGGAAAAGCATATCGTTGACCATTCTTTCGACAAGGTCAAAGTGAAACCCATCAAGCTTTAAGATCCATCGCGGGGGGCTCAGAACGCCTCTGCGAAAGGGTATGGAAGATCTGCTCCAATTCAGCATTGGCGAAGGTACAAGGTTCAGAAAATGGCTAAGAGAACGTTATTTAGTGCTCATTAGGTGTTCAACTCAAGCCGACATCAATAATTCAGTATTTGTTTAGTCGATTTTTAGAACCGGCATACAAAGGCTAATGACATGCTATCCGCCAGCCACTGTGCGACGTTACTCGAAACGAAGACTTGACCGCCTTTCACTTGGTGTCAGCTCTACGCAATATGCTGCGGAAGAAAGCCACACTCCCTCAGTCCTGAAGCCATCTTACCGACAGGGGGAGTTAGAGCTCTAAGCAGAAGTGAGCGGTGGCTTCGTTACAAACAGAACCTGTCAATCAGTCCTTCAAAGGGTTACCCAGTTCGGTTTCATTTGAAACCTGAAATCGATTCGCCCACTTAAGGTTAGCTTCATTTGACCTATCATTAATACTTCTTCTTTGATCTGCAACCAGAGAAAACCTTAAAATATTGTCTAAGATTGGTTGACCACTACAGGCTCAATCTCTCAACGCTTTTATTGTTTCTCGATTCTGGGTACCTGTGATTGCAAGACCGTGATCTTCCTGAAACGCACGAACAGCATTGGTAGTGGCCGGCCCCAAAATTCCGTCGATAGGCCCGGGATCGTAGCCTTTTCGGCCCAGTGTTCTCTGCAACTCCACAATAGATAACGCGGCTTTCAAGTCAATAACTTGCACAGTTTGTTTGTTACTCCCAACATCTCGCGCGGTAGCATTTTCATCGTGATATTGTGCAAAGTTTAGCCATGAGACACTAAACACCTGCATCGCCTTGTTTCCAAGTGGAAAAATCAATGGCTCAACATCCATCGTCCACCGCAGTATACTTGCTGGCACACCAAGGGACTCCGATTTACCTGCCGCTGCCTCGATGATCTCCGTTTGCGCCAGACGGTTACTTCCAATCAGGACCGGCAGACTAACCAACGCAACCAACGTCCCTACAGGTATCAATAAGCGGGCAGGCCCGACCATGCGACCCGGCTTGTTCCATGTGAGCCAGATCATCGCCAGGCGATTGGCAATCTTTCCTAGGGTCAACACAGAAAAAATCAGCGAAAACGTAAGTGCCAGCGCGGGCACATACAAGGCTTTTAGCGGGGCTGTGTGCTCTGGGTTGCCCCGATTTAGTGTAGTACCTGGCTCTGGCAGGCTACCAAAAAGACGATCTGCCTGTTCCCAGGCCGCAGGGATAACGACCTCATTAACGAAGGCATCCTTACTCATTCCTGGACGAACCGTTGAATTGGCGCTCAGGTCGTAATCCATGTCTGTTGCTGTTTGACTGATAAGGTGCCGGGTCAGCGCATTCATAAACGGCGTGGCCATGAATTCCGACCTTGACAGATGCGGGCGCAACGTATCGTCGTGGTACTCCAGCCCGGTTTCCTCCTTAATCTGATCGTAGAAGGCTTCCCGAAATTTCTTGGGATATTCATGCCTGGCTACCACCCGCATAAAGGGGCGAGGAAGCAAAATCACCGCCCCACCAATCACTCGCTCATCCGTGAATAAATGTGGTTTTATCTTTGCCAGTAACTTCGGATCGGTAATCCCCAGTGCGTGTTTGAGCGTCTTCGGGTGCGCCATCAGTTCATTGCGGGTGAGTCCCGGCGTGGTGACGACATCAGAATAATCTGACCACATCACACCATCCCATTTGTGATAGTGCTTGTACCGGGCCCAAGCGCCTTTAAGGCGACTGGTCGCCCGCTGTAGTTTGCGACTCCACTGATCTATCTCTGCCATCTGGCGCTGCAGATCGACCGTGTACTGGTACGAACCGTCCATATACGCCTCGTACAACGCACCTACACGTTCGGGCCCGACCTGCTCACCGTAGACCTCGTATAAATCATCAGCGGCACGAAGTGCCTCTTGCTGGACGCGGTTCTTGATCAGCTCGTGGGCGGTATCAACCACCTTGGCCACGGCCTGATCGTTGTGCAGCAGAGTGGGGCCAATCAGGGTGAGAAAAGCCTTGGTTTCGGGCCGGGGCAGATCCTCCCGGTTAATGGGCACACCCTTGATGCCAATCAGCCCATCCCGAATGGCAGGTACCGCGTTCTGAAGATAATGCGCCGCTACCAGTTCCTCATTGCTGGCGGCATCCACGATCGGGCCATTAATCAGCCAAGTTTGAAAGGTAGTCATGGCCCAAATACAACCCGGAAAGAGAAGGGCAGAGCCAACCAGTAGTCGGGATGGTCGCGGTGGGTTGGTCCCGCGCAGCGCAACAAAGGCAAAGATCAGCAGGCCCAGTCCAACCCCCGACAGCTGTTTACCCTTTATCGTCAGATGATCCAGCTCAATTCCGGTGCCCAAAGCTCCGCTTGCGGCGTTAAGAATGGAGGCATTAAAACTAAACTCGGCAAGGACATACGCCACTTCCAGGACCAGAAGTACCAAAAGCAGTTTAAGCCAGCCTCCATGCTTCACCATCGGTACCATAACTTACGCCCCTTCGTGGCTTTCACCTTAACCCAATCACTTTCGTCGATATGTCGTAAGTGAATTTGCCCAGGTTAGTTACCTCCACTTGAGACATACAACTGGAACCGCTCAATTTATCAGTAACAGATGCACTTCAGATTACGAAGCTTGCACAGCGACAGTATCGGACTCCCTAGTGTCACGACGTTTTGGGTCTGACCCAAAACGATTGTCGCCGGCCGTGCCGTCCAAGCACATGAAAACCAAGATAACGATAAACCCGACAATTGGTATAAAGAGTAACAGCTGCCACCATCCGCTACGATTTTGATCATGGAGACGTCGACACATCAATGAAACACTAGGTACAAGAAGAATCAAATTATAGACACCACCCAGAACTCCTCCCGCCCCAACCAAGGCATCTAAAACGCCAAATAAAAAAGCAACCGGAATGTTCATGACCACAAACATCCAATATTCTTTTCTACTAGCTCGCCCTTCAAATTTTGCAAATTTTTGGAAAGGCCCCAGGTACCAATCAATAGCACTCATAAAAACTCCTTTTTATCGTCATTACCCTACATTCTCACCTGTGGGAAATTGATCATCCACTGCGACTGGAAATCTATTATTCCTACAGCTTGTGGCACCCTTTATCACCCGATACAGCAGCCATACGCTAATTAATGCCTCACCAATATGGTCAATAAACCAATGAGCGATCAAAGCCTGCAACCAACCTTCTCCGCCATTCAGAACAACCATACTCGCTTTAGCAACCATAACCCCAAGCAAAATGACATGGGCAAGCAATGCAATTTTTGCAGACTTACGAATCCATTCCTGATGGACCTCAATCAGCTCACTGCCATCGCCAGCTCTTGCTTCTAGCCATGCAATAACCAAAAATATCATTGACACCGAGCCAAGTCCCAAAAAACCTAGAACCGTGGCAACAAGAAGAAACAAATACCTTTGCAAAGCAAAAATCCTTCTCAAATATCTGCGTATAAAACCCAACCAGGATTAGATTAAATGGCCTTACCATCATTCAATCTGACAAAGCCTTTTATTATCCGATATACATACCATATCCAAAGACCGATCAGAACAAAAACACCAACACCAACCATGGTTAATACAGCACCAATCAACCCAACAGCCAGAGACCACCAGAATGTTCTGATTTGATAAGAGAAATGCTTACAAGAAACATCATTTTTGAGATCACCCATCTTCAAATAATTTATTATCACACCCACAATAGATGAAAACATAACAAACAGACTCAAAGCCTGAAGACCATAAACGATAGTAACCAACCTCTTTTCATCTTCAGGAAGATCAGCACCATCCACTTCAGGCATATTATTTTCTACGATTTCGCTCATTCCCATGCCCCTCATAATAATTTCGACACACATCAACACATCAGAAGCAAAATCTCATCTAGCCTCTTCACTGATCATTTTGAATTGAAAACCGCAGATCATGCTTCCTTAATTAAAAATCTTCCTACTTCAGCCACATTCTGCCACATATATGACTTAGGCACTCTACCGGATCTTCACCACTCGCCCACACAGAGTTTTTTAGGACTATCTCCAGCGATCCAACTTCATCTGGATCGGTCCATAAAAGCTCGTTATCTCTTTCAGCCAACACAACGCTTGAGCTGAAAACAGCCCCAAAAATCATAGCGGCATTTATTATATTTTTTCACAGAAGACAACCTATATGATTTCTGAAAAATATCAATATATCCACGCGCGAGACACGAACCAACAGTTGACGACAAGAACCATACGTTGCTTCACATTTTGAGAAATACTAGGGTGGAGGGAGGTAGACACTTAAAAATCCTTTTATCATTATACTTTCGCTACAGCTTCCTTTGAATCCGCAATTTAGCGCTTCCCAATCACTTAGAAAGTAGCAATTGACTACATACAGCATCAAGGCCGAACCTCGGCACTACTCTAAGTTTTCAAGGTTTCTTCAAAAGAAGTTGAGCCATGTCAATTCATAAGTTTTGGGAAATAGAGGCCTCTTTTCATCACAAGAATTCTCTATGCCAGCCGCGATCGCCTTTAGTACAAATAGTAATTTTCCCTAGATCCTACAAATACACGGGACAGCTCCTATCCATATGCGACAAAGCCTCCAAACTGCATGACTGCCTCAGAGTCGCAAAACGATCCGCGTGATGCGTGGTTACCGGTAGTCTTGGATGGCGATATAGGGACGCACCATGGATCCGGCTCAGCAGCAAAACCTGTTGGGCCATGGTGTCTAAGGGTTGCTCACCATAGCGTTTACGCAACCGAAGCGGTCTCACACTGACTTTATCGCCCCAGGCACCCAGTTCCTGACCACTGTAGGTCGCTAGAATCAGCTCATCCAGGCCGACATAGCGATAGACGTCCCCCACTTCAGGGTTTCGATACTTGCTTTTTCGTGATAGCTGATACTTGCGAAACAGAATCGGTGCGCCACTTTTGATTACCTCAAGCACACTGATTTTGATGTCGTACTGTTGCTCAACCTCAGCGATCACATCCAAACTCTCGAAGAATCGGCCATCGCGGTGAATGGTGATCGTACGTGGAGGCTCCCCATTGTGGTGGCGGCCATACTCCTGAATACTTTTGTGAAGTAGACTCTTCAGAGCCTTATCTTCCAGGCGTTCTCCGCTTTGAAGGTCCGCCAACTGCCAACCGAGCTGAGCCCCATTGCGTGTAAACAAGAAAGCGGAACCGGGTGCTCGCTGCGATACGCCACCCAGATCCAGACCGATAAAGAGATCCACCTCCCCCGGCATGTCTCCCAGACCACAGATCAAACCACCCCCTTTGCTGAACACCCCTGCAGCCAGGTTGTTGTAATAGGTGCGTTGATACGTCCTCGTGTTGTGATCCACGAGCATGAACTGGCAGGCGAGCTTATGGCGAAACGCCACATCTCGGATTTCCGCTTTGTTACCGGACTTGTCGAGAGCAATCACCAACAGTGTGTTCTCGGGAGGCGTATCGACCAGCCGTTTATCCAACTCCATGGCATCCTTCAGCGGTTTGGGTTCGAGCATACCTCGCCATTTTGGCAATGGATCGGCAGACAAGCTTTGGCAGGCTTCACGCAGATTGTGAAAGTGATCGCTTAACTCCTCCGAGCTGACACTGGTACCAACAGCCAGACAAACAACCTGGGAGCGGGTCATGCCCCGAAACGCACCCAGCTTCAATACAGATTTTTCCGCATCACCCTTGCGACCGTTGTAAAAGCTCAAACGGAAAGGTGGACAAATGTTATCCGCCGCCTCAGACAACGGCTCAAGCGGCACCACTCTTGCCTTGAACCCGGGCAATACCAGCCCCTTCACCATCGCACCAGACGCTTTCAATCGATCCATGATCGGCCACTTCAGATCCCTCGCCATCCGGTTGAGCAGAGGACTGTCAATTTTCTGAAGGGTTTCAAAATCGAACATAGGTTCCAGCAGCGCACCCAAGTGATCAAACGTATCCTTGCGCCCGTAACTCACCTTGACCGCATGGCTGGCATGGACGGATTCTGCTTGTCCTGGCCGAATGTGGCCTTTTTCTTCATGGTAGCTATAGAGGGTATGCGGAGTGCCAGGTACCGATGAATCGGCAGTCTTGTCGTTTGACACCCCGTGAAAGTCAGCAACGCCTGGTGGCTTACCTTGTGCAGCATAGCGATGACGCACACGCCTGATGTCTTTCAGCCAGTCCGGCCGGTTATTGATGACCCAGTCCAGCGTAATACCGTCCTTTGCACATATTTTGTGGCGCACTGAGAGTCCCAGAATCGCCTGGCCACTGGGCAGTAGTTCCGGCGTTATTTGAAGGGTTTTGAACAGATCAAGGTAAGCGGACTTCGCGCGGATGCGCTCTGATGGATTGGCCTCTTCGATTTCAACCCAGCCGGAGGGATGCCTGGATGCTTTCAGGGGACGACCAATTGAGGGATCTTGGTTTCGGACCAAGTTGAAAGCTGCACGATTAAGATCCTGATTCAAAAGCCGTTCGATAGCAGCCCGCTCTTCCTCTTTGGCAGCTTGGAGTGCCACTTCGCCTTCCGGTTCCAGAGAGCATTTAAAACCGAAAGCATCAATATTCAGGTTATCCAAATGCTCAAGAGCGACAACCGCATAGTGGCCCACATCAGTCACCGGCTGCCAGCGGTTGCTCCTCGCAACAAGCCTGGCCGCTTTTCGAGTCTGCTGAACCTGCGATTCCTGTTCATCAGCACCTGACTCAATGGTCACGCGGTAGCGGTACACAGAGACCTGATTCAAGTCACAATCAAGCCCCATGGCCGAGAGGCCAACCTGTTCCTGAGCTGTTGCCATATCGAGGCGTCCTTTTCGAATTGACGATTGGAAGAAGGATGCCCAAGCCAAGGCAAGCATGCGATACTGAACGAATCTACAATCTGTCCGAATTTCAAGCAGACCCGGGTGTTTATATGGACGCAAACATCGACACAGCTCTTAACTGGGAGCGCGTTGCTCAGTTCCATCTGATCGAAGTGATTGCCCTGTGGGAAGGAAGACTGACCACCAACCACCTGAAGGCGGCCTTCTCCATCGGCAGAAGCAAAGCCTCAGAGATCATCAAGTCCTACCAACGAAAAGTACCGGACAATATTCACCTCTGTAGTCAGGCAAGGGGCTACATACCCGAAACCAGTTTTCAGCCGCGGTTCAGTCACGGTGAGGTCAATGAGTATCTGAATATGTTGCACAGTGGATCCATTCAGAACAATCACTTTTACGCTCTACAAACCGGGCGAGCCCCTATAGACAGAGTGCAATCCCTGACCCGCCCCGTTGATCCAGAAATTGTACGCGTTATCTTGCAAGCAGTGCGTGAAGGCCATCGTCTCACCGTTTGTTATCGGTCTTTGTCAAACCCCGGCGGAGAAGAACGACTGATTGCGCCTCACACGCTGGTGTCGGCAGACAGTCGTTGGCACGTCCGTGCATTTTGCGAGCGAGGCCGGGTGTTCAAAGACTTCATGCTGCACCGATTCGTCGGCGTGCCTGAGATTGAGGGCGAACGCCTGGAGATGGCCACCCCGCCCAATGACGTTGAATGGTTCGACGAAGTTGAAATGGCATTAACACCCAATCCAGCCCTGCAGCCAGAACAACAACAGCTGGTCGCTGATGACTATGCAATGGGGCCAGACAAAACATTGCGAATTTCAGTTCGCGCGCCTCTGGTCAAATACATGGTTGTCGCGCTCAGACTTGGAACACCGGAACAAACTCGAACCTATCCAAAGGCCCACCAGCTGGACTTGGCCAACCGGTATGAGTTAGATGGGTTCATTTTGTGACTGTCGAACAGGCCCAGGAGCATTAGCCCAAACCGCTGATTAGCATGCTAACTGCGCATATCAAGACAGCAACAACCGGACATTTCTAAGATGATGGGAAGTATAGGAGAATGCTGCTTAGACCATTTAGGGGGATGCAGAGCAATGGTCAGGTGGCGATATCGAAGACACGCGGAACCGGACATTGATGTGCCACCAAATCGGTAAAAATCGTTGAAAACCGCCTATAGCAAGGCTTTCAGCTTTATAGGTCTTACGCCACCATCCAGTTGATTAGCAACGATTAACCCCCAAGCCTGCCACCTACGACTACCCTCTGAAGGTGCCCTCCGGAGGCGAAGGTCTCAGGTTCGAATCCTGACGGGCGGGCCATATTCCATAAAGAGCCCGCCATTGAAAGCGGGCTTTTTTATTCCCCAAAGGCGATCTGAGCCAATCCTGACCATTCAGGCGACTCCGTACTTGCTCTTAATATAAAGCTGCTTGATTACTCGAGGCTCAGCACATAATCTTTCAGCTAACACGACCCCTGCCTCTTGACTCCAAAAGGAGCTTACGCGGGGGTTCTTTTTGTTTGCGCACCGCACGTTATTACGAATCGGTATATAGCCTCTATTGCTTGAGAAGCCGAGGATGGCTACCATTCTCAACAGGTCGAAAACGACCGGTTGGTCCTTTACCCAAGGTTTTGGATCGTGGCAGCGCCTCAGTCGCCGATAAGACTGGGGCTTTTCTTTTTCTACATCCCCTGTTTTTTCGCCCCGGCTTTCGTCTCCACCAAAAAGCTTGTCCGCTTGATTCGCTCCATGTAGCTCTGGTCTGCAGGAAATGCCGTCACAAATTGGTGCGGTTTGCCCTTTTCTTTGGGGTCGTCGAACACCACCACATACCGCTCTTCCACTACAACAAGCGTTCGCCTTTTCGCCTGCCGGCCCCGTTTTTTGCTGAGTTCTTAGTAAGCTTGCTCGTGATTCCATTTGTAGAACTGCTTAAGGTCGTTACAGAACTTGAAGTCAAGGACCCCTCTGTACTGCAATTGCCCAACCACGATGCCCGGCGCTATCCCTACCTGTTCTGCGAATGAGCGAATCTCAGCTTTTGTCCGCCCTCCCCCCTGAATGAACTTCTCCATTGCTCTTGCGGGTATCAGTTCATTCTGCGCGAAACGATTGGCCTCTGACTCTTTTTCTTCATCGAGCCCGTTGCTGCTCTTGTCCGAACGCTCAATGAACAAGTCTTTCTTGCCGTGAAGCAGGATGTGGCCAGCTTCATGAAAGAAGGTGAACCATAAGTGATCGTTCGAGCGGTAACGCAGGCTGAGCTGAATGACAGCCTTGTCTGAATGAACCCAGCGTGTAGCACCACTCACCCCAGTCTTCGGCAACGACGGAACGAAGACAACGGCTACGCCGGCCTCAGAGCATAGCGCCTGCATTCTCGGCACGAATTCTTCAGGAGACATATCCGTCAAAGCCCGGATCTTATCGAGCGCCTTGCGGAAATTCTGCTTGTTATAGGGGGCACAGTTTATTGATGCAGCATCAATCTCACCCTTCCTGAGCCATGCGGAAACCGCCTCAGGAAACACGCTGGACTGGCTACTCTGGCGGTAGGCCACGCTGAGCCTTGGCCACATATCTCCCCATTGCTCCACGCTGGCAATCCCGAAAAACTGCAAGACTTCTTTGAGCTGTTCCTTCTTGTCTTTATAACGCTTGATCCAGTCGAGCTTCACCATCTCATTGACTGGAATTCGTTTGAGCCAGCTCAGGTCCGATTCAAGCTGTTTTTCCTCATCCAACCGGGCCTTTATTTCCTGATAGTTGCTCTCGAGGTTAAGCCAGTAATTGGCCGGCATTCCAATCGCCCGCTCCAGCTTTATCGCTGTTTCAGGAGTAATCGGAGATTTTCCTTTGATAATCGAAACAATGTGTTTCGGCGTCAGCCCGGTCCGCTTTGCCAGTTCCTGCTGTGTCATATCCCGCATGCCCAGCTCATCACTCAAGACTTCACCGGGAAGGATCGCGTAGTTGGGCTCGTATTGATTCTTTACCGATTCACCCATGTGTATCCACCACTCCAATAATTTTGATCTTTGTAACTGAAGACCAATCCAGTCCGCCTTCACTGCGCTCTGGCAAAGGATCATGGTCCGGTTTCAGGATGAGCCGATAGGGATGGTCCAGGTCGACGCTCAGTTGCCCTTTACGATTGCCCGTGAGTTCGTGACAGCGATGGGGCGGGCTGTACGGTGGCGCAAACGCCCCGAGATCCGGCAAAGCATGCAGCTGGGTGAGCACTATCTGAAGTTTTTTGGCTCTTTTGGGTCCATGAGCCTTAACCATCTCTCGGCCATCGTTCATCTGCTTCATCAGCTTTTTCGTGGCAAAGGTGATTCTCATAATTTCCTTATTTCCATTAACCTAATAGGTTAATTATTTCCTTCGGGCTTGTCCAGTACAGCTCCGCCTTGCACCACACTGGGCGCTCAATCTCCGTTAGCAGATGCCACAATCACACTTGCATTAGGCCGATAGCATTCGCTAATATCATCAGTAACATGACCCCGGCCTCTTGGTTGCTTGCAACTTACGCTGGGGTTTTTATTTTCTGGTTACCACCAGTCCTTCCAGTCTTCCGCAATCCCCATCCCGCTCAAATCCAGCTTCCGAGATGAGTGCTGCTCTGGAAACTGTTCCAGGTGTTTGGCCAGCCGCTCGTGCCACTCCGTATTTGGGCATATCGACTTCACCAACGTGCGCGTAATAGCCAACAGCAGGAACGGCTTGAAGCGGGTGTCTTCGTTGTCGATGAACGCATCACACCAGGCTATTTTGCCCCGCTTGGGCAGTTTGGGTTTGGAAGTGATGTTCCGGTTCCAAAGCCGGCTGTGATGGGCGACCAGGTTGCGCAGGTAACTCAGGCTGAACAACCAGCTTTTGAACACCTTCCAGTCATCTACGCCGTAGCGGTTGGCAATGGCCAGCTGGTCTCTCGGGTGGAGCATGCTGAACAGCTGCGAGATGGCTCCGAAATCCAATACCTCCACGGCTACCCAGATTGGCAACTCATCGCCGTGATTGGTGTGGTAGTGCCGCACGAAGTCTTCTTTGGAGCGTTTAACCAGTTCCCGGTACTTGCCTAGCCAGGCATCGAAGGCCGGTTTCGGATTGTTCTTGCTGAATGCTCTGCCGGCAAAGCCTGGGTGGAAATGCGCCTTTGTATTTTCGACGTGAGCAAAGGGACTGCGCTTGCCCAACAGGTAGGACAGGTCTACCCGTAGGGAGATTTCGATACGTTCCAGCGCGTCGGCCAGGTACAGACGCAGCTGCTTGTCGAAGAGGTACAAGTGAACCGCATCCACAAACTGGGTGCCGGGCTGAAACTCGTCCAGGGCTCGAGTGGCCAACTTTCCGGCATTGTCGCTCTGCACCACCTCGAACTTGCGAAACGGATACCAGTAGGCGCTGAGGCGGTAGTAACCCACCCGCTCTAGGTAATCCAGTGCGGCGGCTTCATCGGTTACCACCATGCCCCGGGATTTGAGCAGTTCCAGTTGCTCGGGGAAGGACTTCCATGGCCTGTTGTACGCCATTAGTTCAGGGCTCCTTCCACCACGGCTTCGGCCAGCTGATAGCGGGTTTCGCTGGCCTGGTTCAGGCGTTCCTTGAGCTGGTCGCAGAGGGCCATGAGCTCATCGACTTTTTGGACGATGCGGTGTTGCTCCGCTAGGGGGGGGATTGCTGATACGAAGCCTCTCAGGCTCTCTTGATTGAGTTTTGGCATTTTAATTCGGTTTTCCGCGACCCTGACTTGCTGAAGGAAAATCTCTGATAGGATTTCCATCAACAGGAATCTGGAGTCAATGAAAGCGTCAATTGGATACATATCTGCGCTACAAAGGCCATCGAAATCAACCAAGGCAGCCTTCGACAACGAGGGACGTATTTTTGAATAAATGATTTGCCCGGCAAAGAATCGACTATTTGGCCCTTTAACTCCCGACTCTTTAACTGTTCGGTTTTCGGTAATCCGCCCCGTACCTTTCTCAATGCAGTCAGGTGCAACTTGTCGTAGATCCGGAAAGTTCTCTGGACGGACCAGCTCTCCTTTTATTGCACAGACATCACCAAATCGAGCCCAGTGCCATCCGCTTGGCAACTCGAACGGTTTATCCTCCTCACCAATTTCCGTCAACGGCTTTTGCCTCTTGAGCTTCCGGGCGGCCACCAGTCGATTTTTTTCTTCAGCGATACGATTGAGCAGCTCGCATGCAGGCTCATCCCCCGCATCCTGCTCCACCAACCGCCCCATCACCGCCAGTTGCAGGATGGTCTGCTTGAGCTTGTCGATGCTCTGTTCGGTGGTGAACAGGGTGTCGAAGTGGGCGGCGAGGCGGGCCCAGTTGTCGGCCAGTTCGGTGGCATTTTCGGATTGGGTGAGGGTGCCGAGCAGAGTGTCCACGAGGGTTTCGTGGGCTTCGAGCTGGTCGCTGGTTTGCTGTTCCAGGCGGTCGCAGAGGGCCATGAGTTCATCGACTTTTTGGACGATGCGGTGTTGCTCTTGTTCCGGGGCCAGCGGAATCATGGCTAACCTAGCCTTGTCGGTTCCAAGTCTAGGTAAATTCATGCCATGCGTGGAGTCATTGGCGTAACGCTTAAAGTTCGGCGACTTCAGCGCCAACCGAAGGAACTCTGGCAATAGCCCCAAATAGCCCCGAATGGGGATGATTTCGGTCGTACAGACGCCAGGCTCATCCGCAACGAGCACTTTGTCGAGGTAGGGGCGGAGCTTTCCATAAAGTACATCACCCCGCTTAAACCGATTCTTCGAGCTCTTGAACTGGCGTTCCGTGTAGCGAACTTTGTTGAGAAGCCTGGAGCTCTCTTTTTCAATATCCTCCAGCTCTAATACCCAAGTATTATCAGCAACCTGATTGGGTTCAACTTTGTCTGTGACTCCGTAGTTCGTTACTTGCCCTAGGCGAACCCAACACCAATGTGACGGAATTTGATAGGGCTCATCACCGCTGGCAGCTTCAAGCTTTTTGGGCTTCTTGATTATCTTCTCGGCAGCTAAGCGAGCTTTTTCCGACTCAATCCTCAACAATAGCTGGTGCGCTCGTTCATCGCTTTCCTCTGCTTCAACTAGTTTGCCCGAGAGGGCCAACTCCAGAATCAACTCCCGAAGCTTCTTAACCCCAGTCAACTTAACCTTGCCATTACTACCCCGGCCACTGCTGGCTTTCTTCGTCACCGCCCCGGTCCACAAATCCAGATGTTCGGTAATCAGCTCCCGCGCACTCACGCCGCACCTCCGCCGGTGTTCTCATCGCTGTTGTGAGAGAGCGCATCGGCCAGGATGTCCCGCAGCTGGTGGCGGATTTCCTGGATTTCGGACTGTTGCTGTTCGTACTTGGCCAGCAATTCGTCCGGGTCGTGGTTGACCTCTTCGCCCTGCCAGGGGTTCTTGA
>Ga0208561_100167_pt1 | contig 17576 bp, 20 predicted proteins | sample Shrwel1BS1Day9_FD_187536 | JGI IMG/M metagenome (GOLD analysis project Ga0208561, IMG submission 187536) | Subsurface microbial communities from deep shales in Ohio, USA - Utica-3 well 1 S-1-Day9 (SPAdes) (version 2) ... | reverse complement strand
CAACATTGTTTTCATTTTTAAACATAATTATTACCTCCGTATTTTAGTTTTATTTTGACTTTCAACTTAAACAGCATTTACTCAGATATCAGATAAAGATCAAAGAGAATAAAGAACAAAGCCAGCAAAATATTTCCACTGAACAAACTCTGCCAGGCTAAAGCACCAAGCAGTAAGATAACAAGTGTCTTAGAAGCCATCTGATTCACCTCCCTTTCATTATTTTGGACTAACCCACTCCCCCAATTTGATCTCGCCTCCTTAAATTTAGGCATAAAAAAAGAGCTGCCGGGACAGCCTCAGTTAAGAGACTATCCAGACAGCTCATTGTCTTTGACTATTCAGTTATGCTCTAGGGGGTGGGGCGTCGAACGTCGATCTGAATTTCATAATTAAGACGTGGTACCTCTAGAAATTTTGTTTAAATTTTGAGATTACTAATAGGGAAAATTAACCCTTAAGGGGGTCGGGTCTATATATAGCAGCTGCAAAAAAATATAAAAGGCATGCCCTCAAAAAATTTTCATGTATAATTTTGAGACTATAAAGGGATTTTTTAAACTTCAAGATCTCTTCTCATAGTGATAACTTCACCTATTATTTTAATCTCTGATTCATCATAAATAGACTTAGAATTATCAGATGGATCTAGATGAACTTTTCCGTTATCCAGCCTGTAATATTTTTTAACACTTCTCTCCATTCCATTATTACGCTTGATTTCTATTAATACTGTTGAACCTGAAGCTGGTAATTCATCCTTCATTGTTTTAATCAAAAGAATGTCTCCACTTATAAAACCAATATCCTTCAATTTATTGTTAGTTATTTTTACTGCATATGTTGCTTTTTTAGCTAACTCCATAGAAAAATATAGGTTTTCTTTACTTATAAAATTGAATTTTCTATCCTTAAGATTTGGTCGATCCCAAATTAATTCTTTTTCAAACTTATATAAAGGAACCATTTCTTGATGTTTAAAACGATTCTTAAGAAAATCTTCATAATGCTCAGTGTCTTCTACTTGTGTGTTTGAATTTAAAAACCACCTTTTCTTTTCCGCCACTTTTTTTAAAGAAGCTTCACTCCAATAACCAACTTTAATCATTAAATCTTCATAAACATCTTCTTCGTTGCTTGCCTTAGAAATCTTTTTTAATATTTCTGGTGTTGGAGTAGTATCTCTGCTTTCACTTATATACTGAGAAAGATAAGAACGGCTAACTCCACTCTCTTCTGCAAGTTCAGATACTTTTCGACCTCTCAATAGGTGTTTTAGTTTATCAGACAATTCTTTTTTCTGTTTTTCATTCATTTTCATTATTATCACTCCTCACTAATATTATATAATAACAAATATTTTTTTCAAGTTTTTTCGACATTTTATTGACAAAGATGTTAAGAACTGATATATTTAAAGTGCAATAACTGTTATAACAGAGTTTAATAATTTTAAAATTATCTCAAACGGCATCCTTATTGATGTTAATTGAGATTTTTATTTTAAAACTGTTATTATTTTAAAAAGATCAACAAAATCAATTAAAGAAGGAAGGATTAAATTGAGTAAATTTTTACTGGAAAACCTCGAAAAAATGACAAAAATCGACAGCAGCTCCTACATGAATTCCGATACTTTGTGCAGCGAGCTTGAATGGACTCATGAAGAACTGGAAAATGATCTAAACAGCTTGCTTCAATATGACCGGGTTAAAGTGTTCGACAATAAGATCTATTTAGCCGAGCACTATAAATATGAATATATCCTGGCAGACAAAATTAATCGCCGGCTCAGTTTCAAGGAAGAAGAGATCGACAAGCTGCAGGAAATGATTACAGCTCAGGAAGAAAACTTAGGACCGTTCAACTCAGAGCAGAAGAAGGCGATAAAAGATTCTCTACAAAAGAAACTCACTGTAATAAATGGTAGAGAAGGAACTGGAAAGGCTGAGGTTGTAAAAGCAGCGGCCAATATTTATAAAGAAGTAAATCCTGATGAAAATGTGATTATCACTTCCCCACAGGGAAAAGATGCTGAAAGATTGGGAAAAGAGTCAGGCTTAGATTACCAGCCGCTTTCCTCACTGCTCTCTTATGAAGATTGCGAATTTCAGCAGAATGAGCTGCATCCAATTAAAGGTGAAGGACTTATAATAGTCACTGATTTCCATAAGTGTGGGATTGAAATGGCAAAGCAGCTGTTTGTTGCCGCCCACTCTGATTTCAAAATAGCTCTTCTGGGGGACAGCAATAAGATTTCTGGATATGGTTCTGGCAATGTTTTTCTGGAGCTATTAACATCTTCCAAAATAGATCATATTTTATTAGAAGAGATTCATAATAATAAGATCAGGGAGGAATTTGCCGATATTACAGAGTCCATTATCCAAGATGAACTTTCTGCTATAGAAGAGACAGCTAATTTATATTTCATAACCAGAGATGAAAACGTAGAAATATTTAAATCTCTGCAGCAGGTGGTCTCTATTTCATCTATTGACACCTCTCCTTTTGACTATCAGATAATTGTACCTGAAGTCGAAAATTTAGATTTAAATAAATTTAATCTAAAAATGAGAGAACTACTTAATCCAGAGCCTTCAAAAGAGTTCTGCGGTTTTAAAAAAGACGATAAGATCATTATCGATCAGGACAACAATAGAAAAAATATCTATAAGGGAAATATAGGATTCGTTACTGAAGTGGCAGAAGACCATCTCCATATACAGCTAAAAGATCGACAGGAAATGAAATTCAGAGAGGAAGATCTGAAAACAGTCTCACTGGGCTATGTTACCACTGTGAAAAAAAACCAGGGTAATAATTTCCCCAATGTTGTGGCTGTTTTTCCAACTGGTGATACTGAAAAGTTTGATAAACAGCTTCTGTATACCTCAGTTGCACCAGTAACTAATACTCTCTTTATGATAGGTAACAAAGATGACATAGAAGAAGCAACTAATAAAGTTAGGTCATTTAATAACTCCTTAGCTGAAAAAATAGAAGAAGAAAAAAAAGCAGTTGCTTTATTTGATGAATTCACTGTTAAAAATTTAGACACTGATGAAGAACTGGTTTATCGGCTTGTTCCTGAAGATGAAGATGGTATTGAAAAAAATAAAATCTCAACTAATTCACCTTTAGGAGATCTTGTTTATCAGGAATTGGAGGGAAGTACTGTTACCCTTAATAATGATATTGACTATGAAATTGTTGATATCAAACCCTATCATACACTACCTAAAGATCTAATTGCTGAATATCTAAAACTATTTCCCCAGGATGCAGCTTAGTTTTAAATACAAATTTTGAAAGGAGGTGGTATTTTGGGAGAAGTTATAGAAATTGGTGTCAGTCAGATGGCTGTGGGGATTTTCTTAGAATTTGAAGATCCAATCAAAGGTGTAGATGAAATATTAGATTATTGCCCCTGGCTGAAAAAAGATGAATTTTCCTATTTGACATCCAAAGGTGAGAGACGATTCACAAAAGAAGGCATTCTTGAAACAGTTGTAAAATCTGAACAACCAAATGGCAGAAAGATGAGAAGAATTTATAGTAAGGTACTTGCAGATAAAATTGGAGTCAAAGAAGCTATTGAAGAAATGGAAACAATAATAGAAGATTAATCACAGCACTATTTAAACGAATAATCTTACAGTTTTTTCAACTAAAGCTTACCACTTAACTTTGTGGTTTTTTAAAAGCAAGATTATTAGGTTGCTCTTTGAAGCAGCCGCTCTAAGAGAACAACTCAATCCCTTCAGGAAAGGAGATATTATGATGATTATAGTGACGAATTTAAAAAATAGAATTACACAGTAAACCTGACATATATATGATCTCAATGATATGAACTAGTCAAAACTAATACAAAAATTCAAGGAGGAATAATAAAATGCAGCAAGTAAATTTGTTCAATGATGAGTTTAAAAATATAAGAATGGAATTAGTAGACGATGAACCCTGGTATGTCTTTGACGATATATGCCGAGAATTTGATTCAGAGTATCCAGAGGGGAAATACGGAAGGATATACTATAACCTGCCAAATAATCAGAAAGGATTTTTCCTGATAGACAACCTAAATGATAAAGCCAAAATATTAACAGTAAATTCAAGAGCTTTATTACCTATCTTATTACTTTTAGGATTAGATAATGATAAATCTAGAGAATTTAATAAGTGGATTTATTATCAAGTTGTACCTTCAATAATGAAAACAGGCTCTTATACCGATAGCAAAAATAAAATAGACGATTTAGAACTCTATTTAAAAAACTAGAAAGGAATGATATCTATGGAAAACTATGCACTTATAGAACACTTTAAATTAGTTAAAAACGGAACTGTGGAAGGCATTAAATGTGACTATTTTCAGGGCAGTCAAGGTAATATTTTGTTGAAATGGTCAGAAATTATTAAATTTTTAAAGATTAAAAATGATGGAGGTTTTTGCAAGATATATGAAGATAAATACTTTGATGAATTATATCCTTATTATCATAATATATTTTCTTTGGACGATGAAGATTATATTTACAATGATCCAAGACGATATTTAGAACCTGAAGGACTAAGAAAAATTATAGAACTTACCAAAGAAGATCCAGAAATCATAAGTGAACTTGACCTATAAATCAATAGCAGCCCCAGCCTGCTTGTTCAGTTACTCAACAGCAAAATGGGGCTGCGCAAATCAAGCAGATTATAAAATATAGACAAAGCAAAGGAGAATAATATGCTCAAATTAAAAGAAGACTTAACCCTAATTGTTGATGATGAAATTCATGAAGTTAAAAGCTATCAGAAAAGATCACAGTTGTGGTTTGATTTAGAAGATGTATGCGAAGCTCTGAGTATAGAAGATGACGACAAAATATTAGATATACTATTTGCTAATTGGTGGGTAGGAAAGCTGTATAAGGAAAATACCCATTATACCGATAGAACTCTTCCACAAGACGTAATATTAATCCCTGAAGAAGGATTATACGCTGCAATCTGTCATAAGGAGATCCCGAAAAAGTACGATCAGGTAGACTGGATACTTCCGACAAAAACCGATCTAGAAGCAGAGGATAATTTTATAATAAAAAGTCAACAGGGAATAAAAATAACGGAAAGACCAAGAATTTATAGGCCATGAAATATAAGAGCTGCCTCTATTGAAACACCAGGGGCAGCTTAACAGTTTGATTAATAAATTCTCTTAACAAAAAAGAAAACCCTGCTGTTTGAGGCAGCCAGCCTAAGAGAACAACTCAATCCCTTCAGGAAAGGAGATATTATGATGATTATAGAGCCGAATTCAAGAAATAAACTCAGCAAAATCCCCTGACTTATGTCCGATCTCAATTTTGAAATACTGACATAATAAATAAAAAATCTAAGGGGGACAAACAATGAAGATAGTTAATATGTTTTATGACGAAGTTAAAAATATAAGGATGAGAGTAATAGATGGAGAAACCTGGTATGTCTATAAGGATCTATGCAGAGAATTAGATAAAGAAAATCTGTTAGGCATACCTGGTATTAATTACAATTTTGAAATGTTATATTATGTTTTACCAAGTGAATCAAGAGGTATTTTACCATTAGGAGACTTTCAATTTTCCCAAAAAGTATTTGCTGTCAACAAGGATGGATTAGCACGATTCCTAATCATTTTAGGATTAAAAAATGATAATTTTAAGAATTTTAGAGACTGGATTTCAAAAGAAGCACAACCAATAATCTGCAGAGAAGGTACTTACGAAGACTCTCAAAAAGTAATTGATACTTTCAAAACAAACCTACAGAAAAAACTCAAGGAGGATTAATATAATGGAACAAGTTAATTTATTTAATGACGAATTTAAAAATATAAGAATGGAATTAGTAGACGATGAACCCTGGTATGTCTTTGAAGATGTAATAAGAGAATTAGATATTGAAACTGAATTTATGATAAATAATTATTATGGAGAAAACAATTCTTTATTTAATAAACTACCAGAAAACACAAAAGGATTCCTTCTTATCGATTCAACTTATTATCGAAATAGAATATTAACAATTAATAGAAAAGGAATATACATTCTTTTATTTATGTCAAACTTAGAAAGCAAAAGACTTAATCAATTTAATAATTGGATAGCTAGTAAAGTTATTCCTTCAATTATAGAGACAGGTACTTACACTGACAACGAAAATATAATGGAAAATTTTAAATTAATTAATAATTAAAAAGGAATGATATATATGGAAAACTATGCACTTATAGAACACTTTAAATTAGTTAAAAAAGGAAACGTGGAAGGTATAAAATGCGACTATTACCAGGGCAACCAAGGTAATATTTTAATACCATCAGGAAAAATTGTAGAATATTTAAAGAATAAAAAATATGAGAATGAAGAGATAAATGAACTTTATCCTTATTATACACAAATATCTGTTCCAGGATCTGAATTTGACAACTCTCCGGCTTTATATTTAGAGCCTAAAGGCCTAAGAAAATATATGGAATCACAAAAGAAAAATCAGAAATCATAAGTGAACTTGACCTATAAACCAATAGCAGCCCCTTATAGCTTTATCAAATACGGGGCTGCTTAACTACTAGTGTAAATATATAATTGAAATTTCAATAAATTATGAGGTGATATTATGAGTGATGTAATAAATTTTGAAGAAGCAAGAAAAGAAAAAAATAAAATGAAATATAGTAATCTAATGGATTCTAATTCCAAAAAATCACCAGTTGACATTAACACAATGAATAATTTTTCAAACTTAACAGAGAAACAATTAGAAAAAGAATTCATGGATATTAGAGAAACAAACACTACTTTAAAATTAAATGAAGATTTAAAATTAATTGTAGATGGAGAGATCCATAAAATTGACACTTATCAGAAAAGATCAAAGCTATGGTTTGATTTAGAAGAGGTTTGTAAAGCTCTTAATATAAAAGATTTTCAAGTACTCATAGATGTATTATCTGCTAACTGGTGGATCGGAAAACTCTATAGAAAAAATAAGGAATATAATATTCATAATATACCATATGATGTTATATTGATACCCGAAGCAGAATTATATACTGCTTTTTGCCATAAAAAGGTCCCTAAAAATTATGAAAATATAGACTGGGAAATACCGAAAAAAGTAGAATTTAGTGAATTTGTTATGAATAATCAAAAAGTAATAGAAATAATAGAAGAACCAGATATCTATTATAGACCAGAACTCTAATAAAAATAGTCTAAAACATAATAGCTGCACCTACTAATACATCAGGTGCAGTTTACCAGTTTGATCTATAAATTCTCTTAACAAAAAAAGAAAACCCTGCTGTTTGAGGCAGCAAGGTTAAGAGAACATCCCAATCCCTTCAAGAAAGGAGATATTCTAATAGTCATTATATCAAATAATTGAAGATTTTAAAACCAATAAATACCTAAAAAGTTTAAATTAATAGCAGATTCATTCAAATCTTAGACCTTTGCTCTATTAAAGATCTAAACATAATAATGACAGAACTCCGTACTTTTTGTAGAATTACATTTTAATATTAATTAACCTTAAAAGCACTGTAAATTCCCCTTAAAAATAAATATGATTTTCAACCTGATTTCATACCAATTTCAAGCCAAAATTTAAAACCGCAATTTATTTTAACATATAGAGACAGATGGTAGTAAATTTTGTAAATTATCATTTAAGCTGAAAGGAGACTAAATTTCATGATAAAAACATCCGAGATTAAGGACCTTAAAAATAGAGATCTAAGTTTCACAGAAATACTGGAAAAAGTCGATACGGATTTCCACCCGGCTTACAACGAATCAGTTTTTATTGCTGGAGCTTATCTCGAAACTAGAAAATATGATGGCAGCATACCTAGAGGAGCTTATAAGAAGAACACTTCTGCAGCAACAAATTCCACCTCTACTCAGAAAAAACATACTAATAAAGCATCTGAGTACACCAGAGAAAAAGGACTCTCAAGAGCTAATAAGAGGCGTAAAAAGAATATTATCAGTCACGTCAGAGCAAATGCAGATGAGTTAGATGTATTTATCACCCTGAACTTCGGAACTGTAGACTATTTTAATCTATTAACTGGAGATAGTAAAACTAACTGTGAAGATGAATTTTCCAGAGCTGAACTGGAAAAATTGAAAGGTATTAAAGACTTAAGCTCCTGCAACAATAACCACCCTGAAAAACTAAATGAAGAGGATGATCACTTCAGAAAAAGAGTTGTAGAGGTTCTAACTAATAAGGCAGATACTATTCGCAGTGAGGTAGCTAAATACATTAAGAACAAATATCCTAAATACAGACAGACAACCGAATTTAAACGGGAGATGCCAAGACGATTGAATGATTTAATTTCGAATTGTGATCCCAATGACTTAGACGAGATTAAAAATGAACTTGCTTCTTTCGCCAGGAGAATAAAAAAGTATTGGTCCTCATATTTTAAGGGAAGTGACTTTAAATATTTTGGTGTTACAGAGATACAAAAAAAGACGGGGCATTTCCACTTCCACCTGGTAACTAACCTGAAATTTATACCTCAGAATAAGCTACAGAAGCTTTGGAATAATGGTACCGTCAATATCAGTAAAATCTACAAAAGTGGTAACATATTCTATTTCAAAAAAGACAGCAACATAAATAAAAGTGAGTCTAAATTAACTCAGTACATGACTAAGGAGCTTGAACACACCAGCAAAGATCCCAGGCTCAGGGGAAAACAGATCATAATTAAAAGTAATGGTCTTAAAAGGGCTCATAATATTACCATTAAACCTTTAATCTCATATGTAAAAAAGTATCTTAGAAAATTGAAAGTAGAACCGACTTGGAGCAATTTCGTAGAAAGTGAAAATCAATATGGAATAGACTTCTTGCTCAACATATATGAGCTTCCAGACTTTGGAATTTTTGAGAATGTCGAATCCATTTACAAAAAAGTAGTTGAAGCTCTTCTTGAGCTAAATAAAGACGAAATCACCAGGGACGATTACCATAATGCAGTGTATAAGGTTATTCGCTCCGAAACTGTTAAAAAAGCCAGTTAACTATTAATACTGGTCCATGCGCCGCCAGGTTATTTGTTTAATTACCAGTTATAAATATCAAGCACAAACTGAATTAAATTTAGCTTAGAATAAACTGTATGGGTTAATGAAACCACAATCGGGGCTGATAAGGCGGCCTATAACGAAAAATTTGAGCCTTATTAGCCTCTTTATTCTGTTTTATGTAGTTTTGTATATTTATCAATCAAAACCTCTTAAAATCGATTCTGAAGCTTCTCAGCCTATATGTAACTTGCTGAATTTGTTTGATTAAAGACTAAGGTTCAAAATAGAAAAAGTGTAGTGGTGGTTTAGCTGGTTTATCCAGACTTATATTCCGCCTAATTTACAAGCTGAGGTTTAATAGGTCCAGCAGCTGCAGTGCTTGCTCTGATCACAATTCTAAATCAGCTGCTTCACTCTCACTGAGCAAGACTTATTTCGACAAATTTCTACCTAACTCAATCTTTTACCGGGATTATCCGCCGCAATTCTTCTAAGCTATACCTGGTTTTCGGCCGCAAAAAGAGTGAATGACCATTCATTGCTATACCTAAGTTTTAATAAAAGATCACAAACTCAAGCAATACACTTCAAACTTTTTTCAGATTCTAAGCTTCAAATAATTAAGCTGCTTAAACAAATTAGCCACTATTTATATTAATAATAACTAATGTAAATTATAAGCAAATAGAACATAAAAACAAAAAACCCTCTATATATAATACTTTATTTATTAGTGTCGAAAATTCTAACACCCTCACCCTATGCGCCCTGTTATAATAGGATTTAATTCTCGAAACCACCCGTCGAAAATTCTAACAACCCCCCAGTCGAAAATTCTAACACCCTCACCCTATGCGCCCTGTCATAATAGGATTTAATTCTCGAAACGAGGTTTATACTAATAATATGCAGGTTAGGGTCTCTGCTCCCTGCTCATTATAATCATATCTACGCTTTAAATATCTGCTCTCTTCTAATGCTTTAATGTGGTCGCTGATGGTCTGTCTTTTAACTCCTAGCTTCTCAGATAAGGTAAGTGTACTAGGAAAAGCTGTTCCCTTGTTAAATGAGTATTTCAGAAGTAATATATAAACCTTAAGTTGGGTTGGAGAAATAGCCTGATAAATAGCTCCGTTAATCACTCCATTGTTAATAAGCGTATATCCAGTACCGTAACTACTTTGTTTATTAACTTTACAGAAAGTTGGTCGCCCTCGTCTCTTTTTAGCTTCTATCAGTCCTAAGTCAGCCAAACTGTCAATAGCTATAGACACTCTTTGACGACTCATACACATTTCGTCCTTGTGTGAAATTTCTTTTTTAATTTGAGTAGAATTAAGGCCGTTCTCAGCAGCCAAAAGTACACCATACACTATCAGTTCATACCCTGAAATATCCCTATAATTGTTGAATATACGGTTGTTGATCTTAATATGATTATCAAGCACCAGGTTATCTATACTGCCTTTAATAGGACAGTTATAGCGGTCACAGTGGTGGCTGAGCAACTCCTGGAGCTCTGCATCAGGTATGGAACATCCTAGTAGTTTGTATTCTTCATCCCAGTATGCATAAAAATCATTTTTGACTTTCCCTTTCTTCTCCGGCGGCTGATTTAATTCATTCCATGCCATCACTATATCGTAGGCTCTTCTTTTGGAATAACCCATCATCTGCAGCCACTTAGTCAACCTGCCCTGAGCCCAGTTCCTTTCACCTGCTTCTACACCTTTTAAGATTGAGTTAATACAGGGTCTTTCCGCCTCAGGTAGTTTTATTCCCTTGATTCTATCAGAACCGAAATCAGGTGATTTTGCCGGCCTGATACCCATCAAATTAGATAGATACTTTATGCTGTATTTTTTAGAGGGATCCAGCTCAATAACTTTACACTCTACTTTTTCTGATTTGTTATTATAACTGCCGGGCAGCCTCATAATTCGAGCCGCTTCAGCAGCTCTTGAATCAGATCCAGTTTCATTGGAAATATATTTAACAAAAGAGATCACTTTATTGGCATCAAACGGCTTATCAAGCAGCCAGTAACTATGTATCCCATGACCAGAGCTCAAATATATGCTTGCATCAGGCAGTTCTGCCTCTTTGATGCTCTTCTTGACCTCTTTTAGGTCCATATCATCATAGTCCGCCCATAGTGCATTTACTTTAGTTAGATTACTGGCTTTACCTGAAGTGGTATCTTTGCGGCCAGAAACCCCAAAATAAATGTCCTTATTCTTTGGCGGCTTATATTCTAATAATTCATCTGTATCTTTAAACCACACTTTATTGACTTGACCTTTGCTGTTAAATTCTCTGATCTCAATAAATCCAGGTAAGTTCGATAAAATGTGATTGATGAATTTAGCATTATTCACTTCTTTGTTTATTTCTTTTATAGAAGTCATACCAACTTACTCCCCTCGGCCATAAACAATTAATTTATTTCCGCATTATTATATAAAAAGTCAATAGCTAACCTTATCAGATTAGATTTATCTCGGTCACTCTTTCTTGCCATTTCGTTCAGTTTTTTATCCTGGTCTTCATAAATATAGTAAGTCCTTTTAATCTTTTTAGGTTCACTTTTATCTATAGAAATACTTATAGATGGATTTTTTTCCGCAATAATATCGGATTCAGGCTTGAGTTTAGATTCATCATCACCATTATCAGAACTGTTATTAGAGGCATCATCGCCTTTAGATTTGTTATCGTCAGCAGCATTGCTGGTATTATTACCATCATTATTGCTGTCACCATTACCATTAACATCACCATCAATGTTACTGTCAATGGTACCATCAACATTACCATCATCATTGACATCATTCTTTTTATTTTCTTTATCTTTGGACTTGCTTTTATCCATTTTACCTTTAACAGTGCTTTTAATATTTTCAAATTTTTTATCAGTTTTTTCTTCTACATTTTTAGACAATTTTCTCCACCACCCGCTTCAAAACTTTAAAAAACTGGTCTGCTGCTTCTTCATCATATTCAAATACTGTTTTCCCCGCTCTACCAGCTTCAGTTATTTTAACCCTTCTGTTAATCGGTTCTGTTAAAATATCTGGTTCATCGGAGAATATATCTTTTAGAAGCTCTAGATTAGCTTTTGATTCATTTGTTCTTGCATCAAACATATTAGGTATAATCAGGGTAATAAGGTCGCTGCTCAATCTTAGTTCATCTAAGTACTCATATATATTACCAACAGCTCTTACACTGGCTGACTCAACCTGAACCGGCATAATTATATGATCTATATAACATAAAACTGCATCATTAACTTTTGTTCTTTGCGGTCCACAGTCAAACATAACAAAATCATAATCCATATCTTCTAGGTCCGATAATATTTCTTCCATGATTATATCTATCCTGGAATTTCGATGTAATTCTGAGTTAATCTTTTCAATATTATCATTAGGCAAAAGATCTAAATTTTCTCTAGCATTGATTATGCACTCACTTAATTTAGCTGGATAACGAGGATCCATTAAATCAAAAAAGGTATTCTCATAATCTTTTTCAGTAAATCCTAAAAATAAGCTGGAATCATTTTGCCCGTCTAAGTCAATCAATAAAACATTAAAATCTAATTTAGCTAGTCCATGAGCTAATTGAACTGAAGTAGTGCTTTTTCCTACTCCACCTTTATTATTGATCACTGCTATTTTTTTTGATCCCACTTCAATCCCCCTTTTTGAGAGAAAATTATCCACTCTTCTATTTTTCTTTATTCGATGATGATCTTTCCTCAATAAAATCTAAAAAACTCTTTTCTTTTATACGCCAGTTGTTTCCAATTTTAAATCCTTCTAACTTTTTTTCTCTTAAATATCTGCGTATAGTTTGTTCACTTACCTTAAGCTTTTCTGCTATTTCATCAGGTGTATATATCTCAGGCATACTGATCCTCCTCCTAAAAATATAGTTTTAACATCTCTTGACACTTATCCATGTTACAATCTAGTATAATACATAATCTATTATATATCAACAATTAAATTGCTTACTGGAGATTTCTTTTCGTGTGTCTGTGTAGCAATTACTGTCAACATTAACATTAACTCTACCATTAATGGTGACATTAACATTGACATCAATGTTACCATCAATGGTAATGGTAACATCACCATCAATTTTACCATTGACATTACCATTAATGTTAACATCAAAATTAATGGTAATGCTGGTACTAGTTTTAGTAGCGGTATTAATGTTGGTTTTAATACTAATATTAGTGTCAGTACTAAATTCAACACTAAAATTAGTTTCAACTAAAATACTTGATATGATGTTAATTCTAGGATTACTGTTAACATTGACATCACCATTGACAGCAATTCTAACATCAATGGTGACATTGACATTAATTCTACCATTGACATTAATGGTAATGGTGATGTTAACATTGACAGTGAAATTGATGGTAAGTTCTATCTGGATAACGTGCTGATCATGCTGAAATGAAAAAATAGAGACGATTCATTTTATAATATTCTGAATATTTATCAGATTTGTTGACAGTTCAACTTTTAATTACCGAATTATAGCCGTGAAAGCCTCACTTATGTCAATGGGCGGGGATGAATCGGCTAATTTATAGTTAAAAAGGCTTTTTCTTTGTTGAACGTGTGTTCTTTTAGTGGTATAATATACTTAGTAATAAAGTTTTTTGCATTAGCTTAAAATATCATTTATATTAATAATTAATGAAAAAGGTGTTTGATATGCAATTAACATATGTGCTGGAGTTATTAAAACCAACTAAAAGAAAAGAAAATATATTCTTAGATAACATTGCAGAAGTAGTTAAGAATCGTCAGGGTGTCGCTGCCAAACTTAAAGCAGGAGAAACTAAATTGAGTTCTGCTGATTTTAAAGAGATAAATCTACCTGCCGCTGTTAAAAATCAGAATATTAGGGAAGTTAAAGCTCTCTACAAACTATTTTTAAAATCTGGTTCTGATAAAGATAATATCGAATTCAAAGCTAATCAGCCTATTTGCTATAATAATCAAAATTATAAGATTGATCATCATATAATTTCAATCCCTCTTTATACAACTATAAGATTTTCGGCTAAATAAACCTTGATTGGTAAGGCTTAATAGCACCTTCTAAAATTTTTCACCCCAACTCAAAACCAACATTCCTCTTTATCGTCAAGCATCATAAAAAGAATAAAAACTGCAATTAATATACTTTTATCTTGATATATTAACTCCAGTAAGCACCAGAGTCTTTAAACAGTAATTTTAAGACTTGACTTTTTCATTTTAGTCATTTTTTCGGCCATCCATAATTAAATATAGGGACATATTTTTACCCTAAATAATAAATCAGGATGGTGTTATTTATGTTTAAAACAGAACGTTCTCACAAAGAGTTTCAAGAGCATGTAATTGTTATGCTTAATGTCTATTATGCCAATGATCACTTCTTTAGAACTGTCTTTTTGAATGCTTCCATTATCCTCAAGTCCTTTTTGATCATCCTTAGCCCTGTGCGGAAAATTCTCCTTCCCACCTATCATCCCCGTGGTGAAAAACCATGGGATCCTGTCTGTCTTTTCCGCTCCTACTGGCTGATGTGTCAGTATGGTGACGGCGGCTCCATTACCTGCTGGGTTAAAAAGTTAAAAAGTGAACCTTTTTGGGCTATCATATCCGGCTTTTATCCCGGTAATGTGCCTGGAGTCGGTACTTTCTATGATTTTGAAGACAGACTCTGCGATTTTGATTCAGGTAAACGAGTTGAACGCTGTACTAAAATGCATAAGACTCTTTCAAAGCCCAAAACGAAACTAAAAAAGAACCAGAAACAGCCGCCAAAGCACCAGGGTGTGGTCCAGAGGCTGGTTAACCGCATCCTCAGAGACGAAGATAAAACTCAGCCTGAAAAAGCTGATAAATATCTTCAACAAATATTCAAAGAATGTTTTGTTCTACCTTCTGCCAGAAGAGGTCTCCTTGGAGATACTTCTAACCTGGCTGTTTCCGGTGACGGCATGGTTTTTGAAACCGGTGCTTCACCTATGGGCACCAGAGATTGTGACTGCCGTCAAAATGGTATTTTTAACTGTAACTGCCTCCGTCGCTTTAGTGATCCCGCTGCCAACTGGGGCTGGGACAGCTATCGTGATAGATATGTCTATGGCTACAGCAACTACACCTTTACAGCTGCTGATAGTTCCTATGATTTACCTGTTTATTCTGTGCTCAATCAGGCTGCAAGACATGATAGTGTATCTCATACCTCGGCTCTCTTTGAAATGTTAAATCTTTATCCTGAATTTAATTTTGGTAAAGATATTTTAGATAGTGCCCACGATAATTATGCCACCTATAACCTGCTTGATCACTGGGAGATTGAGCCTTTTATTGACCTTAATGAAAAAAACAAAGGTAATTTTAAATATGATCCACCTTTAAAAGTTAATGATGATGGTGTCCCCATCTGCAAAGGCGGTTTTTCGATGGTAAACTGGGGCTACATTAAAGAAAGCTGTCGTATTAAATGGAGATGTCCCCATGTTACTCATAAAAACTTTCATTGTCCCATCTTTAATTGTAGTGACTCAGATTATGGACGTACTGTTTATACCAAACCCGAGTGGGATAATCGCATATTTACTGCAACCCCACGCGGTTCACATAAATGGAAAAATGTGATGAAGAAAAGAACTTCTTCTGAAAGACGCAACAGCCGGGTGAAAACTGATTATGAGCTGGAAAATGATAATGTCCGCTCCAAATCCCGCTGGCTTATCAGAATAATCATGCGGGATGCAGCTATCCATGCTAATGCCTGGATTAAAGAGTCAGCTGTAACTCCAGAAGACTGGATTACCACCTGGTTTAACTATAGAGCAGCATAAATAATTACAATTATTTTAAACTATTTAGAGCTATTTTTTTAGAATAGCTTCCAGGTCCCGGGGAGAAGTGCGCCCATTTTTGGCTTAAATTTTTATAGAAATAGTTAATTTTAGTATGGAGTTTTCAAAGTTCAATTCTTTAACTTATTTATTGAAATAATTTACTTTTTTTCTATTGTTTTATGGCTTTAGCCGAGAATCCTCTTATATTTTTTAAATATTCTTAAAAAAAAGCCTGAAGAGAGGTTTTATACTTACTTCAGGCTGTATAGTTCAGACAATTAAATAAAATTTAGTGCTGTACTATTGTTGCATCATTTCTGTAACCATGCTGACTGATCATAGCTACATCTTTTGTGCCAAGCTGTCTAATTAATGCATCATTTTTAGCTCCACCCTGACATATAGCGGCAAAGTTTTTAGCACCTTTTTGTACAACTCTAGCATCATTTCTATAGCCGTGACTATTGACTAAAGCCATTTGATATCTGCCTTCTTGACGAATTGTAACTTCTTGATCTTTACCATCAGATCTAACAGAAGCAAAGTTCATAGCACCAGTTTGAGTAATTACAGCATCATGTCCTTTACCGTGTTGGGTAATCATAGCCATATTATTTCCTGGAGCTGTAAACCATTCACCTAAACAATAATCGGGACCGTAGCACTGACCGGTTTGAACAATTGTAGCGTCATTGTATTTTCCAAATTGTTCAATTTTTGCAAAGTCACCTTCGTCACAACAGAAACCAAAACCAGGACCCATTGCACCTACCATAAATGACATTCCCACTACCAAAATTAGAGACATTAACAAAACAATACTCAATCTCCTCATTTTTAATACCTCCCTTTTTTAAATTTTTCTCCACGCATCATCTATATTAATCTTATTCTCAATGAATATGAATAAGATATTAGAACAAATTCTAAATGAGTTTATTCTACTGTATAAATTTTTGTTCTTTTATTATATTCATTCGTCCCAGATTGGATAATATAAACTTCTGAATCACTCTTCCAATGGTTTACTGATAATTTTAGGTTACTGCCAAATTGAAAAACTTCAGTTTTAGCAAAATTCGCAGTTTGCTTAACTTCTACATTATTATTATTTCCAATTTGCACTAATTCTACTAAAGAGCCAATGTTTTTGATTTGAGAAATACTGCTTTCATTAAAAGATCCACTTTGATTGATAACTGCAAACCTTCTTAAAGGACTATATAATTTAAGTTCATTATTCTCTATCAAAAAATTATTCTCCAGTTTTAAATGACTATAGTCTTTTTTAAAATTATTACTAAATTTATATTCATAAGCTGCATTATTTTCAAAGGCAAATATATTATCAGCTGCAATCAGCATTAAAAGAAAAACAAATATTAATATCATAAATTTTACTTTTGTTTTATTCATAAGCAGAACCTCCTTCTTAGAAGACACCTCCTCTTTCATCTCAAGTTAATAATAACGGTGTTTGTCAAGAAAGTTGTCGCATTTAGTTAAAAATTTCTTTGAATACTACTCTTACAAAAGCTCATTTAAGAGCTCTGCTGGTTGAGATAATTATCTACTTCAGCAGTATCCATTGGATTTAA
>Ga0208561_100159_pt1 | contig 18155 bp, 13 predicted proteins | sample Shrwel1BS1Day9_FD_187536 | JGI IMG/M metagenome (GOLD analysis project Ga0208561, IMG submission 187536) | Subsurface microbial communities from deep shales in Ohio, USA - Utica-3 well 1 S-1-Day9 (SPAdes) (version 2) ... | reverse complement strand
TAGCTGACGAGAACATCCCGTTATTGGAATCATTTTTCGCGGACATTGGCGAGATTCGTCGCGTTGCCGGTCGCCATATGACGGCTGACGATGTCCGCGATGCCGATGTGCTCCTGGTCCGTTCCGTTACCCCCGTGGGCCCTGAATTACTGGAGGGCAGTCGTGTTCGTTTCGTTGGTACGGCAACAATTGGTACTGACCACGTGGATGTCGACTGGCTCAAAGAGCAGGGCATCGGTTTCTCGGCCGCGCCGGGGTGCAATGCCAACAGTGTGGTTGAATATGTGCTGTCGGTTCTTTCGCTGCATGCTGAGCGTTGTGGGCTGGCGGATGGTAATGAGCTGAGTGTCGGTATTGTTGGCGTGGGTAACGTGGGTGGCTGCCTGGCCACCCGGCTCCAGCGTCTTGGCTTCAAGGTTCGCCTGTGCGACCCGCCCCGCGCGGAAGAAGAAGGGAGCGAAGGGCCCGAATTTGCTTCTTTGGAAGAAACCCTGAAGTGCGATATTATCAGTTTGCACACCCCTTTGACCCGTGAAGGCTCCCACCCGACCTATCACATGCTCGACGAATCCAGGCTCTCCCAGCTGGGCAGCAACCAGTTGCTGATCAACAGCGGCCGGGGAGAGGTCATCGACAACCAGGCGTTGAAAGCCCGACTGTCTCAGGCCAACGCACCGTCGGTGGCGTTGGATGTCTGGGAAAATGAACCGGGGATCGATCCGGAACTGGTGGGCTCCGTCTGGCTGGCCACTCCTCATATTGCGGGCTACAGCCTGGAAGGCAAGGTGCGCGGCACGGAGATGATCTACCAGGCCCTGAGCCACTATCTGGGCCTGCCGGTACGCAAGAAAGCCGGTCAGTACCTGCCTGAACCGCCACTGAGTAAATTGACCTTCACAGCCACGGCGGACGAACAGAAGGCCCTGAGAACCGCCCTGAGAGTCTGCTACGACCCCCGAACCGACGACGTGAAATTGCGACTGGCCATGCGCGGCAGCGCGGATGAGCGTGCGGAAGCGTTCGATGCGTTGCGTCGGGATTATCCGGTGCGGCGGGAGTGTTCCAGTCTGAAAGTCCAGCTAAAAGGGGCGGGGCGCTCCATGCAGGATAGTTTCAAGGCGGTAGGGTTCAAGCTGAAGATCTAGTCTTTAGTTCGGAGTAACGCCGGGGTCAGGCACCCCTCCCGAAAAGCGCTCCTGCGGCACATCCCTGTGGCGCTTATGCTCCGCCATCCCTGGCTCCGCAAATTTTCGGGAGGGGTGCCTGACCCCGGCTTGTCGAACTTCCGGAGATGGCTACCTTAAAGCTTCGCGTCCTGCAAAGCCCGAATACGATCTTCCAGCGGCGGATGCGTCATGAACAGGCTCGCCAGGCCATGGCGCGCGCCACGGTTGATACCGAAGGCCTGCAGCGTATCCGGCATCTGGTCCGGCACCTCGCTTTCCTGCTTCAGGCGCGCCAGCGCGTTGATCATGGCGCCACGGCCAGCGAGCTGCGCGCCAGCAATGTCGGCCCGGAATTCCCGGCGACGGGAGAACCAGAACACGATGGTGCTGGCCAGGATACCCAGCACAATCTCCGCAACAATGCTCACTACAAAGAAGCCGATGCCGTGGCCCTCTTCGTTCTTGAACACCACCCGGTCCACGAACGAGCCGATCACCCGGGAAGCAAAGATCACGAAGGTGTTCACCACGCCCTGGATCAGGGTCAGGGTCACCATGTCGCCATTGGCCACGTGACCAATCTCGTGGCCGAGTACCGCCCGGATTTCGTCCTTGTTAAAGCGTCCCAGCAAACCCTCACTGACGGCCACCAGGGAAGCGTTTTTGTTCCAGCCGGTGGCGAAGGCGTTGGACTGGGAGGCCGGGAAAATGGCCACTTCCGGCATGCCGATACCGGCATTTTTGGCCAGTTCGGCCACGGTTTCCATCAGCCAGCGTTCGGCGGGCGTACGGGGCGTTTCAATGACTTTCGCCTTGGTGCTCCATTTTGCCATGGGCTTGGAGATCAGCAGTGAAATAAAGGCACCGGCAAAGCCGAACACCGCCGCGAAGATCAGCAGTGAACCGTAGTTGATGCCCTGTTGGGCCAGGTAACTGTCCACACCCAGCAGGCGCAGGGTGAAGCTTGCAACCAGAATGACGGCCAGGTTGGTGGCCAGGAAGAGCAGGATGCGCATGATTGTTTTTCCGTTAACCTCTCGCAGTTTAGCGATCTTTCTGACCGTTATATGCGGTCCGGGTTCACCGGTTCAAGCGCGTTAAACGGATTTAATGAAGCTGGTCGGCCAGGGAGTCGGCAAAAAAGGTCGATTGTATCGCGAGGCTGATCCTGTCCGAGCTGCCGCTTTTGATGGCGGACCGGATCAGGTGCACATAGGACGACAGATCCCGCTGGACGGAGCGGGGAAGGGAGTCGTCAGGGGCGGAAGCATCCAGGGCTGCGACCAAGGAGCGTGGGGCGGGCGCGCTCAGGCGCACGAAGGCTTTCTGGGTCAGCACGGCCTGGTCGAGCGCATCCTGGCGAATGGTGTCCACGTAACGCAGCAGGCCTTCCTCTTCCAGCCAAAGCAGCGCCCCGAAACAGGCCATGTGGCGGGGGCTGTGCAGGCCGAATTCGTCTGGCTCGTCCGGTCCGGCTATGTCTTCCACGAACAGGTTTGTGCGCCGGGGAAACACCGAATACAGCTGGATCAGTGCAACGGCCACATCCTTGTAGAATTCCTCGACGTGTATGTCGGCCATGTCTGCTCCCGTTGCTTATTGGCGGTAGTGTTCCAGGAAATTGCCCAGCCGTCCCATGGCATCGACCATGGTGTCCTCGCGGGGCAGGAAGACCACCCGCAGGTGCTGCTTGTCGTCAATGTTGAAAGCGGAGCCCTGCACCAGCAGGATTTTTTCCTGCAGCAGCAGGTCCAGCACCAGCTTTTCATCGTTCACGATCGGGAAGCGCTTCGGGTCCAGCTTCGGGAACAGGTAAAGAGCTCCTTTCGGCTTGACGCAGCTGACACCGGGAATATCGTTCAGCATTTTCCAGGCGGTTTCCCGCTGTTCGTAAAGCCGACCACCGGGGGCCACCAGGTCATTGATGGACTGGTAGCCGCCCAGAGAGGTCTGGATGGCAAGCTGGGCCGGCACGTTGGCGCACAGGCGCATGTTCGAGAGCATCTCGATGCCCTCGATCAGGTCGGTAGAGCGATGTTTGGCGCCACTGATGATCATCCAGCCCGAGCGATAGCCGGCGGCGCGGTAGTTCTTGGACAGACCGTTGTAGGTGAAGAACAGCACGTCGTCCGCCATGGAGGCGATGGAGGTGTGCTGGGTCTCGTCGTACAGGATCTTGTCGTAGATCTCGTCCGACAGGATGATCAGGTTGTGCTTGCGAGCCAGCTCGATCACCTGCTGCAGCAATTCCTCGGAATAGACCGCCCCGGTCGGGTTGTTCGGGTTGATCAGGACAATGGCACGAGTGCGGCGTGTGATCTTTTTCTTGATGTCCTCGATATCCGGGAACCAGTCCTGTTCTTCGTCGCAGCGGTAATGCACCGGCTTGCCGCTGGAAAGGGTGACGGCGGCGGTCCAGAGAGGGTAATCCGGAGCCGGAATCAACACTTCGTCACCGGTGTTGAGCATGGCCTGCATGGACATCACGATCAGCTCGCTGACGCCATTGCCCAGGTAGATGTCGTCAATGTCCACCCGGTCGATGCCGCGCTGCTGGCAATAGTGCATGACCGCTTTGCGGGCGGAGAACAGGCCCTTGGACTCCACGTAGCCCTGGGCCTGGTGCATGTTGTAGATGACGTCCTGCTGGATTTCTTCCGGTACGTCCAGCTCAAAGGCCGCAGGGTTGCCGATGTTGAGTTTCAGGACCCGATGGCCTTCCTCTTCCAGCCGACGCGCCTCACGCAGAACCACGCCACGGATTTCATAACACACATTATCGAGCTTGGCGGATTTGAAGTAGTTCTGCATGGGAATGTGATTTCCTTGAAAAAACAGTCTGTAAAAGTCGGCAACACCGTGAATCTAAGGCTACCATTCTAGCGGACGTAAGTACCCGGGCAACAGGGGGAATCTGCCGGAATTGAGTAGTTAAACATCTTTTCATCACACTAGTGTCCAGCGTGAGATCACCTCGCTGAGCTGTTCCCGATTATAGGGCTTGGTGATGTAGTCATTCATGCCGGCATCCAGGCAGGCCTGTTTGTCGCCCTCCAGAGCGTTGCCGGTGACCGCGATGATGGGCAAGGTTGCGTAGTCGGCGTCATTGCGAATCGCCCGGGTGGCCTCGAACCCGTCCATAACGGGCATTTGGCAATCCATCAGGACCAGGTCATAGCGCTGTGAACGCACCGCTTCCACGGCCCGTTTGCCGTTCTCGGCGTGGGCCACCTGGTGGCCGAGTTTTTTCAGCAGTGTGCTGGCCACCAGTTGATTCACCTGGTTGTCTTCCACCAGCAAGATGTCCAGGGCTGTCTGGTTGGAGCGGTCTGGAGAGTCCCCGGCCCTATTGGGGGACGGCAGTCTCGATCCCTTGGCGACATTGCACAGGCAATCAAACAGTTCGCCGCGCCGTAATGGCAATGATAGGAGACAAGTGGTGGCCCCGGGATTGTTCAGGTTGCCCAGTCGGTCTGCCAGAAGAACGCCTTTGCCCTCCCAGTCCTGAGCTCGCCGTGGGTCGGCGGTCATGAGAATGCTTCCCGGCCTGCTTTCGGTTGAGCCAACCGGAATGCTCCATGCCCTCAACTGCGATTCGATGGCAAGGCGATGAGGGTCTTTGTTGTCAATGTCCATGGCAACGCCAATGCGCTGCAGGCTGTCCAGCATCGGTTGAGGCAGCGGGGGTGCGGTCGCCTGATGCACGGGAAGGGGCAGTGTTACGTTGAAGTGACTGCCGCTGCCTGGTTGCGAGCTGACGGTGATCTGCCCTTCCATGCGTTCCACCAGTTGCCGGCAAAGGGCTAGCCCGAGCCCGGTCCCGCCATAACGGCGCGAGGTGTCCGGACCGGCCTGGGAAAAGGCCGAAAAAATGTGCTTCTGGGCGTCTGGGGACATGCCGATGCCGGTATCAATTACCTCAAGTGTCAGTTGGGTGCCGGTGCAACCGGCGCGCACCCGAATGGTGCCGGTTTCGGTGAACTTGATGGCGTTGCCCAACAGGTTGTTCAGGATCTGGCGGGTTCGGGTGGGATCACCCAGGAACATTTCCGGCAGGTCGGGGCTGGTTTCATTCACCAGGTCGATCTGTTTGCGATGAGCCTGGTGAGCGTGCAGGGTTGCCGTTTCCTCTACCAGAGCGCGGACGCTGAACGGAATTTTCTCAAGGCTCAGCTTGCCCGCCTCGACTTTCGAGACATCAAGAATGTCGTTCAAAAGGTCCAGCAGGCTGTGGCCTGCATTAAGCGCAATTTCCAGCCGGTTACGCTGGGCCCGGTCGTGAGTGCTGTCCAGTGCCAGATCCAGCATGCCCAGCAGGCCGTTCAGGGGCGTTCGTATCTCGTGGCTCATGCTGGCGAGGAAGTCGGCCCGTGACCGCGCACGGCGCATGGCGTCCTCTTTGGCCTTGACCAGGGCCCGATTGCCCTGTTGTAGGGCCTGGTTCTTTTCGGAAATCTCCCGGGTCCGATCCTTGACCTCCCGCTCCAGTTGGCTGGAATAGTTTTTCATCGCGCTTTCGGCGGCCTTCAGTTGGGCCACGTTGCTTTCCATGTGTTCCAGGTGCTGATTCACGATGCCCACCATGGTACCTATTTCGTCATGGCGGTGATTTTCCGGGACCGGTAGACGGATTTTTTCCGGCGAACTGGCCTTAACCCGCCCGAGGGTATTGATCATGCCCATCATGGGGCGGGTCAGCACGAAATAGAAAATGGCCAGTAGTACCGCCGACAGCGCCAGGCTTTTTACGAGCCCGATCAACAGGGTATAGGCGGCCCGTTCGAGAAACTGTATGCCGTAGTGGTAGGTGTCAATGGTGAGCTGAAGCTGCCCCAGGGGTAGGTCTTCCAGTTGGGGTACCTGCAATTCGGTGGAAAAGACCCGGCTTTCCCCGAACAGCTGATTGCTCAGCCAGCGGTATCTGGAGGAGGGCACGCTCTGGCTGGCCGCCGACATGGTGCGGCCCTCTGCATCCAGAATTTTGGCTTCCTTGGTGGCGGGGTGTTGCAGTAGGCCGTCCAGAAGCTCTTCGGCCAGTCGGATGTTGATGTTGTAGGCAATTTGAGAGGCCGGACTGTGGCTGATGCGCATCAGAGCCCGAACTTCCTCTTCCATGGACTCCCGGGCTGAGAAGTAGTCGTGGGTAATCTGAATCAGGTTGAGGATGAGCCCGAGTGCCATGGCGACCAACACGGTGTCTCGGGTCAGTCGCCAGGAAAGCCGTTGTCTGAATCGGTCAAACAAGGGCATGGTAGTCGATCATGGTCATCGGTTATGCCGCGTCGGGCTAATCATCGTAGTCGGCTTTTTTCTTCCAGGACTCATCTTCCTGAAGGAAGTTGTCCCATTCCTTGTCCAGCTTGGAGTTGCCGGCTTGCTCCACATTGCCATCCGCGATCTGGGCTTCCAGTTCCTTGATGCGCGTACGGAAGCTTTTCACGGCTTTCATGGCCAGCGGATTGTCCTGGGATTTGCCCATTTCGGTGCTGGCCAGGTGGTAGGCGTGAATAGCCTTTCGGGTTTCGTTCTTTTTCAGGTGATCCCGGGCCTGGAAAACGAAGAGGTCAGCATGGGTTTTGTGAACCAGGAAAAGCACGTGCTTCAGGTTCTTTTTTGCCTTGGCGGCGTCAAGGCGACCGGCCTTGTGCATCGCTTCAATCATGCTGAACAGCGTTTGCAGCAGCTTTTTGATGTAGTTGGCCTTGTCCGGGGAGTCGATCTTGACCGCCGGGCGACTGTCCTGTTTATCGAGCACCTGTTGCCGGGTCTGGCGAACGCCTTCGAGCCAGCGGCTGACGGGTTGATCGGAGTTCAGTCGTTCAAGGCCCAGGCAGGCGTCTTCCATGCGTTTGAGCAGCAGCAGTTTGAGCTCATCGGTCAGGTACTGTCCCGGCAGTTCAGAGAGCAGACGATTGGCCGTGTTGAAAGTGTCTTCCAGTGCGGTCATCCGACGGGCACGCTCAATGCGGGCTTTTTCACGCATCTGGCTGATAACAATGATGATCAGCGACACACCAACAATGGCGGCGAGCAATAGCACAATGGTGATGGCATCCATGGTGTCAGTAGAGACTCCGGTAATGGGTCAACGCAAAAGTATGACTATTTGGTAAATGCAACTGATCCTAGCAGATTTATCGCAGGCCGTCCGTTTCCGGTTGTAAATAAGGGCACGTATATCAATTCAATGAATGCCTATTTTGCTGTATATTAATGGCGTGAATGCTGTGCATGGCCATGGCTCTTGCTGAAATATAGGAGACGACGATGGACGTATCCCGTGTGGACCTCAATTTGCTGGTGTATCTGGATGTCTTGCTGCGCGAGCGCAACGTCACCAAGGCGGCCAACCATCTGGGCATCACACAGCCAGCCATGAGTAACGGCCTGCGTCGTCTCCGGGATCTGTTTGGCGATCCGCTGCTGGTGCGCACCAGCGAAGGTATGAGTGCCACAGAGCGAGCCCGGGAACTGCAGCCGATGGTACGTACGATTCTCGCCGACATCGAGCAGGCGGTGCAGGAGAAAACACCATTCTCCGCCCGGGAAAGCCAGCGGGTGTTCCGAATTATGGCCAGTGACTACGCCGAATCCTGCCTGATGCCCCGGGTGCTGCGTCGCCTGCGCCAGGAAGCGCCCGGCATCACTCTGGATGTGCTCACTCCCAGTGACGTCAGCTTCCTGGATGTGGAGCAGGGTCGGTTGGACATGGCGATCAACCGCTTTGACAAGATTCCCCAGTCGTTCCACCAGAAAACCCTGTGGACCGAGTACTTTGCCTGTTCCATGAACTCCCGCAACCCGATTCTGAAAGAGCCTTTTACCCTGGAAACCTACCTGGCGGCCAGTCACATCTGGGTGAGCAAGACCGGCTTTGGCGTGGGCGTGGGAGTGAACCCCAAGGACGTCCAACGCCTGGGCTGGGTGGACGAGGCATTGGGGCGCATGGGCCGGAAGCGGCAGATCTCGGTGTTCACCCGGCACTACCAGGTGGCCATGTTGCTGGCCGAACAGCACGACCTGATCGCCACCCTGCCATCAAGGGCGGCCTGGCTACAGAAAGACAACCCGAACCTGGTGGTGAAAGTGCCGCCCTTCAACATTCCGCCCTTCGAGCTGAAGATGGCCTGGAGCCCGCTGTTGCAGCACAACACGGACCACCAGTGGCTGCGGCGGCTGATTGTGGAAGTGGCGGAAGAGGTGGATGAGGAGTTTGCCCCGTTTGGTGCCCGGTTCGAATCACCCCAGACGTTGCAGGGGCGTCATTCAGAGCGGTAGTTCCCTGAGCTCCATGGAGGGACGGGCGGCGTCCCACATGCGCTGGAAGGCTTCTTCTTTCAACTTGATGCGACCGGCGCCGTGGAAGCTGGCAAAGCCTTCCGGCTTGTCGAATTCGTGGCGGTGCATCAGGCCTTCCCGGTCGACGAGCATGAAAGGCTGGCTCTCACTGGGATAATCCGGATTAACCAGACGCAGCTCCACCCGACTGGAGATCCGACGCATCAGTTCCACCAGTTGGTGTCGGCGCTTGACCAGTGTTTTATCGTCATGAATCAGCAGGCGCACATCGCTAAGCCGGTGAGAGCGGGCCAGCTCTGAAATCAGATCCCGGAACCGCGCCCGATCATAGAAGTCGTGGTCCAGAATGTGGTCGTACAACCACAGCCGCTGGCGGGCCTGGCCGGCCAGTGAATCCATTAGCCCCAGCATGCGCGTCTGATCGCTGAACAGCCAGCTTTCCTCATCGCGGCCCAGTATCAGTGGGGCCTGGCGATGAGGGGCTGCTTCACTTGCCAGGGCCGGGGCCAGGCAGCGCATGCTCAGGTGCGGAATGCCCGCTTCCTGGTAGACCTCAGAGCAGATGTGGAAGCCAGCGCCTTCATAAAGGCCGGTGGCATGCTGTTGCGAGGACAGGTGCAGTTCGTCATAGCGGCCGGCGGATTCGGCCATGAGGTGGCAGAGCAGGGCGCGGCCCACGCCCTTGCCCCGGTATTCCGGCAGTACGGCCATCCGGCCAATATGGCCGACCTCTTCCAGGGTGGAAAACAGTCGGGCGGTGGCAATGGGGGTATTGTCGGCGGTGACCGCCAGGTAATGATCCGCTATTTCGTCGGTGTCGTCCCATTCCAGTTCGGGCGGCACCTTCTGTTCGTCAGTGAACACTTGCCGGCGGATATCCCGAAGGGCCGCCGGGGCCAGTTGCCAGCTGTACTTGCGGAAGGTCAGTTCCATGGCTTACTCGAAATAGATGGAGCCCTGGTTATAGAGGTTGGTGAGCAGGCCAAGCAGTGCCTCGTCACCGGCAAACTCCGCCAGGGCGGACATGTCGATGTAGGCGCCGGCGCACAGTAAGGGAGCCAGCGGCCGGGCATCCCCCCTGAGCAGGTATTGCTCTCCGTCCACGAACAGGGCGGTGTCGTTATCAAATTCATGATAGGCGAAGCGGGAGCCTTCGTTCCAGCGCAGTTGTTCATGGGCTTTGATGGCCTCTTCCAGGTCGGCGGGTTCCGCCGGTTCCTCGGCGGGCACGACGATGTCCATGCTTTTGGGGGCGGTGGTGAACTGGCCAAACCACAGGGCCATCTGCCGACGGTCGCCCAGCTGTTCACGGATTACCGCATCCACCCGGTCAATCACTTCGTTGCCAATGGTGCCCGGGTTTTCCTGAAGCTGAAGGTCCGGATCGTCCAGGTGCTCATCGGCCTGGGGGCGCTGGGACAGGAAGTCGGTGAAGCTGGTCAGCACATCGTCCACAGTGGGTGAGCGGAAGCCCACCGAGAGGGTGATGCAGTCGTCCTCGGCCACGCCGTAATGGCCAATGCCGGGAGGAAGATAAAGCATGTCGCCCGGCTCAAGCACGACGGTTTCCTCGCCTTCCCAACTGCTCAGGATGCGAAGCGGAGTGCCTTCCACTCGCGGGCAGGTGTGGTCGCATTTGCCGCCGAAGGTCCAGCGGCGATGGCCCTGGGCCTGCAGCAGGAAGACATCGTACATGTCGTAGTGGGGGCCAACGCTGCCGCCTTTGGGGGCGTAGCTGGCCATGATGTCGTCCAGCCGCCAGTTGGGAATGAAGCGGAAATGCTCCAGCAAATCGGCAACGTCCGGCACCCAGTGGTCCAGGCCCTGTACCAGCAGGGTCCAGTCCTGTTCCGGCATTTCGGCAAAGCGATCCGGGGTGAACGGGCCGTTGAACAGTTGCCACGGCTTGCCGTTGTGTTCCTCCACCACGATGCGGGATTCAACCGCTTCTTCGCAGGCCAGGCCAGCCAGTTCATCCTGGCTGACCGGGCACTGGAAGCCGGGAAATGCCTGGCGGATCACTAGCGGCTTTTTCTGCCAGTAGTCCCTTAAAAACTCCGAGGGGCTGATGCCGCCAAGCATGTCCATGGTGCTTCTCCTGCGATTAAATGTTGCGGGCCTGCTCGATGGCATTGCCGATGTAGTTATCCGGCGTCAGGCTGCGCAATTCGGCTTTGGCCTGTTCCGGAATATCCAGCGTCTCGACAAAATTCTTGATCACCTCGGGTGTCATCGCCTTGCCGCGCGTCAACTCTTTGAGCTTCTCGTAGGGCTTTTCGATGTTGTAGCGACGCATCACGGTCTGGATCGGTTCGGCCAGGACTTCCCAGGCGTTGTTCAGGTCTTCGTTCAGGCGCGCCGGGTTGATTTCCAGCTTGCCCAGACCCTTCAGGGTGGCCTCGTAGGCGATCAGGCTGTGGGCAAAGCCAACGCCCAGGTTGCGCAGCACGGTGGAGTCGGTCAGGTCACGCTGCCAGCGGGAAATCGGCAGTTTGGCCGCCAGGTGGTCCAGCACGGCGTTGGCGATGCCCAGGTTGCCTTCGGAGTTTTCGAAGTCGATCGGGTTCACCTTGTGGGGCATGGTGGAGGAGCCCACTTCGCCGGCGATGGTCTTCTGTTTGAAGTAGCCCAGGGAGATGTAGCCCCAGATGTCCCGGTCCAGGTCCACCAGGATGGTGTTGAAGCGGGCAATGGCGTTGTACAGCTCGGCGATGTAGTCGTGGGGCTCGATCTGGGTGGTGTACGGGTTCCAGTCCAGGCCCAGGCTCTCGATGAACTCTTCGGCGTTCGCCGCCCAGTCCACGTCCGGGTAGGCAGACAGGTGGGCGTTGTAGTTGCCCACGGCGCCGTTGATCTTGCCCATGATCTCCACTTCGCGGATCTGCATCAGCTGCCGGCGCAGGCGGTAAACCACGTTGGCCAATTCCTTGCCCACGGTGGTGGGGGAGGCAGTCTGGCCGTGGGTGCGGGACAGCATGGGCTGCTCGGCGTGTTCTTTGGCCAGCTCGGTCAGTTTGTCGATGACCTTTTCCATGCCCGGCAGCAGACCGTGGTCCAGGCCTTCGCGCAGCATCAGGCCGTGGGACAGGTTGTTGATGTCCTCGGAAGTACAGGCGAAGTGGACAAATTCGGTGACCGCGTGCAGTTCGGGCACGTCGGCAATTTTTTCCTTGATGAAATACTCGACCGCTTTCACATCGTGGTTGGTGGTGCGCTCGATCTCCTTGATGCGCTCGGCGTCTTCCAGACTGAATTCACTGACCAGCTTGTCCAGTGCCGCGTTGGCTTCGTCAGAGAAGGCCGGCACTTCAATGATGGCCGGGTGGTTGGCCAGCTTCTGCAACCAGCGGATTTCGACGGTTACCCGGTTACGGATCAGGCCGTATTCACTGAAGATGCTGCGAAATACGCTGACTTTGCTGCCGTAGCGGCCATCGACCGGGGAAATGGCGGTCAGGGCGGTGAGTTCCATCGAAAACCTCTCAGTTGTTCAAAGATGCGGATCGGTAAAATTTGAAGATGCGTATGATACACCAGCTGGAGGCGTGAATCAGCGCAGCAAGTCCCGGGCGTGATGAATCACTTTCCGGCGATTGAAAATCAGCTGCCAGCGGCGTCCGCCGCTCTGGCGCCAGAGCACTGCCGAACGAATACCGGCCAATAACAGCGCCCGGACTTTTTCGGCGTTTTCATCGCGTTGGAGGATCTGCGGGCTGCCACTAACCTGAATGCGCAACCGGAAGGTGCTGATGGTGTCGGTGTAGATGGCCGCCAGGTTGCCAACCAGGTTGGGGTGGGTGTAGCCGAAATGGGCGGCGGTGTGCCGGGCCTGCTCGATGCGGCTGCCAATGACATCCAGCATGTCCTTGCGGCCCTTGAGTTTGGATTCCAGGTTAATCAGGTTCAGCACGTAGCGCAGGATTTCCATGTCCTGGGGGCGGGATTGCTGGGCCAGGGAGGTGGAGAGGGCCTGCAGGCCTTCGCGAATGTCGCTGATTTCGCCACCGTAAACGTCCAGCGTGGTGTCCGGGTCGGTGGCAAACAGCGAACGCAGGCAGCTTTCCAGTGCGGCCTGGTCGCATAGGCCCCGATGGGCAATTTGATGCACCAGGGAAGCCGCCTGGAAGACGCCCGCCAGGGCCAGGGTCTGGTCGTGCAGGGAGCGGCTCATGATCAGGCTTCCATTTCCGGGTTAATGCGGGCTGGCAGAGGCTCGCCGTCGCGCCAGGTCTGTTCGATCACGCCGCCGCCCAGGCAGACGTCATCGACATAGAACACCACGGATTGTCCGGGGGTAACGGCCCGCTGGGCTTCGTCAAAGACCACTTTCACCCCGCCGTCGATCACCGTCACGTTGCAATCCTGGTCCGGCTGGCGGTAGCGGGTCTTGGCCTTGCAGCGGAACTGGCCGGAGGGCGCTTCGCCGGCGATCCAGTCGATGGGCCCGGAGACCAGGCCCCGGGAGAACAGCAACGGGTGGTGCTTGCCCTGGACTGCAATGAGCACGTTACGGGTCAGGTCTTTTTCCGCCACGTACCAGGGCTCGTCGCCGAATTCGCTCAGCCCGCCAATACCCAGGCCCTGGCGCTGGCCAATGGTGTGGTACATCAGGCCCTGATGCTTGCCGATCACCTGGCCATCCGGTGTTTCAATATCGCCGGGCTGGGCCGGCAGGTACTGCTTGAGGAAGTCCCGGAACTTGCGCTCGCCAATGAAGCAGATGCCGGTGGAATCCTTCTTGTCGTGGGTGACAAAACCCTGCTCCTCGGCAATGCGCCGGACCTCGGGTTTTTCCAGTTCACCCACTGGGAACAGGGTGCGGGCAATACGCTCGCCGGACACCGCGTGCAGGAAATAGCTCTGGTCCTTGTTCGGGTCCAGGCCCTTGAGCAACTGTGCCTTGCCGCTGCCGTCGTCCAGCGGGCGCTGGCGGGCGTAATGGCCGGTGGCGATGTAGTCGGCGCCCAGGGTAATGGCGTAATCGAGAAACGCTCGGAATTTGACTTCCTTGTTGCACAGGATGTCCGGGTTTGGGGTGCGCCCGGCGCTGTATTCGGCCAGGAAATGTTCAAACACCCGGTCCCAGTATTCGGCGGCGAAGCTGGCGGTGTGCAGGGTAATGCCGATGGCATCGGCCACGGCCTGGGCATCGGCCAGGTCGTCCATGGCAGTGCAGTATTCGGTGCCGTCGTCCTCGTCCCAGTTTTTCATGAACAGGCCTTCGACCTGGTAGCCCTGGTCCTTCAGTAGCCAGGCGGCAACGGAGGAGTCCACGCCGCCGGACATGCCGACGATCACGCGGGTGTTTGCGGGAGCTTGGGGATCGGAATTCTGAGTCATGAGTCTTCTGGGAACCGTTTACCGGGAATAAAAGCGGGATTTTAACAGCTTCTGGGGGCTACGTCTGTGCGTCCACCACCACATCCAGCGGGAATCGCCGGCCGTTGCGGTAATCCTCGATACACTGCAGCACCAGCGGGCTGCGCAGCTTGTCGCCCAGCTCGCGGATCTCCTCAAGGGTCAGCCAGTGCGGAGCGATGATGTCGTCGTCCAGTTCACGGGTGACCTCGCGCACGGCGCGGGCGGCGTAGCAGAAGCGGAAGTAGGTGACGCCATTGGCAGGCGCCTTGTAGGTATACACCCCAAGGAAATGGGTGGGCTCGATTTCCCAGCCGGTTTCCTCCAGGGTTTCCCGGTGCACGGCATCGAGCACGGCTTCGTTTTCCTCGATGTGTCCGGCGGGCTGGTTGAACACCACCTTGCCGTGGCTGACTTCCTCCACCAGCAGAAAGCGGCCCCTGGAGTCTTCGGCGATCACGGCGACGGTGGCGTGGGGTGTCCAGGTCATGCTTTTTTGGTTCTCCGTTTTCTGCTCTGGTTTCGGCGGCCGGTTTTACCGCCAGTCCCTGGCTTGCCCCGGCCAGTGGCTGGCCGAGGTAAATGCACGGTTTCGCGCCGGTAGTCGCCCGGCTGAAGGCCGGCGATGGTCCAGTCTCCAATCCGGCAGCGTATCAGTCTCAGAGTAGGGTAGCCCACGGCGGCTGTCATCCGCCGGACCTGCCGGTTACGACCTTCGGTGATGGTCAGCTCAAGCCAGGAGGTGGGTACGGATTCTCGGTGGCGCACGGGCGGTGTTCTTGGCCATACGTCCGGCTCCGGTATCCGCTGCGCCTTGGCGGGGCTGGTGACACCATCTTTCAGAGCAACGCCCTGGCTCAGCTGCTCAATGGCGCTGTCCGGGATTTCGCCTTCCACTTGCACCCAGTAGGTCTTGGGCATCTTATTGCGGGGCGATGCGATGCGGTGCTGGAGGGCGCCCTCGTTGGTAAGCAGTAACAGCCCTTCGGAGTCGTAATCCAGTCGGCCAGCGGGGTAGAAACCTGGCTGGTCGATCCACTCAGCCAGTGTCGCGCGACGCCGGTCTGCGCGTTCATCGGTGAACTGGCTCAATACCTGAAAGGGTTTGTTGAAGATGATGAGTTCCGCCATACCGGCTCCTGTTCGGATGGATTCGGAATGGTACCCGAAAGGGGAATGCTCAGACCAATGTCGGGCCGGAATAGATTCTATTGGGTGTTTTGTTGCTTGTTGTCGGCTAGCTTATTGGGTAATTTCGGCTACACGTCCTGAATAGTTGTTGGAGTCACATATTGTTTTTTAGCCCTTTGTCCCTGCGTTGGCTCCGATCGCTCCTGGTCGCCGTCGTTTTATCCATGGTGCTGATGTTGACCAGCCTGGCGTCTGTGGTGGCCAAGGGGCCGGACTTTGAACAGGTCTTTCTTGAGTCTGGCATTCCCATGCTCCTGATTGAGCCGGACACGGGGCGGCTTGTGGAAGCCAACGCCGCGGCGGCTGACTTTTATGGTTATCCGGTGTCGACGCTTCAGCAGATGACCATCCAGCAGATCAATACCTTTACTGAAGAACAGGTGGCCCAGGAGCGTCGGCTGGCCCGGGACGAAGGACGCAACTATTTCATATTTCGCCATCGCCTGGCCGATGGTGAAATTCGCACGGTGGAGGTGCATTCCCGGCCCTACGAGTTTGATGGGCGTCGGTTGTTGTTTTCCGTGATCAATGACATTACGCCGGGGCGCCACGAGTCCCAGGATCTGTGGCATTACCAGAGCCGTCTGGAGGAAATGGTCGATGCCCAGATAGCGGAACTGGAGCGCACGCGGTTGCAGCAGATCTGGCTGCTGGCTGGTGTGCTGCTGGCGCAGGCTATTGTCATTGGCTTGCTGGCGCTGAATATTCGCCGGCGCCGGCAGCTGGAGAAGGAGCGCAAGAAAGCCACTGAGGCCCTGCGTTACAGCACCGAGCGTCTGGCGGAAGCCCAGCGCATTGCCCAGGTGGGCAGTTGGGAACTGGACTACTCAGGCGGCCGCTATCGGCTTACCTGCTCGGAGGAAATGTTCCGGATTCTGGAGCTGGATCCCCAAACCACCGATTGTTATCGCCAGGCCCTCTTGAGAATACACCCTGATGACCGACCTTTGGTATTCGACGCCTACCAGAGCGCAGCCCAGACGGGCGAGAGCTATGAAATCGGCCATCGACTGAAAATGCCGGATGGGCGTATCAAATACGTTCAGCTTCGGGGTGAAGCCGTTTCCCAGGCAAAGGGCGCAAGTCGTAAAACGCTGGGTACGGTCCAGGACACCACCGAACATCAGCTGACCCAGAACTCGTTAACGGCCCTGGCCAGCACCTTTGCCGGTCTGGAGGGCGAGGATTTTTACCGGGCGGTTAGTCGCCATCTGGTGGAAGCCCTCGGGTTGGACTATGCCTTTGTGGCCCGCTTTGGTCATCACTTCAATCAGGCCAGTGTGCTGGCTGGTTGGGCAGGCCAGCAATCGATTGATCCTTTCAGTTATTCGCTAAAAGGCACCCCGTGTTCGGATGTGCTCTGTCAAAAACTGCTTTTGCTGCCCGAGGGCGCTCGTCAGGCGTACCCGGACGACGCCTTGCTGGTCGAGATGGGGGTTGAGTCCTACATCGGCAGTGTGTTGTTTGACAAAAATCGTCAACCGATGGGGCTGCTGGTCGGTATGAGCCGGTCTCCCATGTTGCAGAAGGAGCTGGTAAGAATCCTCGTGCAACTGTTTGTGGACCGTGTCAGTGCGGAAATGCAGCGTAGCGAGGCCGAATCCCTTATTGAGCGGGCCGATCGCTATCGCCAGATCGTCCTCAAATTTTCCAGCCGATTTATTAACCTGCCGCTGAACCAGGTTAATAGCGCGGTGCACGAAGCCTTTGAAGAGGTCGGGACCTTTATTGGTGCCGATCGCTGTTACCTGTTTACCTATGATTTTGATCGGGGGACCATGTCAAACACCTACGAATGGTGTGCCGACGAGGTCTCTGCCCAGATCGACCACTCCCAGGATTTGCCGCTGGATGAAATGCGGGAGTGGACCGAACGCCATGACAGGGGGCAGCCAATGATTATCCCCAGTGTGGCTGAATTGCCGGATGGTTATCTCAAACAGTGTTTGCAGAGGCAGTCGGTAAAAAGCCTGGTCAACCTGCCTCTGATGAGTGAGGGGCAGTGTGTTGGCTTTGTTGGTGTTGATTCTGTGATCGAGGAGGAGAAGTTTGGTGAGCCGACGGTGGAATTGCTGCGGCTGTTTGCGAACCTGTTGGTCAATATTGAACAGCGCCGACGCAACGAAAGTGAGCTTCGGCTGTCGGCCAGCGTGTTTGATAACGCCAACGAAGGCATCATGATTACCGATGCCGAACATCGCATCGTTAGTGTTAACGCGGCGTTCACCCGTACCACCGGTTACCCGGCAGAGGAAGTATTGGGGCATACGCCCGTAATCCTGAACTCCGGGTACCACAGCAAAGTGTTTCACCGCAAAATGTCGAAGGCATTGGAGCGCCAGGGGCACTGGGAAGGGGAAGTCTGGAACCGTCATAAGGATGGTCAACTCTATACCGTGCTGCAAAAGGTGAGCGCCCTGAAAAACGAGTCGGGCCAGCTTCAGGGCTACGTCTCGCTGCTGACGGACATCACTACCCTGAAACAGCAGCAGAAACAGCTGGAGCAGATCGCCCACTTTGATCCGCTGACCGGCCTGCCTAATCGCACCTTGCTGGCCGACCGTTTGCAGCAGGCCATGGCCCAAAGCCTCCGACACGGCACCAGTATTGCTGTGGTGTTTATTGACCTGGATGGCTTCAAGGCCGTCAACGACACTCACAGTCACGCCGTGGGGGACCAACTTCTGGTTCAGGTTGCCAGGCAGATGAAGAGCGGCATGCGGGCTGAGGACACCCTGGCCCGGCTTGGCGGAGACGAGTTTGTTGCAGTCTTGCTGGATCTGGATGTGCCCGAGGACAGCATTGAGGCCATTGATCGTTTACTTGCGGCCGCCGCGGAACCGGTCATTCTGGATGGCCTTGAACTGTCGGTGTCAGCGAGTATCGGGGTTGCCTTCTACCCGCAAAGTGAGTCGCTGGAACCAGATCAGCTGTTGCGACAGGCTGACCAGGCCATGTACCAGGCCAAGCAGGCCGGCAAGAATCGCTACTGCCTTTTTGATGCCGAGCGGGAGCGCGCGGTGCGAGACCAGCACGAGAGCCTTGAACGCATTCGGGAGGCTCTGGCGAATGAGGAGCTTGTCCTGTATTACCAGCCCAAGGTCAACATGCGCACCGGCGAAGTGATTGGTGCGGAGGCCC
>Ga0208561_100157_pt1 | contig 18223 bp, 17 predicted proteins | sample Shrwel1BS1Day9_FD_187536 | JGI IMG/M metagenome (GOLD analysis project Ga0208561, IMG submission 187536) | Subsurface microbial communities from deep shales in Ohio, USA - Utica-3 well 1 S-1-Day9 (SPAdes) (version 2) ... | reverse complement strand
TGCTGGACCGGTTCACCGAGGAAACCGGTATCCAGGTGGTCTATACCACTTACGACAGCAACGAGGCCATGTACGCCCGCCTGAAACTGCTTGATGACAGCGCCGCGTACGATCTGGCCGTGCCGTCTACGTACTACGTCAGCAAGATGCGCCAGGAAGACCTGCTGATGCCGATCGACCGCAGTAAGATCGACGGTTTCGATAACCTGGACCCGGAACTGGTGGACCTGGATGTCGACCCGGACAACAAGTACAGCGTGCCATACCTGTGGGGCACCACCGGCCTGGCCGTGGACACCGCCGATGTGGAAGGCGAAGTGACTGCCTGGGAAGACCTCTGGGATGAGCGTTTTGAAGGCCGCGTGATGCTCACCAACGACATGCGTGAAGTGTTCCACGTGGGGCTTCGGGTGCTGGGTTACTCCGGCAACAGCACCAACCCGGAGGAGATCGAGGCGGCCTATGAGAAGCTGACCGAGCTGATGCCCTCTGTGCGCACCTTCAACTCCGACGCCCCACGCATGCCCTACCTGGAAGGAGAAACCGATGTGGGTATGATCTGGAACGGTGAGGCCGTCATGGCCCAGGACACCATGCCAGCGCTGGAATACGTGTATCCGGAAGAAGGCATCATTGCCTGGCTGGATAGTTTCGTGATTCCGAAAAACGCCAAGAATCCCGAAGCGGCCCATAAGTTCATCAATTTTGTGCTGAAGCCTGAAATCTCCGCCCTGATCAGTGAAGAGATTGGCTACGCCACCCCGAACCTCGCGGCCCGGGATTTGCTGCCTGAGGAAGTGGCCAATAACCGGGCCAGCTATCCGAACGCCACGGATATGGTCAATGCCGAGTTTCAGACCGACATTGGCGATGAGGCCCTGCAGGTTTATGCCAAGTACTGGGAAATGTTGAAGTCCGGCCAATAAATAGTTGTTGCCAATTCGGCAGCAGCCGGAGAGCCGTACACTCGGGGGCCGAACGGCCCCTTTTTTGTTAATGGATGCACAAAAGCTGTTGTTCTGGCACCGATTTAGGGCGTTCGGGCTGTCGTTTTTTTGCACATAGTCACAAGGTTTCTATACTCAGGGAGGAAACCAACAAAAAGGAGAGTGTCTATGAGCAAGGCAGTGAACGGAAAATTCCAAAGCATGGATCAGGCACGCAACACGAAAAACGATCTTATTGGCAGTGAAATTCCTCAGGATCTGATTTATATCGATGAAGGGGAGCAGACGATCCGGGTGATGCTGCCACCGGAAGAGGCCCGGGAAGTGTATGAGATCTTTGATCGTCACGGTGTGACGCACGAATAAATCCTGACCCCACTCTCAGACCTTCGCGCCGCCCGCACGTTAAAGGGCGGCCGAACGGCAGTCTCAACCCTATCGGTGACAACCCGTGAAGTTTCTTTTTGAAGTGCGCGTGAAGGAAGGCCACACGGCGGAGGAGTACGCCGAGGCCTGGGTCCGGGCCAGTAAAATTATTCAGCAGGCGCCGGGAGCCCGGGGCACGGAGCTTCATCGAAAGATTGGTGATCCCAACACGCTGATCGCGATTGCGTCCTGGGAAAGCAAGGAGCAGCGGGATGCGATGGAGAAAGAGCCTTCCCCGGAAGTGGATGACATCATCCGGCGGGCTGCCCCCTATGTGGAAATAACGCCGATTGGTGAGTTCGAAGATCCGGAGTGGGTGGTGATGCCCCCGGGCCGAAAGACCCGGGAGTCATAACCAGGCTAAACGACGAGTACCGGGCATTTTGCGTTGGATGCCACCCGGTGCGACACGCTCCCCAGAAACATACCGTCCTTGTCGCTGTTGGTACCTTTGGTGCCAACCACAATCAGGTCCACTTCCTTTTCCTTGGCAAAACGGACAATCACCTTGGAGGGCCGGCCGGCTTTCACGAAGCCCCGCACCTTGGTGGCGCCATGTTCCACGGCCAATTCCTTGGCATGATTCACCACATCTTTGGCGTACTGGGACAACACCTTGTCCGGAATATCCATGTCATCCGGCCGTCCGATGGACAGCGATGCCTCGAACAGGCTGTGATGCTTGTAGACGCACAGAATGAAGATCTCCGCCGCCGGGATCAGCTTCTGGAGTTCGATGGCCTTGTCCAGTGCTTTGAGGGACGTCCTTGAACCATCCACCGCCACCAGAATGCGATTGAACATAGTCTTCTCCTATTTGATAGTTGGCCTGGACTAGTCTCTGAACGCAACGTCACGCAGGAACAGGGCAATGTCCGGGAAGGCAATCAACAGACCGGCTGCCGCCACCAGCATGAAAATGAATGGCGGCGTGCCCCGGATCACGTCCATGTAAGGGCGTTTGAAAATCGCGATGGCGGTGAAGATGTCGCAGCCAAAGGGTGGCGTTGCGGAGCCTATGGCCACCTGCAGGGTGATCAGTACACCCACCAGTACCGGGTCCAGGCCGGTTGAAGCCACGGCTGGGGCAAAGATGGGTGTGAGCACCAGAATCACCACAATCGGGTCCACAAACATACAGGCGATGAAGAAGGACACGCAGATGGCGATGAGGACGCCAATCGGGCCGGCCTCGTTGACGCCAACCGCTTCCATGATGGCCTGGGGGATCTGGGCGAAGGAGATAATCCAGGAGAAACCATTACCGACCGCCACAAGGATGAACACCACAGCGGTAATCAGGCCGGTGGACTTGGCGATCTTGTGAATGTCGGGGAACTGCAGGGACCGGAAGACAATGAATTCCAGCAGGAAAGCATACAGCACGCAGACCGCCGCCGCTTCGGTCGGGCTGAAGATGCCGCCGTAGATACCGCCGACGATGATGACCGGGAACATCAGGGGCCACAAGGCATCCCTTACCGACAACGCACGCTGCTTCCAGGTGGACTTTTCCTCGGTCGGGACATCGTTTTTATAAGCGTAGATCAGGCAATAGATAGAGAACATGATCAGGATCATGATGCCGGGCCCGATGCCGGCAATGAACAGCTCGGCGATGGAGGTTTCGGAGATAACCCCGTAAATGATCATGCCGATACTGGGCGGAATCAGAAAGGCGATATCGCTCGAGTTGATGATCAGCGCCAGGGTGAACGGGTCTGAGTAGCCCGCTTTCAGCATCTTGGGGCGCAACGGGGAGCCCACCGCCACCACCGTCGCCTGGGTGGAGCCGGAGACCGCGCCAAACAGGGTGCAGGAGGCGGCGGTACTGATCGCCAGACCGCCCTTCACATGGCCGATAAAGGCCATGACCATGTTAATCAGCCGGTCCGCGGATTGGCCGCGGGTCATGATATCGGCGGCGAGAATGAACATGGGGACCGCAATCAACGACGCCGGCCGGATGCCACCCATCATCTGCTGGATGAACGTGCTCATCTGGCCGAAGCCATCAAACATCATTACAAAGCCGATCACCGCTGCGGTGGTCAGAGGAATCATCATCGGGAAGCCGAGAAGCAGCAGCCCGATCATGACGATCATCATTATTGTTGCCATGGTGTGCTTTCCTTAACCTTGGTCGTTCTTGCTGCTTCAGACTTCTTTTTCAGTATCGGCATAGCCGTCTGCCACACCAGTCGACAGATAGACATCTTCACTAGTGAGGTTTTTTATGGCGGTCAGGAGATATTGGATCCCGGTAATGGCAAGACCAACGGGTGCCCAGATGTAGATCCACCAGATCTCAAAGCCCAGGGCCGGCAGGATCCGCCCTCGTTGATAGAGTGTCTGTATATACTCAAAGGAGTAGTAACACAGGAAAAACATCACCATCGAGGTAAACAGAGCGATGAAGATCATCAGCACCCTTCTGGCTTTGGTAGGAAAGGAATCATAGAGCGCTGACATGCGGATGTGGCGACCGTGCCGTGCGGCATAGCCGATGCCAGCAAAGGTGATCAGGATGATCAGAATCCGGTTGACCTCTCCGGTATAGAACAGACCTTCGCCGAACACGAATCGCGCGATCACATTCACACAGGTATTGATAGCCATCAGGACGACGCCGGCTGACAGCATGACGGCTTCGATTTTGGATATCCAGACATCTATGGTGCCCAGGAAACCGGGCAAGCCGGACTCAAAGTGGCCGGTATCGTCTTCGATCTCCGGGGATTTCTCGGACATGGATTCTGCTCCAGAACATGTCGCTCCCGGCGGGAAAGTCCCCGGCGGGGCGGGGTTAAAGCGAGCCGGGAACCGCTATGGGTTCCCGGCATTCCTTCTGATTTACTCTTTGTCGCTTTGAACTTCTTTCAGGTCTTCCTTGAACTGGTTCAAGAGCTTTTTGCCGCTCTCGCCAGTCATCTCAATGAATTTGTCTTCCACCTGAGGTGCACGGGCCTTGAACGCTTCGATCTGTTCATCGTTCAGGCGGGTTACAGTTACCTCATCGCTGGCTTCCTTGATCTTCTCGAGGGATTTCTCAGCCAGGCCGTTGATGTGGACAATAATCTCGTCGAAGGCATAGTCCGCTGCATCCTGAATCAACTGCTGATCTTCCTCAGGCAGGCCATCATAGAAATCCTTGTTGGCCATGGAGGCGGTGGTGAACCAGCCGTGCTTGGTGAAGGTCAGGTGCGGTGATACTTCGTACAGACCGCCGGACTCGATCCAGAATATCGGGTTTTCCTGGCCCTGGATCATGTTGGTCTGCAGGGCACCGTAAACCTCACCCCAGGGCAGGGGAGTTGGTGTGGCACCGAAGGCCTCGTAGGTTGCCGAAAGAAGCGGGTTGGTCATCACCCGGATCTTCTTGTTGTTGAAGTCGGACGGTTTTTCGATGGGCTCGTTGGCCGTAACCACCATTTCGCCTTCCGGATACATCTGCAGCAACTCAAGGCCTGCGTCCGCATACAATTTCGGGAACATCTTGTTGATGGCCTCGGACTCACGGAAGAACTCGACCACGGTGTCCATGTCGGTAGGCATCAGATAGGGAATGAAGAAGATCTGTGCCTCAGGAATCAGGGAGCCGGTAAAACCGGGAGACTGGTTAACGAACTGCAGAATGCCAGAGAGGGTCTGCCCCATGATGTCGTCTGACTCCCCCAGCTCGCCGAAGCGGTAAACCTGCAGGGTGTGCTCGGAATTATCTTCGATGTATTCCTTGAAGGCATAGGCGTAAACGTCCTGAACGTCGCCTTCGTATTCCTCGTGGGCGTAGCGCCAGTTGTCAGCATGGACTGCGTTCGCGGCCGTCAGGCCGGCAAATGCCACGGCGGAAACGATGCCCAATTTACGGAATTTCGCTGTGCTGCTCATCGTCTTCTCTCCGATCTTTTTTTGATTAAGTTGTTGTTACGTTTTTAAAGATTGGCAAAACAATGACCGTTTCGCAAGAAAATGGCGAAAACAACTGAAATTCATTGGTTCGTCTTATGCGCCTTGCAAGTTCATGAATTTTCGATTTATTCAGAAGGCAATGCCGGGCTGCGGCTATCGGGGAGGCTTGTGGGGAAGTAAGACAGGCGGCCGTATTGGCCGCCCTGAGAACGTCAGGCTGCAGGGGCGTAAGAGTTACACCAGCCATTCTGGTTGACCTGAACATCGGCAAACTTGGGATGACGACAGTTACCCCAGCCACCGGAATTTTCACCGGCCCAGAAAACACAGTTGGAGCAGTGTTGACCTTTTTGGTGGCGGGCGCTGTCGGTGGTGGTGGAATCGTTCACGTAGCCCAGTGCATGGCCGTCTTCAGCGTGAGGCTTGGCGGCGTAGGCGTTGGATGAACCCACGGCCAGACCTGCCAAGGGGACGGCAGCGGCACCCAGTGCGGCGGTACGCAAAAACACTCTGCGGCTTTTATTGAAATCACTCATGGTTGGTCCTCTCTCATCGGTTTGGTTGTGCCAAACGGTCGCCCCCACCCGGGCTTTCATTTTTACTAGGGGAGGGCCGCCTTTTCACCGTATCAAATTGGTTTGATAGCTTGCGAAGTGTGGCGGCTTCAAACGGCAATTATTTCCGATGTTTAATGCGCGGGTAATCCTTCAGCTGGTGGTCCAGGCTTGGCGGTATTCGCTATTTATTGCCCTGGAGAATCGGTATTCTCATGGGGATAGGCGACCCTTTGGAGGAGTTATCGTGTCCAATACAGAGTATTACGAGAGCAACACCACGCTGGCGCAATATCTCGAATTCCATTTCGGCGAGTCCTGGCACGGGGAGGGCAATTTCCCCAAAGAGCTTGCCGATGCCGCTGTCGCCGCACTGGATGGCCGGCCCACCAGGCGGGCGCTGGATGTGGGCTGTGCCTGCGGCCGGACCACGCTGGAGTTGGCCCGGTATTTTGATCATGTAGACGGCGTGGATTATTCCCATCGTTTTATCGACAAATGCCGTGAGGTTATCCGGGATGGTGTGGCCCGTTACGCCCGTCCGGAGGAAGGAGAGCTGGTCAGTTACCAGGAACGCTCACTGGCTTCAATGGGCCTGCAGCCCTACACCAACAAGGTGGTTTTTCACCAGGGCGATGCCTGTGCTCTTGATCCGGAGCTTGGCGGATACGATGTGGTGGTGGCTGGCAACCTGATTGACCGGCTGTACAAACCAACCGCGTTTCTGGACAGCATCCGCTCCCGTATTAACGATCTGGGGCTATTGGTGATTGCGTCTCCCTACACCTGGCTGGAAGATCATACGCCCCGGGAGGAGTGGTTGGGCGGTTACCTGAAAGACGGCCAGCCCTACACCACCCTGGACGGTTTGACCGACGCACTGTCGCCCCACTTCCAGCTGCTTGCGGGCCCCCGAAGTCTGCCGTTTGTTATTCGGGAGACCCGGAACAAGTACCAGCACAGCTTTTCGGAACTCACCATCTGGGAAAAGCTGCCCGGTTAGCGGGTATTGCCCCGGCTTTCGCGCCGTAGGGCCCGTTCGCGTCGGCGTTCGCTTTCGCTGTGCTCGGAAATGGCCCGTTGCACGAACTCGATGTGTCGGCCGGCAATGGCGCGGGCGTCATCGGCACGTCCTTCGCCAATGGCGGCGTACAGCTTGCGGTGCTGCTCAATCAGTTCCTGGCGGGTTTTGGTTTCCCGGGCGTACATGCCGTTGATGCTGGTCAGGATGTTGTTCTTGAGCATGCTGAACAGGTTGCGCATGGTGTGCAGCAGCACGGCGTTATGGCTGGCCTCGGCAATAGCCAGGTGGAACCGGGCATCGGCCATGCTTTCCCGTTCAGGGTCCTGTTGCGAGTCCGTCGTATTCTGGTAGCAGGCTTCCAGTTCTTGCCAGGCCTGCGCCAGGTACTCCCGGTCAATCTCCGTGGCACGTTGGGCGGCGTAATAGGCGCAGTCTGCTTCCAGTGTACGCCGGAACTCCAGCAGATCACGGTGCGCTTCCGGGTGGCTTTCGAGCAGCGTGATCAGTGGGTCACTGAAGCTTGCGCCCAGGTTTTCGGTCACATAATTGCCGCCACCCTGCCGACTGTTCAAAAGGCCCTTGGCTGTCAATCGTTGCACGGCCTCCCGAAGAGAGGGTCGGGACACCCCGAACTGTTCCGCCAGGGCCCGTTCCGGAGGTAACCGTTGCCCAGGTTGCAGGGTGCCTTCCAGAATCATGCTTTCCAGCTGTTCCACAATGGTGTCGGCCAGCCGTTTCGGGGCAATCTGATTGATGGGCATGTGTCGCCTTCCTTCACTGCTTGAAATTGGTCATACCAATAAATGGTACGCCATTCGCGCTCTGTTTTGCAGTCTCTTGAATAATTCCTAGACTAAGGTCTTGAAGCTGACCTTTGACAGGCCGAGGCGCCTCCAATAATGTAGATGCCATATAGCTGTAAAGTGGTCTTACCAATTGTGGGTGAGCCCGGCATGCCCCGACTAGGCGGCGACACCCACCTGTTAGAGGAACGCCCAGAGGCGATGACTGATGAGTGAACTGTTCTACGATGCCGCTCCCAACGCCACCCGTGTGGCCCCCGAGCGGCCGAAAGTCAGGAACTACCCGGACAAGCCACCCGAAGTGACGTTGTTTGGCACCTGCGTGATGGACCTGTTTTTCCCGGAAGCTGGCCTGGACGCCATTCGTCTGCTGGAGCGCGAAGGCATTCGGGTGCATTTCCCCCAGGAGCAGTCCTGTTGCGGCCAGCCAGCCTGGACGTCCGGCTATGTTAAAGAGGCCCGCGAGGTGGCCCTGGCCCAGCTGAATCTGCTGGATAATGGCCGGCCAGTCGTGGTGCCTTCCGGCTCCTGCGCCGGCATGTTCCGACAGCACTACCGGGAAGTCTTTGCCGACGAGCCCGAGACCCTTAAACGGGTTGAGGATCTGGCCGAGCGTACTTTTGAACTGACCGAATTCCTGCTGCACGTGTGTCAGGTGCAGTGGCAGGATCTGGGCGAGCCCACGCAGATCGCCCTGCACACCTCCTGTTCCGCCCGTCGGGAAATGAACACCCACCTGCACGCCCGGCAACTGCTGGGCAAGCTCGAGAAAGTGGAAAGACTGGAACACGACCACGAAAGCGAGTGCTGTGGCTTCGGTGGCACATTCTCGGTGCGCATGCCGGAGGTGGCCGGTGCCATGGTTCAGGACAAGACCCGCTCGCTGATGGATTCCGGGGCGGTGGAAATGGTCACCGCCGATGGCGGCTGCCTGATGAACATCAATGGCTCACTGGAAAAGCAGGAAGTAGCTTTCCGGGGCCGGCACCTGGCCAGTTTCCTGTGGGAGCGTGTCAGCGGGGAGAAAGCATCATGAGCCAGCGCATACCGGTAACCGAACTGGAGAACAGCTTCCGCGGTCGGGCAAGCGAGGCGCTGGCGGACAGCCAGTTGCGCACCAACTTCCGCACCGCCATGGATTCGCTGATGCGTAAACGGGCGGACGCCTTCTCCGACCCGGACGAGCGTGAAGACCTTAGGGAGCTGGGCAATCACATCAAGGCACGCGCCCTGTCAAAACTGCCGGATTTGCTGGAGCAGCTTGAGACCAGGCTCACCAAAAACGGCGTGAAGGTGCACTGGGCTGAAACCACCGAGGAAGCCAACCAGATTGTCCATGGGATCATCGAGGCCAAGAAGGGCTCACAGGTGGTCAAGGGCAAGTCCATGGTGAGCGAAGAAATGGAGATGAACGACTACCTGGCCGAGCGTCACATTGAGTGCCTGGAGTCGGACATGGGCGAGTACATTGTGCAGCTGGATGGTGAAAAACCCTCGCACATCATCATGCCGGCCATCCACAAGAACCGGCACCAGGTCGCCCGCCTGTTCCATGACAAGCTGGGGGTGGAGGAAACCGACGATGTGAACGAGCTGATCCGCATCGGCCGGCGCACCCTGCGCAAGAAATTCATGGAGGCCGATGTGGGGGTGTCCGGCGTTAACTTTGCCATCGCCGAGACCGGCACCCTGCTGCTGGTGGAAAATGAAGGCAATGGCCGCATGAGCACTACCGCACCCCCGGTGCATGTGGCGGTGACCGGCATTGAAAAGGTGGTGGAAAACCTGCGGGATGTGGTGCCACTGGTATCCCTTCTGACCCGCTCGGCCCTGGGCCAGCCCATTACCACCTACGTGAATCTCATTTCTGGCCCGCGAAAACCCGACGAACTGGACGGCCCGGAAGAGGTACATCTGGTGCTGCTGGATAACGGTCGTACCCGCGCCTTTGCCGACGCCCAGATGCGCCAGACCCTCAACTGCATTCGCTGCGGCGCCTGCATGAACCACTGCCCCGTGTATACCCGGGTGGGTGGCCACACCTATGGCGAAGTCTATCCCGGGCCTATCGGGAAAATCGTGACCCCGCACATGGTGGGGCTCAAGCAGGTGCCGGATCACCCCAGCGCCTCCTCACTCTGTGGCGCGTGTGGAGAAGTCTGCCCGGTGAAGATTCCCATTCCCGAACTGTTGCAGCGGTTGCGCCAGGAAAACGTGAAGAGCCCCAAAGAGCACCCTAAGGTGAAAGACGGCGGGGCGAAGTACTCGCGTACGGAGCGGGCCGTCTGGAGACTATGGGCCGGCTTGAATACCAGTCCAACCATCTACCGGCTGTTCCTCTGGGGTGCAACGCGCTTTGGCAAACTGACGCCCAAAAACGTGGGTCCCTGGACCCAGAATCATTCGGCGCCTGTCCCGGCCCGCCGATCCCTGCATGATCTGGCCCGGGATCACCTGGGCTCGCAAGGTACAAAAGGAGGCCGGTCATGAGCGCCCGGAACAATATTCTGAACCGGCTCCGGACCAGTCTGGCCGGCACCGAACCCCGGCCGGATGATTTTAACGAAACGTTGGTCACCGAGCCCTGGCAGTACACGCCGGATAGCCGTATCCAGCGACTGCGGGCACTGATGGAAGCGGTGCAGACCGAAGTCCATCAACTGCCCGGTGAACAGTGGCCGGCAAAAGTACAGGCGTTGCTGGAAAGCCGAAATCTGTCCAACGTCCTCTACGCTCCCGGTACGGATCATGGCCAGAAACTGGCCGAGCATTGGCAGGCCCATGGAGCACGGCAGGACCTGGTGGCCTACGACCGGCCGGTGGAAGCGTGGAAAGAAGAGCTGTTCTGGGAAGTGGATGCCAGTGTCACGGGCACGGTTGGAGGCATCGCGGCCACCGGGTCACTGGTGTTGTGGCCGGATCGGCACGAGCCACGGTTGATGAGTCTGTTGCCGCCTCTGCACATTGCGCTGCTCAAGGCCAGCGAGATTGAGGATAATCTCTACGCCATCATGCAGAAGCAGAACTGGTCGGCGGGGCTGCCCACTAACCTTTTGCTGGTATCCGGGCCATCGAAAACCGCCGACATTGAGCAGGTATTGGCGTATGGCGCCCACGGCCCGAAGGAACTGGTGGTCCTCATCCTTGAGGATCAGTAGACGGCTTATTTGACGCCGAAACCTCGTTTTTCCAGGAATTCCTTCATGTGGGGGCGAAGCTTGCTGGTGAACAGCGGCTTCAGCTCCTGGGACCAGGTGCTGTCTTTCTTGCCCCCGGTTCTGGCCAGGTAATACTGGTGCATGGTGTCGTCAAAGGCGGCAACCTGCGCTTCATCCTGGCTGTCGTCGTAGTAGTCCTGCTTGAGGATGGTTTCCACCGGCAGGCGGGGTTTGACCTCCGGGTTGTGGTCCGGGTAACCAATGCACAGGCCAAATACCGGGAACACGTGGTCTGGCAGTTTCAGCAATTCACTGACCTGTTCAGGGTTGTTGCGCAGCCCGCCAATGTAGCAGATGCCCAGATCCTGGGACTCCGCGGCCGTTACCACGTTCTGCGCCATGAGCGCCGTATCGATGCTGGCCACCAGCAGTTGCTCGGTCATGCCGCGTACTACATCGGCGCCGGCCCTCTCGGCGGCTTCGGTGGCGCGTTTCATGTCGGCACAGAACACCAGGAACTCGGAGCAGGCCTTGATCCAGGGCTGCCCGCCGGCCAGCTCCGCCAGTTGCTCCCGGTTTTCCGGTTTGGTCACGCGGATAATGGAGTAGGCCTGCACCTGGTTGGAGGTGGCGGCGCTCTGCCCGGCCCGGATGAACTCTTCCAGGGCGCCTTCGGGCAGGGGCTGGTCCTTGAACTTGCGAATGGAACGGTGGGATTTGAGAAGCTCGATGGTCGGGTTCATGGGTCCTCGTCTTCGTCAGGAAAAAGATAACGATAGCCTTGTTGTCCGGCAGGAGGCAAGGGAAGAGGGCCATGCATCGGAAATGGCTGTAATGCATCGGGTGTTTCCCAGCAGCAAGCGGTTACTGGGAATCACTGCTAATGTAGTAATATCCGTGGGTTAAGATTCAAATAAAAATACGCAGGACGCTTTTAAATGTCGGAATCGGCGAGTCGAGCAACTCCTACCCCTTCAGCACGGAACAAAGTGATCATTGTTTACCTGCTAATGATGCTGGTTCTGGTGGGGGGGGCCGCCGTTGTCGTTTTCCAGACCCATCAGCAGACCCGGAAAGCGGCCGTGAGCCGCCTGAACGCCCGGGCGGATCTGGCGACCGAGCTGGTCACCCAGGCCTTCATGACGTCCGACTACGGCCTGCGTACCCTCGCGGGCTTTATTGAACCCTTGGCGGAGCAGGCCAGCATTGTTTCTGGGAGCGGGCTGGAAAGCCTGGAGCAAACGCTGGATCAGAAGCGGGATCTGCTGGAGTACCTGGACGGGCTTTTTGTCATGGGTCCCTTGGGGCGGGCACTGTATAGCTCTGAGAGCCTGCCTGGTGACCAGGTGCCCGGCTGGTCGTTCCTGCGCCAGCAGTTAAGCGGGATGTCCGGTAGCCAACTGATCACACCGCTCTATAAAGATCCCACCACGGGCCAGTTGTCGATCTGGCACCTCCGGGCACTTTATGCGTCCAACGGCGCCGTCACTGCTTATCTAGCTGCCAGACAGACAACGGAGCTGCTGACGTCATCCATGGGCCATCTGTCGTTGTCGGAGGGCCAGAGCCTCGCCGTTCTGGATGAGAACATGACCGTGGTTGGCCGACTTCCCGGTACCCCCGGAACCCTGCACACCGGCACCCGGGTGCAGGAACCCCATACCAGTGAGTTTATTGAGAGTGGCCAGGCCCGGAGTCAGGTGTTGACCAGCTCCCCCGTCGATTCCGAAGAGCGGTTCTATGCGTTTCGACGGGTCAGTGGCGCGCCCTACATCGTTATTGTGGGCGAAAAAATGTCCGTGGTAATGCACGGTTGGTGGCAGAGCCTGTGGGTTATCGTGATTGGGGTTCTGCTGGTGGGAATCGTCGGCCTGGTGCTCGTTTGTCAGTTACTGCGGCGCCAGGCCGCCGAGCAGAAGCTGATTTCCGAGAACCGGGAGCGTCAGGCACTTCAGAATTCCGCGCAGTCCAACGAAGCCCGCCTGCGGGCGCTGATCCATTCCATTCCAGACCTGATTTTTGTGTTCGACCAGCAAGGTCGGTTTGTGTTTGTTCATGCCTCCGATGAGTCAATGTTGCTGGGACCGGTTGAAGAACTACTGGGAGCCCATTACCAGGAGGTGCTGCCTGCGAAGCTGGCGAACCGGCTTGATGCAACCCGGGAGCAGGTGGAGCGAACCGGCGAGCCGGCGGAGCTGGAGTACCAGTTGGAACACGAAGGGGAAGTGCGAGAGTTCTCCGCCAGGATCACGGTGCTGGTGGACCAGGAAAACCGTAACAACGGGTTCCTGGCGGTGGTGCGGGACGTCACCGAGAGCAAAATCCAGGAAGCGGAGTTGCGCATTGCCTCCACGGCCTTTGAAACGCATCTGGGCATGGTGATCACCGACGAGCACGGGGTGATTCTCCGGGCCAACAGGGCCTTCACCAAGATCACCGGTTATGAAGAGCACGAAGTGGTGGGCAAAACCCCGGCGGTGTTGCAGTCCGGGCTGCAGGACCGCGCCTTTTACCAGAATTTCTGGGCCAGGGTGAAGGAGAATGGCTCCTGGGAAGGAGAAATCTGGAACCGGAAAAAGAACGGCGAGATCTACGCCGAGTGGTTGACCGTAACCGCCGTCCGGGGCGAGGAAGGCCAGGTCCTCAACTATGTTGGTACCTTCCATGACATTACCAAACGGAAGGAAGCCGAACGCCGTGCCCATCGGCTGGCGTTTTACGACTCCCTGACCGGACTGGCCAACCGGGTTTTGCTGGAAGACCGGATAGCCGAAGCCGTGAAAAGCAACGTGCGGCAGAAAACCTACGCAGCCCTTCTGCAGCTGGAGCTGAATCAGTTCCGGGCCATCAACGACACCCGTGGCTACGAGGTTGGGGACCTGGTGCTGAAAACAGTGGCGGACCGTCTCGGTAAGCTGATGCGTGGTAGTAACACCCTTGCCCGTATCGGGGGCGACGAATTCGCCATCCTCCTGCTCAGCCTTGGCCCCACCGAGGAAGCGGCGGCCCGGGCGGCCGAGCTGATGGCAAATCAGGTCCTGAACCTGTTCGAGCACCCGGTGGCGGTGGCTGATTACAACGTGCCGATCAGCGTGAGCATTGGCATCACGTTGATGAGTGGTCAACAGACCCCATGGGATCAGCAGATCCAGCGTGCGGAACAGGCCACCCAGCAGGCCAAACAGCAAGCCAGGCAGCAGGGTGCCAGACCGGTTGCCTTCTTCGATCCGGAAATACAGGCCCGTACGGTAGCGAACATTCTCCTGGAAGACGAGCTGCGAAATGCCCTGTCTGCCGACCAGCTGCAACTGTTTTTTCAGCCGCAAATACGTAACCCGGACCGGTTGCAGGGGTATGAAGTGTTGTTGCGGTGGCAGCATCCCGAGAAAGGACTGATCTCGCCGGGCGTATTCATTCCCCTGGCCGAGCAGAATCGCCTGATCGTGCCGATCGGTGAGTGGGTGCTGCGCCGGGCGTGTGAGCAGTTGGCGCGTTGGCAGGACGACCCGGCGACGAAAGACCTCTACCTGGCCGTGAATGTCAGTGTTTACCAGTTCCAGAACCGTCAGTTTACCGAGCAGGTGGCTGCCATCCTGGAGGAGACCGGCGCGCCGCCCCACCTGCTGGAGCTGGAAGTGACCGAGAGCTTGCTGATGGACGATCCCGAGTACATCACTCAGGTAATGAATGACTTACGAGCTCTGGGCATCCGTTTCTCCCTGGATGATTTTGGTACCGGCTATTCATCGCTCAGCTACCTGAAGCGCCTGCCGCTGGACCAGGTCAAGATTGACCAGTCCTTCACCCGGGATTTGGGTGAGAACAACGCCAGTGGTGCCATTGTTGACTCGATCATCGGGTTGTCCAATGGCCTGGGTTTGCAGGTGATTGCCGAAGGTGTGGAGACAGAGGCGCAGAGGGACTGGCTGGTGGAACACGGTTGCCGCCATTTTCAGGGTTACCTGTTTGGCCGGCCGGGACCATTGCCCGCCGACAACTGAGGAACTCGGTTGCCGGCGGCCGGGGAGGTCAGGCAGCGGTTTTTCCGCGATTTTCCGAGGCGTCCGTTGGCACCAGCGCCTGTGCCAGGTCTTTCATATGCAACGTGCCGACCTGATCGTCACCGCGCATAACGCGGAACCTGAGCGTCATATCGCCACCGGATTTCCGCAGTACCTCCTCCAGGTTGTCTTTCTCGGAGATATCACCGGCATACTCGGTTTCCTCAGGATCGGGCTTGCTCATGGTGGAGCGTACCCGCAGCACCCGTGCCCGGTTAATGTCACTGATGAAGTCGACAATGTACGGGTCGCCCGGGTGGAGCAGGATATCCTGCGGGTCGCCCTGCTGAACCACCTCCCCTTCCTTGAGAATCACCAGATGGTCCGCGAGTTTCAGTGCTTCATCCAGGTCGTGCGTGATGAACACGATGGTCTTCTTCAGCTCTTCCTGAAGCTCCAACAGCAGATCCTGCATGTCGGACCGAATCAGTGGGTCCAGCGCCGAGAAAGCCTCGTCCATCAGCATGATCTGGGCATCGGAAACCAGGGCGCGGGCGATGCCTACCCGCTGCTGCATGCCGCCCGACAACTGGTGAGGATACTGGTTCTCGTTACCTTCCAGTCCGACCCTGGCCAGCCACTTTTTGGCGTCCGTTTCAAAATCGTCGGTGGTATAACCGCGAATGTCTTTTGCCATGCCGGCATTTTCCAGCACGGTTTTGTGCGGTAGCAGAGCGAATTTCTGGAACACCATGGACATGCGCTCCCGTCGTAACTGGCGAAGCTGTTCCTCGGTGTAGTTCATGATGTCATCGCCTTCCACCTGTACCTCGCCCGCGGTGGGGTCAATCAGGCGGTTGAGATGGCGGATCAGGGTGGACTTGCCCGAACCGGACAAACCCATGATGACGGTAATCTCACCTTCATGGACATCCACATTGATGTCACGCAGGCCCAGAACGTGATTATGCTTTTCAAGCATTTCCGCCTTATGCATGCCCTCACGTGCGTATTCCAGTGCCACCTCTGGGGTGGGGCCGAAAATTTTGTAGAGATTTTTGATGGAAATCTTCACGTTGCGTGTCATGTGCCGTACCTCAGTGCTCTTTTGACACGTCGATGCGTGCAAGGGATGCTTTTGTTACCCGGTCCAGGATGACCGCCAGAATCACAATGCCCAGGCCGGAGACCAGGCCGACGCCCAGTTCCAGATTACGGATGCCTCGCAGTACCAGTACGCCCAGACCCGGTGCGGATACCAGGGAGGCGATAACAACCATGGCAAGGCTCATCATGATGGTCTGGTTCACGCCCGCCATGATGTTGGGCAGGGCCAGTGGGATCTGCACCTTGTACAGTTTTTGCCGGGGCGTCATGCCGAAGGCATCGGCGGCTTCGATTACGTCTTTGTCCACCAATCGTATGCCCAGGTTGGTCAGGCGGATGACGGGCACGATCGCATAGAGAATAATCGCGATGCCGTAGAGCTTGGATTCGGTCACGCTGAACAGAAAAATCAGCGGAATCAGGTACACAAACGGTGGCAGCGTCTGCAGCATGTCGAGTATCGGGGTGACGATGCGCTGAAGGCCGTCGCTCCGCGCCATGGCAATGCCAATGGGCACCCCGAACAGTACGCAGAGAAAGGCGCACACCATGATGATGGCCAGCGTTTGCATGGCGTAGTCATAGTGGTCAATAAACGCCATCGCGACGATGCTGGCGCCCACGAATGCCACCAGTTTCCAGGATTTGGTGACCACGAATACAACGGCCAACAGCACGGGGATGACAATCCACCATGGGGTGTTGAGCATGGCGTAAAGCGCGCCGTCCAGAAACCAGCTCAGGGGCTGGGTCAGTGGATCGAGCACCAGGCTGAGGCTGTCCTTGATGGCCAGGAAGCCTTGCTCCAGCCCTTTGGTCAGTTCTCTTGACTGGGGAAAGGCGGCGCAGGATTCATTGAGCGCATCCATGGAAGGGAATGGCGTATCCCAGAGCGAAGTGTCTTCGGTTTTGCCTCCGCTGGTTTTATTCAGCAGGTCGGCCATCGACATCGGGCCGCTGCTTTTGCCTTCGGAACACCATTCCTTGAGCCCGAGAGTTTCAAACAGGGGGTCGTAGGTTGCCATGGGCGGTCAGTGTCTCCTGCGCACATCAGAAATTAGGTGGTTGTCGGAAAACAGCCCGGGGCATGGGAGGGGAATGCCCCGGGCAGGGCAGGTTAATCAGTTAAGGATTTTAGCCAGCCGTTTTGTTGCCGAATCGTTCAGCCAGGTGGACCACTCATCACTGTTGTTGCTCAGGAAGTAGACGGCCGCTTCCTCGCCGGTGGCGTTGTTCTCATCCATCCACGCCAGGATGGAGCTCATGGTGGCGGTCTTGAACGTCATCTTGCTCAGCATCTCAGCGACTTCCGGCTCACGCTCTTTGAAGTCGGTGGTGATCGAGGTCAGGACGGTTGCTGCCGGGAATTCGGAAACGCCGGGGTTGTCCGCATCCGGGGTCTGGTTTTTCTGGTGAACGTCCTGTTTGTACTCACCCAGCTCGACACGGGTCATGTCGTACTTGCCGAGAGGTACGGTCGGGCCCCAGTAGTAGCCGAACCATGGCTCTTTGTTCTGAACGGCGGAGGCCATGGACGAGGCCAGGGTTTCGCCGGAACCGTGGTTAAAGACTTCAATGCCGGATTCTTCCAGATCCAGGGCGCGAATCAGATTGTCGCTGACCACACGGCAGCCCCAGCCATCCGGGCAGTTATTGAAGGTGCCGCCGACCAGCTCAGGATTGGCCATGACGCCCTCGATGGTGGTCAGTTCCGGATGTTCCTCGGCCAGATAGGTGGGGATCCACCAGCCTTCAACGCCGCCCGGGTCCAGTACCTTGCTGACCCGCTCGACTTTGCCCTGTTCCTCGAGGCGCAGGTAGGCTTCGCCAGCGGAGTTCAGCCAGAGTTCGGTAATAATGTCTGGTTCACCATTTTCGGCAACGGAGGTTACCGCCGGTACGGTGTCGGAAGGCACAATGGTGACGTCACAGCCGTAGCCCTGCTCCATGATGAAGGTGGCCACGTTGGTCACCACGGTGTTGGAAGCCCAGTTCATTTCGGTGATGGATACCTCGCCGCACTCGGCTTGTGCCAGTCCGGGAACTGAGAGCGCGCACAGCATTGCAGCAGACGTAAGCTTTCGCATAGTCACTTTCCTCTTTCGGGTTTTTTATGATTGGAATGTCGTTCCGATAATGGGAAGCCGCGATCCGGGCGGATCGGGATAACTGCCATGTTTTGTTCACGAATGTGATGTGACAAACCAGTGAATCTCGGTTAATACCTACAATTAGGATAACGGACCACTGAGTAGTTGCAAGGGCGTATTCCGGATGCGCCTTTAATCAGACAT
>Ga0208561_100156_pt1 | contig 18291 bp, 12 predicted proteins | sample Shrwel1BS1Day9_FD_187536 | JGI IMG/M metagenome (GOLD analysis project Ga0208561, IMG submission 187536) | Subsurface microbial communities from deep shales in Ohio, USA - Utica-3 well 1 S-1-Day9 (SPAdes) (version 2) ... | reverse complement strand
CTGACGACCTGGACAACAGCATGGCGCACGAGGAGAACGAGAACCGCTGGCGACATCACACTGGTGTCGCGGCTCTGGCGGGCACGCTTGCGGAGACGGTGGGTAAGTGGTCGGAGAAAGCTTCGCAGGCGGGAAGTCGGTTCGGACAGGCTATTGAACGTTATGTGGGGCGTTTTTTGAGATTTGTTGGTCGAGGTATAGGTATTGGCACGGGAATCGTGATGGCCGTATGGGACGGCATCCGTGGGTGGCAGGAAATTCAGGAAGGAAATGGCTGGGTTGGGGCGTTGTTCATAACCTCCGGAATAACAAGCCTGGTTGCTATGGCTGCCTTCACGAAATTCGGTGCTCTAATTTTCGGTGCTTCCTCTACGGGTATAGGCATCATTTTGGTTGTACTGGTGATCGCCATTGCCGTTCTGATCGAGATATTCAAGGACAACAAGATCCAGGACTGGATGGAGCGCTGTTACTTTGGGGCTTTCGATAAAGACGAGCGCTATCATGATCCTAAGCGGGAACTAAGCGAGCTGGAACTGGCCCTAAACGGCATGGGAGGTTGAGTAATGGATTACGCAGGATTGGATTATAGCAACATTCGCTTTCCCGTGGACCGGCCGCTGACCGAGGCCGAGCGCGCGGTAAAGTATAGGCAGAAAGACACGGGCAACGCATCGCCGATGGACTTTCTGTCGGTGATCAAATTCAACAGTCACTATATGGATTTGGTGGATCGCTGGTACCCAATCAAAGGCTTCAACACTTGGTTTGGAGCTTGTGTAGCTGCGGGAGGAGTGTTTTTCGCCGTCTTGATCATCGCGGCCTTTTTCTGGGCCCCCGCTACTAATGAGCGTTCAGCACTATGGTTTATGATAATCGTATTGCTGCCTATTTCGTTGGTTCTGGTTTGGGGCGGGTGGTGGCTAATCCGCACTGAATGTGGCCGCTACACCCACTACCCCATGCGCCTGAATCGCAAGACTCGTCAGGTCCACTTCTTTCGCCAGAACGGCACAGTGCTTACCGTCCCTTGGGACTCGTTATTCCTGACGCTGGGCGAATCAAAAAGCCCCCTCTCCGGCACCACCTACGACTTGCGCGCCCATGTGCTGGAAGAAGATGGCAAAACGGTACGTGAGTCGTTTTCGTTGGGATATCCCTCGCCATTAGGCAATGCAGAGTCCATTGATAAATTTTGGGCCTTTCTTCAACCATACATGGAGGCAGAAGATGGTGTTGAACGGACCTGGCGACACCTCAAGGAAAACACCGGTTATCTGGTTCCCGTGGATGGGCGCAAGGAGGGGTGGCGTTGGAGTATCGCAAGAAGTTTCATATTGGGTGCTCATTGGCCGTACCTGCAATTGGTGTTTTCTCCTTTCTTAGGCCTCAATGCCGTCGGCCGCATGCTCGCGATGAGCACCAGCAAAATACCGCAATGGCCGGAAGAGGTGGAGCAGGCGAACCCAATGGACGCGGATGATCCTTATGTGCTGACCTGGCGGGACAACGGTCCGCTCGGATGGTGGGAGCTTTACTGGCCGTTGATCTGTACCGTCGTCGGCGTTGGCACTTTTGTAGGCGTTATCGCTTGGGTCGTCTCTGGCCTCTGGCGATAAATGGCCAGGCTTTAGCGCCGTCTACCGTAGTCATTATGAGTGCCTTGGGACCCGCGACTGGCGAGCGGGCCCGGTCTCGTTACCTCGACAAGCCTGTATAGGCGACCGGCTATTGTGTCAGGTGATCGAAACCGACCTCGAATGGTTTGCCGGGTATGTGGGAGGCGTGAGCCGCGACGCTATCGCAGCCGGGGGGAAGCTCGTGACGATTCCCCTGCTTGACCAGCAGAGCATGATGTTTGAGCTGCAAAAGCAGAAAAGCCGTTTGGAGGGGCTGGATGGGGGCACCAAGTTCATTGAGGCCATCTGTGTACTTGTCTCTTTCTTTGAGACCGGCAGTGCCCTGAAGGACAAGCCAGAGAGCCTGGAAACCTAATGGAAGATGCTAGGTCCTACATTGGGGCGGTGCTACAGGTGACATTTGAAGTCGCGGGCGACAGTGAGCCAGAGACAGCACCAAGGCGTATATGGCCGTGTCGGGAAAAGGAATGCACGGAAGGACCTACAACCACCATCCTTGTGGTTACAGACTTCCGTGACTGACCTTTGCCTAGTCCTTCAGGCTACGCCGCATCCGTGGCGTTGAGTCCTTTTCATCCCTGCGCCCGTTTCCCTGGGCAACTCCTGTATCCCTGGAGTCTTCTTCCTTGAGCCAACATCCTTGCTGGCTTGTCATCCCTGACATGATCAGTGTACTGATTTCGTGGGTTAGGAATATCGGAGATCGGATACACGGCGTGTAAGTTATTTCTTACATTGCGGTGTCATGTAGTTAATGGACCGGCTTTATGCCTGATCAGGCGAGCCTTCGGTCGCGTTTTCCGCCTGCCTGTGGCGCTGTGCCGCTTCGCGAATCCTTTCCATGGTGATTTCTTTCACCGCCTTCTGGCTGATGCGGATGTGGCGGGCCAGGTCGTCGGCGGCGGTCTGGGCGTCGCCCCGGCGGATGGCGTCGAGGATCTGGGCGTGTTCCTTGTAGGTGGCGTCCACCCGGTCGTTGCGGGTGAAATCCAGCCGGCGGATGATGCGTAGCCGGTCGCTGATTTCCCGGTGGATGCGGGCCATTTCCCGGTTGCCTGCCGCCGCCACCAGGTCACAGTGGAAGCTTTCATCCAGTGCCCGCACGGTGCTGCCGACCGCTCGTTCCGAGGGGTGGTCCGGGTTCCAGATGGCTACCAGGGTGCGAATGGCGGAAGGCTCTTCCGGCAGTTCGCAGATTTTGTGGATGGCGGCTTTTTCCAGGGTGATGCGCAAATCGTAAAGATCCTCGATCTGCTCGAAATCCAGGGGCTTCACCCGCCAGCCACTGCGGAACAGCACTTCCACGTAGCCTTCCCGCTGCAGCCGGTACAGGGCTTCCCGGACGGGCGTCCGGGAAGCGTCCAGGCGGGTGCCTACGTCACCTTCGCTGAATTTGTCGCCCGGCAGCAGGCGAAATTCGAAGATGTCGTCCTTCAGGGCTTCGTACACCCTGTCGGCCATGGAGGTTTTGCGTTTGCTCGCTGTCGTCATACCTCAATACTCAATAGCGGCTCCCCGGGAGTCACGGCTTTGCCGGCCTCCACATGCAGGGCGCTGATCTTGCCGGATTGCGTGGCATTCACCTCGAATTCCATTTTCATGGCTTCCACAATCACCAGCGGGTCGCCCTCGGCCACGGTATCGCCGGGCTTCACCAGGCATTTCCAGATGTTACCGGCAATCTCCGCGCTGATCAGCTCGCCGAATTGTTCCAGATCAGAAACGTCCGGTTTTGGCGGTGCCTTGGCCAGGCGGTCCAGCTCTTCGGCCTCGCTTTCTTTCCACAGCGCCACTTCCTCAGCATACGCCGCCTGCTGCATCTTGCGGAACTCGCTGATGGAGTCGGCGTTGGCATCGAGGAAGGCCTGGTGGGATTTCAGGTCGAAGGTTTCTTCCTCAATCTTGATGGTCAGCTTACCGGCCCGGAACTGGTCGCGCATCTCGTCCAGCTCCTTTTCGCTGACCGGGTAATAGCACACCTGGTCGAAGAAGCGCAGCAGCCAGGGCGCGCCCTCGGCGAATTGCGGGTTCTTCAGGTACTTGTTCCAGATCGGCAGGGTGCGGCCCACCAGCTGGTAGCCGCCGGGGGAGTCCATGCCATAGATGCACATGTACACACCGCCGATGCCTACCGTGCCCTCGGCGGTGTAGGTGCGCGCAGGGTTGTACTTGGAGGTCAGCAGGCGATGGCGCGGGTCCAGCGGCACGGCACAGGGCGCGCCCAGGTAAACGTCGCCCAGGCCCAGCACCAGGTAGCGGGCGTTGTAGACCACGTCCTTCACGTGTTCCCGTTCTTTCAGGCCGTTGATGCGCTGGATGAAGTCCACGTTGTTGGGCAGCCAGGGCGCGGTGTCGCGCACCGACTGGCGGTACTTGTCCACGGCTTCCAGGGTGGCACTGTCTTCAAACGCCATGGGCAGGTGAATCACACGGCTGCGTACTTTCAACTCGTCGGTGGCCGGCAGGGTGCCTTCCAGGTCCAGCAGGTATTCCATCAGCGCCGGCTGGGGCAGGATGCGCGAGTCGTAGCGCAGCTGTAGGGAGCGCACTCCCGGCGACAGCTCCAGCAGGCCGTTGGGCTGCACATCGGCGATGGCCTCCATCAGGGCGTGAATGCGAAGGCGGAAGCCCAGTTCCATCACGTTCGGGCCGTATTCCAGCAGAATGTACTGGTCGCCGGCCTGGCGGTAGGTCACTTCCGGCCGCCCGTCGGTCTCCGGCAGGTGGGCCAGGATGGTGGCAGACAGATCGTTAACCGGGGCCAGGGCCGGGGCTTCCAGTTCCACCGCAGGTGGCGCCATCAGGCTTTTCACCGCCAGTTCCTGGCGTTCGGACAGCTCCACGGCCGTGTCGTAATCAATGGGCACGAAGCGGATGGTGTCGCCGGGCTTCACCTGGCCGACTTTCCACAGTTCGGCCTTGGCGATGGTCACCGGGCACACGAAGCCGCCCAGGCTGGGGCCATCCTTGGTGAGAATCACCGGCATGTCACCGGTGAAGTTGATCGAACCGATGGCGTATTCGCAGTCGTGAATGTTGGAGGGGTGCAGGCCGGCCTCGCCGCCGTCTTCCCGGGTGAACTCCGGCTTCGGGCCATTCAGGCGAATGCCCAGGCGGTTGGAGTTGTAGTGCACCTCCCAGTCCTGCTCGAAGAACTTTTCGATGGAGTCTTCGCTGAAGAAATCCGGGGCACCGTGGGGGCCATAAAGTACGCCGATTTCCCAGTGGTCCGGGTAGTCGGGGATCAGGTCCGGGTCCGCCGGTGCCGGGTCGTGGGTTGGCCCCGGGGTGGTGCAGGCTGGAAGTTCCAGCTGGCTGATGCCCAGCATGTCGCCGGGGCGCAGGGGCCGGCCGCCGTGGCCGCCGAACTGGCCGAGGGCGAAGGTGGAGCGGCTGCCCAGATACACCGGTACGTCAAAGCCGCCGCGCACCGCCAGGTAGGTGCGACAGCCCTTGGTGGCCTTGCCCACGGCCAGCACCTGGCCGGCTTTCACGGTAATGGGTTTCCAGAATTCCACCGGCTGGTCGTCCAGGGTGGCATCGGTCAGCGCGCCGGTCAGCGCCACCACGGCGTCTTTGTGGAACTTCAGGCTGGGGCCGATAAGGGTGGCTTCCAGCCCGGCGGCGTCGTTGTGGTTGCCGACAATGCGGTTGGCCAGGCGGAAGGCGTAGTCGTCCATGGGGCCACTGGGCGGCACACCGATGTTCCAGTAGCCCACGCGGCCGGGGTAATCCTGCACCGTGGTGTAGGTGCCCGGTTTGACGATTTCCGCCACCGAGGGCCGGAATTCGAAGCTTTCCAGCGCGCGGGTGGAGACAATGCCCTCGGCAAAGCTGGGCTGGGCCACCACCTGGCGCAGGTAGTCCAGGTTGGTGGCAATGCCCATCAGTCGGGTTTCGGCCAGGGCGTCTTTGAGTTTGGCCAGGGCGTCGTCCCGGTCCTTGCCGTGGACGATCAGCTTGGCAATCATCGGGTCGTAGTGCGCGGACACCTCGCTGCCGTTTTCCACCCAGGTGTCGATGCGCACACCGTCTTCCGGCCAATGCACATCGGTCAGCTCGCCCGGCGAGGGCTGGAAGTCTTTCAGCGGGTCTTCGGCGTAGATGCGCACTTCCATGGAGGCGCCGTTCAGAGTGGGCTCGAAGTTCGCCAGGTCCGGGCTCTCGCCGGCGGCGATCTTCAGCATCCATTCAATCAGGTCCAGCCCGGTGACCGACTCGGTAACCGGGTGCTCCACCTGTAAGCGGGTGTTCACTTCCAGGAAATAGAATTCATCGCGGTCGGCGTCGTAGATGTACTCCACGGTGCCGGCGGAGCGGTAGTTTACTGACTGGCCCAGGGACACAGCGGCATCCAGCATTTTCTGTCGGGTGGCGGCCGGCAGGTTGGGGGCCGGGGTTTCCTCCACCACTTTCTGATTGCGGCGCTGCAGGGAGCAGTCCCGTTCGCCCAGGGCCACCACCTTGCCTTCGCCGTCACCGAAGATCTGCACCTCCACGTGGCGGGCGCGGGCGATGAACCGCTCCAGGAACACGCCGCTGTCGTTGAAGAAGCTCTGGCCCTGGCGGCGTACGGTTTCAAAGGCCTCCCGCAGCTCGCTTTCGGTGTTGCAGCGGGTCAGGCCGATGCCGCCCCCGCCGGCGGTGCTTTTCAGCATCACCGGGTAGCCCAGGCGTTCGGCGGTTTGCAGGGCTTCGTCCAGGCTTTCCAGCAGGCCGCTGCCCGGCGCCAGGGGTACGCCGGCGGTTTCGGCCAGCTCACGGGCCCGGTGTTTCAAGCCAAACTCGCGCATCTGGTCCGGGGTGGGGCCAATGAAGGCAATGCCGTCGGCCTCGCAGGCCTCGGCGAAATCGGCGTTTTCCGACAGGAACCCGTAACCGGGAATGATCGCCTCGGCACCGGTCTGCTTGGCGGCGGCCAGGATCTGGGCGGTGTCCAGGTAGGTTTCGCTGGCGCCGTTGCCAGTCAGGGCCACGCCTTCATCGGCGTTGGTTACGTGCAGGCTGTGGCGGTCTTCGTGGGAATGCACGGCCACGCTGGCCACGCCCATGGCTTTGAGGGTGCGAATGGTGCGAACGGCGATTTCGCCCCGGTTGGCGATCAGAACTTTGGTGAACATGGTGGTAACTCTCCTTAGGCCTTGCCGGATTTGAGGGCGTTGATGAAGGCGCGCCAGCCACCGAATTCGGTCACGTCGCGGGCGCCGTCCAGGCCGTAGCCTTCACAGATGAAGCTTTTGACCCAGCGGCCATCGGCCAGCTCCACACTGCCGATGCCCAGAGGGGCAGGAATCAGGTCGACAAAGGAGCCGAACTCCGAGGCCGCCATTTCCCAGACCTCCAGAATGATTTCCTCGCCATTGGCCGCGTCCCGTTTCAGACCCGGTTTGGGCGGTGTGGTGTTGGGCAGGGCATAAAGCCGGTAGTTGGCGGAAGTGGTGGTCTGTTCCAGCAGCCGGGCGTGTCTTTCGGTCAGCTGGGTGTTCAGGGGCATGCCCGAAAGGTGAGCGCCCACTACCGCGACCTGCACGGAGGGCACGGCCTGCTGGTGAGTGATTACTTCGTCTGGCCGCAGCTTGTCCAGGGCGCCCAGCGGCGTTTGGTGGGCGTTCAGCCATTGGCTGGCCAGGGCCTGAAGTTCGCGGTCTTTCCAGGCGCCGGAAATCAGGGTCACGCCAAAGGGCAGGCCGTCGTCGCGGAAACCGGCGGGCACCGCCAGAGCGCAGAAATCCGCCAGGTTCACGAAGTTGGTGTAGGTGCCAAGCTGGCTGTTAAGGGTAACGGGGTCGGCATTCACGGCCTCGATGGTGGGGGCAGTCGGCGCCGTGGGCACCAGCAGGCCATCCACCCCGGCCAGCAGTGCATCAATCTCGCGCAGCAGCTCTTCCTTGCGGTACTGGGCCTTGAAGGTGTCGGTGGCGGTGAATTTGCCGGCGTTGTTGATAATGCCGCGCACCGTATCGTTCATCTCCCCGGCATGCTCAGCCATAAACGTTTCAACGGCGGCATGGCGCTCGGCCACCCAGGGGCCTTCGTACAACAGGGCGGCGAGTTCCAGCAGGGGTGAGAAGTCCAGCGGCACCAGTTCCACGCCGGCGGTGTCCAGCTGTCGCCATTGGCTGAGGGCGGTGTTCCAGGCCGCTTCGGCCTGCTGGTCGCCGTGAAACAGGGGCGCTTCGGGAATACCCAGTCGCTGCACCGGGCCGGGGCGTCGAATGGCCGGGACATCCAGCGGCAGGGCAGAGGGGGGCTTGCGTGAGAAGGCATCACCCGGCTCATAGCCGCCCATGCTGGTGGCCACGCTGTCGGCGTCGTTGATGGTGAGGGCGAACACCGACACACAATCCAGGGATTTGCAGGCGGGCACCACGCCATCAATGCTGAACCAGCCCTTGGTGGGTTTCAGCCCCACCAGGTTGTTGAGGCCAGCGGGCACCCGGCCGGAACCGGCGGTGTCGGTGCCCAGGGCAAAGGGCACCAGGCCACGGGCCACCACCGAGGCGGAACCGGAACTGGAGCCGCCGCTGATGATTTCCGGGTTAAAACTGTTGGGCACCGCGCCATAGGGTGAGCGAGTGCCCACCAGACCGGTGGCGAACTGGTCCAGATTGGTCTTGCCCACCAGGATGGCGCCGGCCTCCTTCAGTTTCCGAATAACCGCGGCGTCCTGTTCGGGCGTGTAGGCATAGGCCGGGCAGGCGGCGGTGGTGTTGAAGCCTTGGGCATCAATGTTGTCCTTGGCGGCGAAGGGCACGCCATACAGGGGCAGCTGCTCCAGTTCGCCACCGGCGGCTTTCAGTTTGTTGGCCAGATCGGCCAGTGCCCTGGTCAGCCCGTCTTCCGAGAGCCGGGCAATGCAGGCCGGGTCGTCTTCCTCTAACTGCCCGATAAGTGGGCGAAGCAGTTCTTCCGGCCGGGCGCCTTCTTTATACGCCTGTTGCCAGTCGGCAATGGTCCATCCGAGGGTGGTTGGCATGGTGTGTCCTCACGCTTGGTCAATCTTGTATACATGATCAATCGCAAGGCGCATGCCATATCGTGGTGAATGACGATTATTGCAATAAAAACAGGGGGATAAGTGGTTTTTGCCGGATTTTGGGGTTACTGGGTGCGCACCAGATGGGCGCAGATCGGTGAAAATGGCACCAGAATTGAACCGGAAAGCCGGGTTTATTCACCAAAAAAGGCCTGGTTGAATACTTGTATACTAGTTAAATTGTTGTTTTCGCGTGTTTTTCTGTTGGGTTGGAACAGCAAATGCAGCGGCAGCTGTGAGTTACAAGACTCCTGACCCAACGAAAAAGGACGCACAACATGAGCATTAAAAAACACGTGAAAGTGGGCCTTTCCGCCCTGGCGCTGTCTGTCTCCATGCACTCGGCTGCGGCCGAAGACCCGATCAAGATCGGCATCCTGCACTCCCTGTCCGGCACCATGGCCATCAGTGAAACCGTGCTGAAAGACACTGTGGAAATGCTGATCGAACAGCAGAACGAGAAAGGCGGCGTACTGGGCCGTGAGCTGGAAGCCGTGGTGGTTGACCCGGCCTCCGACTGGCCGCTGTTTGCCGAGAAGGCCCGCGAACTGCTGGCCCAGGAAGAAGTGGACGTGATCTTCGGTAACTGGACGTCCGTTTCCCGTAAATCCGTACTGCCGGTGGTGGAAGAACTGAACGGCCTGCTGTTCTACCCGGTGCAGTACGAAGGTGAAGAATCGTCTGAAAACGTGTTCTACACCGGTGCCGCGCCCAACCAGCAGGCAATTCCGGCGGTGAACTACCTGATGAACGAAATCGGCGTTGAGCGCTGGGTACTGGCGGGCACCGACTACGTTTACCCGCGCACCACCAACAAGATCCTGGAAACCTACCTGAAAGACCACGGCGTGGCTGACGAAGACATCATGGTCAACTACACGCCGTTTGGTCACTCCGACTGGCAGAACATTGTTTCCGACATCAAGAGCTTCGGCTCCGCCGGCAAGAAGACCGCCGTGGTGTCCACCATCAACGGCGATGCCAACGTGCCGTTCTACCGCGAGCTGGGCAACCAGGGCATCTCGGCCTCCGACATCCCGGTGGTTGCTTTCTCCGTGGGTGAGCAGGAGCTTTCCGGTATCGATACCGGCCCGCTGGTGGGTCACTTGGCCGCCTGGAACTACTTCATGAGCGTGGACACCGACGCCAACTGGGACTTCATCGACGCCTGGATTGACTACAAGGGCGACGACACCGTTGTTACCAATGACCCGATGGAAGCCCACTACATTGGCTTCAACATGTACATCGAAGCGGTGAAGAAAGCCGGCACCACCGATGTGGACGAAGTGAAAGACGCCATCATCGGCGTGAGCGTACCGAACCTGACCGGCGGCTACGCCACCATGATGCCAAACCACCACATCACCAAGCCGGTACTGATTGGCGAGATCCAGGACAACGGCCAGTTCTCCGTGGTCTGGGAAACCCCGTCCACCGTGGCCGGCGATGCCTGGTCTGACTTCCTGCCGGGTTCCCGCGACATGATCGCCGACTGGCGCAAGCCCATGTTCTGCGGAACCTTCAACACCGTAACCGGCAGCTGTGGTGCCTCTTCCGGCGAAATGGCGGCCGAATCTGAATAACACGCCGCACCAAAGGCAATCCGGGGTCCTGGTGGCCCCGGATTGTTGCTCCAACCCCATTTCAACAGACAGGACACACTCATGAGCATCATCCGCCGATCGCTCACATCGCTGCTTATTGCCCTGGCGTGCCTGATGTCGGTGCCGGCCATGGCGCAGGAAGACCCGGGCAGGGAACTGCTGGTGAACCTGGCCGAGGCGCCCTCAAGCCGGGTGGAGGAAGCCATCAACGCCATTGTCGACAGCGGTGATGAAAGAGCCAGGGGCTGGCTCGAAGCCTATGGCAACAATCGCCTGAGCCGCGTGAAAGACACCGGCCAGGTGGTGCTGGTACTGAACAACCGGGGCCGGGACTGGGAAATTGCCGACCCGCTGACCGGCGAGAACCTGGGCGAGATGTCCCGCCGCAAGCTGGACCGGGTGGCCATCAACAACGCCATTCGGGGCAAGCTGGAAGGCATTATGGCGATGCTGGATCTGAACGCCGCCGACCCGGACGTGCGTGAAGCCTCCGCCGCCGACATGATGGGCAAGGTGGATGCCGCTTTGGTGGCACCGCTGCAAGCGCGCCTGGAAAAGGAAGAAAGCGCCGCCGTCCGTGACCGAATTGAAGCCGCCCTGGCCATCTACCGAGTGGAGCAGGGCGATATTGAAGCCGTGGAGGTGCTGGCCGGTAGCCTGCACCCTCGCGCCCGCGCGGCCCTGAACAACGCCGCCGCCAGTGACAGCCCCCAACTGGTCGAGGCCGCCAACAAGGCCCTGGCCAGCATCGAGCAGAAACTGAAACTCAACAAGGCCGCCGAAACCCTCTACTTCGGGCTCTCCATGGGCTCGGTACTGGTGCTTGCGGCCATTGGCCTGGCCATCACCTTCGGCGTGATGGGCGTGATCAACATGGCCCACGGCGAGCTGATCATGCTCGGTGCCTACACCACCTGGGGCGTGCAGCAATTGCTGCCCGGCCAGCCTGGATTAGCCCTGCTGCTGTCCATTCCCGCCGGCTTCCTGGTGGCGGCCATTGCCGGCATCATCATCGAGCGCAGCGTGATCCAGCACCTCAAGGGCCGCCCACTGGAAACCCTGCTGGCCACCTTCGGCATCAGCCTGATCCTGCAGCAGCTGGTGCGCACCGTGATTTCCCCGCAGAACCGCACCGTGGTCACCCCGGAATGGATGAGCGGCTCGCTGGTGATCAACGACGCGCTCTCGCTCACCCTGAACCGGCTGTACGTGATGGCCTTCGCCCTGATCGTATTCGCCGCGCTGATGATGATCATGCGCAAGACCCGCCTGGGCCTGGACGTGCGCGCCGTGACCCAGAACCGCGCCATGGCCCGCTCCATGGGCATCAAGGCCACCAAGGTGGACATCCTGACCTTCGCCCTGGGCTCCGGCGTGGCGGGGCTGGCCGGCGTGGCGCTGTCGCAGCTGACCAACGTGGGTCCGAACCTGGGCCAGAACTACATCATCGACTCGTTCATGGTCGTGGTCTTCGGCGGCGTGGGTAACCTCTGGGGCACCCTCATTGCCGGGCTGTCGCTGGGCACCATCAACCAGCTGCTGGAGCCCTGGGCGGGCGCCGTGCTGGCGAAAATCATCGTGCTGGTGTTCATCATCCTGTTCATTCAGAAACGGCCGAAGGGATTGTTCCCGCAAAAAGGCCGCGCGGCGGAGAACTAGGGTGTCCCGTCTAGCCAATTCTTTAATTCACTGCGAGACGCAAGCGTCTCGCCCTTCGGGAACTTCTGAACGCCTCGATAGCCGCGTTGCAGCGCCTCGATTTGGAACCACCAAACCTTCGCCACTGCGCCTTGCTCTCAAGGCGTTCAGAAGCTCAGAGAATCAAATAATTAGCCAGAAGGGACACCAGTTATGTGGCTAACAAGACCTTTGCAAGAACGATCGACACAACTATTCCTGGGCATCCTGATCGCCGCGCTGGCGGTGGTCACCGTCCTGCACCTGGCCATGCCCGAAGACAGCGCGCTGCATGTGAGCGCCTACACCGTCACCCTGCTGGGCAAGTACCTGTGTTACGCACTGCTGGCGGTGGCGGTGGACCTGGTGTGGGGTTACCTGGGCATTCTCAGCCTGGGCCACGGTGCCTTCTTCGCGCTGGGCGGCTACGCCATGGGCATGTACCTGATGCGCCAGATTGGTGACCGGGGCACCTACGGCGACCCGATACTGCCGGACTTCATGGTGTTCCTGAACTGGGATTCGCTGCCCTGGTACTGGCACGGCTTCGACATGGCCTGGTTCGCCTTCGCCATGGTGCTGCTGGTGCCCGGTGCCCTGGCGTTCGTGTTTGGCTACCTGGCCTTCCGCTCCCGGGTGACCGGCGTGTACCTGTCGATCATCACCCAGGCGCTCACCTTCGCCCTGATGCTGGCTTTCTTCCGCAATGAGATGGGCTTTGGCGGCAACAACGGCCTGACCGACTTCCGTGACATTCTTGGCTTCAACCTGCGCACTGACGCCACCCGCCTGGGGCTGTTCATCGCCACCGGCATCGCCCTGGCCATCGGCTACGTGATCTGCCGGGGCATTGTCACCAGCAAGCTCGGGCGGGTCAGCATTGCCTGTCGCGATGCCGAGGCCCGCACCCGTTTCCTGGGTTACCGGGTGGAACGGGTGCAGCTGTTCGTGTTCGTGGTCTCCGCCATGCTGGCGGGTGTGGCCGGTGCGCTGTACGTGCCGCAAGTGGGGATCATCAACCCCAGTGAATTCTCGCCGCTGTTCTCCATTGAAGTGGTGGTGTGGGTGGCCCTGGGTGGCCGGGCCACGCTGTACGGCGCGGTGATTGGCGCGCTGCTGGTGAACTACGCCAAAACCGTGTTCACCGGCGTCATGCCGGACGCCTGGCTGTTCGCCCTGGGCGGGCTGTTCGTGCTGGTGACCGTGTTCCTACCCAAAGGCATCGCCGGCCTGCTGCAAAAACGCCGCAAAGCCCCTGACAATGACCGCTCCAACCCACGGGAGGCCACCGCATGAGCATGCTGGAACAACTCACCAACCGGGACCAGGTGTTTGATTTCCTGGCCCCGGTGGCATCGCCGGTGGACGTGCGCCACGGGCCGATTCTGTACCTTGAAGACGTGAACGTGAGCTTCGATGGCTTCAAGGCCATCAACAACCTCAACCTCACCATCGATGATGGCGAGCTGCGCTGCATCATCGGCCCCAACGGTGCGGGCAAGACCACCATGATGGACATCATCACCGGCAAGACCCGGCCCGACACCGGCTCGGTGTGGTTCGGCAGCCGCCACAACCTGCTGACCATGAACGAGCCGGACATCGCCACCCTGGGCATTGGCCGCAAGTTCCAGAAACCCACGGTGTTTGAAGCACTCACCGTGTTCGAAAACCTGGAACTGGCCATGGCCGCCGACAAGCGCATCCTGCCCACCCTGACCGCGATCATGAAACCCGAAAACCGAGACCAGATCGACGAAGTGCTGGAAATGATCGGCCTGAAAGACCTGCGCGACAAGCTTGCCGGCATTCTCTCCCACGGCCAGAAACAGTGGCTGGAAATCGGCATGCTGCTGATGCAGAAACCCCGCCTGCTGCTGGTGGACGAACCCGTGGCCGGCATGACCGAACAGGAAATGGAACGCACCGCCGAGCTGCTCACCAGCCTGGCCGGCAAACAGTCCGTGGTGGTGGTGGAGCACGACATGGGCTTCGTGCGCTCCATCGCCCGCCAGGTAACCGTACTGCACCAGGGCGGCGTGTTGGCCGAAGGCACCATGGACCAGGTGTCGAATGACCCAGAAGTGATCAAGGTGTACCTGGGGGAGGAGGCGTAATGCTGAAGATTGAACAACTGAACCACTACTACGGCGAAAGCCACACCCTCTGGGATCTGGACCTGGACATCCCCCAGGGCCAGTGCACCTGCGTGATGGGCCGCAACGGCGTGGGCAAAACCACCCTGATGAAATGCATCATGGGCGAAGAAACCACCGAAAGCGGCCGCATCACCTTCGCCGGCGACGTGGAACTCATCAAAAAGAAAATCGAAGACCGCTCCCGCCTGGGCATCGGCTACGTGCCCCAGGGAAGACAAATCTTCCCCATGCTCACCGTGGAAGAAAACCTCCGCACCGGCCTGGCCGTGCGCAAAGACAGCAGCAAGAAAATCCCCGAGCGTATCTACGAGCTCTTTCCGGTACTGGAAGAAATGAAACACCGCCGAGGCGGCGACCTCTCCGGCGGCCAGCAACAGCAACTGGCCATTGGCCGGGCGCTGGTGATTGAGCCAAGGCTGTTGATTCTGGACGAGCCGGGGGAGGGCATTCAGCCGAATATTGTGGCGCAGATTGGGGAGGTGATTCGCCGCTTAATCGAAGAAGACGGGCTGACGGTTTTGCTGGTTGAGCAGAAGTTGCCGTTTGCGAGGAAGTATGCGGATCGGTTTGCGATTGTTGATCGGGGGAGGAGGGTTGCTGAGGATGAGATTAGGGGGCTTTCTGATGAATTGATTCGGCGGTATTTGACGGTGTGAATAGTTTACCACTGCTGTCAACGAGCCTGTGATGGCCGAGCGAAAAATGCCACCAAAGAAAATCGGTGGCGTTTTTGTATCTGAATTACCAAAAGTTACATTGCCCACCTAGGCGAGTCGCTTTCGATTCGATAACGTGTAGTTTACCGAAACGGATTGGCGCCCCCTGTTAAGGATAACGAATGGATTTTTTGCAGGTTGTACTGCTCCTATTTGCTGCTCTTTGGCATCTGGTTTTGCTGACGCTTGGTCCTGCTCTCATCAAATCGACGTGCTTTAAGGACAAAGTCTGTAACGCCGATGTAAGTCTATCTTTAAAAACTTTTCTAAATATCAAATATTACAACCTCCTCAAGAATACAATGCTGCCAAAAGCTATTGACGAATTTTGTGCGATTCCATTTATTGAAGGGAGGTTTAATTAAGAGTCGTATGGAAGAATAAATTATGTCCCTAGCAAACAGGCTTGCTAATATCCTCTATAAGATCGCAGCTTGGCTGGAAAGCAAGCGCAATCCCAACGATATGAAATCGAAATTTGTGGACCTTGCGCCAACGGATGAGGCAGACAAAGGTGGTGTATATTCTGAAGCGATTCTGTTTGCTACAAATAATGCCAAGGTCTCCAATATTGCCCTAACTGGTCCTTATGGATCGGGAAAAAGTAGCATCATTCAATCCTTCTTGAAGAAATATCCGCGTACAGCTCTTCAGATTTCTCTCGCTGCGTTTGTTCCTGACGCAAATTCGGGAGATGAAGATGAAGATGAAAGGGTGAGCCGTCAAGAGATTGAGAGAAGCATCTTGCAGCAGATGTTGTACGGTGCTGACGCAAACAAGCTCCCGCTATCGCGGTTTAAAAGAATTCAGTCCCCCGGAGTTTGGGCGATTTTTAAGTCTTTATACATAATGTTTGGAATTCTCGCGCTTTGGTACGTGTTTCATCAGCGAGAAGCCATTGTCAGTGGCAATTTTTTCAGTCCGCCTTTGCTCAGTAACTGGATAAACGTAGGTAGCTTCGTTCTTGCCGGAGTATTCCTATTAATGACAATTCACCATTTTTATGTTGCAAGCTTCGGTCTGTCACTTAAGAGCATATCGCTGAAAGATGTTGAGATAAAGCCAGCACATGACGACCAGATGTCCATATTGAACCGCCACCTAGACGAAATAATTTACTTCTTCCAGTCAACTGATTACGACCTTGTAGTCATTGAGGATATAGATCGATTCGAAGATTCTGAGATTTTCGTCACGCTGCGTGAAATTAATCGCCTTGTCAACGAAAACGCGGGCGTAAAGCGCACCGTGAGGTTTCTCTACGCCCTGCGCGACGACATGTTTGTGAACACCGATCGAACTAAGTTCTTTGAATTTATCATTCCCGTCATACCAATTATCAACACATCAAATTCAATCGATATGGTTTTGGAGCAGGGAAAGAGACTAGAGCTTAATGAGCATCTTAATCGGCAGTTTCTTAGGGAGGTCTCACGATATCTGAACGACCTGAGGTTGATTCAAAATATATTCAATGAATACGCTATTTATATGGATAACTTGAAAACCGATGGAGAGAATCTGCTTAACGCCAATAAGCTTCTCGCGATCCTAATCTATAAAAATGTCTATCCAAAGGACTTTGAGCAACTGCATCGCGGCTCTGGGAATCTCGCAGAAATATTGAACCGCCAGGATGAGCTTATTAGGCATGGTGAGAACACGTATAGGGCCGAGATCGCCGAACTTGAAAATCGGCTGGAAGTCGCCGAGAGACAGACCCCATTGGACCTGAAAGAGCTCCGGCAAATCTATGCTATGGCTCTGATAGAGAAGCTCCCTTCCAATGTTGTCGCCGTTAGTCTTGACAACCGAGCATGGATTCCCGTTCAGCAAATGATTTCGCACAATGCGTTTGAGGAAATTATAGGGAGTTCCCGTATATTTTGCCGAATGGCCAATAATGGATGGAAACAGGTCAATGCAATTAACTTGCAAAGTGAGGTGAATTCCCAAAAATCCTACGAGCAACGCAAAGAAGAGATCGAAAATAAGGCGGCTGATTACAAGAAGAGGAGCTTGCGCCAGATACATGATCTCAGATCAGATATCGCAGCTCTGCGTACGACTAAGCTTAAAGATCTGTTGCGTTTGAACGCTGGCCACATGCAGGATATTTTCGGGAATTTTGGCGATAACGGAGAGCTGGCCCGTTTTTTAATTCTCGAAGGCTACCTAGACGATACCTACTATCAATACACTTCACTGTTCCACTCAGGCCGTTTGTCCCCCAATGACAATAAGTTTCTGATCCAGGTGAGGGCATTCGTCGTGCCTGAACCAAGTTTTCCAATCGACAACCCAAAAGAGGTTGTCGCAGCAATGAGAGATGAAGATTTCCGGCAAAGCTATATTCTCAATGTAAGGCTTGTCGATACGATTCTGAGTGACGGGGGCAGCTACCGAGACCAAGCGCAGAAGTTTTTCGATTTTCTCTCGTCCGAATTTGAGAGCTGCGAGGAGTTTTTCAATGCCTATTATGCCAGTGGTCAAAATGTTGTAGGGCTTCTTTCGGGACTGGTCAAAGCATGGAAAAGGTTTGTCCCGACTATCATTGCTAGCCCTAACAATATCTCCCACGTAACCCAGGTAGTCTCGAAACTGCCGGTAACCTTACTCAAAGCGCTCGCACGGGATTTTGATGAATTACCGGAATTTGTTTCGCTGAACCTTCCAGAGATTCTGGTGAATTCACCCGAATTAGAACCGGAACGCCTGGCACTCCTCGACTTCGAGGTTAAAGAACTGGCTGCGATCAAGGAACATTCTGAAATTGTACGCGTTATGTTTGATAAGGGGCTTTTCGAACTCACGCTCGCGAACCTTGAGTATGCATACCAAGCGATTTTGGGAGAGAGCGATCTAGAGTCCCTGCATGAGAGGAACTTAACGAGCATACGTTCAACGGGTAATCCGCCCTTAATTAAGCGAATCGAACGAGACTTTGATAGGTACCTACATGAGATTGTTTTGGGGCTTCAGGAGAACTCAAAGGAGAATGCCTCTGCAATTCTAGAGGTGATCCGTCACGACGATATTGATCGCGATGATCTTCGAGAGTTTCTTGGTCGACAGACGACTCAACTGTCATCTTTAGAGGGCGTGCCCGAAGATTTTCACGCAATGCTGTTTAATGAAAGCGTGATCAAACCAACCTGGGAAAACTGTTTGGCCTTCATGGAAAGTGAAGGATTCAGTGAGGATAGCTTGATTGATTATCTTGGTCGAAAGTTGGTTCGTGTGGCTATCTTGGAACACCCGGTACCAAGCGGCATGGATTCAAAGCAACTACGCTTATTCCTATTTGCTGCGGACTCGATGCCTGACACAGCATATCAAGACTGCGTATTCCAGACCAAGGTTGCCACTGATTCCAGACGAAGCCTGCCACCCATTCCACGCGAAAGCTGCCACTGATTCCACGGCAAAGCTGCCACCCCGGCAGGCTGCCTAATC
>Ga0208561_100152_pt1 | contig 18521 bp, 21 predicted proteins | sample Shrwel1BS1Day9_FD_187536 | JGI IMG/M metagenome (GOLD analysis project Ga0208561, IMG submission 187536) | Subsurface microbial communities from deep shales in Ohio, USA - Utica-3 well 1 S-1-Day9 (SPAdes) (version 2) ... | reverse complement strand
ATTCAGCCCATACTCCCGTGCGGAGATTTTGAGATCGTCTCGGTAGTAGTATTTAATTACTACTACCGAGACGATCTCAAAATCTCCGCACGGGAGTATGGGCTGAATAGAGGCACAAGATTTAACAACACAGACAAAAGTATATCCGATAGAACCCATAAAGAATTTTCTGATTACCTTTCAGATAAATTTAAAGCAAGCGGTGATATTCGCTATGAGGCTTTGAGATTGCAGGTAGAATTACAGAGAAATGTAGGGTTGAGATTTAAGGAATCAGCCTTGTTTTCAGGCAGTGAACTCCGTAGAAACAATAATTTGGATATAAGAAAAGGAACAAAAGGCGGGCAGCTGAGGACAATAGATTCAACAGAAGTCCAAAGAAAATTGATTGCAGAGATAAAAAGTTTCAGGAGAGAGTTTAATTTGACTCGCTCATTAATCCCAGACAATCTTTTTTTTAAGAAATGGAGTAGCTTTGCCTACAATGTCGCAAAGGATTTTAAAAAAGAAAGGGGTCTTACATATAATTTCCACGGCAACCGTCATTATTATGCTCAAAAACGATATAAAGAACTTACTGGTAATGAACCGCCTCTAAAAGCAACCTCAAAAGAAAATGCCGTTAAAAAGGAAAAGGACTCTGAGGTGAGACTAAAAATCAGTGAAGAACTTGGTCATCATCGCATCGACATCACATCTTATTACCTTGGGAGGGGAAAATGAAAAATATTTTGTATAATGAATTCAAACGTAGATACAGAATTACTGGAAGTAGGACAACTGTTAATCAGGACTACCGCCTGATCAAACAATTCTGTGATTTTATTAAAAACAAATATCCAGAGGTAACCGAACTCAGTAAGTTAAATATTAATTACAGTAATGCTTTTTATAGCCATGTAAAAAACAGGTTTTGGCGTGGTGAAATCTCAAAATCCTATGCAAAGGATACGTTGTATGCTGCAAATAAACTTTTTAAGGAAATCGGTAAACCAGAGCTATGCTATGATGTGAGTAAATTATTAAAATCCTTTGAGGGGAATAAAAAAATAATTGTAACGATAAAAGAATACGAGAATATAAAAAAATGGCGGAGAAAACATGGTAAAGTATTGCCGCCTAGATAATTTTTTTATTTTTTCCCTTGAATTAATATAAGAATTACTCATATTACAAGTATTCTACCTCTAAAGAGGATCAAATCAAACAATATAAGTTTGTCCATTCTGGAATATTAGACTGCAAAAAAGCAAGTCTATTGAATAGTGTATCCGCCGATACACGGAGATAATCAACTAATTTTAGCATTTCACACATCTTTCGCACAAATTCTCATTGTGTGTAATTTCAAAAATAGGGTTCGGCTAATACAAAGAAATAAAATATGTCAGTCGGTGCGTATTTTCCGAAACCTGGAGAAATTCGATCGGGGTGATGACCCCGTCTTGGAAGCATAAGAGGGGTCATTTATGAGAAAAATTCAAAACCTCGATGAATTGGAAAATTTAATGAGTTTACAACAGGTTGCGGAAAAACTGGGAGTGTCAATCAGTACACTCTACAAACGGACTGGTGACAAAGCTCCAAAAGACCAAAAACTGGAAGCTATTAATGTTTTTGGTAAACTTTATGTTCACCCTGATGACTTAGTGGACTATATTAACAAACATGCAATGTAATATTTATTTTGAGTCATTTGATCAAGGAGCTGTCTTGGCGTAAGGAAGAGTTTGTTGTGTAAGAAATCTAACTTCGTTCTTTATAGCCATTGAGTAAAGAGTCCTGATGTCTGACCATATCATTTTTCAGATCCTCATCGATCAAATGCAAATATCGCTCGGTGATCTGAATAGAGGAATGTGCCAGCAGCTCTTTGACTTTATAATGACTTGTGCCCGAACGAAGTAAATTTGTAGCAACAGAGTGCCTAAGGTCATGAATGCGAATGTGCGGTAGTCCTGCAAGTTTCAAAGCATTTGTAAAACTGCGTCTAAAATCTTGGGTTTTAAAAAGATTACCGCTGCTGATATTGTTTTTATCTACATAATTTTTTATTTCACTGATGAGTATTGGAGAAGCAGGGACTCTGATCTCTTTTTTAGCTTTTGTGTATTCTTTCGGTATGACTATAATGTTATTTTCAAAATCAATCCATTCAATCTGCATGCCAGATACATTTGATTTTCTCAGTCCAGTAGCAAGACTTATGAGAATAAACAGATACAATTCCTTATTCCTGCTATATTTAGAAGCCTTTAGCAGACGCAAAGATTCTTCTTTACTAATAGTTGCTGGATTAAAGTCAGTCTTTTTGTTTTTTGCCATTTCGTTTAAATCGCTATCAAAAGGGATTTCTTTTATATACTTATTTCCAATACACCATTTGAAAAATTTTCTCAAATCAACAAGATAGTACCTTAAGCCCTTATCTGAAAGAATCTTATTATGATTTCCGTATTTTTTTAATTTTTCATATTTTTCATGACTATATAAATTTTTTCGTTTGGTAGGTGTTCTTAAAACATTGCAAAAATCCTTGATAACAAAAGATGTAACATTAGTTAAGGAAATATCTTTTAAATAAGCATAAATTAATTCCCAACGGTATTGTTCTTGCTGAGTATGTTTGTACTTGTCTAAATAGCTATTAAGTAATTCACCTGTTCTCACTTTTTTTGATACTACTTTATTACCATAGTTTTTAGCATTCAAATACTCTTCATATGCATCATTTAAATTATTTGATTCCGCACGATAAAAACCATCTTTTAAACGGTAATAAATCTGTCTTTTTCGGGAGAGGTTTTCACCACAATAACAATAAATATGGCCTCCTTTTCTTGCTTTTTTGTTATTTGTGGAAGTAAATTTTCGGCAATTTTCGCATCGCAGATAAATTCCTTTCATTTTTTATCACCTCAATTCTGGATACACTTTTGGATACACTTTTTCGTCGAAATTGTCAATAAGTAGGTAAAAATGCCCATTAAAAAAAGAAAAAATCAGAAAAAGCAAACATATATAAAATATTTATAAATATAAATAAATATTGTTAAATCTAAGAAAAGAAAAAATAATGAAAATTCTAAAACGCAAGACTAAGGATCTTGTGGCCATAATCGGCTGTGGGGGTTCGAGTCCCCCCTCAGGCACCATTATTCCTCTTTATTACCGATAAGTTAATTTTTGGGCTAACCCCATTGTGCTATTTTAGCCGGCCAAAGTTTGCGTATAAATATGAGTTCTTTGAATTATACAGGTTAGTCATGCTTAAGCAGCAACATATTTCTCTTCACGATGTATAGTTTACCTGACTCATTTTTTTCGTCGTAGCGGACACTCTGAATAAGGTTTAAAATTATGTTCTATTCATCCGGTCTGAATACTTTGATCTGTAAATTTTTTAATGGCTTGTAATGCTTATCATTACCGGTTATAAGGGGTAATCCATATACAATAGCGGTTGATGCTATTAAGGAATCAGCAATTTCCACTGAGTTACTCAAGTAAAATTCTTCGATAAAAAATACTGCTTTAGCTGAAATTTCTTCAGTTATATAAATTATTTCCGTGCCCCAGTTATGCAGGCTTTTTCTAAAAAGGTTCAGCTCGTTTTTATTCCTCATTCCCTGAACCAGCTCCATATAAGTTGTTGAAGAAATAAAAAAATCATCCAAACTTTCTATTAAGTCGTATGCTCGGGTGTTTCCTCTCAAATACCAAATAATTACATCAGTATCCACAAGCATTAAAATCTGCCTTTTCTTAAATTTCTTACGTAGTTTTCAACATTTTTAACTTTATCGTTATCTTTCCAAATTCCAAAAAGCTCATTTCCATTTTTTGTTTGTTTTGGTTTTTCAAACTTAACCAGCTTTGCACATGGTTTTCCTCTATATGTAATGGTAATTTCTTCACCTCTTTTTACTGTTTCCAAAAGTTCTTTTGAGTAAAATCTCAAATCTTTAGCCGTAGCTTTCATCGTTTTAACCCTCATGTAGTTTATACTTAAAAGTATAAACTAAGACAATGTTTTGTCAACGCCTGTTTAATGTACTTTTGCCTATTTTGATATTATATAAGAATAAGTCAAAAAGCCATTTTAAGGTTTTTTGACAAATCACTGTCAGCTACCTTTTTGTAAGTGCTTAGACTTTTGTCATAATTGTACACGGCAATTTTCTGACAATCCCCATAAGCCATCCCGAAACCAAAAGCTACAGGTACAGGAATGCTCATAAAAAAATGAGAAAAATGGGAAAGGTTGATAATACATTTCGTCCGGAAATAGAACAAATATTTTTGACAAAAATTGCATGTGTATATTCCGACTTGAAATAGCCAGGTGTCTGTTATGAACTGAGCCACCTTTCCGGAACTGAGAGCCAATCAATTCCGATAGCAAAACCAGCACCAGTAAAAAAATTTATTTTATCGATTTATTCAATTATTCCCTGCAACTTTCGAAACTTCTTCTTGCAAGTGTCCGCTTACGAGCGGACACTTTGTCCTTTCTTACTTGTCCATTTCAATTAACTTTTATGAAGCTCAAGAGTAAGTTTATCCTGCTGATAATTCAAATATAAATCTTTTTTTATATCTATGTTCTCATTGCTCATTTTATTTTCCAAAAACTCAATAGCACTTTCTGGAATTTTAAGCTGTAAGGTTTCATAATTTTTCCTTCTATCAATATTTACATCGAATTCTGAGCCGTTAATTTTTAATTTTATCTGTTTGTCTTTTTCCTCTTCCATTTCACCAAAAATTTTTTCGGTAAATCTATGCGGCAGCTTTATCCCCTTCTTGAGAAGCATCTCATCAGCTTTCACACGTGTTACTAAAAGTCTGTTTTCAATATATGTTCTTAGTTGATATTCAACTCTGTCTTCTATGAATTTTCTCATATCATTATCAATAAATGCTTTACTGATTTTATCTTTTACAGAAAAAGTATTTTCAGATGTATCCAATATAAAATAATCATTGTCAGTATTTGAAAGATATTTAAGCGGATTTTGCAATAAATGGCTTTTGACCCGATTAGTTGAAACTGATTCCGGTCTTTTGGAACTTGCTAATAAGCTGAAATCTTTCAACAATATCTTATCATTAAGATAGTAATCTTTGAACATTTCCGCCAGTTCATCTATGTCCCAAGATTTTCCGCCAATGCTTAAGAGTATTTTTAACACAATCATTTTGTAACTTTTTTGAGGTTTTAATTGTTTTTCAAGATGTGTTAGAAAGTTTTCATATTCGGATCCCATAATATTTTGTTCAGCATCAGAAAGATCATTCATTTCCTTTTTGCAGGACAACCAGCTTCCAAAATATTTTATAAATATATCGGGGTTTGTTACATGGTAAAAATCCATTAAGCATGGAGATTTATCTTCATTTAAACTATTTCTGATATCAAAGTACAATATTTTAAGTCGTTCCTCTTTGTTTGCAGAAAAGATTTGCCTAAAAGATTCACTCCATATTTTTTTAAGCTCTATGTCAGCGTTTACAAAGCATTTGGAAGGCAGGTTACTGTCCAAATTTAGTTTTTCATTTGGATGCGGTTTTATGTATTCTACACTTGTAAGACCATTTAATACTAATGGGGCAACATAAGCTTTTTTGTAATTGCCTATGAAGTCCAAAACAATTAAATAGTCTTTACTGTCTGTTTTTCTGAGTCCTCTTCCGAGCTGCTGTGTATAGCGCGAAACAGATAAAGTAGGTCTAAGCATAATAACATGAGTAATTTCAGGAATATCAATTCCTTCGTTAAAAACATCCACGGCACATATAGCTTTAAGGCTGTCATTTTCATCAATTAACCTGTTTATAGTTTTCTGACGCTCTTCTTCTGAATCAAAACCTGTAATAGATGCAGTTTCAAATCCATATTTATAGCTCAATTCATTGGCTGTATATTTTGCATGTCCGATATTACTGCAAAAAAAAGTGCTTTTATTTTGCCATATGAGGGGAGATATTTTTTTAAATTGTTGAAAAGTATTTCTGTCCGGGTGTCATCTGAAAGCTTTTTTTCGAGCTCTTTTTCGTCGTAATAATATCCATTCCATTTTATTTTGTCATAATCCACAGGATCTTTTATTGCAAAATACTGAAAAGGTACAAGAAAATCCCTATCTATAGCTTCAGGCAATCGTATTTCATATGCAATATTATCATCGCATAACTTATAGATATCAATATTATCCATTCTTTCAGGAGTTGCTGTTAGCCCCAAAAGAAATTTTGGGTTAAAGTAGTCCAATATTTTTTTGTAGGTAGTGCCTGCACTGTGGTGAAATTCGTCGATAATAATATAATCGAATTGTTTTTTATCAAATTGTTGTAAATTATTATCATTCGATAAACTTTGTACCATGGCAAAGCAGTTGTCATTGTTAAAATCATAATTGCTTTGGCTGCTGAGGATTGAGTTGTTTAACGATTTATTTAGAATATGTTCAAAACTTTTTTTGGCTTGTTCCAAAATTTTATGTCTATGGGCAATGAAAAGGAAATTTGAAAATTCTGAATCTCGGAAGTCAAAAGCACTAAGATATGTTTTTCCTGTGCCTGTTGCAGCTACTACTAATGCTTTCTCAGCACCGTTATCCCTAAGCGTTTTTAGTTCCTTGATTGCTTCCTGCTGAACTTCATTCGGCTGAATATCTTTGTAATCTGTTGTATAATAATTTCCTGCTGAGTCGAATAGATTATTTTCAGGGATATGGTAGATGTCTTTTTGCATGGTGAGGTCATACTTTTCTTTATATTTTTCAATAAAGCTGGTAGTTAGCGGGGTACTTTTGTTCCAGTACTCAAAGAAGTTGCTTTTTAATTGAACAAATGGAGAATGTTCTTCAAAAGCAAGGTTTATTTCATATGGGTTGTAATAATTCCATTCAATATTTTTATAAAAGCCGTATTCTGTGAAATTGGAAGACCCAATTATTACACTACCTATGCCATATCCGTGATCAAAAATGTATGCTTTGGCATGAAAATTTTTTCCTAAAAGGTTTTTTTCGCAAACTTTTATTTCTGCTTTTGGCAAGTTTTTAATAATATGATTGAAATTATTAGGGCTGTTAAAAAGTGCCATATCTGAAAATAATAGCTTTAGTTCTTTCTCTTTACTGAAACTGTCTACGGCATCAAGCAGAGCATTTATTGAGCCCGGAGAATAAAAAGGAGATGCAAAATAAGCGCTTTTACATTTGCAGAGCTCATTTCTAATTGTAATTAGAAGCTTTTGTGAATCCGCAGGTATTAAAAATGCGGAAGAATATATCCCCTCTTCGATGTCAGTATCTTTGTTTACACTTTTTAAAAATGTTTTTTCACTGAAACTTCCTCTGGCTGTTTGTTTTTTTGATTTGATTTTTGCTATATTTTCCTGATTGCTGTCACCGGAGTAAGTGGATACAATGGCTTCCAGTACTTCATAAATATCTGCTATTTCTTCTAACATATTTGTGTTATTATTTTTGTCTAAAGCATGGAATAATTCTGTAATTTCTTCCAGTAATTTAGCTTTTATTTCTTTCTTATACTGCTCTTTATCAAGCTTCTGGTAATATACATTATCACCCGTTTGCTTTATAATGTCAGGGATTTTATTTCTTACTAATTTGGCTATAATTCTTTCTGAGCTCATTTGTTTTTCCTGAAAATAAAACTCATCCACACATCTTTTGATTTTAAGAGAGTTTCTTGCTCTTCATAATTTATGAGATTCAATTTATACTTATTTGCAATTTCTAAAAAATTCTCTTTTTGCCATAAATAAAAGACTCTACCGTCATCACCTGTATAACATCCTTCTCCCTTTTTTAAAGATATAAAATATATACCACCTCTTATTAAAGAAATAATGCTTTTAGAAATTATTTCATCCAGCTCTTGTAGAGATAAATGAACGAAACCGCCAATACTCATTATGGCATCATAACTATCCGGTAGAAAGTTAAAAGACTGATAATCAATATTATAAATACGACAACCTGTTTGCTTTTCAGCTAATTTGCACAATTTACTTGATTTTTCTACTCCCTCGACAAAATATCCTTTTTTGCTTAACCAGAGGATATCTCTGCCTGAACCACATCCCAAATCGAGAATTTTTGAGCCCGGTTTTAAAAATTCTGTAAGTTTTGACAATATGCTGGAGCTATCCAAATAAAAGGTTTTTTCAAAATACAGTTTTGCATTTTTTTCATAGAATAGGTTACTGAATTTGGAATTTATAGCTCCCTCCACATCCAAATAACTCTGCCCATCACCTGGAAGCCGTCATCTTGCAAATAAATAATTTTATTTTCAAATTTCTTGTTATCGGAAACAAGCTCAATTACCTCTTCATCGATCACATTTATATGCTTTAATGAAAGACCGTAACCGCCAAAACCGTCCGGGATTTTTACCAGATAAACGTTGGAAGGGATTATGCTATCCATAGAAGGGGGTTCACTGTAGGGGAGAACCGCCACCAAGTCATTTTCCCTAAGCATCGGTTCCATGCTCTTTCCCTGAACACGGAAGGCAAAACACCGCTCGGATATATTTTTGGGAATATTTTCCGCACTGATGCTCACCCAGCCGTCAATCTCGTCTGAAGAGATTTCAATAATAGCTGGAGTGGCTGCTGCTTTACTTTTCATGAGCGGAATTTTTACAGCGGAAGGGTACTTCTTGTCAGCTTCCTTTTTATCACCGTAAAAAATGTAGACATTTAGGTTTTCGTTATCAGAGTTTTCTTCGGAAACATCACTGTTTGTAAAGAAATAGTTGAGATCAACGCCGAGGGCTTTAGAAAGCTTGTATATTGTGTCGAGGTTGTTCAGCTTTCTCTGACCGTTTAGTATGCGGTACATTGATACTTCATGAATTCCCGCTATATCAGCCAGTTTCCTTGCAGACATCCCCGATTCTTTTATTAATTTTTTTAATTTGTCAATTAGTTTATCATTATTAATCATACCAAACTATAACCGCCCGGATATGAATTTGCAAGCTTAAAGTATTTTTGTTTATTGTTAGATTTACAATAAACTCCCCACTCAGATTATCAGCATAAAAGGATACCATCATATAACTTTTTGTTCATTTAAATGTAACAGAATGGTAAGATTTTGTTGCCGGAAAGTCAGATCGTAGAACTTTTATTTGTTTTAAATCTTTAGAATGCTATATTTGTATTGAAGATCGATAATATCTTTTATCATAGATGATAAAGAAGTGGCAAATTAGAACAGGAAAAGTACACTATGTCAGAAATTGCAGAGAAAACGGGTTTAACAAGATGACCTATCAGGTATTACGTTTAGGCGGGCATTATTCCAGCTCCGGAAGGTAAAGGCGGCGCAGCAAGATATACTCATGAACATCTGGTTATATTGCAGATGATAAAAGTTTTGCAGAGTGCGCATCTGAAACTGGAGGGCATTAGGGAAGTGATATCCGGGATGATAGTAGAAGAGATGGAAATTGTTTTGGATGATTTGGCATATACGGATCAAGAATGGAATACAGATGCAGTTCATAACTGGCTTACAGGAAAACCAAATGTGGCTAGTAGCGAAGTAGCTTCTGAAAGTGTACAGGATTTTGGTTTTTTTCACTGATATAGGAAAGAAAAAAGACGATACAAGCAAAACAGGTAATAATGTATGCATTGTCAAGGTTTACACAAAAATTTTAGTAAAAAGGAGGCATTTATGGGAATTGATGTCGATTTGGATGGCATACCGCAGAGGAACTTTTTTGTTGGACTCATTTTCTCCATAAAAACGGCTGGTTTCTTAATGTTTTTCATGATGTTGTTGGCTCTTTGCCCATCTTTAAGCATTGCAGGTGAGCAAACCTATTCCTTCGTGGTTTTTGGCGATAGCCGTATTCCAGGGTATGCACCCTATAATCGAGAACACAAGGAAAATCTCGACAAGATTGTATCCAAAATCAACAAGTACACTTCCAAGGACTCTCCAGAGTATAAAGTAGTTTTCAATCCTTACACTTCGCTTCTGGAGAGGCTGGAAATCCCAGGTGCAACACAAGATGCATCACGGGTCATTACCTACGGCAGGGACGGCTGGCCGAATGTTTTTATGGATAAAAAAGGTGACCATTCCCGTGTGAGTCTTTTGGCCTCCGGACAGGAATGGGTCTATAATAATGTGGTTCGGGAGCTGCAGGAAGGAGCAGCCGATCCGCAGGAAGGGCCGACTTTTTGCCTGCATACCGGGGATATTGTTTATTTCGGTTTTCAAGGGAAGAGTGGGCAATCCAGTCCCTATTGGCGGAATTTTAACAAAAGGTTTTTGTCCCGTCTACCGGACGGAGGTCCAGGTGACCTTTCGGCAAGGTTTTTTCCTGTATTGGGGAACCATGAAACATGGGGCGACAAGGACATAATCGGTTTCCGCGATATGTTCCCTTATTTGAGTAAACACGGGTTCAGCTTAGACAACAGGGTTTATACCTTTGACTACAAAAACGCGCGCTTCATTTTTTTGGATTCTGGCATAATGAACCCGAAAGCTCCAGCGGACTGGTACAATTCAACTCCTGGTTACGAGGAACAAATGAAGATGCTTACTCATTGGCTGGAAGAGGCGATCGAAAATAACAAGGAGCACGTCTTTCTGAGTTTGCATTATCCGATCTTCTGTCGCTCTGGTTTTGGGCCACTGCCCCAGGAACATAATCCGCATTCCTTGCTTAAAACCTATGCAGACAAGATAGATATAACGGTGTTCACCGGCCACGTGCATGCTACTGAGGCATACAAAGTGGACGGCATACGGTATTTTGTCGCCGGTGGCGGAGGCGGGGAGCAGAATATGTCCCCGAAAAAGATGTCGGATGACTATCCAGAAGACCTGTATTGGCAGGGGAAACCGCGCCAGCTGGATTATAACTATCTGGTGGTGCGTGTAGATGGTCAAAATGTGAATATCATAGTAAAGCGTTTTCGTCCCAATGAATTTAAGCCGTTCAGCCAGGTAGACATTGTGCCCGGTCGTATGGACTGAGGGTAAGCGCTTAGAGGGTCTATTTTACCAGAAGACTTAGACTCGGTATGTTTTCTGCTGCCTCGTTTTTTCTTCGAAACGAGGCGGTTTTTTAAAATCATGAGAACTCGACAGTCAAAAATTATTGCTTTGATTTTTTTGAGGTGATCGGTTCAGGTGTAGAACGTGAATGCCCCTCTTGTTACTATACTTTTTGTGAAAAATTAAACCATATTGAAATTATTGTTATTTGGTAATAATGCTAGAATTATCTAAGGTAAGCATATCTCCTAATGTGTTTAAAGAAAAAATATTGTTAGAGATTATACCTTCTGAATTGCCCATAAAAACAGCGGCATACCCATTATTACCAACAAACCTGTTTTTTCCAAAAAAGATTTTGGAGTTGTCTTTTATAACTGCTCCACCTATATATTCAGAGCAACAAATATTATTGATCATAGCTTTATATGAATAATTCCTTTTTTCTTCCTCTCTTATACCATTATTTCTTAAAATGTTTGCATAAATTCTGCCATTTACATTATTTTCAGTAACAATGCCAGCGCATTTATTATTTAAAAATCTACTTGTTTGTATATTACATTTTGCATGATTTTTTAGGATCAAACCGGCGCAATTATTCGATACAAAATTGCAATCATCAATCTTTATGCTTCCACTATGACATACCATGCCGGTTCCGGAAATTTCAGTAAAGACGGAGTTTTGTAACACACACCTGGATGAGCTTTTTACATCAATTCCAAAGCAATCAGTCTCATCACCACTTATTATGTTTTCATTTGATGAATTACCCTTTATTATACAATTGGTAATCTTAATATTTTCTGATTTTAAATTTAATATTTTATAAGCAAAGTTATCAATTCTTTCGATTTTCAGATTTATTAAAGAAAACTCTTCAGCCGAATCAACATTTATTGCAGTGTCTTCCAGGTCGAACAATAGTGAAGTTTTATATAAATTATAACCAGCGATCGTAATAGATTTTTTTGTTTCAACAGGTGTTTTTAGTTTATGTGTGCCTTCAGATATGAAAATTGTCCCCCGGTTGTCTAAAATTTCTACAGCTTGATTAAGTGTCCCATCTTCAGGCACAACAAAAGTTTTAACTCCCATTACATACCTCCCATTGGATAAAAATTTACTATCATAAGATATAGCTGTTTCATGCGTCAGTTTATGACGACAATTATATGATTTAAAAAATATTATTGTGGCGACTGATACTGTCGTTGGTAAGTGTTTAGTTATAAGCATGGTTAATCCAAATTTTGTACAGGAGGTTTTTATGAAAAAAGCAGGAGGAATCATAGCTATTATAGCAGGTATTTTTGGAGTTCTTTCAGCCGGAGCAACACTAATGATAGGCGGACTTGGAGGAGCTTTTGAAGCAGAGGGAGCTGGAACGGTTGTTGGATTAGGTTGGGGAGGAGTTTTCTTTTCCTTCGTTGTTATTGTCTTGGCTGCTATTTCACTAAGTACGTTTTCTAAGAAAGTTCCCGTATCATTAATTATTTGCTCTATATTGGGAGCATTTTTGGGAGGAACATTGGTAGCTATATTTATGGTTCTCGCACTTGTTGGAGGTATTTTAGTTCTTGTTGATGTTAACAGGACAGCTAAATTATCAGTACAAAACCTGTGATTGAAATTAAGTTTGCAGAATTGGGACTTTTTGTCTCAATTCTGTTACAATGCAAAAACAGGTGATATTGATCGAATGGAGGTACTTTTGACGTTAGATGATTTTATTCAAAAATATGATTTTAAGGGTTCTGTAGTTCTTCTGGAAGGCAAAAGAGACGTAGCAGATGCTGATAAGTCGAAACTTATAGATTTGGGAAAATTATTGGCTGAGCAAACAGAGCATATGATTTTCAGAAGTGGTAACGCTGACGGGGCTGATTATCATTTTTCCAAAGGTGTGGCAGAAGTGGATGCTGCGAGATTAGAAGTAATAATCCCTTATTCAGGACACAGAAAAAAAGCTAACGTTGCCAATAAAACATATGATTTGGATAATATAGACTTAGAGGGGGAAAAAGACGTTATTGAGCAGTCTATGAAGAATAAAGAAATGAAAAATCTTATCTCAGAATATGTTTCAGGCGTAAAAAACCGGAGCACAATAAAAGCCGCATATATTATCCGGGATACTGTAAAAGTAATCGGCACTTCATCCATTCCAAAAGCCAGTTTTGCGATATTTTATGATGATTTGGATAAACCAAAAACTGGCGGCACTGGCCATACAATGTTAGTTTGCGAACAAAATGATATCCCTGTAATAAATCAGAAAACCTGGTTTGAGTGGCTGAAATAAATTTGTGAGGTATTTGAATGCATATTTTTAAGATAGAAGAGGGCAGGCTAAGATTTTTCGATAACACTAAAAACGTAAAGGGCTCTGGATTTCCATTTTTGGGGGAAATCGTTCCTTCAATGTCCAAAGATTTAGTAGAAGGTATTGAGGCTACAATTATATATGAATTATCCGGATATAGTTTCGATGAGATCATTAACGTTGTCAGACGGAGTGATTTTGCAATTAAAAATCAAGCGTATCAATCTTTTTTGTTGGATTCAGCTAAATTAGTTTCTAAGGCTTTGGATGATGATGTTGAGCTTCTTATAGTACCTCAAAATATCTCGTATTTATTACGTGATATTCTGGATAGAATGAAACATGTAAGACCGGGACTTAAAATAATCTATGAATCGTTCCGGGACTTTGATTTGGATGAAATTCAAATCAATTATGAAAAATACAATATCACCGAAAATTTGAAAAACAAAATGGAAGGTATTATTTCCGATGCCAAAGAAAAGGGTGTTTTCCGATTTGAAGATGTACCGAAGCAATTTAAAGACGAAGTGGATAAAGCATTAAATATGGATTATCGCAAAGTGCGTCCAGAGTATGTTTATGGACAAAATGTTGCTGTTATGGATGATGCTTTAGGTGAAAATGCCGATCTGCAAACCATGATACGCTGCATAAAACTTTTCGCACCGGCAAAAATTGAAGTAATGAATTTAATTTAATAACTCCGAAAGATGTACTGTGAGTATTTTGCTTTAAAATTTTAAATATAGTCAGTAATAAAGATAGACTATTTTGGATTAGTATTCCAAAATAGTCTGGAAAATTATGGAATGGTTGTCCATTTTTTTCTGTTCCCTTTTTAGAATAAAGGCTTATTCACCGATTTGAGTGCGCTGGATCTCTTTGTTGCAGGCGAAAATTACATAGCCATCAAGATAAATTTCAAATTTTATTCCGCATCCCTCCGGTTCTACAGCTTCTTCAACTTCAGCCTCAACTTTTTTTGATGCTATGCCTGAAAATTTTTCCAGAGTCTCCGGAGTTAACTCAAGGGGTAGGGGGATGTAATCAATAGTTATTTCTGATACCGAGCATTCTTCATCAGATTCAATAATACCTTCGATATCATCTTGTACAACTAATTTGTGAGTATCGCCCGTTTTGTTATCAATAAAACTCAGAATGATTTCATCATCTACAATTGGAGAAAATTCGTACTCCAGCGTAAAATAACCGTTATGTAAAGAATAATCATTGCTGTTAAGCCAGTTTTCAATACGCTTGGCCGCTGTTGGTCTTAAAAAGCATCTGTCAGACATCAGATTCTCCCTATAAAAACATAATTTCTACTTAATCCAGTTTTCTATTTTTAACCCTTGTATCCGGCTAAATTCTTTTTCGTTATTTGTAATCAGAGTCATATCTCTTGCCAAAGCCTGGGATCCGATAAGCAAATCCATATTACCAATAGGTGTGCCGGCTTTTTGTAAATTGTATCTGAGTTGACCGTACTTTGTGGCATCGTTCTGATCAAAATCTAATATTGTAAACGGAATAAGGAATTCCAGCAGCGCAAGCCTGTTTTCTTCCTTTTTAGAGCTTTTTGCTATACCGTATTCCAACTCTGCAACGGTAATAGAAGAGATGCAGATTTCTTCTATACCAACTTCCTGCATTTTTTTGGCAATTTGCTTGTACTTATTTTTTATGATGTAAATACATATGTTTGTATCAAAAAGATAAGTCATCTATATTTCTTCTCTTTCCTGTGGCAGTGAATCGTCTTTATGAAAATCTACATCTTCTGAAAATTTGTCCAAAGATGAACTGAAAATTTGCCAGACTTTATCTTTAGGAATTAATACAACTATATCATCAATTTTTTTTATGAACACATCATCGCTGTCAAACCTGTATTTTTTGGGTAATCTGACTGCCTGGCTTTTTCCGTTTTCAAATATTTTTGCAGTATCCATAATTTGCCTCCAGCTTGCAATATATATCTTAGTATATATCTTTTGTCTTTTTGTTTCAATATTAAAAAGTTAGGAACTTGTGGGAAAAGTTTTTATATAATCATCCAGTACATGAATAGTGTATTTATCCGGATAAATGGTAAAAGTGATCCAGCAGTTTATATCTTTTTGCTCTTCCATTTGCTCAGCAAGATTTATACAGAGCATATTCATGATTTCATCCAAATCTTGCATACTGAATTTTAAGAGGACTTTGATGGCATCAATATCTATACTATCGACTGTATTATCTTTTATAGAGCCCTTTGAGTCTGATAGATTTTCAACGGTCAGAGAGTGGGATTTGCCAGTATTTTTATCTACATAATCAAGATTAACATTAGTTACCCCAAGCTCATCGATTGCCATGTCATTATCATCGTAAAATTTAGCAAAATCAAACTTGTATACAAGGTTAAAAAAGCCGTTTTCCAATGTAAAGTTATTTTCAGTAATCCAGTTTTTTATTTTTTCCACAGATGACGGTTTGAGAAAAAAAGATTTTTCTTCTGACATTATGCCTCCTTGTTTTCATCAATAGAGTAATGGAGACATGCGTCATTTCCTGACGCTTTGGTTAATTATCGCGAAGAATCTTTATTTCACTTTTCGCATTTACAAGCAAATTTTACATGACAACTTTCTTATTCTTTCCCTGACACGAGAATCTTTAAGCAGACTTGCAGAAATATTTGATATATAAACATAGAGATTCCTCGACTCGTTATCACTCGCTCGGAATGACATAAAGTGCTGTCATCTCGACCGAAGTGGACTGTGTCCGCTTACGAGCGGAGAGATCTATTACTTGTAAACAATGTACCAAACAAATATGCAACTGAACTTATAAAGATTGATATTATTTTTAATTGTCAGTATTGGAGAAGATTTCTCATATAACAACTCCAGTTATGATAACCCAGGTTATTATAACTGAAACTTGGTAAATGAAGTCTTTATATGATTTTATCAATTAAAATAAGGCTGTTTGTTTTTTCAGCGACATGTCGTAACTCTGCAGTAAATCCGGACTTTGAAAAAAGCATATAATACTCATTTCTTTTATCTGAATGCCATTCCACCTGTTTTGCTTTAGCCTTTAAATTAGAATATATGTCCACACCTGTCGGTTTATCACTCCATTTGCACTCACCAAAAAGAATATTTTTTTGTTTTTCGCTTACAGCCACTATGTCAATTTCTTCATCTTTGCTCCACCATCTGCCCCATTTTTCAACATCGAAATTGATAATATTTTTCTGCACAAGATCAGGAATTTTCTGTAAGCACAATTTTTCATAAACAAAACTGACAAAAATGTTAAAGCTTTTTCTTATCTCTTCCAGCACTACATCATCTCTTTCAATTTCTAAAAAGCTTTGATAAATAAATACATACCGGAACCAAAACCTAAAAAAATTATCTTTGATAAAATATAAGCCTTTCTTGCTTTTTTCAGGATTTTCTTCTGTAATAGGTACCTGCCTTTCTATTATCTGCAAATCTGCCAGAACGTTAAAATATTTTGCCAGCACATTTGTTTTAACGCCCACTCTGGAAGCAATTTTACCGATTTTATGTTCTCCGGCAGCTATTGTTTTAAGAATTGAAAAGTACGTTGCCGTTTCCGTAACTTCTTCGTTTAAAATAAACCTTGGCTCATTATAAAGATAACTGTTTTTAGAAAGAATATTTGTTGCTATGTCATCAAAAATATCACCGGTAGCGTTAAACATTTCCATATATTTCGGAACGCCGCCTGTCACAGAATAATACTCTATGAGTTGATGTTCGTCCAGGTCTGGGAAAAAATTGCTGCAATAATCAAAAGAGATTGGATCTAATTTTATTTGTCCGGTTCTTCTGCCATAAAGCGGACTTTGGTAGCTTAAAGTAGTAGAGTACATCATGTTTATCAAAGATCCGCATAAAATAAGCATTATATTTTTCTCTTTAAGTTTTTCATCCCATATTCTTTGCAGGATAGAAGGAAAGGCATGGTTTATACCCGGCAGATATTGAAACTCATCTATGACAAAAATATATTTTTTCGATTTATCAAGATTTTGGGTAACATAGCCAAAAAAATCTTCCCAGGAGTTAAATGTCAATCTCTCTAAGAGTTCATCATTAAGATAGGTTGATGCTGTTTTTGCAAATCTGTCCAGAATGTCTTTTTCTGACTGTTTATCCGCCATAAAAAAAAATGCTGACTTATCCTTAATAAATTCCTTTATAAGAGCTGTTTTTCCTACTCTCCTTCTTCCGTAAATAACTATAAATGAGGATTTATTTTTTACAAATTGGGAGTTCAAAAATTTTAACTCTTTTTCTCTGTTAAGGAATATTGTGGTATTCATAGTATTATTTTAATGAATAAAATTGGATTGTGCAACAATTTTTTCGTATTTAGATAATAATTATTTGAATAAGAAAATCTATCTGCACCTACGAAGTAAAGATACATTACAGAAAATTTAAAGAATAAAATGGAAAATATGATTTCAGAAGCTAAAAAAACGGTGTGTTGCGGTTTCAAGATATTCCAAAACAATTTGCCGATGATGTCTTTACTTTTTTTCTTATATTTCATACCAATCTCTTATTTTTAATTTATTCAAAAACAGACATTTTATATTTACCTTCCTTACCATCTTTAAATTTTAATTAATAAAGTATTTTTGCTGAACTAAATAACATTTTTGAAGAATTAGAATCTTTAGGTACAACTAAATACAAATCTTCGAATATAATATTCGTAATTCTTCCTTTTTTTCTTAATTTAGCTAGTTCTGAATATCCTTGCACATCAATAATTCTTTCAAAACCAGCACTTATAGATTTTTTATTAGCTTTACCTAAATCTTCCCATATTTCGCCATTTTTACCATTAACTGTAAGTTTTCCATTCAGTCTTATAATATAAGCATCTTGATCATATTTTTTAGCCATGTCTTGAGCAATATTACTAAACTCTTCTCTTGAAACTCTCTCAGGTCTTGTGATTAGCCAAGATTCTTCCATAGAATTTACAATTGAACCTTTGCAATCTTTTATAGTTTCACCTTTTTTTAATGGTTTACTACATTCTTTCCAATGTCCAACGAGTTTATAAGCACCAATTTTTTTACC